>Ga0335074_10003803_pt1 | contig 20730 bp, 18 predicted proteins | sample Lox_Sample_23_FD_206715 | JGI IMG/M metagenome (GOLD analysis project Ga0335074, IMG submission 206715) | Soil microbial communities from Loxahatchee National Wildlife Refuge, Florida, United States - Lox_Sample_2.3 | ecosystem: Environmental > Terrestrial > Soil > Wetlands | place: USA... | reverse complement strand
ACGAGCAACTGCCCGGCCGCATCCCGATAGGTCCAGCAGCCGGCCGGCTCGCCGCGGCGCTTGTGCCTCGGCGGACCGGGCGGCGCATCCTTGGGAACCGGCACGATAGGTTGCCACTCGGCATCCGGTGCCTGAATTCGGCGCGGCCGGCCGGCGTCGGGAAATGGCGCGAACGGATCATCCGCCGCCATCGGTCAGCCCCAGCATCTCGGTCAGCCGCTGCGCCGCCTCGACCTGGCGTAATCCGAACAGATAGGCGGCTAGGCTGATCGGGTCCCCGCCCTTGTCGCCGGTGGCGAAATCCGCCCAGCGGCCGGTTTCGATGTTGATCTTGAAGCTGCCGGACCGGTGGTCGTGTCGTTTCGGGTTGCGCACGACGTATTCGTGGCCCTCGATCCGGCCGCCCGGTAGCCAACGCCGCAGAATGTCAGGCAGGCGGCTGAGCGCCCCCCGGTTCACCGTGGCAAAATCGACCGCGCCGCCTTTGCTTGTAAGCATTGCCGGCCGACGATCATTTACCGCTCGCCGCGGCATCGGCCAATTTCTCGAGATCGGCGAAGATCACGAGAGTGCGGCGGCCAATCGCTATGGTCCTGATCCGGCCATCCTTCACCAGCCCGTAGAACTTGGTGCGGCCGAGGCCGGTGACGGCGAGCGCCGTCGGCACCGTCACCGTGATTGGCTTCAAACGAGAGGTTTCGGTCATAACTCCACCCGCATAGGGAAGCCTCGCCGACGATCGCGAAGCGCGGCCAAAGAATGGCGGGTGGGTTTGGCAGCCAAAGCCGGCCGCCGCTAATTGCGCTTATTTGCGGCTCGGCGTCGTCGGTGTCCGTTGTTGTCGTTGGACGGCCGGGGCGATGCGGGCGCTTTGGCTTCGCCGATCGAGAATCTTCTGAACTTGAGCCTCGATCGCACGCGCCTGGGGCAGCAGCCATCGGGGCTTTTGCTGATTGCAGGCTTCTATAAACTCGGCGGCGACAGCAGCGGCACCTGCCCGGAGCATCACCCGGAGGTCCCTGGGCGCCATGAAATTTGCCAACGCCTCCCGGTACGCTGCCCGCTTCCGTACCACCGCAGCGTCGTTTACCTTGGTCTCTGTCGTCCAACGGCGGAAGACACGAACCTTCATTCGTTGTCCGTCGATATCGATTTCGGACGTGTTTAGTTCGATGAAGCGAAGCAAGCGCCACCGTGCCGGCGACAGCGGGGACCATTCGGCGCTCGGGTCGCCATGCCGCAGCCACCTCAGCTCGTAAAGTCCATCGGGCTTGGTCATTTCAAGCAAAACGGCGTTTGCCAAGTCTCGAACAGCCTCCGCCAAGTCAAACTGTTGTGTAATGACACAGGCTCCTCGGCATGGATAAAAGCAAATTGTGCCGGGTGGGCGCGGAACGTTTTCCGGAATCCCGAATTCTGCGTCGATGTGCACCCGGACCCATTCCCGCGGCAGCACCGAACAACCGTTTATTTTAATGTCTGTCGCAGACGGGCAGCAATCGACCTCTTTGTTCTCTTCAGCCCATTGCAGCAACGAGAGCAGTCGATCCTTGAACTGATCCGGAATATCGCCAACAGCCGGGTTCGGGCCAGATGGGTGCGAGCCTTCAATCCAGCACTGGCGTGGGACATGCCGCATGCCGGGCTGATCGAACAAATAGGCCAGCGCCGGCGACCAGTTACGGATTGCCTCGCCCGCCTCAACGCCGTCCGGATCATCGAAACTCTGGCCACTGGCGAAGATCAGTTCCACGGGAACGGGATCGGTCATCGCCTTTCGCGTCGCCTGATACGTGGTCCTGGGAGCAGTGGAATGAGGCGGCGATCCCGGCGCAGGAGACCGGGACATCGGCGATCAGCCGGCCGCTCGCCCCATTGTAGGGCCGCGCCGGGCCGCCGGTGTTCGCGTCCGGACGCCGCGAACTGGCACAACGGGTTAGGTCGCAAACCGATGTAAGCGATCGGCGGCGGCGCAGCGAATCGGCACGGTGGCGAGAGTTCTTACGGTGCCGCTACGGTCGCCGGGGCCCGCATCAGCACGACTTGGCCGGCCGGCGCCGGAGCAGCGCAGAACTTCGCCCAAGCCTCGGCGAGCTGGCGGCGTTTCTGGAACAGGTCGCCGCGGCGGTAGGCCGCCTCCACCTTGTCTCCGACAGCATGCGCCAGCGCCATTTCCGCCACTTCGGCGGCAAAGCCGGTGCGCTCGGCCGCCCAATCGCGGAACGTGCTGCGGAAGCCGTGGGCCGTCAAATCATCGCGGCCCATGCGGCGCAACAGCATCAGGAAGGCCATGTTGCTAAGCGGTCGGCCTTCCTTGCCGCCGGGAAACACGAATATGCCGGTGCGGATCGCGGCCATTTTCTCGACGATTGCCAGCGCCGGGGCGGACAGCGGAACCCGGTGTTCACGGCCCCCCTTCATGCGCTCGGCCGGGATCGTCCAAAGCTTCTCGGCCATGCTAATCTCATCCCAGCGGGCGCCGACGACTTCACCGGTGCGGGCCGCAGTCAGAATTGCGAATTCGAGTGCCCGCGCCGACACGCCGTCCTGCGCCCGCAGCTCGGCCATAAACGCACCGACTTGGGCATAGGGCAGCGCCGCGTGATGTTCGACCCGGCGCACCTTGGCGCGCGACGGCAATAGGTTGTCGAGATGCCCGCGCCAACGCGCCGGGTTCTCGCCGTCGCGGTAGCCGCGCGCGGTTGTCCAATCGAGGATGCTCTCGATCCGGCCGCGCACCCGGCTCGCGGTTTCCGGCTTCGTTGTCCAAATCGGCTCGATCGCTTTCAAGACGAGCCCGACATCGACGGCTTGCACGCCAAGATTACCAAATACCGGGTAGACGTAGGTTTCGAGCGTCGAGCCCCACTGCCCCGCGTGCTTCGGGTTGCGCCAGGCGGGTTGATGCGCTGCAATGTAGCGCTTGGCGCAGTCCTTGAAGGTGATCGCCTTCGCACTATCGAGCTGCGCGGCCAAGCGAGCCGCCTTGCGCAGCTCGATCGGGTCGTGGCCGTCGAGCCGCTGTTCGCGCGCCTTGCGCGCCCGTTCGCGCGCATCGGCGAGACCGACCGTGTCGAGCGATCCCAGCCCCATTTCGCGCAGCCGGCCGCCGACGCGATAGCGGAATACCCATGACGCGGTGCCGAACCGGCTGATTTGCAGAAACAGCCCGCCGCCGTCGCCGTAGTACCCGGGCGCCTTCGCCCGCGCGGTGGCCGCCACCTTCAGCGCCGTCATTTTGCCCGCCCGCGCCATGTTTGCCTTCCCAGCTTTCTACCCATCTAATTGATGGGTACACGGGCGAACGAAGGCGAATGTGTCAAGACGCCGGATCGCTCAGGATCGGCCTTATACCTGGATTTGACGGGCAATCGCGAACGGGTGCGGATCGCAAGGTGGCGGATGGGGTGGGATTCGAACCCACGGTGGCGTTGCCGCCACGCCGGTTTTCAAGACCGGTGCCTTAAACCGCTCGGCCACCCATCCATAACGATGATCGCGGTGCGTACGATAGCCTGCCGCCCGATATGGCGGAAGCCGCAGCCGTGCCCGCCGTCCCGGTGCGCCGCGTCAACGGGCGCCGGCCGGCTTCGCGATCTCGAATTTGCATGTGCGACGCTGCGCCGGGATCTGCCGCGATCGGGGAAAGTCGATCGGCTGTGCGGATAATCCGAGCGCCGCGTCATGTTGTCCGCGGCGATGACGCGCCGGCGGATGCCGATGGCGTCCGCCCGAAAGCTCGACCGAGGTTGCGGTCGCAGGCGCCGGTCGGCAGCATGGCGTCCTTTAAGCCCGCGGCGTTCATCGGCGCCGCCGTTCTTTACGACCGGTGCACGGCAAGGCCGCGGCCGGGCGCGAGGCGGCCTTGCAGCGACCGACCGAGGCCAATCATCGGGCGCTCGATCATTTGGTGGATGAGCAGCCCGGCAGCGATGTCCGCGATCAGAACGCTCCACCACGGCGCGCCGTAAATCAGCAGCGAGTACGTCAACGGCGCGTGGATCGCATAGAGCCCATAGCCGGCCCGGCCGAGCGGCGCAAGCAGCCAGCTTCCCTGCAAGTTCTCCCGGTCGACCCTTTCGATCAACACGCCGACCGCCAGGGCGAAGCACAGCTTGCGGATCTCCGCCCAGGCCAGCACGCCGGGCGGTGCCGTCGTCAGCAGCAGCACGGTCAACAGGCCCCAGGCCGCGACGATGAGCCATAGCCGGCGGTTGCACGTTCGGGCGAAATCCGGGTTGGCAAAGGCGACGCCCAGCCACCAGTAGGGCAGAAAGGCAAACACGCTGCCGTTCTGCCACCAGCCATCGAATGGCGCGCTGACGCCATATCCCAGCATCGCCAGCGAGAAAACAAACAGGGTGCCGCAGGCAATGCCGACGGCCCGCTCGCGACCGCGCCACACCAGGCCGACAAACGCAACCGCATAGAGAATGTACAGGACGATCTCGACCAAAACCGTGACGAGCGGCGCATTGCCAAGAAACACGCATTGCTGCAGGCCGGGAAAGAAGGCCGACAGCGCCAGCGCCTTGGCAGCGACGCAGCCGGCGTTGAGGGTCGTCGTGCCGCTGAGGGCGACCGCAAGGCTCGGCGATCGCGCCGCCGCTGCGATAAATCCCGCGAGGCCGGCGCCGATCGCGACGTAATAGAGCGGTCCGATGCGGAAGAAGCGGCGGACAGCGTAGCCGGCAAGCGCGCCCGGCATTCTCTGTCGCAAGCCGCCGCGGTGAATGCAGTATCCGCTGAGCACAATGAACGCGAGGACGGCGGGGTGAAGTTCCCCGAACGGCTGGAAGACCCGCGCGGCAAACAGCGCCGCACCGGCCAGCTCCGCCGGCGGCGCGTGCGGCCCCTGCACGGCCGCGGTCCACGGGATCAGGTGAGCGAGCACCACCCACAGCGCCAGCACCGCCCGCAGCGCATCGATCCCGTCGGACCGCTCGCGACGCAACGGCACGTCCGCCAACCTGCCAAAACCCATGCTCATTCGGCCGATCGTTGTCCTGCTCTGTAGAGCCATGTGTCACCCAGCCGGATTGCCTGACCGCGGTGCCGCGGCGACGGCCGCCTCAGATCGCCCCATCGGCCTGCAGCGCGGCGATCTCGCTGTCTGACAGGCCGAGCCAGCCGGCGAGGTCGGCACCGTGATCGCGCCGAGTTCGGGGTGGTCGATCTCGACGAGCATGCCGCGTTCGTGCATATGCCGGTCGTGCATGACTTCGGGCGCCGTGCGCACCGGCGCGGCCGGGACGCGGCCCGCCTTGAGCCGTGCGAAGATCTCCATCTTCGCCAGGCTGCGGGTCCATGCCGCGACGACGGCATCGACCGCGTCCATGTGGGCGATGCGGTCGGCGTTCGTTGCAAAGCGCGGGTCGTCGCCCAGCGCCTCCTGCCCCATCGCCGCGATCAGATTTTTCCAGTGGCCCTCGGTGACGATGTGGATCGCGACATGGCCGTCGGCGGCCGGATAGACGTTGTAGGGCGCCGTCGACAGGCCGGCCTGGCGGTTGCCGGTGCGCGGCGGCGGCTGTCCGGTGCGGTGGTAATACTCAAAGCTCGCCGCGAGGCTCGGATAGACCGCTTCCTGCATCGCCACCTCGACGAGGCGGCCCTCGCCGCTGTGATCGCGGTCGTAAAGCGCGGTCAGGATCGCCGCGTAGAGGTGAATGCCGCCCATGAAATCGACGAGCGTCGGACCCGCCTTCATCGGCGGCCCGTCGGGGGCGCCGGTCACGCTCATGATGCCCGAGGCGGCCTGGATCGTCAGGTCCATCGCCAGGTTGTCGCGGTCGGGGCCGCTGATGCCGAAGCCGGTGCCGGTGGCGTAGATCAGCCACGGGTTGACCGCGTGCAGGACCGACCAGCCGACGCCGAGGCCGTCCAGCGTGCCGGGGGAGAAATTTTCCAGCAGCACATCGGCGCGCCGCACCATCTCGAACAGCAGGTCGCGGCTCTTCGGATGCTTCAAATTCAGCGTCACCGCCCGCTTGTTCTGGTTCAGCATCGCAAACGGCAGCGTCGCATCGGTGCCGGGCCGGGCGCGGCGGCGCAGCGGCTCGCCCTGCGGCGGCTCGATCTTGATCACGTCGGCGCCGTTCTTGGCGAGCAGCAACGTCGCGTACGGCCCCTGAAAGATCTGCCCGAAATCGATGACGACGAGGCCGGCCAGCGGCAAGCGTTCCGCTTCGGCCATGTCAGGCGGCCTCCGCCTGCAATTGCTGGCGCCGCAAGGCGCGGCCGGACCGCTCGCCGGTCGGCGCCCCCTCCGACCACACCGGCCGGCCGTTGACAAAGACGTGCTCGATGCCGGCAGCCGGCCGGGTCGGCTCGGCAAATGTGGCGCGGTCGATCACCGTCTCGGCATCAAACACGGTCAGGTCGGCATAGGCGCCGGGCCGCACGACGCCGCGGGCCGCAAGGCCGAACCGTGCGGCGGACAGGCCGGTCATCTTGCGCACCGCCGCTTCCAGCCCGAACAGCCCGGTGTCGCGGCAATAATGGCCGAGGACGCGCGGAAAGGTCCCCCACAGCCGCGGATGCGGGTGGACATCGTGCGGCAAACCGTCGGAGCCGATCATCGTCTGTTCGAAGGCGAGCACCCGGCGCACATCGGCTTCGTCCATCATCCAGTAGATGGCGCCGGCGGGCTGCAGCCGCGCGGCCGCGACGCGGAGATCGACGCCCCAATCGCGAGCGATCTCGGAAAGCTCGCGCCCGGCCTGCTCGGGCGCCGTTTTCGACCAGGTGATCAGCACCTTCAGCGACGCGTCGAGGCGATCGTTGTGCAGCACCGTGGAAGAGGCGATGTAGGGATAGGCGTCGAGGCCAACCTGCTGCTGCGAGATCGCCGCGGCGATTTTGGGCAGCGTCTCGACGGTGCGGCCGAAATTTGCGCGCCCGGTCACCTTGTGGTGCGAGATGACGACCGGCACGCCGGCGGCTGCGCCGACCGCGAAACTCTCGTCAAGGCTGTCGAGCACCTGCTCGGCCTCATCGCGCATATGCGTCGTATAGATCGCGCCGGCCGGCCCGAGCCGCGCCGCCAGCGCCGTGATTTCAGCCGCCGGCGCATGCCGCGCCGGGGCGTAATAAAGCCCGCTCGACAGGCCGATCGCGCCAGCGTCGAGCGCCTCCTGCAGCCGTTTGCTCATCGCCGCAATCTCGTCGGCGCGCGCCGGGCGGTCGAGATCGCTGCCCATCGCGCCGACCCGCAGCGAGGAATGGCCGACGAGACAGGCGGCGTTGATTGCCGGCGGCGCCGCATCGAGCCGGTCGAGATAATCGGAAAATCGCGGGTAGGCGTAATCGGCCTCCGTGCCGATCAGGTCGAGCGGCGGCGGCGGCGCGCGGTCGAGCGCCAGGGGCGCCAGACTGATGCCGCAATTGCCCGTCACGACCGTCGTGACACCCTGGCTCGCCTTGGCCGCCATGTCGGGCGAGGCGAGCAGAGCGCGGTCGTCGTGCGTGTGGACATCGATGAAGCCCGGCGCGACGATCTTGCCGGACACATCGATCTCGCGCGCCCCGGCTGTCTTCGCCACCTCGCCGAGCGCCGCGATGCGGTCGCCGGCGAGCGCCACGTCGGCGCGAAAGCGCGGCGCGCCCGTGCCGTCGATGACGATGCCGCCACGCAAGATGCAGTTGGTCATTCGCCCGCTCCCGTCTGGCCGCGGCCAGATTGCTGCGTCGCGGCGGCGGCGGCAACCACAACCCCTATCGCCATTCGGCCGTGCGCGTCGCAAACTCGCTCGCACCGAGACGATTCGTGGAGCAAGGCCGCATGGCCAAGATCAGATCGGGCGGTTGTCTGTGCGGCGCGGTACGCTACGAATCGGCGGGCGAGCCGAGCTTCTCGCTGCTTTGCCATTGCCGCGACTGCCAGCGCGCGAGCGGCACGGCTTTTGTCGCGGCGATGCGGGTGGCGGCGGCCGGCTTCCGCGTCACAAAAGGCGCGCCGCGGTCGTTTGTCACGACATCCGACGCCGGCCACGAAGTCTCCCGCCATTTCTGCGGCGATTGCGGCTCGCCGCTCTATATTCAGGTGGCGAGCCGGCCCGACATCGTCGGCCTCAGGGTCGGCACGCTCGACGATCCGAGCGCGTTCCGTCCCGAAGCCGACATCTTCGTCAAGAGTGCGCAGCCGTGGGACCATATGGACCCGGCACTGCCGAAATTCGCCGCCTATCCGCCGGGCCGCTCGTATTCACGGTGATCGCCGCCGTCGGCGTTGACGCCCCGACCGGGCCGATCGCAACCTGCCGCTCGACCGCCGCAGCAACCGCGGCGAGCGGGATCGCGTCGATTTTGTCCGATCCGAAATCCTGCGCCTTCAGGCAGATCAGCGCGCGGGCGAACGGCGCGTATTTTTCCGGCCGGGTCGGCCCGTAGAGCGACACCATCGGCGCGCCGCCGGCGGCCAGCAGGTGGCCGGTGCCGGAGCAATTGGCGACAGCGGCCGACAGCCGCTCGCCGAGCGCCGCCGCCAGGCACGGCCCGGCGTCGGCGCTCGATGGCAACAGCGCCGACGGCACCGCCGCGCGCAGCCGGCCCGTCCATTCAGCCTCTTCCGGGCCGAGAACGAAGACCGGCACGCGGCCGCGCTCGACCTGCTGCCGGGCGAGTTCGACGAAGGCGTCGAGCGGCCAGCACTTGCGGCGCGCCTTGTTGCCGGCGCCGGGCGCCAGGCCGACATAGATCGATCCCTCCGGCAATAACGCGGCGGCGCGGGCGCGAAACGAGGCGGGCAGCGGGATCGGGTTATCGACGATGACAGGGCGCCCGGCCGCGGCCGCCGCGAGTCCCAGCAGTTTATCGACGAGACACGGCGGGCGCCGCGACAGCGGCCGCGGCGGCGCGGCGTTCGACCAGAAGTAGCGCCACGTGCCGCTGACAAAACGCTGGTGGGGGATGCGGCGCAGAAACAGCGTGCGGCCGAGATAGCGCTGGGTATCGACGATCAGATCGAAATGCCGCTCAAGGATCGAATGGCCCCGCCGCCAGGCCAGCGGCAGCGACTGCCGCGGGTCTGTCGGGATGGCGAGATCGGTGATGAACTCGGCGATGCGGCCGGCGACCAGCGGCGCCAATGCCGCGCGCAGATGAAACGCGCCGCTCGTGCCGGGAACCCAGGCGATGCGCGCCGCGGGAAACGCCGCTGTCAGCGCCAGCAGCAGCGGCAGTTTCAGCACGTTCTCGCCGAGCGCGTTGTCGGCGTCGCTCGTCACGTAAACGAGGATCGAACCGACCTGTCCAATCACATCGATGCCTCGTCGAGGATGCGGACGATGTGGCGGGCCTGGCGGCCGGCGCCCTCGGCGATCTGGTGGCGGCACGAGGTGCCGCAGGCGGCGATGAGCGTGTCTGGCGGGGCGGCGCGCATCTTCGGCAACACGCCCAGTTCGCCGATCTTCATCGAAATATCGTAATGCTCGGCTTCGAGGCCGAATGCGCCCGCCATGCCGCAACAGGTCGAATCGAAGGTCTCGACCGTGAGTTCGGGAATGAGCCGCAGCACATCGGCCGCCGCGGCGGCGGTGCCGAACGCCTTCTGGTGGCAATGGCCGTGCAGCAGCGCCGCTCTGCCCGGCATCGCCGCAAGCTTGAGGACGAAGCGCCCGGCATCGCGTTCGGCGGCGACGAACTCCTCGAAGAGCTGCGCCTGCGCGGCAAGCGCTTTGGTCTCGGCGCCGGGCAGCATCGCCGGCAATTCGTCGCGCAAGGTCAACAGGCAGGCGGGCTCGAGGCCGACGATCGGCGTGCCGGCGGCGAGTGCCGGCGCCAGCGCCGCGAGCATGCGCCGCGCCTCTTTCCTCGCCTCGTCGACCATCCCCGCGGCAAGGAACGTGCGGCCGCAGCATAAGGGTCGGCCGCACGCCGGTTCCGGCGTTGCGACGCGGTAGCCGGCGCGCGCCAGCACGCGCTCGGCGGCATGCGCGTTCTCCGGCTCGAACCAGCGATTGAACGTATCGACAAAGAGCACGACCTCGGGCCCCTCGTCGCTGCGATTCGGGTACGCATCGACATAGGGGCGTGAAGACCATCCCGGGAGTTGCCGCCGCGCGCTGAGGCCGAACAGCCGCTCGCCGAGCGCCGCCAGCGCCGGGACCCGGTTGCGCAGGTTGAGCAGCGGCGCCAGCCGCGCGGCGTAGGCCGCATAGCGCGGCAGATAGGCGACGAGCCGGTCGCGCCCCGTCAGCCCGTGGCGTTGCTTGTAATGGTGCAGGAACTCGATCTTCATGCGCGCCATATCGACGCCGGTCGGGCATTCGCGCTTGCAGCCCTTGCATGATAGGCACAAGGCCATCGTCTCGCGCATTTCATCCGAGACGAGCGCATCCGCGCCGAGCTGGCCGGAGAGCGCCAGGCGCAGCGTGTTGGCGCGGCCGCGCGTCAGGTGCTGCTCGTCGCCGGTCGCGCGGTAACTGGGGCACATCACGCCGGGGTCGGATTTGCGGCAGGCGCCGTTGTTGTTGCACATCTCGGCGGCGCTCGCGAACGACCCCCATTCCGACCAGTCGAGGACGCTCTTCAGCGGCAGTTGCCGGTAGTCCGGCTTGAAGCGGAACAGGCTGCGGTCGTCCATTTTCGGCGGCCGCACGATCTTGCCCGGATTGAACAGGCCGGTCGGATCGAAAGTGTCCTTGACCTCCTCGAAGGCCTTGACGATGCGCGGCCCGAACATCGCCAGGTGGTGCTCGGAGCGCACGAGGCCGTCGCCGTGCTCGCCCGAATGCGACCCCTTGTATTCGCGCACCATCGCGAAGGCCGCCTCGGCGATCGCGCGCAGCTGCTTTGCACCCAGCTCCTCTTTCAGATTGATGACGGGCCGGACGTGCAGGCAGCCGACCGAGGCGTGCGCATACCACGTGCCGTAGGTGCCGTGTTTGCGGAAGACCTCGGTTAGCCGATCGGTATATTCCGCGAGGTCTTCGAGCCGGACTGCACAGTCCTCGATAAACGAGATCGGTTTGCCGTCGCCCTTCATCGACATCATGATGTTGAGGCCTTCCTTGCGCACGTTCCACACCGCGTGCTGGAAGGCCGGATCGGTCGCCTCGATGACCGCGCCGGGAAAGCCGAGATCGCCCATCAATTCAACAAGTTGCCTGAGGCGGCGAAGGTTGTCGTCGGCATCATCGCCGGCGAACTCGGTCAATAAGATCGCGTCCGGCTCGCCCCGCACAAATCGCTCGACGACCGGCCGGAACACCGGGTTGTCGCGCGCCAGCTCGATCATCGTGCGATCGACCAGTTCGACCGCGGCCGGCCCCAGTTTGACGATGTGCTGCGCCGCATCCATAGCCCGATAAAAGCTCGGGAAGTGGCAGATGCCGAGAACGCGATGCGCAGGTATTGGTTGAAGATCGAGCTCGATCTCGCTGAAAAACGCCAGCGTGCCTTCCGAGCCGACCAGGAGATGCGCCATGTTGTGGCCGGCCCCGGCTCCGTTCGGGGCGATCATGTCGATATTGTAGCCGCCGACCCGGCGCAACACCTTCGGAAAGCGCGCGTCGATCTCGTCGGCTTCGCGGCGGTACAGGGCGCGCATGTCGCGCACGAGGTCGCGGTAGCGCTCGGGCTCGATGTCGTCGCCGAGATTTCCCGGCACCTCGGCGAAACGCGCCTCGCTGCCGTCGGCGAGGATCGCCTCGATCGCCCGCACGTTGTGCACCATGTTGCCGTAGCGAATGGACCGCGCACCGCAGCTGTTGTTGGCGGTCATGCCGCCCAATGTCGCCCGGTCGCCGGTCGAGACATCGACCGGGAACCACAATTTGTGCTGCCGCAGCCGCTGGTTGAGCCGCTCCATGACGACGCCCGGCTGCACCCGCACCCGCCGTCCCTCGGCGTCGAGCGCGACGACCGCGTCCATGTATTTGCTGCAATCGAGCACGAGGGCGCGAGCAACGGTCTGGCCGCATTGCGAGGTGCCGCCGCCGCGCGGCAATACCGGAACGCCCTCCTCGCGTGCGATCGCCAGCGCCGCGGCGACATCCTCTTTGTCGCGCGGCGCCGCGATGCCCAGCGGCTCGATCTGGTAGATCGACGCATCCGTGGAATAGCGGCCGCGCGTGAACCGGTCGAACATGACCTCGCCGCGCAGCTCGCGCCTGAGGCGCGCTTCAAGACGCGAGCGAGCGGGCGGATTGTCGAGCGGATTGTCGAGCGGCATGGGACCGTTCACGGGTTCGAGAATGCGGCGCAGGTGGCGCACCTTGCGAGGGCTTGCCAGCAGTCGAGATCTTTCTGTTTTACATCAAATGTTGCGCGGGGGCCGCTCGGATCGGCACCCTTCCGATCCCGATAAGTGATCGCTTCGCGGTCGGGCTGACGATACGCCCAATCGGCATCGGCGACGCGGTGATTGCTGCGCGAGTCGGTCATCGACGGCTTCCTTCGAACAGCGGCGCGCGGGTGTCGGCGAATTCTTCGACGGCGGCGGCCAGCTTGTCGCAGTCGTTGTCGTCGAGCGCGATCGACAATGCCATCATGCCGCGCTTCGCAAACCAGATACCGCGCGCCAGCAGGTCGAACCAGAACAGATCGAGCAACGCGGCGTTGCCCTGGCGAGCGTCGGTCTCGTTGCGGATCGGCCTGTCGGTCATGTGCACGCCGATCATCGATCCAAGCCCGGTGAACTGCATCGCCACTCCGCGGCACCCGACGATCGCGTTGAGCCGCTTGCGCAAGCTGTCGCCAAAACGGTTGAGTTCGCAGGCGCGCTCGGGCGTATAGATTTCGGTCAACCCGACATAGCCGGCGTTCATCGTCACGACGTTGTTGTTGAACGTGCCGGCGTGTTCGAGGTGGTCCGGGCGGCGCGGGTCGAAGCGCTGCATCAGCTCTGCCTTGCCGCCGAACGCGCCGAAGCTCATGCCGCCGCCGACATATTTGCCGAGCGTCGTCATGTCCGGCCGGATGCCGTGCACCTGCTGCAGGCCGCCCGGCGCGAGCCGCGAGGTCATCACCTCGTCGAGGATCAGGATGGCGCCGGTTTCGTCGGCGAGCGCGCGCAGGTCGGCAAGAAAATCGCGGGTTCCCGGGATGCAGCCGCTGCCGCCGAGCATCGGCTCGACGAGGATCGCCGCGAGGTCGTCCGTATGCGGCGCGACGAGCGTGCGGGCGGCCGCGGCATCGTTGTATTCGGCGAGGAGGAACTGGAACGGCGCGTTGACGCGGCTGCCGGCGCCGCGGAAATAGAACACGCCGCCGTGGTAGCCGCCCTGGAACACCAGCACCTTGGCGCGGCCCGTAACGGCGCAGGCGAGGCTCACCGCCATCAGGTTGGCTTCGGTGCCGCTGTTCGTGAAGCGGACGCGTTCGATCGCGGGAAAGCGGTCGCACACGGCGCGCGCAAAGCGCGCCTCGGCGAGGCCGTGCGCGCCGAAATTCCACCCGTCGTCCAATGCCGCGTCGATCGCGCGGCGGATTCCCGGGTGCGAGTGGCCGAAAAGTCCGGCGGTAAATTCGGCGAGGAAGTCGACGTATTCATGGCCGTCGAGATCCCACAGATGCGCGCCCTCGCCGCGCACGATCGTCAGCGGGAACGGTTCGACGAAGATCGAGGCGCGCGTGTTGCCGCCGGGCATCGCGCCGCAGGCGGCTTCATATTGCGCCAGGCTCTTCGGATGTTGCGCGCGATAGTCGTGCTGCGCCTCGGCGAGCGCGGCGGCGACGGTGCTGTTGGCGGCGCGGCTCGGGTTCATCTCGCATCCTCGCTGCAGCGCGGCTCTTCTACCATAAAGCCCGGCGCATCCGCAGGATCTGACCGCGCACCTCAACCGGCGGCGCGCCGGCCGGCGCGCAGCCGCAATCCGGGCGCCGGGCGTTCAAGCAATACTTCGCGGCGGAAGCGCACGAGGCGGGCCGGCCGGCCGCCGGTCGCGGCGCTGATCTCGCCCGTCTCCTCGACCAGGCCCTGCTGCTCGACGAGCCGGCGGAAATTCTGTTTGTGCAGGCGGATGCCGGCCAGCGCCTCGACCGTGCGCTGCAATTGCAGCAGCGTGAACGACGGCGGCATCAGCTCGAAGACAACCGGCCGGTACTTGATCTTGCCGCGCAGCCGGCCGATCGCGGTTGCCAGCATGCGCCGATGGTCGGACGCCATCGCCGCCCCGGCGACGGTGCCGTCGGCCGCCGGCCCCGAGCGGCCGACATCACGCGCCGCCTCGGCGACAAAACCGGCCTCGTACAACAATTCGTAGCGTTCGAGCGGCAACTCCTCGTTCCAGGCCGCGCCGGAGAGGCCGAAGGCGAGGCCGATGCGCTCTTCGCGCAGCCGCCGCAATTCGCCGTTCGCCGCCCGTGCCGCCCAGTGTGCGAGCGCAGCCTCGATCGCGCCCAGCATGGCGGGCTTGCCGCGCCGCCAGTCCTCCCACGGGAAATAGCGATACCAGCTCTGCCATTCGGCATCGGCGGCGCCGGCCGGCCCCGCCTCGCGGACCAGCGCCAGATAGGCGACGACGAGTGCCGGCAGCGCCAATGCCGTCTCGTCCGCGGCCCGGTCGCGGTCGCCGAACGTATAAAGCTGCTCGACATAGCCGAGGCGCTGGCCGGTCTGCCGCTCGACCCAGGCGCGCAGACCGACCTCCAGCGTGCGATGCTCGGCTTCAAGCGGCCCCGACGGCAATGCCTCGATGCCGCCGCCGGCGGCGCTCCCGGCCGCTGGCCGCAGCGTCAGCACACGCGGTTCCTGGGCGCTGGCGGCGACGATGACGGCGCTGAGGCCGATCGACAGCGAGGCCGCATCCGCCTCCCCTCGCCGCGCTGCACCATGGCCCGCCTCGCCGCCGCGCCGCGGCGGCCGGGTGCGGCGGACTGCGGCCAACGCCGTGGAACCGCGCAGTTCGCGCCGGCCCGCGCCGCCCGTGAGGGCGGCGCGGGAGTTGGCGACGCGGCGCGGATCGGCCATCTAGCCGGCGGTGATGTGGCTGCGGAAGCGCAGCGGATCGCCGATAAAGCGGATCGGCTCGAAACTGCCGCCGGTGCCGCGCACGACGACGGTGCCGTAGTTGAGCAGCCGACCGAGCAGCGACTGATCGACGCCGACCGTCTCGACCTTCGAGCGGTTCATCTCCAGCGTGTGGCGCTGCAGCACGCCGGCTTTGTAGATGACGCGCCGGTCGGTGACGGCGAGTTCGGTCGCCGCCCGCCGAACCAGCGCGTGCACGCCCGCGACCGCCGCCAGCAGGGCGAGGAGCGCAGCCAGCGCTTCCAACGCCAGCGCCGCCTCGGCGCTGCCGACGTCAGCCGATCCGATCGCGCTGCCGATGGCCAGGAACAGCAGCACGACCGCCCTGCCATACACCAGCCAGTGCAGGCTCGTGCGATAGACCAGCGTCTCGCCCGGCTGCAGGACGCGCTCGACGTATTTCATGCCCGGCCCGATCCATTCCGATCCGTCGCTCCGGCGAACGCCGGGGATCGCAATGTAACACGCCGAAGTAACACGCCGAATTCCGAATGAACCGGAATGGCGCTGCGCGGCGCCCGCTCGATCAGCCGCCGCGGCGTTCGAAATCGATGCGCGGGTCGATCAACAGCTTCAGCACCAAGCCGATCAGCGTGAAGACATAAAGCGAGCCGAACATGATCGGGTAATCGCGGTTGATCGCCGCCTCGAAGCCCAACAGGCCGAGGCCGGGCAGCGAAAAGATGACCTCGATCAGCAGCGCGCCGGTAAACAGGATGCCAATGAACGCCGCCGGAAAGCCGGCGACGACGAGCAGCATCGCGTTGCGGAACACATGGCCGTAAAGCACACGGCGCTCGCCGAGGCCCTTGGCGCGCGCCGTCAGCACATACTGCTTGTTGATCTCGTCGAGAAAGCAGTTCTTTGTCAGCATCGTCAATGTCGCGAAGCTGCCGATGACCAGCGCCGCGATCGGCAGCGCAATATGCCAGAAGTAGTCGAGGATGCGCTGCGGCCAGTCGAGCGACCACCAATTGTCGCTGACGAGGCCGCGCAGCGGGAAGATCGTCCAATAGCTGCCGCCGGCGAACAGCACGATCAGCAGAACCGCGAACAGAAAGCTCGGCACCGCATAGCCGACGATGATGACGGCGCTGGTCCAGACGTCGAACCGCGTGCCGTCCTTGACCGCCTTCCGGATGCCGAGCGGAATCGACACGAGATAGGTGATCAGCGTCGTCCACAACCCGATCGAGATCGACACCGGCAGCCGCGCCTCGATCAGGCTGATGACGCTGCGATCCTGAAAGAAACTGTTGCCGAGGTTGAACGTCGCGTAGTTCTCCATCATCAGCAGAAAGCGCTGGAGCGGCGGCTTGTCGAAACCGTATTCCTTGCGGAGCTGGGCGATGAATTGGGGATCGAGGCCGACGGCACCGCGGTAATTAGTGTTGCCCGCGGCGCCGCTGCTCTTGATTTCGCCGCCGCCGCCGGTGACCCGCGCCAGGGCAGACACCTCGCTGCCTTTGATCTTGGCGATCATCTGCTCGATCGGGCCGCCCGGCGCCGCCTGCACGATGAAGAAGTTGACGACCATGATCGCGAACAGCGTCGGGAGCATCAGCAGGATGCGGCGAAGCGCGTAGCCGATCATGGCAAGGGCCGGAATTTGGCACGAGGTTGCATATCACCGCGGCGCAATGTCGTTTGTCGCAGTCGCTTGTCCGAGGCCGGAGAAATTCCCGCGGCGCCCGGGGCGATCCGCGCCGGCCCATACTCGCCCTCGCGCGATCGGAAGCAAGCGCCGGCGCTGCCCGCCTCGCGGGCGGAATGCCGCATGCCCGGCACCGATCTTCTGCCGGACAACGCCGGCTAGTCGAGAAAATCACAGAATTTCTCGACATGCACGGCCAGCCCCAGGGCGTGGTCGCGCGACAGCCGCTCGGCCGCCGCGGCGTGGCGCCGGGCCAGCGCTTCGATGATGTTGAGATGATCGGCGAGCGAGCGCTCGGCGCGGTCGCCGTGCGCGATCGTCGCCTTGCGCACGGCGCGCACGTGCAGGAACAGATTATCCGTCATCTGCACGATCAGCGGCGAGCCGCCGAGCCCGATCAGCGCCTGGTGGAAGGCGATGTTGGCGTCGGAATATTCGTCGATCCGGTCATGCGGGTTGTCGCCGATGAACCGGTCGAACATGTGCCGCAATCCGGCGATCTCGGCATCGGAGGCGCGCCGGGCCGCCAGCCGCGCCGCCATGCTTTCAAGGGCCGCCCAAACCTCGATCATGTCGATGATCTGCCGCCGCGTCTTGCGCACGATAAAGATGCCGCGGCGCGGCTCGGTGCGCAGAAAGCCTTCCTGCTCCAACAGCGTCATCGCCTCGCGCACCGGCGTGCGGCTGACCCCCAGCTGATGGCACAGCGCGCGTTCGTCGAGGCGGATTTCGTCCGGGCGGGAATAGATGTCGGCCTCGGCGATCGCCTTTTTCAGCGCCGCGTAAGCCTGCGCGCGGAAGCTGACCCCGGTGTCGATCGGCGCGACGGCGAGCTCTGACCGGCTTGCCTGCCGGATAGACTGAACGGCCATCTGATTTTTCGTCCGCGACGGTACGAAATGGGAAAGTCGAATATGTGGTATGCGGGATAGGGGTGCAACCGCGCTGCGGCGGGCGGGTATTCCGCTTGACCGGTTAACGGCGCCTGCCTATATTCCGCGCTCCCGGCTGGCGGTAGGAGGCCACCTAGACGCAGCCGAACCGCCCATCGTGGCACGGCGTCCTTGCGAGAGGGCGCAAATTCTGAGGGGCCGAGAGATTTCGCCGCCCGGCGCGCGTTTAGCGTTCGGGCGGTCGCGCGTTCGACGAGAGGTCGCTGAGGATGCCGACGATCAACCAACTGATCAACAAGCCGCGCCGGCCGCATCTCGCGCGCACGAAGGCGCCGGCCCTGGAGCAGTGCCCGCAGAAGCGCGGCGTCTGCACGCGCGTCTTCACGACCACGCCGAAAAAGCCCAACTCGGCGCTGCGCAAGGTGGCGCGCGTGCGGCTGACCAATGGCCGCGAGGTGCCGTCCTACATCCCTGGCGAAGGGCACAACCTGCAGGAGCATTCGGTCGTGTTGATCCGCGGCGGCCGGGTCAAGGACCTGCCGGGCGTGCGCTATCACATCATACGCGGCACGCACGACACGCAGGGCGTCAAGGACCGGCGCCAGCGCCGTTCCAAATACGGCGCCAAGCGGCCGAAATAGGGAGGGGGCGATGTCGCGCCGCCGCGCCGCGGTCAAACGCGAGGTGTTGCCGGATCCGAAGTTCGGCGACAGCGTCGTTACGAAATTCATGAACTGCCTGATGCACGAGGGCAAGAAATCGGTCGCCGAGCGTATCGTCTACGGCGCCTTCGAGCGCATCCAGAGGCGCACCGGGCAGGATCCGATCCACGTGTTCCACGAGGCGCTGACAAACGTGCGGCCGGCCGTCGAAGTGCGTTCGCGCCGGGTCGGCGGCGCGACCTACCAGGTGCCGGTCGAGGTTCGCGTCGATCGCAGCCAGGCGCTGGCGATCCGCTGGTTGATCGGTTCGTCGCGCAATCGCTCGGAAAACACGATGGAGGAGCGGCTGTCGGGCGAGTTGCTCGATGCCGCCAACAACCGCGGGGTCGCGGTCAAGCGGCGCGAAGACACCCACCGCATGGCTGATGCGAACAAGGCGTTTTCGCACTACCGCTGGTAACGGGCACATCGGACAGCTGAAAACAGGCGGCGCGCGGCCGCGCCGCCGGAGTATGGGTCATGGCACGCACAACGCCTCTCGATCGCTATCGCAATATCGGCATCATGGCGCACATCGATGCCGGCAAGACGACGACGACCGAGCGGATCCTTTACTACACCGGGCGCTCCTACAAGATCGGCGAGGTGCACGAGGGCACCGCGACGATGGACTGGATGGAGCAAGAGCAGGAGCGCGGCATCACGATCACGTCGGCGGCGACGACGTGCTTCTGGAACGACCACCGCATCAACATCATCGATACGCCCGGCCATGTCGATTTCACGATCGAGGTCGAACGCTCGCTGCGCGTGCTCGACGGCGCGGTCGCCGTCTTCGACTCGGTGGCCGGGGTCGAGCCGCAATCCGAGACGGTATGGCGCCAGGCCGACAAATACGGCGTGCCGCGCATCTGTTTTGTCAACAAGATGGACCGCATCGGCGCCGATTTTCCGCGCTGCGTGCGCGAGATCAGCGAGCGACTCGGCGCCGTGCCGGTCGTGCTGCAATTGCCGATCGGCGTCGAAAGCGAGTTTGTCGGCATCGTCGACCTGGTCGCCGACAAGGCGGTGAAATGGCGCGACGAGGCGCTCGGCGCCGAGTTTGACGTCGTCGATGTGCCGGCGGAATTGCGGGCCGCGGCCGATGCCGCGCGGCACCAGCTGGTCGAACTCGCGGTCGAGCAGGACGATGCGGCGCTCGAAGCCTATCTGGGCGGCGAGGAACCGGATGCCGCGACGCTAAAGCGGTGCATCCGGAAGGGCACGATCGCCGCCGCCTTCGTGCCGGTGCTGTGCGGCTCCGCGTTCAAGAACAAGGGAGTGCAGCCACTGCTTGACGCCGTCGTCGATTATCTGCCGGCGCCGACCGACGTGCCGGCGATCAAGGGCGTCAAGATGGGCACCGATACGGTCGTCGAGCGTCACGCCTCGGACGACGAGCCGTTTGCCGGCCTCGCGTTCAAAATAATGTCCGACCCGTTTGTCGGCTCGCTGACCTTCGTCCGCATCTATTCCGGCGTGCTGAACAGCGGCGACCAGGTGCTGAACACGGTCAAGAACCAGCGCGAGCGCATCGGCCGCATGCTGCTGATGCACGCCAACCACCGCGAGGACGTGAAGGAGGCGCGCGCCGGCGACATTCTCGCGCTGGCCGGCCTCAAAAGCACGACGACCGGCGATACGCTGTCCAATGTCGGCCACCCTGTCGTGCTCGAACGCATGGAGTTTCCGGAGCCGGTCATCGAGATCGCGGTCGAGCCGAAAACCAAGGGCGACCAGGAAAAGATGGGCCAGGCGCTGGCCCGGCTTGCCACCGAGGACCCTTCCTTCCGCGTTGCGGTCGATCACGAGAGCGGCCAGACCGTCATCAAGGGGATGGGCGAACTGCACCTCGAAATCATCGTCGACCGCATGAAGCGCGAGTTCAAGGTCGACGCCAATGTCGGCGCACCGCAGGTCGCCTATCGCGAGACGATCAGCCGGCCGGCCGAAATCGATTACACGCACAAGAAGCAGACCGGCGGCGCCGGGCAATATGCCCGCATCAAGGTCCGCTTCGCGCCGTTGCCGCCGGGTTCGGGCTTTCTGTTCGAGAATTCGGTGGTCGGCGGCGCGGTGCCGAAGGAATACGTGCCCGGCGTCGAGAAGGGTCTCAAGGCATCGACCGAGAACGGCGTGGTGGCCGGCTTTCCGGTCATCGATCTGAAGGCCGAATTGATCGACGGCGCCTATCACGATGTCGATTCGAGCGTGCTCGCGTTCGAGATCGCGGCCCGCGCGGCGTTCCGCGACGGGGTCATGAAGGCGGCGCCGAAGCTCCTCGAACCGATCATGCGGGTCGAGGTCGTGACGCCGGACGAGTACATGGGCGACGTGATCGGCGACCTGAACAGCCGGCGCGGCCAGGTGACCGGCATGGACAGCCGCGGCAACGCCCGCGTCATCAACGCGATGGTGCCGCTCGCCAACATGTTCGGCTATGTCAACACATTGCGCTCGATGAGCCAGGGCCGGGCGCAGTATACGATGCATTTCGACCACTACGAG
>Ga0335074_10003802_pt1 | contig 20730 bp, 18 predicted proteins | sample Lox_Sample_23_FD_206715 | JGI IMG/M metagenome (GOLD analysis project Ga0335074, IMG submission 206715) | Soil microbial communities from Loxahatchee National Wildlife Refuge, Florida, United States - Lox_Sample_2.3 | ecosystem: Environmental > Terrestrial > Soil > Wetlands | place: USA... | reverse complement strand
CCGGCATCGATTCAGCAACCGGTGCAACGCCTTGCTTACGCACCGTTTCCACCATAGCCAGACGGTTCGTCCGGGTTTCCGGGGTGTCGGCCGCTGGATGAGTATCGATAAACATTGCGGCACTGACCGCTTCCGGATGCTCGCGCAGCAACGCCAGAAGTGCATAACCTCCCATGGAAAAACCGCCAACCACCGCCGACCCGCCGGCCTGGCGTTTAATCAAAGAAAAAATCTCGTCCGCAAAGGATTCCATTGAGCAGGATTCCTGCGACTTTGGACGGCTATTGCCAAAACCTGGCAAGTCAGGCGTAAAGACGCGATAGCCTGCCGCCTTAAGGCCTTTTGTTTGCGGTTCCCACATCGCCGAACTCAGTGGAAAACCATGTATAAGAACCACCGTTGGCTTCATAAAAGTCCTTCCTCTGCTGATCCAAAGCATGCCGCCGGTCGCGATGCATTTTTGTTTACACTGGCACATGGTACATTAAGAATCGGTTTAAGAAGTGTTATTACTGAACCAGCGGCGCCATGGCAGTATAAATGATCGCAGAAAAACAAAAAAATTCAAAACCCACGGCAAAAAGCTGCCGCATTGGACCCTACGTGCTCCATATTCCCGCCATGCAGGCCGGTCTGGCCGGCTATAGCGATATGGCGATGCGCGTAACCGCCCGGCGGCGCGGCTGTCCCTATGCGGTCACCGAAGCGCTCTTGGACCGCGTGCTTCTCTCAGGCGGCCGGGGCCGGGAAAAAGGCGCGATACTTTGCGACCAGGATCACCCCGTCGCCGGTCAACTTATGGGAAGCGAAGCCGATGAACTCGCCAGGGCTGCCCGGATTCTGATTGAAGCCGGCTTTGACGTAATCGATCTGAACTTCGCCTGTCCGGTGCGAAAAGTCATGGGGCGTTGCCGTGGTGGATATTTATTAAGCGATCCGGAACAGGCCCTTGGCATCTTGGGCGCCGTGCGCGACGTCGTTCCCGGACCTCTGACGCTCAAATTACGCCGTGCATTGGATGATTCGACTCAAGCCGCGGATAATTTTGAACGTATTTTTTCCGCTGCGGTCGAATTGCAATTCGCGGCCGTCGCCGTGCATGGCCGGACCGTTGAACAAAAATATACCGGCGTTGCGGACTGGAATTTTCTCAGTGATCTCAAACGCCGTTATCCGCAAATGACGCTCTTCGGCAGCGGCGATGTTTATACCGCCGCCGACGCACTCAACATGTATCAACAAACCGGCGTGGACGGCGTTTGGATCGCACGCGGCGCCATCGGCAATCCATGGATATTCCGGCAATTTGAACAATTGCTTAACGGTCAAACCGTTGTTGATGTCCCCAGTGTTTTCGAGCAGCGAGAGGCACTGTTGGAACATTTTGAACTGGCGGTAAAAATCTATGGCGAAGAACAGGCTTCGCGGCAAATGCGCAAAATTGGAATTAAATACTCCCGTCTGCACCCCGATGGCGCTGCGGTCTGGCGGGAGTTCATTGCGGTAAAATCGCGGGCTGATTGGGACGCTGTTCTGGTGCGCTATTACAGTGTCGATGCGCCTGGCCGGCCTCCCAAAAGCGTTCCGGACGCTCAAAACCTGTATAAAAATTGCGATGACGCCGTGGAGTTCGCGGCGTGAACCAGCATACTCACCCTCCCACTATGCAAAATCCCCGGCGCATGCTGATCATTAAACCAAGTTCGCTGGGCGACGTTACCACCGCTCTGCCTCTGCTGTGCGATCTGAAAAAGCGTTTCCCCAATGCACAAATCGATTGGATGATCCATCCTCTTCTCACCGATCTGATTCAGGGTCACGATGCTTTAAATGAAATTATCCCTTTCGACCGTGACGAAATTTCCGGCTGGTGGTTTAAGCCGCATGCGATGAATATCCTTCGTCAACTCGTCGGCAAGCTCCGTCAAAATAAGTACGACGTGATCTTTGACGCTCAGGGACTTTTGCGTAGCGCCCTGCTTGCCTGGCTTAGTGGTGCGCGGGTGCGAATCGGCGCTGCCGACGCCCGTGAAGGTGCAGTCTGGTTCTACACGCACAAAGTAAACATCAGCCGGGAAGAGCAACTCGCGGTCGTGCGCATGCGAAGTCTGCAAACGCCTTTTGGACCGGTGCAAGGGTCCGCGGAATTCCGCATGCCGGTGCAGTCTGAAGCACTTGCCGGCGTTAAAAAGTTGATCCCCGCGAACAAACCAGTCGCGGCAATTATCCCCGGCGCCCGCTGGCATGCTAAACGCTGGTCCGAAGAAGGATTCATCCAGATCGGACATCATCTGACCGCGGAACATTTTTGCGTCCTGATTCTGGGTGACCCGCGCGAACGCGATCTGTGCGAGCAAATTGTGACGCGCATTGGACCGAATGCGGTCAACCTCGCCGGACGCACTTCGCTGGCCCAGATGGTGGCGGCGATTTGGTTTGCTAAAATCGTCATCGGCAACGACAGCGGCCCACTGCACGTAGCCGCCGCGTTGGGACGTTCTCTTGTGGGTTTATACGGCCCGACGGACCCGGCCTCAGTCGGACCCTATGGCCAAATGGATCACGTGCTTCATTTCCAGCAGTCAGGAGATTACCGGAATAATCAGGTGGTTGATCGCAGTGCCGCATTAGCATCGCTGCCGGCGGAAAAAGTCTGGGAATTAATTCAGGGCATTTTGGTGGAATGCCGCTAATGAAACGAAATAAAACAATTCGGCATTTTCCCCCGCTGGTTTTGGCCAGTGGATCGCCGCGTCGCGCCGAACTGTTACGCCAGGCTGGTTTCAAATTCCGCGTCATTAAAAGCCACATACCGGAACTGTCGCGGCGACCACGGAGTGTACCGATCAAAATATGGCCGATCTGCCTGGCGTTGCGCAAAGCTTCCGCTGTGGCCGGCAAATTAAAACGCCCTGCGATCGTGATCGGCGCTGACACCATCGTGGTGCTCGATGGTAAAATCATCAACAAAGCCCGCGATCGTGCTCATGGGAGGCAAATTCTCCAATCGCTTTCCGGGAAAAAACACGCGGTGATTACAGGAATCGCCCTGATCAAAGCCGACACCTGCCGGCTCGCGGTCGCGACATCCGTTTGCCGCATGAAAAAACTCTCACCCCGCTGGCTGCAAAAGTATCTCGATTCCGGGCTCTGGAAAGGCAAGGCCGGAGCATACGGCATTCAGAATCATGACGATCCAGTGGTCCAACTCATCAGCGGCGAATGGAGCAACGTTGTGGGGTTGCCGATGGGCTTGCTCAAACAGGAATTAGAATCTTTCCTGCAGGAAAGATAAACCGCGCTGGACGTATAATCCAATTACAAATACTGTTCGAATGGCTTGGCGCAACGCCGGAAAGCTTCTGTCGGAAGATGTACGGTTCCCCATGAAGCCGAACGGGCGCGCATGTGTTCGCGATAATCACTGATGCCGATGGCCAGCATCGAATACCAGCGATCCTGAAAACAAAATAGATCGCCGAACGGTGATTTCTGCGGTTGCTGTGGCCAGTGATACATGAAAACAAACATAGCGGCAAAGCCATTGCCGAAAATTTCCTGCCACTGGCGTAAATCGTCGATATCTTCGCGCGTCGCCCAGTTCTGCAGCGAAACACTGCCGCCTTTGGGTCGGCATGCCCGGCCCTTAACGTCGACCAACAGGTTCTCGCCTTTGGGCCGATAGACGACAAAATCAAAACTCTTTAGTTTAGCCCCTGCGAATAAAGCCTTTTTGGCTTCATCAACCGCGATATATGGCAATCCTTTGCGGCGCAGATAATCTTCAAACGCCAGCTCATAATGCCCCACTCGTTTGGATCGCGGCCCCATTGGATCACCCCACTAGTAATGCATGAACCTTATTAACGACATCGGCTACCGGAACATCCTCCTCGTTGCGTCTGTCCATATCCTTGAGCTTGACCATACCACGACCGATTTCATCCGGAGCCAAAATAACGGCAAATCGGGCGCCTGAAGCGGCCGCTTCCTGCAACAATTTACCAATATTTTTAGTAGCCTTGTAACTGGCTTGGGTAAACAATCCCGAACGAACAATAATTTTGCCCGAATTGTCAAACTTTGATCGGCGGAAATCCTTCAGTAATACCTCAAGCTCTTTCGTGCCATCCAATGCATTAATAATAAATACATCCGGCGCAGGCGTTAATTTGTCTGGGAGCAAACCGCGCTCATAAAGTACGATTTCTAAAACCACGTCCCCCATCCCAAAACCAATAGCCGGCAGCGATGGTCCGCCAAATGTTTTAATGAGTTCGTCGTAACGCCCTCCGCCGACGATGGCCCGGTTTTCGCCTTTGGCATCGGTAACTTCAAAGACAAAGCCGGTGTAATAAGCCAGACCGCGAACAATTCCGATATCAAAACGGCAGAAATTTCCAAGACCTATACTTTCAAGATTTGCTTTTATCGTTTCGATTTGATCGTTTACTACTCTAGGCCAATCTTTGCGGATGCGCATCTCATAACTAATGCGTTCTTTAGCATCAATATTTGTCCCAATCGCTTCTGCAATGAGATCATAATATTTTTCCTCTTCATCCGAACATCCACGCCGTTTGTAAAGCGCTTTGCGACCGGCCTTATCAAGTTTTGGAAGTTTATCAAGAATGTAATAAGCATCATTTATATGATCGGGTTTTACGAATGTACTGACCAGGGCTTTGGTGAGAATTTCGCGATGATTCCATCCGATTTTAAAATCGTCAGGTTTTAATCCCAATTCCAGCAGTGCATCAATGCACACTGCCAAGCATTCGCGATCCGCGCGGTCGGTTGCGTCGCCAATGATGTCGATATTCCATTGCCCAAATTCCCGCAGGCGGCCCTTTTGTGGCTGTTCAGCGCGGTAGCAGCGCGGAATGGAAAACCACTTAATAGGCTTTGGCAGGCTGGCCGCTTTTTCCACCACCATGCGCGCCAGCGTGGGCGTGAATTCCGGTCTTAACGCCAAGTCGCGTTCGCCGCGATCTTTGAACGAAAAAAGCTGGGAGACAATTTCCTCGCCGCTTTTGACTTTATACAAATCCAGCGATTCAAATGTCGGTCCGTCGACTTCCTGAAAACCGTGACGAATGGAAACCCGCCGCCAGACGTCTTCGATGTAACGCCGAACAGCCATTTCTTCGGGATAAAAATCCCGTGTTCCCTTGGGCGCCTGGAATTGATTGGCCATGGTGAGAAAGTTTACGCGATGGGCAGAAAATCTTGAAGTGAGCCGATTATGCTTTCTGCGCTGTGAGTTGTACGTCCTGCCGGGCCAATTGGCCGCAGGCGGCGGCGATGTCGCGCCCGCGGCTCCGGCGAATATGCACGTTCACCCCCAGCGTGCGAAGCTGGTTCTGAAACGCCAGTGCCGCCTGACCGGATGGCCTCCGAAAGGGCAAATCAGGAACTTCGTTGTAATAAATCAAATTCACATTTGCCCGCATGCGTTTGGCTATTGCCGCGAGCTCTCGGGCATGTTCGGGCAGTATGTTCACGCCATCAAGCATGATGTATTCCAGCGTCAATTCCCGCCCTGTAGTCTGGAAATAATATTCACCCGCCTCCGCCAGTACTTCAATCGAAATGCCTTTCGCCCAGGGAATAATCTGTTTGCGAAGCTCGTCATTCGGCGCGTGCAGGCTGATCGCCAGCGTCACCGGCAGGCCGACATCAGCAAGACGGCGTATTTGCGGCGGCAGGCCGACGGTACTCACCGTGATCTTTCTCCCGCTGATGTGAAACGCCCACGGCGCCATCAGCACCTTCACGGCTCCGACGGTAACGTCAAAATTAGCCAGCGGCTCGCCCATACCCATGAAAACCACGTTGGTCAGGCGCAAATCTTCAGGCAACAGATGCGCCAGCCGCAACGCTTCTTCCACCACGTTTCCAACTGTTAAATTCGCTTTAAACCCTTGCAGCCCACTGGCACAAAACGCGCACCCCACCGGACAACCCACCTGCGTGGACAAACACGCTGTACGGCGTTTGGCCACGACGGTCCGGCCATAATCATCGGCCCGGTCGTCGTCGCAGGGTATCATCACACTCTCTGTAAGTCCCCCATCAGGCCAGCGAATAAGCGTTTTTTCTGTTCCATCCGTGGCTCGCACCTGCCGGGCTATCTCACCGGTGAAAATAGTAAAACGGTCATCAAGCATCTGCCGGTCGGCCAGCGAAAGATTGGTCATCTGTTCAAAGCTTTTGACGCGTTTTTTAAATATCCATTCCATCACCTGCCCGGCGCGGTAACGTGGCATGCCCGCATCGGTCAATTCCCGCTCCAGCGCCGGTAAATCAAGTTCAAGAATGGATGGTTTCGTGGTGCTCATATGATGTAAGTATACAGTTGAATGGGATCAGAGTACGTGATGTTGTGGCCAGATAGTTTTCAGTTTTCGGTTCTCTGTATTCAGAGAAGCGTTTACCACGGAAGCGGGTTTACCAAAAGACGACGGGATGCGGAGAATTTTTGAACGATATTTTTAGCAGCAATGAACGTCAATTCCTATAGCTTTGAAGTTGCTGCGCCCGATCAGCCCAATATTGTGCTTTTTGTTGATCTGCCGCTACGCCTAGTCCTTCGCTGTACAGATATGAAAGACTTTGGCAAGCGTTTGCATTTCCCTGTGATGCTGCTTTTTGATACCAATTAAACGCCTGAGTGTAATCCTGCTTCGTTCCCAAACCTTTTGCATAACAAAAACCTAGATCGTTTTCCGCTTCCGGATAATCCTGTTCTGCAGCTTTCTGGTACCAATTAAAGGCTTGGTTATCATTCTGTTGTGTTCCCAAGCCATACGAATAAAAAAGTCCCAGATTGATTTCCGCTTTTGCATAATTCTGGGCCGCGGCTTTTTCATACCAGTAAATGGCCTGAGCATAATCCTGCCGAGTTCCAAGGCCCTTCATGTAGAGATTACCTAGATTACATTCACCTTCTGCCTTACCTTGATCCGCCGATTTTTTAACCCAATTAAAGGCTTGGATGTAATCCTGTTTTATTCCAAGGCCATCCTCATAGAATATACCTAGATTATTTTCCGCCTCTGCATTGTCCTGTTGGGCAGCTTTTTGATACCAATCAAATGCTTGGGTGTAATCTTGCTGGGTTCCTTGGCCGTGTTCATAAGCAACGCCCAAATTGTATTCTGCCGCGGCTAGGCCTTGTGCTGCAGCTTTTTGAAACCAATTAAATGCTTGGGCATAATCTCGCTTTATTCCTTTACCACTCTGATAGAGAAGGCCTAAATTGTTTTCCGCTTCCACATGACCCCGTGTTGCGGCTTTTTGATACCACTTAAACGCCTGAGTGTAGTCTTGCTGTATTCCCTGACCGTGCTCATAAAGTACACCCAGATTATTTTCCGCATCTATTACACCTTGCTGTGCGGCCTTTTGATACCAATCGAACGCTTGAGTATAATTCTGTTTTGTTCCATGACCATGCTCATAGGCAACACCTAAATTGTATTCAGCATTTGCATGACCCTGCACAGCGGCTTTTTGATACCAATTAAAAGCCAGTTGGTAATCCTTTTTTGTTCCTTCACCATTCGCATATAGAGTGCCAAGACTATTTTGAGCATCGATATAATCTTGTATTGCGGCCTTTTGAATCCAATTAAAGGCAGTCGCATATTCGTTGTTTGAATAATAATAAGAACCGAGATCGTTCTGTGCGGCGGCATTTCCGGAATTGGCGGCTGCTTGAAGCTGGGCCAGCGCTGAAACATCGCCTTTAAGTGCTGCTTGCTCTAGTGCCTCATAATCAGGTGCTGTCGTGGTAGCAGCCTTTGCCGGCAATGGCCACAGACTCAATGCCGCTGCCACAATCAATACATATAAAAATTGAAAATACTTCACTGACATATTCAGGCCGTAATCTTACACAGTTGTCGATGCTAACGACGTCCCCACTTTACTGCCCGGCGTCTAACGGCTTTCAGCTGATTTCTCTCCGACATGAAATCTTCGGTAAAACTTCCAATGCCCTTTTCCATAACCTCCCATCCCTTTTTCACCGGATAAAGCATCACCGTCTCTCCAAGTTTAACAATGGCAACCTCACGCTCTTGAAATTCGAAATCTTTGGGTATTTTCACCGCTTGACTGCGGCCGATCTTAAAAATTTTGACCAATTTCATATTGCATCCTTCGCGTCTTTGCGGTGAAAAAATTAAACCTCTCTATGATCTCTGTGGCTAAATATCGTTTCTATGCCTGTCGGAAAATACCTTTCAGATTCGCCAGCGTACCGCCAACGTCGCCGCTGCGCATCAGCGTTTCACCCACCAGCACTGTCCGTATGCCCGCCGCCGCCAGCCGCTGCACATCGGAACGGTCCTTGACGCCGCTTTCCGCCACCAGAACAGCTTTATCTTCCACGAATTCCGCCAACCGCAGACTCACGCCGATATCGACGTTAAAGTTCGTCAGATCGCGGTTATTAATTCCCAGCAGGCTGTAGCTGCGCATTGGAAAACCCACCAGATTGATCACACGCAGAAGATTGTCCATTTCATGCACTTCAATCAGCGCCGTCAGGCGCAATTCCGCCGAAAGGATCAATAAATCGATGAGCTGTGAATCGCCCAGAATTTCGGCGATAAGCAAAACCGCGTCGGCGCCGGCGGCGCGCGATTCATAAACCTGGTAAGGATCGATGATAAAATCTTTGCGCAGAATAGGCAGAGCTACCGCGCTGCGCACCAGTTGCAGATATTCCAGCTTTCCCTGGAAATATTTTTCATCGGTCAAAACGGAAAGCGCGTCGGCCCCGGCGGCCTCGTAGATATGGGCCACCGCCGCTGGATCAAATTCCTCGCGAATAACCCCCGCCGATGGCGAAGCCTTCTTTATTTCGGCGATGACGTTCACCAGCCCGTCCGGTTCACGGGTAACGGCGGCAAAAAAATTCCGCGCCGGTTCCGCGTCACGGCAACGGCTTTTAAGCTCTTCCAATGTGCGCGTTTCTTTGGCTGCGGTAAGTTCAAGCTTTTTTGTTTCGACAATCTGTTGCAGAATACTCAGGTTCGTAATCCTTATGTTTACGAGGTTATATTGCGTCCATGGATTTTAGCGAGCTTTTTAGATTCTTTATAGGCCTTGTTTTTTTTATGGGCCTGGGCCTTCTGTTCATGTGGAAGCTGGGCGTCTTTTCTTCCATCCCGCTTCTTCGTGCTCCGGCAAGATACAACACCCTGACTTTTATCCAGCCGATCGTAGTGCTTCTGGTTTATTTTTTTTCCGCAATTATTTTCATGCTGATCCTGCAGTCAGTCGGTCATCCTGCTCACGCGGCAACAACTCAGCCTGCGTCTGATCTGCCCGACATGAATGAACTGATTGCGGACGCAGCCGGACACTTCATAGGCCTGGCACTCATTGTTTATATCGCCATCATCAGCTTCACGAACGGCCTTGATGGAATCGGCATTTCCTGGCGTAAACTGCCGCGCGGCCTGGGCATCGGCATTCTGGCCTTCGTACTTTTTATGCCCCTTTTATTTTTTACAGAAGTAGCTTCTTCAAGCCTCTTTTCGGTCCTGACCAACTCCAACCCTCCGGAACACCCTATCCTGCAAGTGCTGCAACAACAGCCTTCCAGTTCCGAAACGGCGCTCCTGGTCTTCTCCGCCTGCGTTATGGCGCCTGTGACGGAAGAACTTTTTTTTCGCGGCCTGATCCAATCCTGGCTTTGCCGCGTTTTCTCCAATGCACGCAAAAAACGCGCTGCACAGCCTGTTTCCGCCATTAACTGGCCGGGTGTCCACATTACCCTTTCTCCTGTTGTGCCAGCGGATCCCGAAGCTCCCCACCCTGTGGATCGTTGGTCGGCCATTCTTGTTACCGCGACACTTTTTGCGGCGGTTCACCTTACCATTGCCGGCGGAGCCATAGCATGGATGGCGCCGCTGTTCCTATTGGGCGTTGGTCTCGGCTATGTCTATGAACGCACCGGAAATATATTCACGGACATCACCCTTCACGCCTGCTTCAATATGTTTGGAATTCTTATGGCAATGACATCGTCAGGAAATTAGCCGTTGCGGGACAAAATCTTCGCAATCTGTAAAATGGGGCCATTGAAGATTGAAGAGGAAATGAATGACTTCTCCGGATAAACAAACCCACGAACTCCTCCATGGCGTGGAGAAAACCTACACATCCGCCGAACTCACCGAACGCTTAAAAAAAGCCGCCGCTGAAAAACGCCCCCTGCGTGTCAAACTCGGCATGGACCCCACCGCTCCGGACCTGCACTTGGGCCACGCCGTGGTTTTGCGGAAACTCCGGCAGTTTCAAGATTTCGGCCACCAGGCCGTTTTGATCATCGGCGATTTCACCGCCATGATCGGCGACCCCACGGGCAAAAAAAAGACCCGTCCCGTGCTTTCCGCCGAGGAGGTCGAAACCAACGCAAAAACCTATCTCGCCCAGGCCGGAAAAATTCTCGACACTCGTTCCGACAAGCTGGAAATCCGCCGGAACAGCGAGTGGCTTTCCAAAATGAACTTTGCCGATGCCCTGCGCCTCGCTCAAAAAATGACCGTGGCCCGTATGCTCGAACGCGACACGTTCAGCGAGCGTTATAAGTCCGGCGAGGCCATTTTTATCCACGAATTCATGTACCCGCTCATGCAAGGCTGGGATTCAGTGATGATCCGCTCCGACATCGAACTCGGCGGCACCGATCAAACGTTCAACAATCTCGTAGGGCGCGATCTTCAGGAATCGCAAAATCAACCGCCGCAGATCGTCATGGTTATGCCCATTCTCACCGGCCTGGATGGCACGCAGAAAATGAGTAAATCCCTGAATAATTACATCGGCGTTGCCGAAGAACCTGCCGAGCAATTCGGAAAAACCATGAGCATTCCCGATTCGCTTATGCAGCAATGGTTCCGCCTGTGTACCACTGTTCACGACGCGGAACTTAAAATTCTTCTCGATCCTAAGCAAACCAATCCGCGCGACGCCAAGGAACGGCTCGGCCGTCTGATTGTTGAACAATTTCATAGTCCTCAGGCTGCCCAAGAAGCAGCCGTCGACTTCCGCCGTCGGTTTTCCGAAGGTCAATTGCCGCAGGACCTTAAGACACATTTAATTCCCGAATCAAACCTGCAGGATGGCCGCATCGGCGTCTTGAACTTGATCAAACTCGCGGGCTTCGCTCCGTCCACCAGTGAAGCACGGCGTTTGGTGGAAAGCAGCGCGGTCACTCTGGCCGGAAACAAAATCAATGATCCAAAGGCGTTCGTGTCGCTTGACGATCAGCCGGTGCTTCAGGTAGGCAAACGCCGGATATGCCGTCTGGCCGTTCAGAAATCTTGAAATTTCGACGCCGTTAAATGAAATCTACACCAGTTCGACAATTTTCAACCCGGTAATTTGTCCGAAGTGACGTTTGTTGAATGTGGCCAAAGTACTGCCGCGTTCGATTGCCGTGGCGGCAACGATAATGTCGTAAAAACCGATCATTTTGCCTTCACTTTGAAGACCAGCCCATATCTTGGCATGGTGGTAGGCTGTTTGCTCGGTATATGCGATAACGGGAAGCGCCTGCACGATACTTTGAATATAACGTCGGCGTCTGATTCTGTTCAGGCCGGTTGCACGCTCGACGCCGTGCCACAATTCGGCAACCGTAATGGCTGCTATTTCAAATTGGTCATTTGCCCGGGAGACCAACCAGCGTGCCAGATCAAAATGATCCTTTTCCCCGCGAATAATGACATCTGCATCCAGCATTATCGCCATTTGTCCGCCTGCCGCTTAAGTTTCTTGCGAGCCGCTTTCAGATCATGTCTCCAAGCTGTCGCCTCCGCACTTGATAAATGCGTCCCCAAAAGAATCGCAGCCAGGTCTCGACCTCTGCACTTTTTCTGATGACTTGGTGAAAGTCTGGCGAAGGGCGCGCCATTCTTAAGCAGAACAAAGGTGGCATTTTGATAATGCACGCGGTTGATGCAATCAGCAAAATTTCGAGCAGCTTGTGTAACGCTAATGGATGTTGTTTTCATATAATCAGATTATCTGATATTCTGGTGAATAGTCAATACGTGATTAAATTGAAGCTTTACTCAGCCGTGCTCCTAATACATCCAGATGCCGCCATTTTCCCTGCTTCCAGCGCCAGAAAGTCCACAAGCCCGAAAGGCACAAATAAGCCGTGGCCATCGTCCAGGGACCTGAAACACCCCACTGAGGCGCAAACCATACCGTCAACCCGCCCCCTGCCACGCACACGCCCCAGGCCAGCAGCGTCGTCACCAGTGTAGGAATAAATGTATCCCCCGCGCCCCGTAACGCGCTAATGAATATCACGGTCATGGCGTCAAAAAGCTGGAATAGCGCCGCGAAAATCAGTATGTCGCAGGCGATTGCCACTTGCCGCGGATCGCCGAGCAAAAATTCTGATAACGGCCTGCGTAAAAGCCAGAATGCCAGCCCGCAGAGTCCCATGTACAGCATGCTTAGGCAAAAACCCCAGCCCGCCGCCCGGCGTGCGCCGACCAAATCGCCCGCTCCAATGCGTTTGCCCACCATGGCGCTTACCGCCATTCCCATACCCACCGCCGGCATAAATGAAAGCGTCACGTAGCGCATGGCAGCGCTTTGTGCTTCGGCCGCATCGCGTCCGAAACTATCCACCCACAGCAGGGTAAAAACTGTCCAGCACAAAATGTCCGACGCCGCCTGCATTCCCGACGGCGCGCCGATACGTAAAAGCTTCCACAAGCGCCCCCGGTCCGGCAGCATTGCGGAAAGCCGCAGAGTTTGACCGCGATAATGCGGTGAAACAAACACCGCAACCAAAACCAGCAGAGAAACCACCGAACCGATCACCGTCGCCAGCGCCGCGCCCATCAGTCCCAGGCGTGGAAAACCGTAATGGCCAAAAATCAGCAACCAGTCTAGGACCAGGTTGACGACATTGCCCGCCGCACCCGCAGTGAACTGATGAACCGGATGATGCAAACCCAGGAAAAAATTATTAAGCATGTTCCCCGCGGCGCTAATGGGTACGCTAAAAAGCATGAACGACATGAAAAGCGTCTCCGCACCCAGCAGCGGCTCGCTGTGCCCCGCGAGAATAAACCCTGGCCTGACAAGCAGTATTGCCGGCCAGAGTACCGCGCAGGATAAAATCGCCAGCCATAACCCCTGCCAGGCGAACCGCGCCGGCTCATCATCGAGTTTGCGTCCCGCGGACTGTGAAACCAATGTACTGACCGCGCCGCCGAGTCCCACAAAAAACATCATGGGCACCGCCGCCGCTATGCCTCCGTTGAATGTGGCTGCCAAATTTACGGCGGCATCATGCGGCATTTGCCGGTCCAGCATGGAGACCATCCAACCGTCCACAAACTGCATCAGCGCCAGGCTGATAGTTCCCGCCATACTCGGCAATGCCAAATGCAATAACCGCCGGAGCATATCGAAACTGCTCTCGGGCTTTTCAGCCGTTTCCGTGACCTCTGTTGCGGGCGTCTGAGCATCGGCGTTGGAATCGTTTAATGACGTTTCTTCCTGCATTTTCTCCACCGGAAAACCTTGCCCGTTTTCTCTGACAACATTACTATACACGCCATGAGCGATCCAATCGTCACCGTTAATCCCAGTGGATATATGCCACCTGAGTTGGCCCCAGCCAGGCCCAACCCGATCCAGATGCTGGCCTGGTTTATCTTTCTGATTGCCGGCGCGCTGTGCCTGATCATTGCCCTGAAGATTCTCTATATCGAACTTCCCGCAACACTACCCGCCGACTTTGACCGTAAAGCCATTGCGGAATTTACCCTGCAATTGCTCGGCCTGCTGCTTTCCGGCGGCGCGATCGCGCTGGCGCCAAAAATCAAATCGGCGCAATATGCCAGCGTTGCCATCCTGATGGCCAACTTTGTCGTGGTCCTCTTCCAGGTATTTACCGGCTTGTTTATCCAGTCGCCGTTTCACTAAGAGCTTCTAATTCTCATGGCAAGCCGCAACCAATCCGATGATGCGACTGTCACCCGTACTCTGCTGAATTATTACGCCGCCCTGCACGATCGCTTTGGCGATTTGAACTGGTGGCCGGCGCAAAGCCGCCTGGAAGTCATGGTCGGCGCGGTACTCACTCAAAACACGGCCTGGAGCAACGTCGAAAAAGCGATTGTCTCGCTGTTAAAACACGATCTTCTCGACGCCCGTCGCATTCATGCCGCCGGAGCAAGCCGCATCGCACCGCTAATTCGCTCTGCCGGTTACTTTAACGTGAAGGCCCGACGGCTCTGGAATCTCATGAATTGGTTTATCACCCGGCATGACGGCTCATTTGAAAAGCTCGATTCAGCCCCCACCACTGCTTTGCGCGCAGAGCTTTTAGATATCAATGGCATCGGTCCGGAAACGGCCGACAGCATTTTGCTTTATGCCCTGAATCGTCCTGTATTTGTCATCGATGCTTATACGCGCCGCGTCCTGATTCGCCATAAACTCAGTAAACCCAAAAATAGCTACGAAGACCTGCAAAACTTCATGCAGTTCCACCTGCCAGCGGATGAAAAACTTTATAATGAATACCATGCCCAGATCGTCATGGTCGGCAAACACTACTGCAAACCCAATCCACATTGCCAGGAATGCCCACTTCGGGGATATTTACCGCGGCTGATTCGAAAAAATTGGCTTAAAATTAAATAAAAATAGGTTAAAAAACACCTATTAACCTGATAGGAATTGAATGGCATTTTTTGTTATTTTAATCAAATTAACCTGAAATTATTGACTTTCCCATTCCCTATTCAGATAATAGGATTTTGCACAAGGCGGAATGATTCATGACTGCTGAAACCGGAACCATCACGACTGAAGATGGCCGAAAACTCAATAAAGTCGAGGCCATCAAACTCGCCAAAGACGGCTTAGACGTATGGAACGACATTTTCCAATACGCCCGTGCTGACGTCACCGAACCGCTTGAATCGCTTCTGAATCCTAAGGATCTGGAGACTTTTCAGAAAAGCATTCCCGACGCCGGTAACCCTGAAGTGATTCGCAGCGCTGCTCGCCGGGCCAAAATTGCTGAGGAAGATTTCGTACGCTTCCGCTGGTTTGGCGTCTACCAGCAATTGCCCAACCTGTGCCATTTCATGCTTCGCATTCGCGTGCCCAACGGATTTTTGACCACGCAGCAAGCGCGCGAAGTGGCCAACATCAGCCGCCAACATGCCCGTGGCTTCGCCGACATCACCACCCGCCAGTGCTTTCAGCTTCACTGGCTGACCATTGAAGCGATCGCCGAAATTTTGCCGCGCCTCGAGCGCGTGGGTTTAGTGAGTAAATTCGCCTGCGGCGATACGCCGCGCAACGTCGTCGGCTGCCCGCTCGCCGGTTATCTGCAGGCCGAATTCATCGACGCCTCGGGCGTACTCGACCATGTCAACCAGATGTTTCTTAAGGGCAACAAGGAATTCAGCAATCTGCCGCGGAAATTCAAATCCGGCGTCTCCGGCTGCCATCTGCACTGCCATCAGCCGCAGATTAATGACATCGGCATCTTTGGCGTTAAACGTGTCAATCCCCAGACCGGCCAGGACGAGCGCGGCTATGGCGTAACCGTCGGCGGCGGGCTTTCCAGCCAGCCTTACATTGGCCAGGGATTGCGTGTCTTCATCAAGCCTGAACAGGTCCCTGCGGTTTGCCGGGGCATCGCCCATATTTTCCGCGACCACGGCTATCGCGAAAAACGGACGCGCGCCCGCATGAAATACCTCGTTGCCGACTGGGGCTGGGAAAAATTCCGTGACTATCTCGAAGCCGACATCGGCTTTAAGCTCGAACACGACGATAATATCGTCGCGCCCGAATACGCGCCGCACACCGACCATTTGGGTTCCGGCCCCCAGAAACAACCGGGGCTTTCCTACGTCGGCGTGCCAATCGAACGCGGACGCATCACCGCAGATCAGCTTTCCGCCGCCGCCGAACTTGCGGAGCGTTTTGCCGGCAAAGACAAGGCCCGCATCTCACTTTCCAACAAGCAGAATCTGCTGTTTGTGAACATCCCCAGCGAAAAGGTCGCGGAATTTTCCAAAGAGCTTGACGCGGCGAACTTAACGCCCCATGCACCGCTCTGGCGGACCAATTTGATTTCCTGCACGGGCACACAATTTTGCAACTTGGCGATTGTGGAAACCAAGCAGCGCGCCAGCCGCATTCTCAAATACCTGGAAGAGAACGTGCGGATCGATACGCCCATCATGATCAGCGTCACCGGCTGCCCGAATAGCTGCGCCCAGTACCAGATCGCCGACATCGGGCTTATGGGCGTGGTGTGCAATTTCCGCGGCCAGCGCGGCACGGAGGCGTACCAGATTCTGCTCGGCGGCGCCTTGGGCGAACACGCCGCATTTGCCAAACTGGCGATGAAAAAAGTACCGGCGGAATACGTGCATAAGTCCATCGGTCAGATTGTTGAAGCATATAAAACCAACCGGATCGACGAAGAGGAAACCTTCAACCAGTTCGTCCGCCGCTGCACGCCCGAGCAGTTGAGCCACTGGCTTCACATCCCGGAGATGGCGGAAGTGGTTTAGACACCCGTCTTTAGCCCTAGTCGTCGTGTCTTTGCACTATTCATGGGTCAATAATATGTCCGGCTGAGCAAATAAATTGATGCATAGCCGTGTCTCATAATTGAAAAATAGCGATTTTTTCTCATTTTTTCTTGACTGCTCACATCGGCGCTTCTATAGTCGAAATATAGTTGAGTTGCAGGAGGAGAAGCGCCTCTGAGAGAGGAACGTACGGCGACGCCGGATGTTCTTTTTCACTCCATAAAGTTGTGCAACACCTAATGTAAATGACTCGCCAGGAGACTGATGGAAAACGTCAGATCTTCCGGGGACTGTCTATCAACTATTTTTAAGGGGAGAGCTTTCATGCAAATTTTGAAGATTTCAAAATTTTCATGGCTTGCCGCCGCGGCCGGCGTCGCTGTACTTACACTGACATCCGCAGTACACGCCGACCTGACGAGTTGGGATGTAAGCCCCGATACCAATGTCAGTCCCACAGGCGCTACGCCTTACAACTGGACGCCGGGAAGCACCAGCTATGTAACCGCCAATGGCCCCACAACAGGCACTTACAACGGCATTGATTACACCATCTGGGACAATGCCGGTCCGCATGGCAGTTCCGTCTCCGACTTCGGCGGTGAACAGTTCGATGTAAAAGCCATGTATACACGAACCAGCGGCAGTACATTCTATGTTGGAATTGTCACGGGTTTTAATCCCGCGGGAGTAGGAGATCCTTATACCGGAGGTACCCCGGTAGCCGAGATCGGCGACATCGCGATCAATCCGAATTGGGCTGATAACACAGCCGAATACGGCGTACTTCTGCCCATCGAGCCGGCTGGTACATCCGGATCAACTTGCGTTGTTTCCGGCGGCACATGGGATATTCCCCTTATAAGCGTCGGCTTTGCGCCACCAGCGGATACCGCATACGAAACCGGGACCGGTACGGTGGTCGCGACCAACGCGACATACACCTACACCGATCTCGGCGATCAATACTATGACCCGGTGACGGATACAAACGTCGATACCTATCTTTTAGAAGCGTCCCTGCCTCTGGCCGATTTGACAATTAACCCGAGCGCAGTTTCCTGGGGCATGTCATGCAACAATGACAATATGCAGGTGAGCGTTTCACCCTCCAACGTTCCGGAACCGACCAGCTTGGCCTTATTTAGTGCGGGCGGCGTATATCTTCTGGCTAAAGGACGCAGGCGAAAAATTAAATTGAATATCAAATAATCTGTGGTTTAATTTTTTCGTCGTTTTTTTACTTTTAACTTTTTAATTTTTACTCGGTCTTCTGGCCTAGGGTCTGTTGCCTGTTAATTTCACGCATTAAACAGAAAGTGAGCCACGTCCCCTTCCTGCATCACATACGTCTTGCCTTCACTGCGCAGCTTGCCCGCGGCACGGATCGCCGCCTCGGATTTGAACTGGACTAAATCCGTGATGTTATAAATTTCAGCGCGGATAAAACCTTTTTCAAAATCAGTATGAATCACACCCGCTGCCTGTGGCGCCGCCGCACCGTGCGAAATGGTCCAGGCGCGGATTTCCTTGGGACCTGCTGTAAAAAAGCTCTGCAAGTCCAGCAGCCGGTATGCTTCATGGGCCACGGAAGCCAGTGCCGTTTCTTTCATGCCCAAATCCTTAAGCATCGCGGTGCGGTCTTCAGGCGATAATTCCGCCAGTTCCGCTTCCAGCTTGGCCGAAACCGGAACGACTGCCCCGTTTTCCATGGCCGCATGCTGGCGGACGGCCTGAACTGTTTCGCTCTTACCATGCGGATCAGATTCATCGACGTTGGCGATATAAAGGACTTTTTTCGCGGTCATAAGACCCAATGAACGTATGAGCTTAAAGTCTTCGGGTTTAAAAGAACTCTGCGTACGCAGAGGCTTGCCCTGCTTGAGCATAGCCACACACGATTCCATCAGGGCCAGAACGGCGACAGCGTCTTTATCTCCGGCACGCGCCGAGCGGCGTTGCTTATCCAGCGATTTTTCGAGCGTTTCCAGATCCGCAAGCATGAGTTCAGTATCAACGGTTTCAATGTCGCGAATCGGATCGACCTTACCGTCCACGTGCAGAACATCGGGATCCTTAAAACAGCGGACCACGTGCAAGATTGCGTCTACTTCCCGGATATGCGAGAGAAATTTATTGCCCAGACCCTCGCCGGTGCTGGCGCCGCGCACGAGTCCGGCGATATCGACGACTTTGAGCACGGCAGGAACGATTTTTTCGGTGCTGATGAATTGGTTAATCTGTGCCAGGCGCTCGTCGGGCACCGCGACGACGCCGACGTTGGGTTCAATCGTGGCAAATGGATAATTGGCGGCCAATGCACCGGCGTTGGTCAAAGCATTAAAAAGCGTGGATTTACCGGCGTTGGGCAGGCCGACGATGCCGACTTCCATGAATATCCTTTCAATTCGAGGCTCTCAGCCACAGAGAACTCAGAGTACGCCCAGAATCCGCCAAGCGTCGATTGTAGATTAAAGTCCAATTGTTCACGACGGCAACATCTCGACAATTTTGACGAATATATTCATCGTATCTCGCTTTAACGATCTTGCCATGGCATGGTCCACAATATCCGCTATTACGTTTTGCCGTTGTTGGCTGAATAGTGTTCTTGCAACCCGGCGATATACATTTCAAACGTTCTTCAGTCATGAAATGCTTTCGAATAACGCTCAATATGATGAACCACCAATTGAATTACTTCTGGTTCGTTAATTTTTATACGCATACGGCGATTCGGGATAATTTTGTTTTAGCTTATCCATTACCGCCTGCGCATTGTCCGACTGGCCGCCCTGCTTGTATGCTTGCGCGGCGCGATATAACAACTCAGCCGCGTAAAACGAATCCGGCTCAGCATTCACAAATTCCACCGCACCTTTGGCGGCGGCAATCGGCAGATTCTGAGCAGATAGCAATTCAAAACGCAGCAATCGGGTGTAACCCTGGGTCATAGCGATGGGAAATTCATAGTCCCAGCGATTAAGCAGCCTCTGGGCTGTTGGAAAATCGCGAGTCGCAATATAGCTTTCCACATTGTGCGCCAGAACGCCCTGGCGTATCTGCGCGGCGCCGTAACTCACGTTTGCGGCATCGCCCGCGGCATCCACATATTGTTGAGCGAGTTTACCATTGCCGTTGGCGATGGCCGCAAAAGCCAACGCCGTATTGAGCGTATGTTGTGCACCAGCGGATAAATCGGAATGATTCTGCTGCCATTGCTGCAAAACACCCAGAACGTCTTCACTATCGTTCGCGTAATCACAGGTGGTAGTCGCATAACGAAACAACATGCCGGCCTGCGATTCATCATCCATTTGTTTATTCGCCGCGGCCTGGTAAATAGCCGCCGCCTGGCTATATTGACTGTGCTGGATAAAACGACTAACGAGATCGTCGGCGGTGTCAAAAACTTCCTGTGTGTCTTCACTTTGCTTGCAATTTGCCCAGGCTTGTCCCCAGTTACTCAGGCTGTCGAAATTGCCATATTTTTCAAAAAATTGTATGCCCAGATAGAGTTGCTGGGCACTCAGTTGGTCCAAACTATAGTTATTAATCAAATCACCAACCGTTCCGGATGGATCACCAGGCGGAAACTCACCCAGCGAATAAATTTGGTCCTGAATTCGAATCCGGCGTGTCGCGGTAAAACTGTTAGCTCCCTGTTTGACCTGTGCCTGCACCTGATATACGCCGGGGGTCAGGAATACATGATCCACATTCAGGCCTGTAGCCTGCTGGCCGTCGGAGAAAGTCCAGGTCACGTCCGGTGCAAAGGAACCGGGGACATTGATCGCGAAAGAATAGCGCTGGAAATAATTTTCCGGCGGGACAAAGATTTGCGCCTTCGGGATAACAGTAAAGTCCACGGTATATTCGGCGCCAACCTGCATCAATACGCCTGCGGAAGCATGGCTGACGGGCGCAAATGCGGATGCGGGCACGGGGGAATAGCGATATTCATTGGGTGTTATCCAGTCCAAAGCAGCGCCGGACCGCCCCCACGTTTGGACGACGCCGACCTGGACCTGGTGCCAGCCAGGATCAAGTTCAAGCCGGTTGGAAAATCTTGCCCGACCGGCCATGCCGGTGGCGCGATTTTTGGCCAGTATATTTT
>Ga0335074_10003801_pt1 | contig 20733 bp, 15 predicted proteins | sample Lox_Sample_23_FD_206715 | JGI IMG/M metagenome (GOLD analysis project Ga0335074, IMG submission 206715) | Soil microbial communities from Loxahatchee National Wildlife Refuge, Florida, United States - Lox_Sample_2.3 | ecosystem: Environmental > Terrestrial > Soil > Wetlands | place: USA... | reverse complement strand
AGGTGAGTTTGCCGCTGGGGTTATAATTTCCAGTCAAAACGTCCGCGATAGCCGTTCCCTGAGCCTGCCCGGCGCAGATAGCCGCCAGAATCGCCGGCAAATGGTCCTGCTCCCAGTTCACCGCGACCGGCGCATTGGAATTAAGCACCAACACGGTTTGCGGGTTAACGTTGTAAATTGCGCGAATCAATTCATGCTGTAAACCGGGCAGTGAAATCTCCGTGCGATCCTGTCCTTCATGGTCGACTGTCTGATCCGCACCTGCAACGAAAACAACCAAATCCGCTGCCCCTGCCGCGTCCAGCGCTGCCTGAAACATATCTCTCTCGAATCCCATTACCGTACAGCCCTGTTGATAAATAATTCTGAGACCTCCCGAGTTGGTCAGTTCCGCGGAAGTTTGCGCAGGTTTGACGGCGTTTGCGTCGATGCCGAACGCGGCGGAAATGCCTTGCAGAGGCGAAATCTGCACTTTCGGAACGCCGCTGTAACCGCCAATTTCACAGGTGGACGCTGTCGGACCAATAACCGCGATCGTTTTTATTTTGCTTGTGTCTAACGGCAAAAATTGATTCTGATTTTTCAGCAGCACAATGGAACGCCGTGCCGCCTCAAGTGCCAGCGAGCGATGCTCCAAAGAATCCAGCGCTTCAACCGGAATCGAATTGTATGGTGAAGCGTTTGATTCATCGAGAATACCCAAAAGCACTAATCCGGTTAAATAGTTGACGAGCGCGCGATCGACATCTTCTTCTGTGATCAAATTCTGTTCCAAAGCAGGGATCGTGTAATTTTGCAGAACATACCATCCGTCCACATCAACCCCCGCCTGCAGTGCTGTTGCCGCCGCCTGTGGGAATGTACTTCGATATCGATGGAACGTCTTGATGCCGATGACAGCACGGCGATCGGAAACCACAAATCCCTGAAATCCCCAGGAGTTGCGCAAAATATCCGTTAACAAAAGAGAACTCGCGGCACAGGGCACATCGAACAAAGCGTTGTACGCCGCCAGAACGGAAAAACAACCTGCATGCACAATACCCGCATGGAATGGCGGCAGATAATATTCATGAAAACTGCGCAGATCTGGATTAGCCGTCACATATAAGCGATCATGCTCGGAATTATTACAGATAAAATGTTTCGCACACGGAACCGTTTTGAGGTATTTGGTGTCTGTTCCCTGCATGCCGCGGATCATTTCCATCCCCAGCACAGACGCTAAAAATGGGTCTTCGCTCAGCGCCTCTTGCACTCGGCCCCAGCGCGGTTCTTGACCAAGATTCAATGTCGGCGGTGAATGAAATACGAGAACACCGTTATATTTTTTATGCGCCGCCCATGCCTCATCGGAAATCGCGGTATATACGCGATTCACTAGGTCCGGATCCCACGCATGGCTCAGTGCCATGGGAACAGGAAAAGATGTCGCCGGCCCAGGGTGATTCAGACCATGCAATGCTTCATGAAAATCGATGGGGCTTTTTCTTTCTGACGCAGGGGCGTCCGGCGGATCTGCCGGATAAGCCTCAAGACCGATGCTTGGCGCCGCCGCAGGCGGTATACCAAGCTGGCCGACTTTTTCTTCCAACGGCATCTTTGCCGCCAATTCGATGGCGCGTTGACGCGCCGCGGCGAAATTATCAGGTGAAATGTTTCCTATGCGCGTGGGTGTGACGGAAGGGCTTGCTGTTGCGCCGGATGCATCTTGTGCTCTTGTGGGTTTGCCGCCCATCGCCAGAATAGCGGTTGCAGCGGCCAATGTGAGAAAATCCCGGCGATTCACGCCGTTGAAAATTGATGCGCCATATTTTTGAGCCATCCGGATATTTCCTCCAGCAATCACCAAAATCCGCTCGAACGGATGAACTCGAATAACTTATCTATTTTAGACGTTTACGCCAACTGTATATTGCAACCCGATTACTCTATTTTGACGATTGGCAAGCTTTGTAGCATGTGGCCCATACCGGTTTGACCCATTTTTAAGAGTCTTGTATTCTGCACCTTTCGCCTCAGGCGGTGTATGGGTTTATGTAAGGATTTACGTTATGTCCAGCGGTGAGAAAACGCTCAAAATTTATTATGAAAAGGATGCGCCACTTTCCGGTCTGGCCGGGAAAACGGTTGCGGTTCTTGGCTATGGTTCCCAGGGCCATGCGCACGCCCAAAATCTGCGGGAAAGCGGCATTAAAGTTATTGTGGCCAATCGTCGTGATTCAGCGAATGGCAAACTCGCCATCGAACATGGCTTCGATCCGATGCCCATTCCCGAGGCGGTCAAAGCGGCCGATCTGATCATCGTCGGCCTCCCGGATGAGCAGCAATCAGATATTTATCAAAAAGATATTGCTCCACATTTAAAAGCGGGGAAAGCTTTTGGGGCGACGCACGGTTTCAATATTCATTTTAAACAGATTGTACCGCCCAAAGACGTTGACGTGGTGATGATCGCACCCAAGGGACCCGGACATCTGGTCAGAAGCGAATTCGTCAAAGGCGGCGGGGTTCCATGTCTTGTCGCCGTGCATCAGGATGCTTCAGGCAAGGCGCTCTCGACCGCACTGGCCTGGGGCAATGGTGTTGGCGGCGCGCGGGCCGGCATCATTCAGACCACATTTAAAGACGAATGTGAGACTGATTTATTTGGAGAGCAGGTGGTGCTCTGCGGAGGGCTTTCAGCGCTGATCAAGGCTGGCTTCGAAACGCTTGTTAAAAACGGGTATCCGCCGGAAATGGCATATTTTGAATGTGTTCATGAAGTGAAATTGATCGTGGATCTTATTTATCAGGGTGGGTTGGATTATATGCGTTACAGCATCAGCAACACCGCCGAATACGGCGACCTGACGCGCGGGCCGCGCATCATTACCGATGAAACGCGCAAAGAAATGCAGAAGATTCTCGACGAAATTACTTCCGGCGCTTTTGCCCGCGAATGGATGGCTGAACATCGAGCCGGCAAACCAAAATTCAATGCACTTTACAATGCCGATAAAAATCATCCGGTCGAAGTCATCGGCCGCAAGCTGCGCAAAATGATGAAGTGGATTAATGCCAAGGAAATCAATTAAATATTATTACCAAACGGGCTGAGAGGTTTGGAGCATGGTCGAATTCGCTGAAGCACTTGATCACGTCGCCATCGCCGCTGATGACACTCAGGCTATGGCGCAATGGTATAACCGTATGCTCGGATTGGTGATATTGGCGCAATCCGAGCCTCAGTCGCCTTCTAAACAGCGAACGTATCTTATCGGACCTCCTAAAAACAAAGACGTTTATGGCGCCATGATGATGGAAATCATGCCGCGCAATGAACACGTACGGCGCCCGCGCGACAGCCACGACGCGGGCATCAGCCACGTCGCCTGGCTGGTGAATAACTTTGATGAAATGTATTCCCACCTCGCTTCGCAAGGCGTTGGGTTTATCGGCTCGGTCGTGCAGGCCATTGGAGGTGGAAGAGTGATCTCTTTCGTGGATTGCGAAGGAAATCTGATGCAAATTGTTGAACGGAAAGGGATTGCATGATGCTCAGTCATATATTACATCGCGCCGGATTCTTCATCACAGCAGTTGTATTGTGCTTGTTCGCCTCAGGATGCGGCAATCGAACGGTACAAATCGATCTTGTGCCGTCAAATCCCGAAATTAAACAACAATTGATTGAGCCCAGCGGCGCTTGGTTTAATACCAACAAAATTGCCATTGTCAGCATCAGCGGCATGATCGCCAACGGCTATGAAAGTTCACTATTCTCTTCCGGCAATAATCCCGTCAACGACCTGCGCGATACGCTCGACAACATATCCCAGGATTCCAGCGTTAAAGCTGTTATCCTCCGCATGGATACACCGGGCGGAACGGTAACCGCCAGCCAGATGATGTACGACGACATCCTGGCGTTCAAAAATAAAACGCACGTTCCCGTAATTGCTTCGATGATGGATGTTTGTGCCAGTGGAGGTTTCTATGTCTCTTGCGCGGCAGACTATCAAATGGCTTATTCTACCACCATCACCGGATCGATCGGTGTGATTGTGCAGTTGTTTAATGTCCACCGGCTCATCGACCGTTGGGGCATTGATGCACCGGTATTTGTCAGCGGTCCGAATAAAGACACCGGTTCACCCTTTCAACCGATGTCGGATTCCAGCAAGGCGCTCATCCAACATTTTGTGGATCAGTTTTACGCCCAGTTTGTGGCTATTGTTAAAACGTCCCATCCCCATGTGAATCCAGCCGATTGGCCAACGCTTACTGACGGACGGCCGATCACTGGAGCCGACGCCGCTGATTATCACCTGATTAATTCTGTTGGTACTTTGGATGATGCAATCGCCCTGGCTAAAAAAATGGCTCATATTCAAAATGCGGACATCGTGCTCTATGCCCGCGATAATCAAAACGCCAGTTCCATATATTCACACAATCAAACGCCCGCGGCTCAGTCGCAGAGCAACCTCTTTAATGTCGATCTGTCCGACTTCGATGTATCTTCGCTATTGCATCCCACGTTTCTTTACATGTGGGAACAATAACCGGGAATTCTGGCGAAACTGCGGGGCTGTTAGCTCCATTCCACTAGCGCCGAACCGTTGGCCTTTTTCACCTTGCCTAGAAAATAAGGCTTTTCACCCAGCGTCCTCAGATGCGCCATGATGGCCCGGGTAAAATTCGGCCGCACAATCACCACATAACCGATGCCCATGTTAAATACGTTGAACATCTCATCTCTGTCCACCGGACCATTCTTCTGTAAAAAGTGAAATATAGGCGGTACCGTCCAGGCGTCTCGCTTGAGTTTGACTCCCAGCCCATCCGGAAGCGCCCTTGGCAGGTTTCCCGGCAAACCGCTGCCGGTGATATGGCTCATCGCTTTGATCACGCGTTTAACTTTATATCGGCTCAGCAATTTCAATATAGGCTTTACATAAATGCGCGTGGGCCGAAGCAATTCTTCTCCAAGCGAACATTGCAGTTCCGGTATGTATGCATCGGTGGACAACCCCAGCTTATCGAAACAAATGCGTCTCACCAAAGCGTAACCATTGGAATGTAGACCGCTGCTCGCCAGGCCGATCACCGAATCTCCCACTTCCACGGTCGAAGAATCCGGAATTTTTTTTCGTTCCACTATGCCGACTGCAAAACCCGCCATGTCAAACTCACCAGGTGCGTAAACCGCGGGCATTTCGGCCGTTTCGCCTCCTAAAAGCGCTGCCCCTGCTTCCAGGCAGCCGTCGGAAATTCCCTTGATCATTTCAGTTGTGATATCAGGATCCAGTTTATGCAGGGCAAGGTAATCCAGAAATATCAATGGTTCACCCCCCTGCACGATCAGGTCATTGACGTTCATCGCCACCAGATCGATACCGATGGTGTCATATTTTTTCATTTGAGCGGCGACTTTAATTTTCGTCCCAACCCCGTCAGTGCAGGCGATGAGCACCGGTTCGCGGTAATTACGGGCAAACAATTTTTCATTGAAATCCAGACGAAACAGACCGGCAAATGCTCCATAGGCGCCAAGTACGCGCGAACTATAGGTCCGCGAACACAGATGTTTGATGCGTTCCACCATCTGGTCTCCGGCATCAATATCCACTCCCGCTTGTTTGTACGTAAGTGTTTTCGCTTCTTCTGGTATCATTTGGGCAGAGTTTATCAGAAGCCTCCAAACCGTGCGAGATTTAATCAATTGAGTTAATTGATCGGGGCTTTTGAATACATTGATATGAGCCATGGAGACAAACTTGCCTTCCCGCCGTTTTTTTGCTTACTTTTCCCTGCTGGTGATCACCCTGGCGGCTATCTGTATCTTCCCCAGGTCCGGCGTGAGGGCCCAACAGAATTCTCCCGATTCTTATGCCGACTGGAAACTGATTTGGAGCGACGAATTCAACGGACCGGCCGGGCCGCCCGACCCTGTAAAATGGACCTTCAATATCGGCCACAACGGCTGGGGCAACCACGAACTTGAAAATTACACCACCCGCAATGCACGTCTGGACGGCATGGGGCATCTGATTATTTCCGCCCTGTGGGATAAGGATGCGGCATTCCCTTATACTTCCGCAAGAATACTCACCCACAAACTTTTCAGTGTTCAATACGGCATGATCGAAGCGCGAATGAAATTGCCCGCCGGTCCCGGTCTCTGGCCGGCGTTCTGGATGCTGGGGGAAAATATCTCCTCCGTCGGCTGGCCCAAATGCGGCGAAATAGACATTATGGAAAACGTCCCGCAACTGGGCCCGTCTCAAATCGCATCATCGCTTCATGCACCCTTTGTTAACAGCGGTAACGTTTACAATATCAGCCGGCATTATCATTTTCCGTCTGGACAAACCATTCTTGGCTTTCACACGTACGGTATGATCTGGACGCCTCAGGAAATTTCTTTTTTTATTGATGATCCCCAAAATATCTTCATCACCTATACCCGAGCCTATGTTGAAAGCCGCTCAGGAATCTGGGCCTTTGACCATCCATTTTTCATTATTCTCAATCTTGCGGTAGGCGGTGATTGGCCGGGAAAACCCAACAACACTACGGTATTTCCCGCACAAATGGTCGTAGACTACGTTCGCGTTTATCAGCGCGAAAACCCGTGAAAATAATCAAACCACGTTATAATCATAGTGTATTGCCGGTAACGGCGCAGGAGGTTCATATAAATGCTCTTTAAACGACGCTCAACTTCTTCACCGGAGGCCGACGCGGGACCAAAATTTGATCCCTCCCGTCTGATTTCCCAGCGCGCCCTGGACATCGACGCCTCTGGCATCCGCAAGGTTTTTGACCTCGCGGCCAGGCTCAAGGACCCCATCAACCTGTCCATAGGCCAACCCGATTTTGACGTGCCTGAACCGATCAAGGAACGGGCCATTGCCGCCATTCGCGCCGGCAAAAACCGCTATACACCCACGCAGGGAATCCCCGAACTTCTCGAGCCCCTGCGTACAAGCGTCATTGAAAAAACCGGCTGGAAAGATCCGGGTCTGTTGATTCTTTCCGGAACTTCCGGCGGCATCATGCTTGCCATGTTTGCCGTTCTTAATCCCGGCGATGAGGTACTGATTCTGGACCCCTATTTTGTGATGTACAAACACCTCCCCCGGCTCATCGGCGCCGTGCCGGTCGCCGTGGACTGTTATCCCGATTTCCGTCTTCATGCCGACCGAATCGAAGCCGCGGTTACCAGCCGCACCAAAATGCTGGTGCTTTGTTCGCCCAATAACCCGACGGGCATTGCTTTTACGCCCGCGGAACTGGAAGCTGCGGCGGCCGTGGCGCGTAAACACAACCTGCTGGTCCTCAGCGACGAAATTTACGACGCTTTCTGCTATGGGCAGCATCACAGCATCGCCCCTTTGTTGCCCGAGCAATGCGTTTTGTTGCGCGGCTATTCCAAAACCTACGCCATGACCGGATGGCGTCTGGGTTACGCCGCGGGACCGCGCCCCATCATCGAACAAATGACCAAGCTTCAGCAGTATACGTTTGTTTGCGCTCCTTCTTCCGCGCAATATGCCGCTCTCGAACTACTTCATGCCGGCCACGTCGATATGACCGCGCACATCGATTCTTACCGGCGTAAGCGCGACGTTGTGGTCCAGGGGCTTTCCGACCTTTTCGAAATTAATACCCCAGGGGGAGCTTTTTATGTATTTCCCAAAGTTCCCAACGGCCAGACGTCGACGGAATTTGTCGCACGCGCCATCAACAATAATTTGCTGATTATTCCCGGCAACGTCTTTAGCAGCCGGGATACGCACTTTCGACTGAGTTATGCCGCCAGCGACGAAACCATCAGTCGGGGAATCGCCGTGCTCCGGCAGTTGGCCCGTGAACCAGCCGTGGAAGTCCAGACGGCAAATACAGCCTGAGGAAATTCCATGCTCAATATTCAGGGCCAGCCCCGTGCCATCGCACATCTGCAGCGCGTGCTTGGTTCCGGACGACTGGCTTCCACGTGGATATTTTTTGGTCCCCCCGGTGTAGGAAAGTTTTCCACCGCCCTGGCGCTGGCCAAAACCTGCCTGTGCGAAAATCCGCAACAACGCGCTAACGGCGCCGGCACGAAAAAATCTCTCGCCGGTCTTTCGGACGATTTTCAGCTCACGCTCGCCTGTGGACATTGCGACTCGTGCAACGCGGTGGAATTCAGCGCTCATCCGGACTTGCATGTCGTCAGCAGAAATCTGATTCGCTATCACGACCGCGGCGGAAAATCCAAAGGGACAACTCTGAGCATCAACGTCATTCGTGGCGAAATCACCGGCGACGATTCGCCCGAACATCGCGTGGAACCAAAACTTTATCACCGCCCCATACGTGGCCGCGGCAAATGGTTTATTATCGACGAAGCCGATTTGATGGAACTGCCGGCCCAAAATGCCCTGCTTAAGGCTCTTGAGGAACCGCCGCTGAATAGTTACATCGTCATGATCACCCGCAGCCCCGGGGAACTTCTTGGCACCATTCGCAGCCGCTCACAAATTGTTGAATTCCGGCCTCTGCCGGCCGCGGTTCTCGCGGCCCAGCTTAAACAGCGCGGCGTGGATGAAAGCCGCGCGCGCCTGCTGGCCCGTCTAACTGATGGCAGTCTGGGTCACGCGCTGGCCTGGCTGCAGGACCCTGGCGGTAAACACGAAGATGAAGACCAGGCCGACGGCGAAAAGGAAGAATTTTCCGGTCCGGCGATTTTTCAATGGATTCAGCGGCTCTCGGGCGCTATGGATAATCTGCTTCTGGGCCGGTCAGGCGGCATGACCGCCGCACAAATCGTCCAGTCTTGTGCCGAACAATATGCCAAAATTATTCTGCGTCATGATCCCCTCTCCTCCAAAGATCGCGCCGTTCGCGATGGCGCCATTGTCATGCTCGGATTCATCTCCGAATGGTTTGACGATCGTTTGCGTTATGCACTCGGGGCACAAATTGAGGCGTCCCTGCCGTCAGGTACACAGGCGCTAAAACCGGAAATTGTCGATCGTTGCATGAACGCCTGCCGGCGCGCCCAGGCGGAGCTTGACAGGAATGCCCATGTCGGCCTGCTATTGGCAGCCACCGCGACCGACTGGGAACAGGCCATGCAACATCTGGAGCCTTTAACAATATAAGCTAGATATGGAACGCGGGCGTCTCGCCCGCAACGTTCAAATGCGGTGAAAGCGGGCGGGACACCTGCGTTCCAACGGCCAGCGCCGCGGCACCGTCTTATTTTGTTAGAGGCTCTTAGTCCAAATGGATAATGCCTCGGCTACTCGTTTGATGACGCCGTCCCAATCCCCTCTGATGCTCTGGCGGAACAATCGCATCGTGGGATACCACGGGCTGTCCTCGCGCTCCAGCATCCAGCGCCAGTCCGGGATAAAGGGCAATAGCGTCCAGACCGGCTTGCCCAGCGCCCCGGCCAGATGCACTGCGGCGGTGTCTATGGTAATGACCAAATCCAGATTGGCGATTAGCGCCGCTGTGTCGGCAAAATCTTTCAGCTCCGCAGTCCAATCGATTAGCTCCATCCCCGCCGGCGGTGTTTTTGCCTGGATAGACGCCTCACCTTTTTGCAGGCTAAAGAAGCATACGCCGGGAACCTGCCCTAGAGGAGCCAAGCTCGATAACTTTATTGAGCGGCAGCGATCGGGCTTGAGATTTCCTGACCACACTAAACCCACCTTACCCTTCCTTATATTTGGCAAATGGTTGTCCAGTCGCCGGCGCCATCTTTCGACATCCTGCACGTCGGGGTACAAATAGGGCACGGTGTTGGGGATGTTGTCCAATGTCGTACCGAAAACCAAAGGCAGGCTGAGCAAAGGACAGTGCAGATCAAAGGCCGGCAAGGACGTGCCTCGGTCTACTATTTGGCATTTCACGGGCAATGTCCGGAATAGCCGTTGGAGTGGAGCCTGACATTCAACGATGATTGTTCCACCTTGCCGGGTCGCCAGGGGCAAATAGCGAATAAATTGAAGTGCATCCCCCAAGCCCTGCTCTGTATGGACCAGAAGCGTGCGAGTTTCCAGTAGACTGCCATCCCACTGCGGTTGAGGAAAGTTTCGCTGGGGGGACGAGAATTGCTTGTATTTCCATCGCCATTCATACTCTTGCCAACCGCGCTTACAATTTCCCTTGAGCAGCAGTGTGGAAGCAAGATTGTAATGAGCTTCAGAGAAATCAGCGTTAAGAGCGATGGCTTGGCAATAGGCAGCAATGGCTTCATCCAGCTTGCCCTGATCTTTAAACACATTGCCCAGATTAATCCGCGCCTCTAGCAAATGGGGATTGATTTGCAAAGCTTTATGATACGATGCTATTGTCGCATCCGTTTGTCCAAGAGCCCTAAGTGCATTCCCCAGATTATAATGAGCGGTGGCATAATCAGACTTGAATTGCAGAGCACGATTGAAAGCCGAGATCGCATCCTCATGCCGGCCACTGTTGTTGAGCGCATTGCCCAGATTATTTAATAGTTCCGGATCGTCTGGCTTAAGCTGCAATGCCTTGCTATAAGCGCCGATCGCTTCGTCAAGCCGTCTTAGGCTGAGTAAAATCTGTCCCAGATTATTATGATAATTGCTGGCTTGTGGATTAATTTCGATCGCGCGAATAATCAGTTCCAGCGCCGTCTGATTTTGTCCCTTTTGTGACAATACAACTCCCAGGAGATTCAAGGCTTCCGGATTGTTCGGCTCACAGGCGAGTATCTGCCGGTAAAGCTGCTCGGCTTCGGCTAGTCTGCCGGTTTGATGATGCTGAAGCGCAAGCTTCATCGCCTGCTCAATGGTCATGGCCGCCTGGTTGGGATTATCGTTCGGCATGATTTCTCAATTCTCTGCCTGCGACTTTTCGCACCATTTCCGCCACATTTCGCGATACGCCGCCTCAATGTCCCGAGCGAAACGTTTGGCATTCATCAGCGGCGATTGTTGCATGCGTTGCCGCAAAGTCCGGCGAAGTTCCGTCAATCGCGGCAGGTCGCCTGCGAGTTTGACAGCAATATCTAAATACTCTTCCTGCGTCCGGGCCGCCAACTCCGGTAAACCAATATTGGTTAGAATACTTTTTCCTCCCCGCCCCACAGCTGTTCGTCCCGACAAACTAACCACCGGCACGCCCATATACAGACTGTCGCAATTTGTAATTCCACCGCCCCACGGAAAAGTATCCAGTGCAATATCAACTCGATTGTACAGATTGATGTAATGCAGCCACGGCTGCCATCCGACAAAATTCAATCGCTCCAGCGAAATTCCTGCACCCGCAAAGCGATTTCTCACCTGTTCCTGATGCGACCCCGGTTTTGAATATAAAACAAGCCGCGATCGGGGTACGGCGTTAAGTATTTTCGCCCACAAATCCATTACCGCCGGTGTTACCTTGGAAAAATTATTCATGGAGCAAAAGGTGACAAATCCCGCGTCTTTCGCCGGAAGCGGCCCCGGAACAACTGTTTCCCCGCCGGGCTGATAGCACCAGAAGCTATGAGCCAGACACACCGTTTGTTCGCGATAAACGCTCAAATCCGTCCCCGGCGGGTCCAGATATGGGTCACTCAAACGGTAATCCATGGTGCTTAATCCTGTGGTGCCCGCATAACCCAGCCAGGTCGCCTGCACCGGCGCCGGTTTTCGAGCAAAAACTCCCAACCGATGGCTTGAGGAATGCACCGACAAATCGATCAGAATGTCGATCTGGTCGTCATAAATCATTTGTGCGGTATCCTGATCGCTGACCTGTACAATGTTTCGCCAGCGGTCGGAGTAAAAGCGTACGCGAGCCGTGACGTCATCGGGTTGTGATACTCCCGAATAACAATAAATCTCATGCTTTTTGTGGTCGTGTTCTCTGATCAAGGGCAACAGATTCCAACCCACCACGTGCGCTCTGAAATCCGATGAAATGTAGCCGATGCGCAGTTTGCGATCGGGGTTACGATCATTGAGATGCGGACGAATAAATGCTTTGAATGGATCGGCGTATTTTTCGCTCCATTTTAAAGTTTCCTGAAGAATTGTCGCGGCATCAAATTCATCAATCAAATGCATGACGCAAATAATATTGCTGTGTGCATTGGCCAGGTCAGACTCATATTCCAGGGCTTTTCGATACGCTCCAATCGCCTCTTTCGGCTTTCCCTGCACTTTCAGGACATTACCCAGATTATTGTGCGCCAGCGCTATATTGGGCTTTAACTCAATGGCCTTGCGAAAAGCATTTTCCGAGGCGTCAATTTGGTCCAGATCTTTAAATGCATTTCCCAGGTGGTAATACATCCCGGCGATCGGCTTAATGGATATGGCTTGCTGAATCAATTCGATGGCTCGTTGCGCGTTTCCTCTATCAAAAGCCAACACACCCATCAAATGCAGCGCATCTGCGTTATTGGGTTGCTGAGAAAGTATTTGTTGATAAACTTTCTCCGCCTCGACAAACTTGCCGGCCCTTTTATGTTCAAGGGCCAGCTCCAACGCCTGCGGAACGGACATCATCACGCTTTTAGGTTCATTGCCCGGCATTATTTCACCACAGTGCAGGCACAAATAGTAAAAAATATTCCTAAATTATATTATAAGCGTTTTTCTCTGTGTCCCTCTGTGATGCCTCGATATCCTCTGTTGTGCACCTTACGCCTTTGCGCACCAGTTGCGCCACATCGCCCGATATGCCGCTTCAACATCCCGCGCAAAACTCGCCGCATCCATTAATGGCGACGCCATCATTCTTTGCCGCAGTGTGCGGCGCAGCTCTTTAAGCCGGGGTAAATCACCCGCGAGTTTCAATACGATCTGTTTGTATTCTTCCGGCGTCTGTGCCACCAGATCCGGCAATCCGATATTGGTCAGAAGACTTCTTCCTCCGCGTCCCACCGCCGTCTGTCCTGACAAACTGACCACTGGCGTGCCCATAAACAGGCTGTCGCAGGTGGTAATCCCCCCGCCATAAGGAAATGGATCCAGGGTGATGTCAATAAGGTTATAGGTGGCAACGTATCGAGGCCATGGTCTCACCCCCACAAATTCAATTCGTTCCCCCGCCAGACCCGTATGTGTGAACCGTTCCCGCACTTCGGCCAGATGCGAACCGGAATTCGCATGCAAAATCAGGCGCGATCCGGGCAAGGCATTCATAATCTGCGCCCAAAGGTCCATCGCTTCCGGAGAAACTTTCGCGAAATTATTCAGGCAACCAAAGGTGATATAACCCGTCTGAACCACCGGCGGCTCTTCTTCCTGTGGGGCCATGCTGCCCGGCTGATAACACCAGTATGTGCGCGGCAGACGAATCGTCTTTTCCGTATAAACGCTCAAATCCGTCCCCGGTGGATCCAGATAAGGATCGGACAAACGATAGTCAATCGTGTCCAGACCGGTGGTGCTGCAGTAACCCAGATAGGTTACCTGAACCGGCGCGGGTTTCCGGGCAAATACCGGCAGGCGGCTGTTGGCCATGTGCAGCGTAAGGTCCACCAGAATGTCGATCTGATCCCTGCGGATCATTTCTGTCACGTCCTGGTCGCTTACGCCCACAACATTGCGCCAATTATCGATCAGCAAACGTATTCGCGCGGTCAATGAATCGGGATTAACCACGTCGGAGTAGCAAATAATCTCAAAATTCTTGCGATCATGCTTTTGCAGCAAGGGCAGCAAATTCGCGCCCACGACGTGCTGGCGGAAATCCGGGGAAACATAACCGATTTTCAATCGCCTTTCCGGGTCGCGGTTATTGGTATAGGGTCTGATCGATTGTTTGAACGCTTCGGCGTGCCGCTTCCGCCAACTCACATGTTCATCGTATAACCTTTTGGCGTCATACCCCGGATGAAAATGCATGTTATACAGAATATTGCTGTGAATCTGGATCAGGCTGGGGTTGCGTTCCAACGCGGCTCGATAGATGGCTATGGCCTCATCCAGTTTTCCCCGGTCTCTTAGCACGTTTCCCAGATTGGCCTGAATTTGTGCCAGGTCCGGCCTGAACTTCAAAGCGATGCGATATTCCTCGGTGGCTTCATCCAATTTGCCCTGGTCCCTGAATATATTGCCCAGATTGTTATGCGCCTGTGCGTATTCAGGCTTACAGCGAATAGCCGATCGATAAGCCTCAATGGCTTCGTTAATTCGATGCAGGTCCTTATACGCATTTCCCATATTGTTGTATGGCTCCGGATAATCGCTTTTGAAATGAATCGCCGCCTGGAATTCCCTGACGGCTTCGGCAAGCAATCCCTTCTCGCGCAGGGCATTACCAAGATTGTTGCGTACTTCCGGATACATGGGTTTCAAATTTACTGCGGTATGATAATGTTTGATTGCTTCATCGAACCGTCCCAGCTCTGCCAGCGCCACACCCATATTATTGTGATATTCCGCCACATTCGGTCGCAAACTGATCGCCCGGCCGATCAGGTCAGCCGCGACCTGTGGCTTACCCACCTGGTTGGCCAAAACACCAAGAAAGTGCATCGCATCCGGTTGATTGGGGTTCTGTGCAAGTATCTTTCTATAGATAGCCTCCGCTTCCTGAAATTTGCCGGCATTCTGGTATCGTATGGCTGCTAAAAGCGCTTCATGAACGGTGGTTTGCGTCATAAGAATCTATCTCAAAACATATCGGGGTCGCGACGTCGGCTGCCTGGCCACGAACCAAAGAGCGCCGACGAGTGAGTATTAAAATACAATACAGTTCGGAGGTGCGACGCTGGATTCGGGGCCACGCAGCCTCGTCCCAAAGGGTTTGGCCTCCAGGCGGCCATCTGCGGCGTCATCGCTCCTCTTCATATTATCTATCGAATATACCCTCGTCGCTCTTCCTTGCATCTGGCCATTTGGAGGCCAAACGCGGCTCTCGCTATGGTTTGAGATAGATTCTAATGGATCATATCGTCGTTTTGGCGACAGTAACAATACAGCTTCAACGTGTGGCCCGGAGATTCATTGTGCCCTATGATTCACCCCGCCAGAGGAGAAATAAATTGAGTCAATCCACCGGTTTACTGCGCACCTGCTTTTATGATTTTCACGTTAGTCGCGGCGCTAAAATGGTCGATTTCGCCGGCTGGCAAATGCCTCTGCAATATCGCGGCATCATTCCCGAACACCAGCACACGCGTACCGGCGCTTCGATCTTCGACGTCTCGCACATGGGCCGGCTCATTTTTTCCGGACCCGACGCCCTGAATTTCCTCCAGCACGTCCTCACGCGCAACCTCGCCGGCACAGCCGTGGGTCAGTCGCACTATAGCCTGGTCTGCAACGAAAACGGCGGCATTCTGGATGACGTAATCGTTTCCCGTTACGAAAGACACTTTCTCGTCGTCTGCAACGCCTCCAACCGTGAAAAACTCCTCGCCTGGTTCGCGGCCCACAAAGGTAACTATAACTTCACCCTCAAAGACGAAACACTTCAGACCGCCATGATCACCGTTCAAGGGCCTAAAGCGATTCGGCTTCTCGACGAGCTTTTGCCCGAACCCGCTTCAGACATCAAACATTACCATTTTGCCGCCCAGCATTATCTGATCGCTCAATTTTCTGTTTTTCGCAGCGGCTATACCGGCGAAGATGGCGTGGAAATCATCTGCGGAATCACCGCGGCCAAATTAGGTCTGAATTTCCTCTTTAAAAAAGGCGCCGATTCTTCCTCTGAACTCTTGCAGCCCGCCGGCCTTGGGGCACGCGACACACTGCGCCTTGAAGCGGGCATGCCTCTATACGGCAATGAACTTGACGAACAAACCGATCCCATTTCCGCCGGCCTTGGATGGGCGGTCGCTAAGGATAAAGAGTTCATCGGCTCGTCTGCTTTGTCCAAAATCCGCGAAGAGGGTCCCAGACGCCGTCTAGTGGGCCTGTTTGTCGAAGGCCCTCGCACCGCCCGCCACGGAACAAACGTCACACTCAACGGCAAAATTGTCGGTCAAGTCACCAGCGGCGTGGCCAGCCCCACCCTGGGCCGGCAAATCGCCATGGCCTATGTCGATGCCGCCCATGCCGCCGCCAAAACGCCGTTAAACGTCGATATTCGCGGCAATTCTGCCGCCGCCGTCGTTACCGATTTGCCGTTCTATCGGCGTCCACAGTAATATTCATTGGTTATTTTCGAGGATTGATTTATGCCATCGCCCACAGATCGTTATTACACCGACACTCATGAATGGTTTAAGCCCGAAGGCGAAAACGTCACCGTCGGAATCACGCAATTCGCCGTCGGCGAACTTTCCGACATAACCTATGTCGAGTTTCCCGCACCCGGCAAAGCGCTCAGCGCCCAAAAAATGTTCGGCGAAATCGAATCCGTTAAAGCCACCAACGAACTTTACGCCCCTGTTGATGGTTCCGTCGCCGAAATCAACGAAGGCGTTAAAAAAGACCCTTCTTTGGTCAACCAGGACCCATACGGCAAAGGATGGCTCATCAAAATCAAAACCGCGGCCAAGGATTTTTCATCATTCTTATCCGCCCAGCAATATGATGCTAAATATCCTCAGAGTTAGAACCTCTAATGAAGGATGTCCATGAAAACAGGCGTGGCAATTCTCGGCATCGGCACGGTCGGCGGCGCTGTAGCGCAGATGCTCGTAAAGGAAAACGAGCATCTTGAAAAACGTTCCGGCCAGTCGCTGGTTCTGCGCCACGTTTTGGAGCGCGAAATTGAGCCCCATCTTGGCAAGTTCAAGGATCCTTCCATCCTCACCACCCAGCCTGAACGTATTTTTTCCGATCCGCAAACCCAGATCGTCGTCGAACTTATCGGCGGGATCGAACCCGCCCGTTCCCTGATCCTCAAAGCCATCAAGGCTGGCAAACACATCGTCACCGCCAATAAGCACTTGCTGGCCAGGCATGGAGTCGAAATTTTTCAGGCCGCCCGCAAGGCCGGCGTCAGCGTAAGCTTCGAAGCTTCCTGCGGCGGCGCTATTCCCATCATCATGGCGTTAACCCGCGGCCTGATCGCCAACGACATCACCCGCGTCGTCGGCATCGTCAACGGCACATGCAATTACATCCTTTCGCAAATGACGCTCAGCGGCCAGTCCTACGCTGACGCTTTGCGCAGCGCCCAGCAGGCCGGTTTTGCCGAGGCCGATCCCACCATGGACGTCAGCGGCATGGATAGCGCTCATAAACTCGCCATCCTCGCTTCGATTGCCTTTGGCGTACAGGTTCCCCTGGAAAAAATCGATGTTACCGGCATCAACGACATCAAAGACGACGACCTGCGTTACGGAAAAGAGCTTGGCTACATCTGTAAGCTTCTGGCCATCGGCGAAAAATCAGATGCCGGAATTTCCCTCCGCGTGCATCCCACTTTTGTCCCCTCTGCACATCTGCTGGCCAGCGTCAGCGGATCATTCAACGCCATCAGTGTCATCGGTCACGCCGCGGGCCAAACCATTTATTATGGCCGCGGCGCCGGCGGAAGGCCGACGTCCAGTGCCGTGCTTGCCGACATCATCGACGTCGCCATGGGCACCGCTCCGATCCTCTTTAACCAGTTGCCCGTACTCACCCGCCGCAAGACCGCCGATCTTTTGCCGATAAAAAATGTTGTTTCCCGGCACTATCTGCGTATGACCGCTTTGGATGAACCAGGCGTCATGCACCAGATCACAGGCGTGCTTGGCCGCAACGGTATTTCCCTCTCCGCGGTTGTGCAGCATGAATCGCGTTCCGGCGAATATGTCCCGCTGGTGGTAACCACTCATGAAGCCCGCGACGGTGCGGTTACCAAAGCTGTCGAACAGATTGATAAACTCAAATGCGTTAAAGGCGCTACGTCAAGAATCCGCGTCCTTGATCCCGCTGGATAACCGAGTTCTACTTTCCACTTTCTACTCACTACTTTCTCGACGCAGCTCTGCCGCCGTTCTCCCGTCGCCCGTCTCCCTACTCCCGACACTATCCCCGTCCCCTGTAACCTGTCACCTATTCCCTAACCCCTTTGTCACGGTAGTGGTTAAAATGTTTCTGTGGCCTTTATGGTTAAAAATCGGAGTACCCGGTGCCCACCAGACTCCAACATGCACCTCGCCCTTCCGCTTCCAGTGCGCTTCTGGCCCCCAATGTATTAGCCAAAATCGGCCGCCTGGAACTCGCCGCCCATCAGGTCATGGACGGCTACGTGCAGGGCATGCACCGTTCGTCGCAACTCGGGTTCGCCCTTGATTTCGCCCAGCATCGCCCTTACGCCTCCGGCGACGATATCAAACGCATCGACTGGCGGCTTTTTGCCAAATCCGACCGTTTCTATATCAAGCAGTACGAAGTAACCACCAACCTCAACGCCTGCATTATTCTCGACTCCAGCGGTTCAATGGCGTACCGCGGCCAGAATGAGCCTCTTTCCAAATACCGCTATAGTCAATTCCTGACCTCCTGCCTGGCATACCTCATTCTCCACCAGCAGGATTCCGTTGGCCTTTTTACCGTTGACAGCGCCATTCGCGATTACGTCCCGCTGCGTTCCACTCCTTCACACTTACTGACCATCGTTGACGTGCTGGAACAGCGCCAGCCCGGCGATGAATCCGGTTTATCGAAGGTATTACACAACATTGCCGAGCGGCTCACACGCCGCGCCATGGTCATCATCATCAGCGATCTGTTTGAAAACCCCAGCGATCTGATCCCGGCTTTACACCACTTTCGCCACCGCCGCCACGAAGTGCTTTTGCTTCAGGTGATGTCCGAAGATGAGCTGACTTTTCCCTTCCGCAAGTGGACCCAGTTTAATGATCTGGAGAACAGGCAAACACACCTTCGGCTCGACCCCGTCTTGATGCGCAAGCGGTATCTTGATGCCGTTGCCGATCATTTGCACACCATTCGCAAAACCGCCGGCGAGCTGAGCATCAGCCATACGCTGCTGAGCACCGCCAAACCCTTCGACCAGGCGTTAACAGGTTATCTGGCCCAGCGCATGGAGGAACGCGGCCAATGATCACTACTTCGCAATTTGAAATCTCAAATCTCAAATCTCAAATTATGGTCAAATCTTCTCCCGTCTCCCGTCTCCCGTCTCCAAACTCGGCATCAAAGGTGCCACCCCTGTCTCCCGACTCCCTACTCCCGTCTTTATCCCCTGTAACCTGTAACCTGTCACCTATAACCCTCGTTGTGCCGTGGTGTCGTTGTGCCGTTGTGGTAAATTCTCCCGTCTCCCGTCTCCCGTCTCCCGTCTGCGGCTTCGCCGTGCGAGGCCGCCATGCTTGAAATGCCCCTCATGCTCGCCGGCCTTTCCGTCGCGCTGATTCCCATCATCATCCATCTGCTTCACCGTCAAAAAACCATGCCCATCGACTGGGGCGCCACGATGTTCCTGCTTTCCACCAAAATCATCCGCCGCCGTCGCGCCAGAATCGATAACTGGCTGCTCATGCTGCTGCGCATGGCCATTCTCTCTCTGTTGGTCCTCATGCTTGCCGCGCCGGTTCTGCCCAAATCGCGCACGACTCCAATAACCAAAAACACCCCCACCGACGTTGTCGTCGTACTCGACCATTCCCTTTCTTCCGGCTTTCTTGATGGCGACCAGACCGTCTTTCAGCGCGGCGTCGCGGAGACTGAGCAAATTGCCGCGTCTCTTCTCCCCACTGATACATTTTCCGTCGTGCTTGCCGAAAATCAGCCGCGTGTCATGTCCGTTCTTCCCATCCGCGCTTCCGACCAGCAGGACATCCGGAACCAAATCATCAAACCACTGCAGGAAATGGATCCCGGCCTTACTGGTTCTTCCATCCCCGAAGCGCTGGCCCGCGCCAAGGCGATCGCCGACTCCGGCGATAATTTTCAAAAAATCATCTTCATTATTTCCAACCACCACAGCAATTCCTGGCAGGCTCAGAACCTTGCCCTGTGGAACGCCGCGCTTGGCGGAGCTAAAGCCCCGGACAATCTGGCCATTTTCGATCTGCCTATCCCATACACTCAAACCGCTTCCGACATCGCCGTCGGCCAGTTGGATATCGAGCCGCAACTCCCCGGCGTAGGCCGGCTTGTCCGCATCCAGGCCCCGGTAACCAATTCCGGTCCGCTTCCGGTTCCCACGGTTCCGCTTACCCTGACCATCGATGGAGCAATCAGCGATCAACAAAACGTTTCTTCGCTCGCCGCCGGCCAAACGCAAACCGTCATTTTCAACACCACCTTCTCCACTCCCGGCTCGCATTGGGTAAAAGTAACCGCGAACATCAATGATGCACTCGCCGCCGACAACTGGTCCATCGCCGCCGTTGATGTCTGGAAAAGCATTCCCGTTCTGATTATCGACAGCCAGCTCACGCGCACCGGCCCATTGGAGGCCAGTAAATTCCTGGACACTGCCCTGGAGCCCGATCCAGCCCTGGCCCAGACCATGGGTCTGGCCATACCCACTGTGCTGAGCGTCAATGAAGCTGCGGATGCTTCACTCGACGACTATGACGCCGTGATTGTCAACGATCCGCCGGCGTTATCCGCAGATATGCTCAATAACCTCTATGCCTATGCCCGTTCCGGCCGTGGCGTCTGGTTCATTTTCGGCCCCAACACTGGCGGCTCATTCATCGATCATGATTTGCCTCAGGCCGGTTTCCCACTCTGCCACGTTCATGGCATCCGCTCTATCAACGGCGTCAACAGCGCCCCCGCTCTGGTCATTCGCGATCCCAACAGCCCACTGATTTCCCCACTGGCTGCTTTGGATCGCAATGCGATTGTCGGCGTTACGATCACA
>Ga0335074_10003798_pt1 | contig 20740 bp, 15 predicted proteins | sample Lox_Sample_23_FD_206715 | JGI IMG/M metagenome (GOLD analysis project Ga0335074, IMG submission 206715) | Soil microbial communities from Loxahatchee National Wildlife Refuge, Florida, United States - Lox_Sample_2.3 | ecosystem: Environmental > Terrestrial > Soil > Wetlands | place: USA... | reverse complement strand
GTCACCACGGCATTTGGCGAAATGTCGGATGAGGAACGTGAGCGGCCGCGCATGTGGCGCTATTGGCGCGCGCTGCCACCGAAAGGGCGCATCGGCATTCTGGCGGGTGGCTGGCATTCCAATCCCATCCTCGACCGCGTCGCCGGGAAGATCAGCGAAGACGAGCTGGTGCGCGCCGCGGAGCGCATCGTTCGCTTCGAACGCATGCTGGTGGAAGAAGGCGTTCTGCTGCTGAAATTCTGGTTCCATCTGTCGAAGGCGGCGCAGAAGGACCGCATGAAGGCGCTGGAGGGCGATTCGCAAACAAGCTGGCGCGTCTCTGACACTGACCGCGCGCATTTCAAGCTGTATGACAAGTTCCGCAAGGCAGCGGAGCTGACATTGCGCCGCACCAGCACGGGACATGCTCCCTGGCTGGTGGTGGAGGGCACCGACCCGAATTACCGCTATCTCACTGTCGGCCGTGCCATTGCCGATGCGGTGCAGCGTCGGCTGGATGGCGACAAGCCGTCCACGGTACGAGCCGCGGCGCTGCCGGAGCCTCCGGCTGACGGCCGCACCATATTGTCCACGCTCAACTACAGCCTGGCGTTGCCGCACAAGGAATACCGGCGTGATGTTGAAAAATACCAGGGCACGCTGGCCTTGCTGTCTCGGCATAAACGGTTCGCGCAACGCTCGGTGATCGCGGTGTTCGAAGGCATGGACGCCGCCGGCAAGGGGAGTGCGATCCGCCGCGTGGTGTGGCCACTGGATGCGCGGCACTACCGTGTGATTCCGATTGCCGCGCCGACCGAGGAAGAACGGGCCCAGCCCTATCTGTGGCGGTTCTGGCGGCATCTGACGCGGCTGGGCCGGGTGACGATCTTCGACCGATCCTGGTATGGCCGTGTGCTGGTGGAACGGGTCGAAGGCTTTTGCTCCGAGGCCGATTGGATGCGCGCCTATGGCGAGATCAACGATTTCGAAGAGCAGATGGCGGAGGCCGGCGGGATCGTGGTGAAGTTCTGGCTGACGGTCACGCCGGAGGAGCAATTGAAGCGGTTCCGCGCGCGGGAGACGTCGCCGTTCAAGAGCTTCAAGCTGACCGAGGACGATTGGCGGAACCGGGAGAAGGCGCCGGCGTATGACCGCGCCGTGTGCGACATGATCGACCGCACCAACACCGCGGTCGCGCCCTGGGTGCTGGTGCCGGCGAACGACAAGTATTTCGCTCGCGTCGCAGTGCTGCGCACGCTGTGCGAGCGGATCGAGGCGGGGCTGTAGCGCCGCGACTGGATGTCATTGTGGGGAACGCAGTGGTGAGGGAACCCCGATCGAAGGGCGCTCCCGAACCGTGCGTGCGTCCATTCGAGGGGGATTGCTTCGTCGCTTTGCTCCTCGCAATGAGATGGGGCGCAATGAGATGGGGCGCAATGAGATGGGGGCGCAATGAGATGGGGCAGGCGGCGCTTCTCGCAATGACATGGCGCCCGCAATGACAAGAGGCTAACGGACCAGCGCGTACTGATGGGTCGGCGGGATCTTGCCGTTCGCGTCAAGCATGTCAGCGCGGGTGCGATGCGTCACGTGGCACAGGCTGAGTGCCAGATAGGGTGCCGGATCGACCGCTTTGCCGTTGACCAGCATCGCGAAAAAAAGATGCATGCCGTAGGTCAGCCCGCTGTGCCCGACCACACCGATTTGCTCGCCCGCGTGAACAACGCGTTGTCCTTCCGCAATCGCCGGCGCGACCATGCCGAGATGGCTGTAAACGCCGACAAAGCCCGGGTGCTGCACCAGGATTTGCAGGCCACCCGGTCCGCGGTCCTCGACACGGATCACGGTGCCGGCGGCGATTGCGCGTATCGGCGCACCGGCTGGGGCCGGCAGGTCGATGCCGTTATGGAATGTGCCGGCCAGCGGGCGGGCGGGCAGGACCCTCTGGCCGAAGGGCGAGGAGATACAGGCGGGCGTGACGGGCGCCAGGAGCGGCGCGGAGATCAATGGAAGCGCGGCTGCGGATGCCGGGAGTGATGGAAATGACATTACCGCCGCGAGCAAGAACGTAACCCACGCGGCGGCAGTGCGCCCACGACACATGGCCACGGTGCGGTCTCCGAACAGATGCGGGGGCATGGAACGGGCAGGGCGGCCGGTGTGTCCACTCAGAACTGTGTGGCGGCGATCGCCGTGAACATGACAGTTGAGTGAACCGGAAAGGGGGACCCTCGGCTGCCATCATGCGCAGGCGACCCGGAGTTCGTGCGGCGACAGGATTGATTCCTATACGCAACGCTGTCACTATGATGATTATCAAGCAAAGCGAGGGAGGGGGTTGAGCCATGTTCACCCAGATCTGGACGTCGCCCGGCTCGCTGGCAGGCGCCGCGTTCGGCATACTTCTTGGCTTTGCGCCGCAGGCTCACGCATTCCCCAGTTTCATCAGCTTGCAAGACGTCACGTTCAGCGATGGCGGCACGGCGAGCGGTTACTTCAGCCTCGACGTGTACGGCTACCTGGCCACCCCGACCGAGATCGTCACCACGGCGGGATCAGTGCTGCCTGGCGCGACCTACGATTTGAGCGGATCCGCCTCGAACAGCTCGACCGAGGTCGATTTCACCATCCCCAGCCCGCCCGAACCGGCTGCTGACGAAGCCGGGCTGAGCCTGATCTTCGCGTTGCCGCTGGGTTCGGTGGAGTTCGATCCCATCACTGGTGGCTGCGAATTTACCGACTACCAGTGCGGCGCGGGGACGTTCCGGACCGTAACCGGCGGTATCGGCGTGGTTCCCGAACCGGGATCGCTCGCGGTCTTTGGCGGCTGCCTGGCCGGGTTCGCCGCGGTGCGCTGGCGGTTTGGCCGCCGAACCGCCTGAGTTGGATCGGGGCCGTGGTGCGTTGGGCCGACGGCCCGGTGCGTTGATTTCGACCCACCTACATTGGTCTCGACCTCTCCCCGGGCATTGATCCTGACATCGCGCTGTGCGTTGATTTCGACCCCTCGCTGTGCATTGATCTTGACCCCTCCCCCTGGCCCCCTCCCACAAGGGGAGGGGAAACGCTTGCGGCATGCCGGTGCCGGGGTGCGGGAGATACGGGTTTATGCACGTTCTGATCGTGGGCGGTGGGATCGGTGGGCTGGCGACGGCGCTGTCGCTGCACGCAGCGGGCATCGGCTGCACCGTGTTCGAGCAAGTGCGGGAACTGCGCGAACTGGGTGTCGGCATCAACACCCTGCCGCATGCGATCAAGGAATTGGCCGCACTCGGCTTGTTGCCGGCACTGGACCGTGCCGGCATTCGCACGCGCGAGCTGATCTACGCCAACCGTTTTGGCCAGGTGGTATGGCGCGAACTGCGCGGCACCGATGCCGGGTTCGATATGCCGCAATTCTCGATCCATCGCGGCAAGCTGCACACGGTCTTGCTCGATGCCGTGCGGGACCGGCTCGGCGCCGATGTGGTGCGCGCCGGCTGCCGGCTGGCGTCGTTCGCGGATCGCGGCGACCGCGTGGAGGCGCGGTTCGAGCAACGCGATGCCGGCGATACGTTCACCGCGGATGGCGACGTCCTTGTGGGGGCTGACGGGATCCACTCCACGGTGCGCAGCATTTTCCATCCGCAGGAGGGCGCGCCGGTGTGGAACGGCACGATGCTTTGGCGGGGTGCCGCGGATTGGCCGGTTTACGCGGATGGCCGGACGATGGTGATCTCCGGCGGCATGGCGGCGAAATTCGTGTTCTACCCGATCCATTTCGATCCCGTCGCGCCGGACCGGCGGCTGACCAACTGGGCTGTGATGGCGAAGATGGCCGATCCGGCCGGCGCGCCACCGCCGCGGCGGGAGGATTGGAACCGCCCCGGCGAATGGGACGAGATCGAACTTTTCCTGCGCGGCCGCTTCCGGCTGGATGTCGTGGACCCGCTGGCACTGATCGCGGCCTCGGGCACGTTCTATGAATATCCGCTGTGCGATCGCGATCCTTTGCCGCGCTGGTCGTTCGGGCGCGCGACATTGCTCGGCGATGCGGCGCATCCGATGTATCCGGTGGGTTCGAACGGAGCCAGCCAGGCGGTGCTGGATGCCCGGTCGCTGGCGCGGCATCTGTCCGGCGGGGCGCCGGTGGCGGAGGCGCTCGCGGCCTATGACGCCGAACGCCGGCCGATGACGGCGGAGATCGTGCAGAGCAATCGCAGAGGCGGGCCGGAGCGTGTGATCGACGTGTTGGAGGAACGCGCGCCGGACGGTTTTGCCGACGTGGAGGCTGTTGCGTCGCACGCCGAGCGCGAGGCGATCGTGCGCGGTTATGCGTCCATGGCCGGGTTTGCGCGGGAGCAGGTGAACCGGACGCGGTGATCCGCGCTTCTTTGACCTGTCCCGTTGAAGCGGGAGCGATCGAGCACCGAGAGTGAGGGTAATCGGGTCGGCATGCTCTCACAAAGTGCTACGTGCCAACCGATCACCCTCACCCTCGACGCCTGCGGCGTCTCAACCTCTCCCGCATAGCGGGAGAGGTTTTTTAGGGCGGGGGTAGGAAATTCACTTCGTGCAGGCCTGCCAGACGCACGACTTCCGCCGGGTCTGGCACGTTGTCGATCGCGCGGAACAAGTCCCACAGGCGCCGCGTCGGAGACACCCAGAAGATGCAGGTGATGTTGGCGCCGCTGTGATTGAACAGGCCGTGCGGAATGCCGCGGGGAAGCCGGATCAGGTCGCCGGCGGAGGCGCTCGCCCCCTGCCCGTCCAGGACCAGATCGAACCGCCCTTCCAGCACATAGATGAACTCGTCCTGCGTGGGATGGATGTGCGGCGGCACGAAGGTTCCCGGCGGCAGCAGCGCGTGCCAGGAGAAACTGCTCTCGGTCAGGCTCAGCGGCGTGTAGGTCTGGCCGAGAATGTGCCAGACGTTCCCTTCCACGCTGCTGCCATGCTCGGTGACACCGGCGGTCATGGGGGGCGGGGCGGACATGATGGGCCTCCTTGCGCTGGACGGCGATGGCTGTGGGCGATCCTATGAGGCGAACAAAGGCTTGCCCAGGGTGCAGATGCTGCGATGATCGCCTTGCCGGCGCGGGCTGCTGCGCGGCGATTTTTCAAAGGGGGCATGGATGAAAATCAAGCGCGTCGAACATATCGCGATCGCCGTGGATTCGATTGCCGAGTCCGCCAAAATGCTGCGCGACACATTCGGCATCGAGGTCGAATACGAGGAAGACCGTCCTACGACACGGCTGGCGATGCTGCCGATCGGCGAAACATACCTGGAACTGCTGCAAGGCAATGGCCCCGACTCCGCCGTGACCCGCTGGATCGATTCCAAAGGCACCGGACTGTTCCATATCTGTTTCGAAGTGGCGGACATCGACGCCGCGCTGGCCGAGCTGAAGCAGAAGGGGGTGAAGCTGCGGGATGAAACGCCGCGGATCGGGCATGGCGGATCGCGCATCGCGTTCATCGATCCGGCGTGCACGGGGAACGTGCTGATCGAACTCGCGGAACTGCCGCCCGGACATCAGGTGCATTGAGGCGCGGCGTCAGAGCGGTGCCGCCGTGACTGGAGGCGCCGCGTCGGACCCCTTCCATTCAGGCTGACCCTGGCGGGCCATATGTTTCAACACGGAGCGACTGTCCGGTCTGATAGACAGTCGCCTCCTCCCACGTCCCCAGCTTGCACCCTCGCCGCAATGCCCCGATCATCCTTCCCTCACCCGCAGCAGAAGGGACCAGGCGCGTGGCCGCATTCAAAGGAACCGAACGTTACATCGCCTCGCGCGACCTGGAAGTGGCGGTCAATGCCGCCGTGACACTGCAACGCCCGCTGCTGATCAAGGGCGAGCCGGGCACCGGCAAGACCGTGCTGGCGCACGAGGTGGCGCAGGCGCTCGGGCTGGAACTGATCGAGTGGCACATCAAGTCCACCACCAAGGCGCAGCAGGGCCTGTATGAATACGACGCGGTGTCCCGTCTGCGCGACGGCCAGCTTGGCGACCCGCGCGTGCACGACATCGCCAACTACATCGTGCGCGGCAAGCTATGGGACGCTTTCGAATCGGGCGAACCCGTGGTGGTACTGATCGACGAAGTCGACAAGGCCGACATCGAGTTTCCCAACGACCTGCTGCTGGAACTCGACCGCATGCAGTTCTTCGTTTACGAAACCCGCCAGACGGTGGTCGCGCGGCATCGGCCAATCGTCATCATCACGTCCAACAACGAGAAGGAGCTGCCGGACGCGTTCCTGCGCCGCTGTTTCTTCCACTACATCCGCTTCCCCGACCGCGAGACGATGGAAAGGATTGTCCACGCGCACTACCCGGACATCCGCAAGGACCTGGCGCGCGAGGCGCTGAACGTCTTCTTCCAGGTGCGCGACATCCCGGGGATGAAGAAGAAGCCCAGCACGGCGGAATTACTGGACTGGCTGAAGCTGCTGATGGTGGATGACATGCCGGCCGAAGCGCTGCGCAGCAACGAAAAGCAGCTTGTCATCCCGCCGCTGCATGGCGCGCTGCTGAAAAATGAGCAGGATGTGCATTTGTTCGAGAGGCTGGCGTTTCTGGCACGGCGAGGCGGGTGATGTTCGCGCATTTCATCCTGGCGCTGCGGCAAGCGGGGCTCAACACGTCGATCACCGAGTACCTGACCTTGCTCGGCGCCATGAAGGCGGGCGTGGCAGACTTCAATGTCGAAGATTTCTACTTTCTCAGCCGTGCTGCGCTGGTAAAGGATGAACGCTATCTTGACCGCTTCGACCGCGTGTTCGGCGTGTGCTTCAAAGGGATCGAGCCGGATGAAGGCCTGCTGTCGCGCGACCTGCCGGAGGAATGGCTGCGCAAGCTGGCAGAAAAGCTGCTGACACCGGAGGAAATGGCGAAGATCGAATCACTCGGCGGGTTCGAAGCGCTGATGGACCGGCTGCGGCAGCTTCTGGAAGAGCAGAAGGGACGGCATCAGGGCGGGTCGAAATGGATCGGCACCGCGGGGACATCGCCGTTCGGCGCGTATGGCTACAATCCGGAAGGCGTGCGCATCGGCCAGCATGAATCGCGGCACCGGCGCGCGGTGAAGGTGTGGGACAAGCGGGAGTTCCGCGACCTGGACGATACGGTGGAACTCGGCACGCGTGGCATGAAGCTGGCGCTGCGCCGGCTGCGGCGGTTCGCGCGCCAGGGGGCGGCGACGGAACTGGACCTGCCCGACACGATCAAGTCCACCGCCAACAACGCCGGCTCGCTGGATTTGAAAATGATACCGGAACGGCACAACGGGGTGAAGGTGCTGCTGATTCTGGACGTCGGCGGTTCCATGGACGACCACGTCAAGCTGTCGGAAGAACTTTTTTCCGCGGCACGATCGGAATTCAAACACCTGGAACACTATTACTTCCACAACTGCCTCTATGAGAAGCTGTGGAAGCGCAATCGCCGGCGGCATGAGGAAGCGATCCCCACCTGGCAGGTGCTGCGCACCTACGGTCCCGACTACAAGCTGATTTTCGTCGGCGACGCGGCGATGAGCCCGTATGAGATCACCATGCCGGGCGGATCCGTGGAGCATTGGAACGAAGAATCAGGCGCCGCGTGGCTGGAGCGGCTGACCTCGCACTATCGCCGCTCGGCCTGGCTGAACCCAACACCGCAGCGAAGCTGGGGCCATGTGCGGTCGATCCACATGGTCGAGGAGCTGATGGGCGGGCGCATGTACCCGCTGACGGTGAATGGCATCGACGAGATGACGCGGGAGTTGAGTCACTGAGCCTTGCGGCGGTGCCCTCCGCATGATCAGCGTCTCGTTGTCGCCGAGCGTGCGTGCACCGCAGCGAAACCAACAAAATCAACACCTTATGCGGTAACACTTGGCAATAATCAGTGACTGGCAACCGCGTCGCGCGCCTCCTAGTGTCACATCAGGCGAGCATTCCCATGCCGCCGCATCACTGCGTGGGAACACCGGCGCACATGGACGGCATGCCGAAGACCTTGGCCCCCTACCCCGCCCTTTGGCAGCGCACGCTGAAGGCGGCGATCGGTTGCGTCGGCGTGGGGCTGCATAGCGGCCGGCGGGTCAGCCTGAAGCTCTGTCCGGCCGACCCCGGTCACGGCATCGTCTTCCATCGCACCGATCTCGACCGCGCCATCCCGGCCCGCTTCGACAACGTCGCGGACACGCGCCTCGCCACGGTTCTGGCCGATCCGCACGACCCGTCCGCCCGCGTCGGCACGATCGAGCATTTGATGGCCGCCCTCTCGGCCCTGGGCATCGACAACGCGCGAATCGAGCTGGACGGCCCCGAACTCCCCGCCCTCGATGGCTCCGCCGCTCCCTTCGTCTTCCTGATCGACTGCGCCGGCATCCAGGAGCAATCCGCGCCGCGGACCTGCATCGAGATCCGCCGCCCGGTTCGCGTCTCCGACGGCGATGCCTTCGCCGAACTGCGCCCTGCGACCGTGCGCGGCATGCCCGGGCTGGCGATGGCGCTGTCGATCGACTTCGCTGCTCCCGCCATTGGCCGGCAGGCGCTGTCCCTGCACCTGACGTCGGAAACCTTCCGCCGTGACCTGGCCCGCGCCCGCACCTTCACCCTCGCCGAGGAAGTGGCGCAGTTGCGCGCCGCCGGTCTGGCGCAGGGCGGCAGTCTGGACAACGCCGTCGTGGTGGATGCTGCCCGCGTGCTGAACCCCGGCGGCCTGCGCATGCAGGATGAGTTCGCCCGGCACAAGCTGCTGGATGCGGTCGGCGACCTGGCCCTGGCCGGCGCGCCGCTCACCGGGCGCTTCATCGCGCACCGCACCGGCCACGCGCTGAACAACCGGCTGCTGCGCGCGTTGTTTGCTGACGCCTCGGCGTGGCGGGACGTGACGGAAGCGCCGGTTTCCGTGGCGGCCTGAGGCACTACTCGCACGGCCGAACGGTGATGCTATAAGGCGCGGGATGATCCCGAATCGCTTCCGGCCGTCAGGCTGTTTCCCGCGTTCCGCCATTGCCCTGGCGGCGATCCTGCCGTTGCTCTCGGCGTGTGGTGGCGGTGGCGATAAAAAGAGCGCCGAGGACCAGGCCTCGCTGGACGCCGCCACGCAGAGCGCCTCGGTGGACACGCTGTACAACAACGGCATGGATGCGCTGAATACCCAGCGTTACTCCAGCGCGACCGATCAGTTCTCCGCCGTCGAGGCGAACTATCCCTATTCCTCCTGGGCGCAGCGTGCGCTGCTGATGGAGGGCTACTCCCAGTATATGGAAAATCATTACACCGACGCGATTGGCACTCTGAACAGGTTTGTCCAGTTGCATCCGACGAGTACGGATGTGCCGTATGCGTATTACTTGCGTGCGCTGTGCTATTACGAGCAGATTTCGGATATACAACGAGATCAGCAGGGCACGGTGGACGCGATGAATGCCTTGCAGGAGGTGGTGGACCGGTTTCCGGACTCGGCCTATGCGCGCGATGCCCGGCTGAAGATCGACCTGTGCCGCGACCACCTGGCCGGCAAGGAGATGGCGATCGGCCGCTGGTATCAGGGCCAGCACTTCTATGAAGCGGCGATCGGCCGGTTCCAGGCCGTGGTGAACGACTACCAGACCACCAACCACGTGCCGGAGGCGCTGGCGCGGCTGGTGGAAGTCTACCTGGCGCTCGGGCTGCCAGATCAGGCGCGGAAGACCGCCGCCGTGCTCGGCTACAACTATCCTGGTAATTACTGGTACGCCGTGACCTACGATCAGTTGGAAAGCGACCATCTGTTGAACGGCGTTCCACCGCCGCGAGGCAGCGGCCCGGGGTTCTTCTCGCGTACCTGGAACTCGTTGTTCTAAAGCGCGGGGCGGGGGCTTTTCATTGCTCACCGCGCTGTCGATCCGCGATGTGGTGCTGATCGAGCGGCTGGACCTGTCATTCGGCCCCGGCCTGACCGTCCTCACTGGCGAGACCGGTGCCGGCAAATCCATCCTGCTCGACAGTCTGGGGCTGGCGCTGGGCGCGCGGGCCGATGCGGGGCTGGTGCGCGCGGGTGTGGAGCAAGCGAGCGTCACCGCTTGTTTCGCGCCGCCCGGGGGGCATCCGGCGCTGGCCCTGCTGGAAGCGCAGGGGCTGCAGGCCGAGGACGACATCGTCCTGCGCCGCATTGTCGGGCGCGACGGGCGCTCGCGGGCGTTCATCAACGACCAGCCGGTGGGGGTGGCGCTGCTGCGCCGCGCCGGCGCGCTGCTGGTGGAGGTGCAGGGCCAGCACGAGCAATTTGGCCTGGCGGACGCCGCGAGCCATGCCGCGCTGCTGGATGCGTGCGGCGTGCCGGAGGCGCTGGGCGCCGCGGTGCGCGATGCATGGCGGAGCTGGCGTGCCTGCCTGGTGGAACTGGACGCTGCGCGAGAAGCGATCGCCGCGGCCGAACGCGACGAGGACTGGCTGCGCCACGCGGTGGAGGAGTTGGCGACGCTGGCCCCGCAAGAGGGCGAAGAAGATCGGCTGGCGACCGAACGCCAGCGCCTGCAGCAAGGCGAACGGCGCGCGGAGGCGATCGCGTCGGCGCTGACGGAGATCGCGCCGCACGACCGCCGCAGTCCCGGGCCGGCGGCGTCATTACGGGCGGCGTCGCGGGTGTTGCAGCGCCTGGTGACGCCGGGACAGCCGGAAGCGGACAACCCCGCTTCCCCGGCTCTGATTGCTCTGGAGCGGGCGGAGGAGGCGCTGGCGGAGGCGGAGACTCTGCTGACCCGCCTGGCCGCGGAATCCGACGCCGATCCGCGCCTGCTGGAGCAAGCGGAGGAGCGTCTGTTTGCGCTGCGTGCCGCGGCGCGGAAGCACGCGGTGGCCGTGGCGGACCTGCCGGCGCTGCTGGACCGGCTGGCGGCGCGGCTGGCGGCGCTGGACACTGGTGCGGCCGAGGTGGTGGCGCTGGAGCAAGCGACGCGTGAGGCTCGGGCCCGGTACGTGGACGCCGCGGCGGCGCTGTCCGCGGCGCGGCGGGATGCGGCGGCACGGCTGGACAAGGCAGTGGCGAAGGAGCTTCCCCCGTTGCGCCTGGACAAGGCGCGCTTCCACGCCGAGGTGGCGGAGGTTGGCGAAGCCGATTGGGGGCCGGGCGGTGCCGATGCGGTGCGGTTTCTGATCGCGACCAATCCGGGGCAAGAGCTTGGGGCACTGGGACGGGTCGCTTCGGGTGGCGAGCTGTCGCGGCTGATGCTGGCGCTGCGTGTGGTGCTGTCGGCCGGCTCGCCGGTGCCGACGCTGGTGTTCGACGAGGTGGATTCCGGCATTGGCGGTGCGACCGCGGCGGCCGTGGGCGATCGGTTGGCGCGGCTGGCGGCGCGGGTGCAGGTGCTGGTGGTGACGCATTCGCCGCAGGTGGCAGCGCGGGGGGCGGCACATCTGCTGGTGGCGAAGCAGGCGGCGCGGGGACGGGCGGCGACACGGGTGGATGCTCTGGCGACGGCGGCGCGGCGGGAGGAGATCGCGCGGATGCTGGCGGGGGAGCGCGTGACCGAGGCGGCACGGGCAGCGGCGGACGAGCTGCTGGAGGGCGCGGGCGGAGGGTGAATCCAAAGCCCCACGGGTAGGAGGCGGTCTGGCTGCCGAGAGGCGCCTGGGCTCCGACGCTCGCGAGCGAAGACCCTCCGATTGTGAAGTCAACAGGTTAGCGGGCGACGAGTCTCTCGCTGCGTTCGTCAACGGAGGTGCAAAGTGCGAATTCTGGCGGTCCAAATTCAGGACCATCCCGGGCTCGGAAATCTCGAAGTGGATTTCAGTGGCGATGATGGACGTGCAGCTCGGATAGTCGTCGTCGCAGGGGAGAACGGTTGCGGGAAGACGGCAATTCTTGAGGCCATTTTCAACGCGCTCGCACCAACCAGCCTTCTGCAAAACCTGTCCCGCAAGCTTGCGCCTGGAAGGTACCGCGTTTTGGTCGAAACGGACGGCCCAAATCTGTCAACTACCTTCAATGGAGCGAGCCTGAAATTGCTTCTGTTCAACCGCCTTGCTAGGCTGCGACTATGAACGTCACAGTCCGAATCCCTGACGATCTGGCCACGCGCCTGTCGGCCTCCGGCGCCGATCTCGAACGTCGCGCACTCGAAGGTTTGGCGCTCGCCGAATACCAAGCTGGCCGCCTCACCCTCGCCGAGTTGCGTCGCCTGCTCGACCTCTCGCGTTACGAGCTTGACGGGTTCCTCAAGGCCCACGGCGTGTTCGAGGAGTATACGCTGGAAGACCTTGAGCAGGAGCGCCAGACGCTGGAGCGGCTCGGTTTTTGAGCCGTGAAGGTTTATTGTCGCCGACACCGGGCCCCTGCAATACCTCCTGCTCATCGGCCACATCGGGCTGGTGCCGAAGCTGTACGGCGGCGCAGTCGTGCCGACGACAGTGCTTTAGCGGCTGCTGCATCCGGCAGCGCCTGAGCTGGTGCGAGCCTGGGCGATCGCCCCGCCGGGATGGCTGACGGTCACTCCAGCACCGCCCTTGCAGGATCCACAGCTTGCCAAACTCGATGCCGGCGAGGCCGCGGCAATCACACTCGCCCTCACGTTGCCTGCGGACCTGATATTGATGGACGAGCGCGCCGGGGTGGCGGCCGCCCGGGCGCGGGCGCCTAGCGTCGTGGGCACAATCGGAGTTCTCGATCAGGCGGCCAGAGCCGGGCTGATCGAGAGTGCCGAGGCTGTGCTTCGCCTGAAAGCGACGAATTTCCGACACCGGCCCGAACTGTTGGAAAGACTGCTCGCTGAGCATCGGCGGACCGGTTGAGGAGCTGACGAGAGGACTTACACACGGGACGATCTTGCCGTCACGTGGCGAAGGCAATCCGACACGTGCCTCTTCCATTGTGCCAGCATTGCCTCCGCACGCTGCAGCGCGGTAGCGTCTCGCCGTGAGAACAAGCCAATAAACGACCGATGGGAGGAGCCTCATGCTGGAGGCGCTTGAGCAACAAACTGAACTTACCGCCAATCAGTGGAAGATCTTGGCCGCATCGATCCTCGCGATCATGCTGGACTTCTTCGATTTCTACCTGATCGGTTTCGTCCTCGCCTTTTTCGTCCGCGGCTGGCACCTGACCTACGGCCAGTCCGGTTTGATCCTGTTCTCGTCCGGCGTGGCAGCGATTCCGGGCGGCATCTTTTTCGGCTGGCTCGGCGACAAGATTGGCCGCCGCAAGGTGTTCCTGATCACGATCCTGACCTTCTCTTTGGCGACCGGCGCGATGGCGCTGACGCCGGAACGCGGCTGGATCTACCTGACCGTGATGCGGTTCATCGTGGGCTTCGGCGTGGTCGGCGTCGCCGCGGTGGACATGCCGCTGCTGCAGGAGTTCGTGCCGGCATCCAAGCGCGGCTGGATCAGCGGCCTGTCGATCGCGCTGGTGCCCGGCGGCGCCTTGCTCGCCGCGACGTTTTCCGCCTTCGTCGGCGACATCGTCGGCTGGCGCGGATTGTTCGCACTCGGCTTGCTGCCGGCGCTGCTGGCGTTCCTGATCCGGCTTTGGGTCCCCGAATCGCCACGCTGGCTGATCAGCCGCGGCCGGATCGCCGAGGCGCGCCGCTCGCTCGCCTGGGCACTGATGCGAGACCCGGAAACCATCGCGCTACCAGCGGTCCCTCCGGTCCCGGAAAAATCGGCCTGGCTCGATTTGTTCAAATACCCGCGCAGCATTGCCGCCGGTGCACTGGTGGGGCTGAGCCAGACCGGAGCGGTCGGCCTCGCGCTATGGCAGGTGACGCTGCTGGTGATGGTGCTGCAGGTGTCGCCGGCCGAGGCATCGTTCCTCGCGATCTGGATCAGCCTCGCGCAAATCCTCGGCCGCTGCTTCGGCTCATGGATCACCGACATCATCGGGCGGCGCACTGCCGGGACGTTCTGTTGCCTGCTTGCAGCGTTGACGATGTCGCTCGCCGGCTACCTGCACAACGTCTATCTCGGCGCCGTGCCACTGTTCTTTGTGCTGCTGCTGATCCAGGGCTTCTTCACCAACGGCAATTCCGCGATCAGCTATCCCTACATGGCGGAGATGTGGCCGGCGCGGCTGCGGGCGAGCGGCTACGGACTGGTATACGGCATGTCGAACCTCGGCAAGTTCATCGGTCCCGCCGGATTGGCCGTGATCATCGGCGCATCGGATTATGTGAGCCCGAAAGCCACGATCAACGGCATCGTGCCGGGCTTCAACTATTTCGCCGCGTGGTTTGTGCTGGCCGTGGTCGCGTATCTGCTGATCGGCATCGAAACCCGCGGCCGCACAATCGAGGAACTTGATGCGAGCCTGGCCCGGCCGCGGCCGGCGGCGCCATGGCCGGCCGGTCTCGTGCGGCGCCAGGAATGACCGAGAGGCGGGCGCTGCATGTCCTCACTCGTCCGGTCCCACCGGTTGTGACCGGATCTGCCAGTACCCAGCACCCGGCATCAGAGAAGCGCGACACAGCCCCAATATGTCATTGCGAGGAGCGCAGCGACGAAGCAATCTCCTGCGGGGAAGCGCACGGACAATCGGTGCGCCTGTACGACCGAGGTTGCTTCGTCGCTTCGCTCCTCGCAATGACATGTGGCGTGCGGGACAAGCGTGGGGAATTATTCGCCCGATAACCCCCGCCGCTGACGGTCCAGCTCTTCACTGTAACGACGCAGCGCATATTGCTCCGTGAGCAATCCGATCACCTGCCGCGTCTCCGGCCCATCCACCACCGCCAGCACGTCGCTTTCGGCCGCTTCGAACATGGCGACCGCCTCCTTGATCGTCATTTGCGGCAGCAGCATCGTCTCCTGATCGTGCAGGAAGTCGGCAAGCGTTCCGCCCCCTGCTTCGCTGGCATGAAGTTCGCCAATCAGCGTGATGCCGGCGTAGCGGTCCGCATCGTCCAGCACCACCAGGCGCTGGGTCGAGCCCAGCGGGAAGTCGCGCCGGACCGCCTCGACCGGCGTCTCCCTGCGAACGCTCCGCACGTCCCGGCGCATCATCCGCCCCACCGTCAGGCCGCGCATCCAACCGACATCAACCGCGCCGCGGATCGCTTCGCCGCGCAAATGGAAACGCCAGGTCGCGAAGGAATAGCCGAAGGTGCGGCGCACCGTCAGCGCCGACAGCACGCACACGCCCATCACTGCGATGGTCAGCGGCAGGCTTCCTGTGGCTTCCAGGGCCAGCATTCCCATTGTCATAGGGCCGCCGATGATCGCGGTGGCCATCGAACTCATGCCGGCCACGGCCGTGACCGTGGCCGGCACGGCATGCGCCGTGCCGACAAGATCGAAGGCGGTACCAAGAAATTTGCCGACCAGCGTGCCCAGGAACAAGGAGGCGAAAAACAAGCCGCCGCGGAACCCGGAGGCGATCGAGGTCGCGGTGGCACACGCCTTCATCACCACGAGCAGCCCGAGCCACCATATCGGAAACGGCGTCTCGATCACCATCCCGATCGCGCCATGCCCGGATGACAGCACCATGGGCGTGGCCAGCGCCAGCACACCGACGACCGCGCCGCCGGCGGCAGGACGCAGCCAGGCCGGTATGCCGGTCCGGCGGAGCCAGCCTTCAAGCGCGGTCACCCCACGCATGATGGCAATGCCGATCAGGGCGCAGATCGCACCAACCGCAAGGATCGGCACATAGTCCTGCGGCCGCAGCGGGGGCGGCGTCAGCGCGAGTTCGAACGGCGGTGGCCCTAGCGCGTTCACTACGGAAACCGCAACAACGGACGCTACGACCACCGGCGCAAAGGTACCCAGGGTATACGTGCCGATGATGAGTTCGAAGGCGTAAAAGGCACCCGTCAACGGCCCGTTGAAGGCACCGCCGATGGCTGCCGCGGCGCCGCACCCCACGATCAGACGCTGCTCACTGCGCCGCAGGCGAAACGCACGCCCGATACGAGACGCGAGCCCCGCCCCCATCTGGGTATAGCCGGCTTCCAGCCCGATCGAGGCGCCGACACCGTTGGACAGAATGGTTTGCAGCATCACGGTGATGCTGTCGCGCAGCGAGATGCGGCCGCCGTAGAGCGCATTGGCCTCGATCGGGTCAACCGCCGGCCGCGGCCAGATACGCCGGATTGCCAGCGAGAAAAGCCCGACGGCCAGGCCGCCAAGCACGGGGACCAGCAATGCCCTGAGGGGTGCCACACGCGCCGTGGCAGAGAGATGCTGGTCCATATCGATGCCGAACAAGCGCGCATGCAGAAACTGCGCCGATAGGGTCATCACATGGACGATCACACCGGTACCGGCCCCGATAAAGGCGGCCAGGATCACCAGCCATACTTCATTGGCACGGACCAGCGCCCGCAACACCTGCGGTGCGTGCAACACGGCGGCCAGCGGTGAACGATGCCGGCGGACCGGCTCCTGCTGCTTTTGTGCTAGTCGGCCGTCAAGCCTGCCTGGCGCGCGCCCAAGGATTCGAATGCCGGAGGCAGATGGCATCGTGACCAGGCCCGCTATTGTTGGAATGTGAGGCGCGCAGTCCCGCTGCCGCGCATTTATCTCCCGTAGTAGATGGTTGCAACATGGGTGGCCTCGGCGAAGAACAGCCATCGCTCGACCAGCAGGCCGGCCAGCGCGATCAGTGACGCAGCCGTTGCAGTGACGGCGGGTGCCATGCCGAAGGCGGCAAGCAATGCCAGCAGCGCCGGAACGAAGAAGGCGAGTCCGATCGCGATGCGCCGCAGCTTCGCTGCATGCTTGCGGGCAACCTGATAGCCCATTTCGCGCAGGATGTAGTTCTCGGTGAAATGCGGACGATCGAGCGGGCGCGCCGTGCCAAACGCGGTGAGTCCCGTCGCGGAGGCGAGCGTGACAAGCGGCTTCTGCGTATCGATGAAGCGCCAATAGGCAAATTTCGCGCCGGCCGCGATCAGGGCCGTGATCAGCGCTGCGGCGGCGAGCATCTCGGCTGCACCGAACCACAACGCCCAAACGGCGGCGAGCAGTGTTGCGCCGGAAAATACCGCGTAAAGCAGATAATCAGGCAGGGTATGGGGATTGTGCCATTGGCGGATCGGCTTGAGGCTGGCGTAGATCATTGCGGTGCAGCCAACCGTGACGAGGCCAAGACAAGCCGCGAGCAAGCCGAACGCGCGGGTCGCGATCGCGTGGGGGCCGGCCGCCCACCACAACGCCGCGAAAACCAGCGCCGGCGGAAAGGTGGTGAGCGAGGCCACGCCCTCGCGGGAAAGCCATGAGGAACGCCATTGCGTGAAGGCGCGCCAGGCTCGCTCCGGGTGGCCCAGATGTAGCGTCGAGGCCATGAGGCCGCCGCTGGCGAAGGCGAGCGCCACCACCACCGTCACCGGCACGAAGAGCGGCGCCGGCGGCAGCAGACCAAACGCTGCAAGAAGACCGGCCCAGGCAAGCAGCCCGTAGCCGAAACCCGTCAGCGTGGTGAGCAGCAGAACCGAACTTGCCGGGGTCATCGCGAGAGTACCTTGTCGAGCAAACGCAGCAGCGCATTGCCACCGGTGGCGGGGCGGTCCAGCGGTTTGGCGGAGATCGTTGCCTTGCGCGGCGGCAGATAGCGGTTGACCGGCGCGTAGCCGAGTTCCGGCATCAGTCCGACGCCGCCGCGTTCGGCGACGAGTTGCGAAACATGGCTGTTGGGATCGCCAAGATCGCCGAAATGCCGGGCCCGGGCGGGACAGGTTGCGACACAGGCCGGCTCGCGTTCAGCCTCGGGCAGCGCCTCGTTATAGATTCGGTCGATACAGAGCGTGCATTTCTTCATCACGCCCTGGTCCTCATCGAACTCGCGTGCGCCGTAAGGGCAGGCCCAGGAGCAGAGCTTGCAGCCGATGCAGATATCGGTGTTGACCAGCACAATCCCGTCTTCGGCGCGTTTATAGGACGCGCCGGTGGGACAGACCGTCACGCATTGCGGTTGCTCGCAGTGCAGGCAGGACCGGGGAAAATTCACCGTGCGGCTCGAACTTCCGCATTGCGTCTCGTAGGAGTGGATGCGGTTGAACCACACACCGTCCGGTTTCTTGCCATAGGGATCGTAATCCGGCAGCGGCGCATAGTGGCCGCCGGTGTTCCACTCCTTGCAGTTCACCGCGCAGGCATGGCAGCCGACGCAGGTATCGAGGTCGATCACCAGGCCGAGTTTCTTCGCACCCGGCATCGGCTGCGGCAGGCTGGTCATCGCGATGTTGCTCCGCGTTTCGCGCCGAAGCGCAGGATGTGTGGATGGGCTGCCGTGAACGGTGGCGTGAGCGCCGCGGGGTGAGGCTCGGTTTCCGCTGCCTCATCGGGCGGGCAACGTTCGACGCGCACCGTCAGGTCGAACCACGCGGCCTGGCCGGTGACGGGATCGCTGTTCGAGGCACGCCGGCCAGGCAGGTATTCCGAGATCAGGTGGTTGAGCAGGAATCCCGTGTGGGACTCGGGCGCATCCTTGTCGAGCGTCCATGCGCCGGAGCGCTTGCCGATCGCGTTCCAGGTCCAGACGGTATTCGGATTCACACCGTCCATCAGGCGCACGCGGCATTTCAGCGTGCCGTTGCGGCTTTCCACATGCACCCAGTCATCGTCCGCGATACCGAGCGCCGCAGCGGTCTCATGATGCATATAAAGTCTGTTCTCGGAGTGAATCTGGCGCAGCCAGGCATTCTGCGATCCCCAGGAGTGGTACATCGCCATCGGCCGCTGGGTGATCGCGTGCAGCGGAAAGCGCGCCCGGTCAACGATCGTTTCCTCGATCGGCGTGTACCAGATGGGTAGCGGATCCATGAAGCGCGCCACATCCGCGCGCAGCCGTTCGGGGGGAACGACAGGGCCATGCCCCTCGGCGGCGAGCCGGAATTTCTGCAGCGTCTCGCTGTAAAGTTGCAGCGTGATCTTGCTGTCGTTGTCGATCAGCCCCATCGCCCTGGCGCCGGCAAGATAGGCGCGGTTGGCGTATTTGAAATAAAGCTGCTCCGGCGGCAGGCGATGCTGCCAGAAGCTGCCGTTCTCGATGTAGCGCTGCAGTTGATTCGGATTTGGTGCGCCGCGCCCGACCGCCGTCCCGTTGCCGCGGAAGCCTGCGAGCGGTCCCACGCCCGGCTTGCGCTCGTGGCGCACCATGTAGTCGGCATAGGATTTGTAGAGCGGTTTGCCGGTGTCATCGACGAAATGCGGCAGGCCAAGACGCCCGGCGAGTTCGATCAGTACGTCCTGGAACGGGCGTACGTCGCGATCCGGCTGCAGCACCGGAACGCGGATCGCGTCCGCAGGTCCATGAGCCGACCCGATCGGCCGATCCAGCAGGGAAATGCAGTCATAACGTTCCAGATACGTCGTATCTGGCAGCACCAGATCGGCGTACGGCACCGTTTCGGAGAAATTTGCATCCGCGTAGATGACGAAGGGGATACGGTAGCTGCCGTCTTCGTTGCGGTCGGTCAGCATACGGGTTGCGTCGCCCGGGTTCATCGCCGAGTTCCAGGCAACGTTCGACATGAACAGAAACAGCGTGTCGATCTTTTGACGGTCCTGCGCGTGCGACTCCGCGATCGCCATATGCATCAACCCGTGAATGGCAATCGGGGCTTGCCAGGAAAATGCCCGGTCCACACGCAAGGCTTCGCCGGCCTCATCGACCAGCAGATCCTCGGGTCCGTGCGGAAATCCCAGCGGCGGGGTCGCAAGCGATCCGTCCGCGTTGCGCTGTTTGCCGCCTGGTGGCGGGTTCTCGGCAATGGGCTTGGGATAGGGTGATTTGTAGCGCCAGGACCCGGGCGTATCGATCGCCCCAATCAGCATCTGCAGCAGATGGATCGCACGGCAGGTATGGAAGCCGTTCGAATGGGCGGAGATACCGCGCATCGCGTGGATTGCGACGGGACGACCCAGCATCGAGTTATGCTGACGGCCGGCGGTATCGGTCCATGGTTGGGGAAGCTCGACCGGCTGGTTGAAGGCAACCTCGGCAATTTCGGCGGCGATGCGGCGGATGGTGTCGGCCGCGATGCCGCACCGTTCGGCGACCGCCTCGGGTGCATAGTCCGGTGCAAGATAGCGATCGGCGACAAGGGCAAACGCGGGGCGCGCGGAACGGTTGTCGGGAAGCAGGTAGGTTCCGAGCAAGGCTGGATCGAGGCCGGAAGACTCCGCATCGGCCACGCTGTTCGTAGTGCGGTCCCAGGCGAGCGGCTTCCCCTGCGCATCGCGTGCGAACAGCCCGTGATCGGGCGCACCTGGCGAATCGATCACAAGGTAATGCGCGTTGGTATAGCGGACCAGGAAGGCCGGATCGACGTTGCCACTCTCGAGCAAGCAATGGATGAGGGCGAAGATGAAAAGCCCGTCGGTACCCGGGGTGATTGCCACGAACTCGTCGGCAATGGCGGCGTAGCCGGTACGCACCGGATTGACGGCGATGATCTTGGCGCCGCGCTCCTTCAACCGGCTGAGGCCCAGCTTGATCGGATTTGAGTCGTGATCCTCGGCGATGCCGATCATCAGGAAGAGTTTTGAGAATTCCCAGTCCGGCTCCCCGAATTCCCAGAACGCGCCGCCGACCGTGTAAAGGCCGGCGGCCGCCATGTTCACCGTGCAGAAGCCGCCATGCGCGGCAAAATTCATGGTGCCGAACATCTGGGCAAAATAGCCGGTGAGCGATTGCGACTGATCGCGGCCGGTGAAGAAGGCGAGATTGTTCGGATCGGTGGCACGGATGCGGGCGAGACGGTCGGTCGCGATGGTAAGCGCCTCCCCCCACTCGATCTCCTTGAATTCGCCGGCGCCCCGCGGCCCCACGCGCTTGAGCGGCTTGCGCAGCCGCGCCGGTGACAG
>Ga0335074_10003797_pt1 | contig 20741 bp, 14 predicted proteins | sample Lox_Sample_23_FD_206715 | JGI IMG/M metagenome (GOLD analysis project Ga0335074, IMG submission 206715) | Soil microbial communities from Loxahatchee National Wildlife Refuge, Florida, United States - Lox_Sample_2.3 | ecosystem: Environmental > Terrestrial > Soil > Wetlands | place: USA... | reverse complement strand
GCTCTTCAGAGATGGTGAATCGTCAGCTCACCCCAATGTTCCTGGAGGTATTCGAGGGCCAATCGCCTGTGACAGTGTTCCGGTGTAGCCTCGCTGCATAGAAGCACGGTCGGCTTCTTGAAATCGGAGAGGTTGAGTACCGACTCGATCTTCCGAGCCTTCAAAAGCTTCAGGTAGCCCTTCGCCAGCGCTTCCCACGTACCGTTTTCCTTGCGGTAGGCGCGGAACAGTTCTTCCGAAGGCGCCAGCAGCGGCTCGTGTTTGTATTCAATGCCGCAGATTTCCCTGAGGAAATACTGCAAATCCGCCTGTTTTGTGAATCCTGCCAATTGAGAAGTGTTGCTGAGCCGCACATCGAGCAGCCGCTCGATTCGATTTGTCTTCAGCGTGCCAAAGAATTCCTCAGCACTCTTGTGCGTGAAACCGATGCTAAAGACCTTCATAGCGGTTTTCCCGCAGCAAGCATACCACTGGATCGTGGCGCGCTCTTCGATTATGACTTCAAGGTCCCATCCCTCGAACTTTGCCGTATAAACTAAATGCAGGCCCACCTGATTCTCACGATGCCTCATCCGTTCGCCCGTCTTCGCCGCTTTCATTTCAACCGGCCTCAACGCATCGCCGCGGTCCTCCTCGCGCTTTTCCTGGCGCAGGGTTTCTGGCTCATCTCCCGCCAGTCGCTCTCCGACCGCGATTACCAATACGCGCGTTGCGGCCGCGAAATGTGGGAGAAACCGTCTCCGTTAGCCGGCTACTACACCAGTTGCGGCAATATCCACGATGGCGTGCTGGCCTATCGCGCGGCCGGCCTGCCCCTGACGCTGAACCTGCTCATGGAGCGGGGTCTCGACCATTTCCGTAAGCCGGAAGACCGCGTGGTGCAGACTGCCGGCCCGCAAGCAGCGCCGCTCAGCACCTGGGAACTGCGTCACCAACTGCCACACGTCCTTCTGCTTCTCCGCCTGCCGTTCCTGTTCGCTGGGTTTGTCCTGGGCGCCGCACTCTGGTGGGTGACGCGCCGCCTCTTCGGAAATCTGGGCGGCTATACCGCGCTCGCCCTTTACTGCTTCTCACCGGCCATCCTTAAGGCCTCCATCACGCCCGGTCCTGAAATCATGGCCGCGCTCGGCGTCTTTGCCGGCGTTTACACCTGTATCGGCGTGGCTCACGCCATGCAAGGTCCGCGCCGCAAATGGCGGCCGCGCATGATTCTGTTGGTCGCCAGCTTTGGTCTGGCAGCGTCCGCGCACATCGCTGCGTTGCCCGCCGTGGCTTTGCTCGGGCTTCTCGCCATGCTGTGGGTCGCCGAAGGCCGCCGCAGCCAGGTGCTGCCCGTGGTCTTGCTCGGCTGCGCCGGCGCATTGGTTGTCCTGTTCGCCTGCTATGGTTTTTCTCCTGACGCTTTCAGCTTCGTCTTTCGATCGGCTGCCGGCTTCGTATGGTTTTCCCGCAGTCCCGCTCTCCACTTCTTCACTGCGCTTTCCAACGCCGGCATCACGATTGCCGCCATGGCCGCGCTGATTCTCTGTCTCTTCCTGAATCGCGCGCGCTACTTCGGCAACATGGTTCCGCTGCTCTGCGCCGTCTGCCTCTTATTGCTTGTCACTACGGGCGTCTCCTCGTCGCCGTGGCTGTGGGCACAGGCGTTTCTTCTCACGTTTATCGCAGGCGTCTTCGCCGATGCTTACGAAGGGCCCCGGCCGAAGCTCGCCTTGGCCGCGGGCGGCGCGGTCCTGGTGCTGCAAGCGGTTTTCTGCGTGCTGGCCCTCCCCGGTCTGCTCTAGGGTTATGCGTTGATCGGCACCGGGCCACGTTTCCGGCCGGCCCGGAATCATGAGAAAAACGAGCCAATTGCGAGCGCTTTTCTCATGCTTGGGGGATGGCGTGTACCGGCCGGCTTTCCTCCGCGATAACCTTTTGTTTTTAAAAGACTTGTCTGAGAGGCTCCGTATTGCTGAAGCCCTGTTCCACGCGGTAAAATAAACCTACAGCCCGCTTTTGGCCCGGCCCTTGTTTCCGGTGTCTTTTTGCCGCCCTCCGCGAGCTGAAAAACCTATGGCAGACGATCAGAATCCCCAGCTCCCCCTTGATGGCGGTACGCCGCCCGACGGCCGTTCCAACCACGTGCCCATCAATATCGAGGAGGAGATGCGCCGCTCCTACCTCGACTACTCCATGTCTGTCATCATCGGGCGCGCGCTGCCGGATGCCCGCGACGGCCTGAAGCCAGTCCATCGCCGCGTGCTTTACACCATGTCGGAGATGGGTCTCGAGTACAACAAGAAGTACACCAAGTGCGCGAAGGTTGTGGGCCAGGCCATGGGTGTCTATCATCCTCACGGCGACTCCGCGATCTATGACACGCTGGTGCGCATGGCGCAGCCGTTTTCGCTGCGCTATCCGCTCATCGACGGCCAGGGTAACTTCGGCTCCGTAGACGGCGACCCGCCTGCGGCCATGCGTTACACCGAGTGCCGCATGGAGCGCATCGCCGGCGAGCTTCTCGCCGACATCGAGATGGAGACCGTCGACTTCACGCCGAACTACGACGAGTCCACGCTCGAGCCCACCGTCCTGCCTACGCGTATTCCCAATCTCATCGTGAACGGATCCAACGGCATCGCCGTGGGTATGGCGACGAACATTCCGCCGCACAATCTCACAGAGATCGTCAACGCCGCCATCGAGCTGGTGAACAGTCCCAAGGCCGGCATCGAAGAAGTCCTCAAGCACGTCCAGGGCCCCGATTTTCCCACCGGCGCATTCGTTTACGGGCGCGGCGGCATCGCCCAGGCCTACAAGACCGGCCGCGGGCGTTTCCTCATGCGGGCCAAGACGGCGCTCGAAAACCTGACCAAGGAAAAGCAGGCGATCATCGTCACCGAGATTCCTTACCAGGTCAACAAGTCCAAGCTCATTGAGCGCATCGCCGAGCTTGCGAACGAGAAGATTATCGATGACATTGCCGACGTGCGTGACGAATCCGATCGCGACGGCATGCGCATCGTCATCGAGCTCAAGCGCGGCGCGCAGCCTGAGATTGTGCTGAACCAGCTCTACAAGCACACGCAGCTCCAGGAGAGCTTCTCGATGATCTTCCTGGCCGTCCTTAACGGCCAGCCGCGCGAGCTCCCGCTCGATCAGGCGATTCGCGCGTTTATCGACCACCGCGTGGACGTGGTGCAGCGGCGCACCGTCTACCTGCTGCGCAAGGCGCGTGAACGCGAGCACATCCTCGAAGGCTACAAGATAGCCTTGGACAATTTGGACACCGTCATCCGCATCATCCGCGGATCGAGCTCCCGCGCCGAGGCCCGCGAGAACTTGTACGCATGGGGCAAGGGCAAGGACATCGTCATCAATCTAGACCGCGAGCGGCAGCCACACGAGGAGCGTGGCCTCTCGCTGCGCCAGGTGGACGCCATCCTCGAGTTGCAGCTCTACCGGCTGACCCAGCTTTCGGTAGACGAGATCCTGAATGAGCTCAAGGAAATCCGCGAGAAGATCGCCGAATACGAATCCATCCTCGCCAGCGACAAGAAGCTGCGCAAGGTGATCGTGAAGGAGCTTACGGAAGTCCGCGACAAGTATGGCGACGAGCGCCGCACGCAGATCATCGACGAATCTGCCGAGCTGCAGCTTGAGGACCTCATCGCGGACGAGCAGGTAGCGGTCACCGTCTCGCATCAGGGCTACCTGAAGCGCACGCCCATCAGCATCTATCGCCAGCAGCGCCGCGGCGGCACCGGCCGCATGGGCATGAAGACGCGCGAAGAGGACTTCGTCGCGCAGCTCATCGTCGACTCCACGCACGCGTATCTGCTCTGCTTCACCAACGCCGGCCGCGTCTACTGGCTGAAGGTGTATGAGATTCCAGACGTAGGAGCGGCGGGCAAGGGCAAGAGCATGCAGAGCCTGCTCAACCTGCAGGCCGGCGAAAACGTCCGCGCCATCCTGCCCGTGCGCGATCTGGAAGAGGAAGGGAAGTACGTCTTCTTCGCCACGCGCAACGGAACGGTGAAGAAGACGCCGCTCAAGGATTTCTCCAACGTGATGTCGAAGGGCATCATCGCCATCGGGATCGACAACGAGGACGAGCTGGTGCGCGCGCGCATTACCGACGGCTCACAGATCATTTTCCTGGCTACGCATCTGGGCATGGCCATCCGCTTTGACGAGTGCGATGTGCGCTCGATGGGCCGTCCGGCTTACGGCGTTCGCGGCATCGAGCTGGGCAAGAACGATCACGTCGTCGGCGTTGCCGTTACGCCCAAGGAACACGCGCCCGGCGCCTACCGCATCCTCTCCGTCAGCGAGAACGGTTTTGGCAAGCGCACAGACGTGGAGGAGTACCGCCTGCAGACGCGCGGGGGCAAGGGCGTCAAGAACATGGCCGTCACCGATCGCATCGGCAAGGTCAGCTCCATCCAGCTCGTAGACGACTCGAGCGAGATCATGGTCATCAGCCAGTGGGGCAAGATTATCCGCGTCGATACCAAGACCATCCGCGCCGCGGGCCGCGCCACGCAAGGCGTCCGCCTGCTCAACCTCGACGCGGAAGACAAAGTCGCCGCCGCTGTCGTCATCCCGCCGGAGGAAGTGAACGGCAAGGACGAGGAGCAGGGGACGCTGCTGCAATAGAACTATCGATTCGCCGCTGTGTCCCGCGCTTCAAGATGGTGTGCGGGACGCAGACGTCGTTAAGCTCCGAAGATTCTTCGCCTGAGCGGCTCCTCAAAAACCTTTAAGAAGAATCCGAACAGAATCGACATTTCGAATACCGCACTTGCGCTACAGCTATCCTCTTCGAGGCAGTTCCTCGCAATTCTCGTTCCCAGTGGAAGCGCCCAGGCGTCTGGATTCGATGCCATTTCGTCGCGATACTCGTCTAGCCGCTGCAAACACAAATTGGCCTTCGCATTTGCGAACGACGAGTCGTCATCAACAATCACGAAACTATGGCGGTATAAATCGACCACCTCAAGTACGCAGGCAGTCAGACCGGCTCCGTATCGAAAAAATCTGGCCAATTGAACTTCTCCTGCAAACAGGCCAACCATTTCAACTTCGAGATCGTTGCCTCCGATATCTTCGGCCGCGAGTTTCGCTCGAAAGGCCCGGATGCTCTCATGCCTTCCAAGGATCGGCTCTGATCGGCTGACTCGCCTTGTCATCAATGCGAGGTAGCTACCGACGTCACTGGGGTTCACTTTCTCATCTCGGCTTGTAGGAGTGCCGCATGTCGGACAAAATCTTGCGCCCGGCTCAAGCAGGATTCTGCACCGATCGCATTTAGCAAATGGGCTTTGGGTTTCGGACGTGCAAGCAAGGCAAAAAGGGCATTCGTATTCCGGCCTAAAGACCCCGCCACATCTCTTGCATCTGATATTCTCCGTTTCGCTGTTCACCTGCTCATGATGAAAATACGCCTGATCGAAAATAGGGCGGGCCACGGTCGCCAGGAAAACCGAGTCGAACGGGAGTCTGCCGTCTGACGTGACAGGGATTTCGCCGAATTCCTTGACCTTGAGTTGGTATGAGAGGAGCTCTTTCTTGGGGAAGTGATGGTCGCTGAGGATGATGCTCTTCGCCTTTTCCGTAACCGTTCGGGGCGCGAAACCACAGAGGCGACACGGGACAAATGCGCCGAACTTCTGCTCCCCACAATGAATACAAATGGCAAGCGTCAAGCATCACTCCTTTAAACGAAAAACGTCAGGTGCCCCAGGTCCCTCGCTTTTGGGCCTCGGAGGCCTGCCGTTAAGCGCCAGGGTTAATAGGGTTCCAGCTCCCCGCTCTCCTTGCGGCGAAACCGCCGAATCGTCTTATCCGTCGGCTTGCTCGGATCGTAGACGACTCCCAGCTTCTCCCACGCAGCGAGGCTCAGTTCGCTGACCAGCTGCAATCTCTCGCCGACCGTAAGGTCGCGCCAATTCTTCACCCGCTCCTTCAGGCGCTCCGGCACATCTCCATACTCGGGATGATATTCCCCTTCAGCGCAGTGAACCCATTGGAAATCGTTGTCCGGGGGACCACATAACCTCTAGCTTTTTGTTCCTCTGTCCAATTATCAGACTCAACCGCACCCATCTTGATACTTCGCGCCCGGGCGCAGACGCCCTACACTGGATGTGCTCTGGTATCTCCGCACCCTCCCCCGTGCTGCGGACTGTCTTCATTCTCGTCTTTGTGGCCGCGGCCTCCTGCTCTATCTCAACGGCCGAGTCGCCCGATTCTCCGGCGCTCCCGCATCATCGCGTCCACATTCATTCTCGAACCTCCGCGCACGCAGTCCCATTGCACTCCCGCCCTCATGCCACGCCGCCGGCTCATCGCGCCACTGCGCGCCGTGCCTCAACATCGCGTCTCGGCCCGCACCACACCACAGCTCGCCCTCGCGCCAGCGCCGCGCGTCGGCTGCGCGCGCCTGCCGTTCCGCACATCGACCCTGCCCCCGCGGCGCAGCCTCACGATCCCGCTCCCCAGCCCGCATCGCTGCACCGTATGGGACACGTCCCCATGCCTCCGCCGCTGGTGGGTTCGCTGGCTTCTCTCGAGCGGCAGAATGAGCGCAGCGATGCGGAAGGCCTCGAGCGCATTCTTGACGACAGAGACCTCAACGATCGCATCGCCGAAGGGCTGCTTGTCCCTGTACCCGTCTCCGCCTCACTCACCATTAATCCCGACCTGCCCGCCAACCGCCGTTACTGCCGTCCCTGGACGGCGCGCTTTCTGTCTGACCTGGCCCGTGCCCACGCCGCCCGGTTCCACCAGCCACTTGAGGTCAGCTCCGCGGTCCGCACCGTTGCCTACCAGAAGGAACTCATGCGGGTAAACGGCAACGCAGCCGCCGCTGAAGGGGATATCGTCAGCCCCCATCTCACCGGCGCCACTGTAGACATCGCCAAATCGGGAATCAGCCGCGCTGAGCTCGCCTGGATGCGCACCCGCCTGCTTGCTCTCCAGACCGCCGGCAAGATCGACGTCGAAGAGGAGTTCCAGCAGTCCTGCTTTCACATTACCGTCTACAAGTCCTACCTGCCCCCGGCCGCCTCCGGGCCGCACCGGCGCCGCGTCCCGCCCGGTGTGCAGATTGCCTCCCGTGGCCGTTAGATCTGCCGGCGCCGCAAGCATCGCCAGCTCCGATTCTGTTTTTCAACCGGAAAATCATCCCTCTCCACAGCTCTTTCGGAGTACAATCGCGGGCAAACGCACTTCCAGCTCGGGATCCTGTTCTTTTCGTTTCGCGCGTGTCGGGCCTCGGCTGGCGGGCTGGTAACCAACCGCGGCTCGCGCCTGCTCCACAAGTCAGGCAGGTGCATCCAGCAACGCAAGCTTCAAATCGGAGAGGCGATTCATGAGCGATACCGGAGTGCAACCCGCGGCCGAGTCAACTGCCGGCCTGTCCCAGATGCAGCGCGTCTTTAACACCTTCACCGCGCCTTCCAAGGTATTCACCGACATCAAGAACGGGCGCCTGAGCTGGTGGTTGCCTTTTCTCCTCTACATTGCTCTCGGCTATGCGTTTTATTTCGTGGTCGACGCCAAGGTGGGCATGCGCCAGGCCGCGGAGAACCAGATCACGATGAACGCCAAGGCCCAGGAGCGCCTCGCCCAGCTAACGCCCGAGCAGCGAGAGAGCCAGATGAAGCTTACCGTTACGATCACACGGATCGCTTTTCTGTGTAGTCCCGTGTTCATCGTGATCGGGGGCCTCATCATTTCACTAATCATGTGGGGTACCATCAATTTCGGCTTCGGAGGTAAGGCCACGTTCGGCAAGGTCTGGGTGGTTTGGGTCTACGGCATGCTGCCCTCTGTGATCAAGACGGTGCTGGGAATCATTGTCTTGTATGCCGGCGCAGCGCCTGAATCGTTCAACAGCAGAAACTTCGCTCCCACAAACCTCGGTGCCTTTTTGAGCGCGACCGATACCAATGCCGCGCTCTACAGCCTCGCCAGCTCGATCGATGTGATCACCATATGGACCCTTGTCCTGGTGGGGATGGGTACGGCGATCGTTGCTGGCGTCAAGCGCGGGTCGGGATATATTGCTTCGTTCGGGTGGTGGGTCCTCCTGGTTCTGATCGGCGCTGGATGGGCGGCGCTGATGGGCTGACCGCATCTACAGGTCGAGAGAAAGAAAACGGCGCGCATCCTCACGATGCACGCCGTTTCCTTTCTTGATCCTTAAAGACTCGTTCCCGCCTTACTCGGTCCATCTCCGCATAATCAGCGTCGCGTTAATCCCGCCGAACCCGAACGAGTTTGACAGCGCGATATCGAAGCTGTGGGGCACGGCCTTGTTGGGCACGTAGTCCAGCCGGCACTCCGGGTCCGCGTTGTCCAGGTTGATGGTGGGCGGCAGCATCTGGTTCTGCAGCGCCAGCACCGTGATGCCGGCTTCGAGGCCGCCGGCGCCGCCCAGCAGGTGCCCGGTCATCGACTTCGTCCCGCTCACCTTCAGCTTATGGCTCAGTGCGTGCTCGCCGAACACCTTCTCGATCGCCAGCGACTCGTTCCCGTCGCCTGCCGGGGTCGACGTAGCATGAGCGTTGATATAGCCAACTTCCTCCGGCTTGATCTCTGCGTCCTTGAGCGCCGCCCGCATGCTTCGCTGCGCGCCCAGGCCCTCCGGCGCGATCCCCGTCATGTGGTACGCGTCGGAGCTCATGCCGTAGCCGATTACCTCGGCCAGGATCTTTGCGCCTCGCTTGCGGGCGAACTCCAGCTCTTCCAGGATCAGAATGCCCGCGCCCTCGCCGATCACGAAGCCGTCGCGATCCTTGTCGAAGGGCCGGCTGGCCCGCTGCGGCTCGGCGTTGCGCGTGGAAAGCGCTCGCATGGACGCGAATCCGCCGACGGAAAGCGGCGTCACCGCAGCCTCCGACCCTCCGGCGATCATCGCGTCCGCATCTCCGTGCAGGATCATGCGCACCGAGTCGCCGATCGAGTTCGCCGAAGTTGCGCAGGCTGTGGCCGTGGCGGAGATCGGACCCTGCGCGCCATAGCGGATGGAAATCTGCCCCGCCGCCATGTTCACAATGGTCGCGGGAATAAAGAAGGGCGAGATCTTGCGCGGTCCGCCATTCAGCAGGTTGGCGTGCTCGCGCTCGATGATCTCGAATCCTCCAATCCCCGAGCCAATGAACACGCCCACGCGGTCCTGGTTCTCCGGCGTGATCTGGAGTCCCGACTGCGCCAGCGCTTCCTGTGTTGCCGCAAAGGCAAAATGGATGAAGCGCCCCATCTTGCGCGCTTCTTTCTTCTCCACGAAGTTCAGCGGGTCGAAATTCTTCACCTCGCAGGCGAAGGTGACCGAATAGCCGGTCGCGTCAAAGCCCGTGATGGGCGCCGCGCCGCTCGATCCGGCCACCAGTTCCCGCCAAACTTCTGGCGCGGTGTTGCCCACACCGCATACCAGCCCGAGGCCGGTAATTACAACTCGACGGTTCAAGGGCTACTTGCCTTTCGTTTTCTCGTTCTTCTCGATGTAGTCGATGGCGTCCTTCACCGTCTTGATCTTCTCCGCGTCTTCGTCCGGGATCTCCAGATCGAATGCCTCCTCGAACTGCATCACCAGCTCGACCACGTCGAGCGAATCCGCCCCCAGATCCTCCTGGAAACTGGCGTTCGGCGTCACTTCCGCCTCATCCACCTGGAGCTGTTCCACGATGATCTGCTTTACCTTCTCTTCCACGGCCATGCGTGTTTCTCCTCGCTTGTTCAAATTACTCCGGAATCCTGACTTCGGCGGGTCCGCTCTGGGCTCCGCCAGCCTACAATAAAGGCCCACGGCAGGGGAGCACAACCACAGCACGGGGAAAAACCGCGCGCGGCCCTGAACTTCCAAGTCTAAAGGCCCACCCCCGGAGTGTAAAGTCACGCACCGCCGCAGGATGCGGGCAGGCGGCCATGCCTTCCATTCGCATGTCATCCCGGATAGCGGGAGTATTCTGTCACCGCTTTTGACCGCCCTGCCGGAAGATCGAAATTCCACCCACAAATGCACAGCCCGGAAGCGTACATTAGGCGAAGAGGCATTCGGTTCCAATGCAGGTTCTTGTCCTAATTCTCGTGGTCGTCCTCGGTGTTCTTGTTGGCATCGTAGTCGACTCATGGCTCCGCATTTCCGCCGCCAAGAAAGAGCGCGCGGTAGCCGAGACCGAGAGAACTGAGCTGGCGCAGCGCATCTCGACAGGTGCCGCCGAGCTGAGCACCGCCCGGGCCGAAGCGGCTCAGTCTGCAGAGCGGCGGGCCGCCTTCGAGTCGGTAGCCAATGAGCGCGAGAAGATCATCCTCACCCTCACCGCTGAGCGCGACCAGACTCGCGCCGCCCTCCTGGCCCGGCTTGATTCCGAGCGCACGCTCTCTAATCGCGTCAGCCAGCTTGAGGCCGACCTCCGCAACGAGCGCCAGAATATGGCCGAAAAGCTCACCCTTCTCGATCAAGCGAAGGATGCGCTTGCCCAACAATTCCAGGCTCTAGCCGCCGATATCCTGGAGAAGAAGGCGCAATCCTTCGCGGAAGCCAGCCAGAAAGACCTTGGCGCGATTCTCGCTCCCCTTCGCGAGCAGATCGGTGAGTTTCGCAAGAAAGTCGAAGAGACCCAAACCGACTCCAAGCTCGGCGTCAACACCCTGCAGACGCTCATTGGCAATCTCAATACCATGAACCAGCAGCTCACGGAAGAGGCCCACAATCTGAGCACGGCATTGCGGGGCTCGGCCAAGGCGCAAGGCGATTGGGGTGAATTCATCTTGCGGGATCTTCTCGAGAATTCTGGGTTGCACCAGGGAGAGCAGTACACATTCCAGCAGCGGTTTATCTACACCGATGACGAGGAGTCACGCAAAATCGCGATCACCGACGTCATCATTAAGCTGCCCGGCGAACGCCACCTGATCGTCGATTCCAAGGTATCTCTCGACGCTTACGCTGATTCCGTGAATGCGCCAAACGAGCTCGGTCGACAGGCCGCGATCAAACGTCACATCGCGAGCGTCCGGAACCACATCAGCGATTTGGCAGGCAAAAGGTACCAAGAGCTTCTTTCACTGGAGACACTCGATTTTGTGGTCATGTTTGTTCCCATTGAGCCAGCCTTTTTCGAGGTATTGCGCTCTGATCACCGACTCTGGGCCGATGCATACAAATCCAAGGTCTTGCTCGTTGGACCCACGACCTTGCTCTTCGTTGTCAAGATCGTAGAAGAGCTCTGGGCTCAAGAAGTGAAGGCTCAGAACTACAAGGAGGTCATGGAACGAGGTTCGCAGCTCTATGACAAATTTGTAGGATTCCTTGCCGACCTCGAAAGCATCGGAGCCTCGCTCAACACCGCTTTGGGCAGCTTTGAATCGGCTAAGAAGAAACTGACCGGTAGCGACACTAGCTTGGTGCGCCAAGTTGATCGCCTACGTGCTTTGGGCGTAACACCGAAGATAAAGAAAAATAAGAGGAAGACTAGCGCCCCAGCGGTCATCCCTCAACGATGGCTGGATGGATCGGTCGCGGACGGTCGAGGTGAATTACTCGCGTTAACACGCGATACCGAAGACTTCGAAGAAATGAGTAGTGGTGATGAGGCCGACGGGGAAGCTCCTGAGGAACTAACGCTTAGGGCCGCGTCAGGGGCGAATGTGGACCAGGCCGAGCTGGCGCTGGCCGCAGAGGCGGAAGAAGATACCGGCCCCGGGATCTGAGCTCAGCGTTGCGCAGAGCTTAATCCGGCCCGATCCTTGCAGTTTCGCCTCTTCTTCGCATTACGAAGGTCGATTATTCGCCACAAGATTTGTATCGTCGGTAACGTGACCCCTGTTATTTGATTGAAAAACTTTGGTGTATCTGCCGTAGATTGAGCGAAGAGGATTCGTGTCATGCAAGGGTTCCTTCCTGTTTTTTCGGCGTTGCTCGGCATTGTTGTGGGCATCGCTCTGGACAACGTTTATCGCCTGATTACCGAAAGGAAAGAGCGGGCGACAGCGGAAGCAGAAAAGACGCAGCTTTCGCAGCGCATTTCCGCTCTGGCTGCCGAGCTTGCCGCGGCACGTACTGAGTCGTCCCAGACGCGCGAACTGGCCGAGCGCCGTGCCGGCTTCGAATCGCTCAGCATCGAGCGCGAAAGGATGATCGGCGTCCTCAATGCGGATCGGGAGAAGATCGTCGCCAATCTGGTTGCCGAGCGCGATCGCGCGCTTGCGGATCTGCGCCAGAAGAGCGACAGCGAACGTCGCTCGTTGATGGAAGTCAGCCAGCTCAGAGCCGATCTCTTGAATGAAAAGAAGAATCTGGGCGAGAAACTCGCCATCCTCGATACGGCAAAGAGCACGCTCACGGATCAATTCCAGGCCTTGGCTAGCGAGATCGTCGAAAAGAGGTCGAAGGTCTTTGCCGACGCCAACAAGAAGGATCTCGACAGCATGCTCACCCCGTTGCGCGAGCAGCTCTCCGAGTTCCGCAAGAGGGTGGAAGAGGCGCAGACCGATTCGAAGGCTGGCGTTGGCGCCCTGCAATCGCTTATCGGCGGCCTGAACAACATGAACCAGCAACTGGCCGAGGAAACCCGCAATCTGAGCACGGCTCTGCGTGGTTCTTCCAAGGTCCAGAGCGACTGGGGAGAGCTCATCGTTCGCAACCTTCTGGAAAAGGCCGGCATGCGCGAGGGCGAGCAGTTCCGCGTGTTGGACGACGCCGCAAAATCCGAGAATGGCCGCCGCAAACAGCGCCCCGACATCCTCCTCGATCTCCCCGGCGGTCGCCATCTCATCATCGACTCCAGGGTCCCTGTCAATGCCTGGTCCGAGTGGGTGAATGCCACATCCGATGAGGAGCGCAAACAGGCTATGAGCCGCTACCTCGCGTCGGTCCGGACCCATTTGGATGGCCTGGCTGCGCGCAGCTATCAAAAGCGCGATGGCATCCAGTCCCCTGACTTCGTGGTCATGTTCATTCCCATCGAGCCCGCTTTTCTCGCCGCACTCCACGAGGACGACGCCCTCTGGCGTGATGCCTATGAGAAGGGCGTCCTGCTTGTCGGTCCCACAACCCTCCTCTTTGTCGTCCGCATCGTCGATAACCTCTGGCAGCAGGAACTCCAGACCCGCAACGCTCAGGAAGTCGTCGACCGAGGCGCCGCACTTTACGAGAAATTCGTCAGCTTTGCTGCCGATCTCGAAGCGCTCGGCGACAATCTGCGCAAGGTGGACCAGTGTTACACCGGCGCCATGAAGAAATTCAGCCAGGGCCCCGGCAACCTCGTCCGCCAGGTGGAGATCCTAAACGAACTCGGCGCAAAAAGCAGCAAGGCGCTTCCGCGTCCGGAGCCGGAGTCGGAGGAGCCGCAGGTTGCTCCCGTTGAAGCATCCCGCCCCATCCCCTCGAAACAACTGAACTGATGTTGTGGTGCCATTCTCCTGACGGACGGTTTACACTGGGTGGCGGCGAAAGCTGCCCTCGCAAGAATTTCACAAGCTAAAGCGATTTCGGGCAGAACCGCCCGAGTTGCGTCCTATTGGCTCGTGGCCGCACCAAGGCACCTCCTGTGACGGTGCAAGAGAAACCCACAGTCAAGGGACGCGCAGACATTGCTTTGTCGCGACGCTGGTTCGCATCGCCGCCGTTGCCCTTATCTCTCCAGGCTCTTCTGCCTTGTTTCCGCAAGATCTCCCATGTGGGAAGGAGGCTTATGCCGAGTAAGGTACTGTTCACACATTCGCTTGCCAAGCTCTTCGGATTTCTTCCGGTGCTTGGGCTGGCTGCAATTCTCCTGGTCCCAGCGAGCCAAAGATCGGCTATCGCTCAGGGCTTCAACCCCTACGTCTTCCAGAATGTCGACATCGGCGGCGGCGGCGGCTTCATTGACGGAATCGTCTTCAGCACAAAGCAGCCCGGACTCGTCTACGCCCGCACCGACATCGGCGGCGCATACCGCTTCGATCCCGGTTCCGGCCGCTGGATTCCTCTGCTGGACTGGATTGGCTACTCCGACTGGAACCTGAGCGGCGTCGAGAGTATCGCCATCGATCCACTGAACCCGCAGCGCGTCTACCTCGCCGTCGGCACTTACACCAATGACTACACCACGGAAAACGGCGCCATCCTACGCTCCGACGATTACGGCCAAACCTTCCAGAGATTCAACCTGCCCTTCAAGGTCGGCAGCAATATGCCTGGCCGCGGCATGGGCGAGCGCCTCGCCATCGATCCCAACAATACTCGGGTCCTCTATTTCGGAACTCGCAGCGGCAACGGCCTCTGGCGCAGCACCGATGCCGGCCAATCCTGGTCGCAGGTCGCCAATTTCCCTGACACCGGCCCCTATCACGAACCCTCCAGCGGCCCCACAGACACCTACGACAACGACCCCATCGGCGTCGTTTGGGAAACCTTCGATCCCCGCAGCACTACGACCGTGAACGGCCGCAAAGTCTCCCAGAACATTTACGTCGGCGTGGCTGACCCGAACAGCAGCCTGTTTCAGAGCAACGATGGCGGCCAGACCTGGTCGGCGGTGCCCAATCAGCCCACCGGAGTGATGCCCCACCACGGCAAACTCTCATCGACGGGCATTCTCTACCTCACGTACAACAACAACGCCGGCCCTTATGACGGCTCGTCCGGCGATGTGTGGAAGTACGATACCAACGCCAAGGCCTGGACCATCATCACTCCGCCCTCGTCGCCCCTCAACGGCGGCTACGGGTTCGGCGGCCTCAGCATCGACGCAGAAAACCCCAACGCCATCATCGTGGCCAACTTCAACCAGTGGTGGCCCGACGTGCAGATTTATCGCACCCTCGATGGAGGAACCAACTGGAACCTGCTCTGGAACGTCAGCTTTTACCCCCAGGTCTGGCCCAACGTTCTCGTTCCAGGCTACGCGCTGACGTATGCCAACGTGGCTCCCTGGCTCACCTTCGGCGCAACTCCGGCCAATTGCGCTTCGCCCGCCTCTACCAACTCCCTGTGCCCACAACCTACGCCCAAACTGGGCTGGGAAGTCGACGCGCTCGAGATCGATCCCTTCGACTCCAACCACATGCTCTACGGCACCGGCGCAACCATGTACGGCAGCGATAACCTCACCGCCTGGGATTCCGGTGGCACCGTCGACATCGATGTGGCCGCGGTCGGAATTGAGGAAACCGCAGTGCAGGACCTCATCAGTCCGCCATCCGGCACAGCACACCTCATTAGCGCTGTTGCTGACGTGGGTGGTTTCACTCACAACAGCCTCGCTCAGCCCAGCGTAATGGACGAAAACCCGGTCCTCACAACAGGCACCAGCCTCGATTACGCCGAGCTCGACCCCAGCTTTATCGTGCGGGTCGGCACTGGCGGCACCAATAACCAGAACATCGGCTTCTCCTCAGACGGCGGCCAAACATGGACTCCCGGCCCAAATCAACCTGCAAATGCCTCCGGTGGCACGGTGGCTGCCGCAGCCGACGGTAGCCGCGTCGTGTGGAGCTGCGGACCGGGCGTGTATGTCTCGACGGACCAGGGCAACACCTGGACCGCATCGGCAGGCGTGCCTGCCAGCGCCATCGTCCGTTCCGATCGCGTCAATCCGCTCAGGTTCTACGCCTTCGCCAACGGAGCTTTCTATGTCAGCTCCGATGGCGGCCAGACCTTCGCCGCTACCGCCGCAAGCAACCTGCCTCCCGCCGGTACCTCCGCGCAATTCAAAGCTGTTCCCGGCCACCAGGGCGACATCTGGCTGGCCGGCGGCAGCTCCACCACCGCCTACGGCATCTGGCACTCGCTCGACGGCGGCAACAACTTCTACAGAGTCTGGGGCGTTCAGGCCGCCTCCACCGTCGGTTTCGGCGCGCCCGCACCCTTCCACAAATATCCGACACTCTACTCCAGCGCCGAGGTGTGGGGAACCTGGGGCATCTATCGCTCCGATGATGCCGGCTTCACCTGGACCCGCATCAACGACGACCAGCATCAGTACGCGCAAACCAACCAGTGCATCACCGGCGACCCGCGCGTCTACGGCCGCGTCTACTTCTGCACCAATGGCCGCGGCATTATCTACGGCGATCCGGTGACCTTCCACTGATTGTGCGCCCCGCCCATGCGCGATTTTGCGCAAGGGCGGGGCCACAATCCTGTGGATTTCGACGCCGGAGTCTCCTCTTGACAGGCATCTATACACCGTATACATTTACCTATACGGTGTATAGATGAACGAGCCGGAATCCACTTCCCAGCGCATCTACCAGTGCGCCCTCTCCATTCTCGAAGCCGAAGGCCCGCAGGCGGTCAGCATGCGCCGCATCGCCGGGGAAGTCGGCATCACCCCCATGGCCATCTATCACCATTACCCCAGCCGCGAAGCCCTGCTCGCACAGGTGGTCGATACCGAATTCGAAAAGCTCGCCGGGTTCTTCGACCGTTCCTCCTCGAAGGGCGCCTTCGAAGCGCAGATGATTCGCATCATGGATGGCTACATCGACTACGCCCTCGCCCATCCGCGCATCTTCGATTACGTCTTCTCCGCACCGCGTCCCGGCGCCCGCCGTTTCCCCGACGATTTCCGCGCGCGCAAATCTCCAACCCTCAACGTCACCGCCGACGCCGTTGCGGCGTGGATGAAAGCCCGCAAGATCAAGCGCGACGATGTCTGGGAGATCGCCATGGAATTCTGGGCGCACGTGCATGGTTACGTCGTCCTCTATCGTGCCAGCCGGTTCAACCTGTCGGAGGACGAGTTCCGCTCACTTGTGCACCGTTCCTTAAGGAGGTTGCTTCATGGGCTCAAGGCTTAGCCCCGCACGCAATGCTCTACTGCTTGCCGTCGCTGTTCTGCTCACCGCTGCCGGCTTTTACTGGACCTACGGCCTGTTCCCCATATGGTGGCTCGCGTGGCTGGCTCCGCTTCCCATCCTGTGGCTTGCGCCTCGAGTTGGTGGATGGACTGCCGCCGGAACGGCGTTCGTCGCCATGGGTCTCGCCAGGCTCGACCTGTGGAGCTATTACCACCTGCTCCACATTCCTTTTGCGCTGTCGATTGCTGCAGTGGTTGAGCCGGCCTTAGTCTTCGCCTGCGCGGTCAGTCTCTATCGCGGCTTCCTGCGCCGTGACCAGCCCGGACGCGCAGTCCTCGCCTATCCCGCCGTGGTTGTCGCCGCCGAATACCTCGTCAGCCTCTCGCAGGGCACCTTCGGCAACACGGCTTACACGCAGCTTCGCGATCTCCCCGTTCTTCAACTCGCCGCGCTCACCGGAATCTGGGGCATCTCGTTCGTGGTTGCGCTTGCTCCTGCCATGGTTGCCGCGCTTTTCAACCTCAAAGGCAAACCGCGCCGCAACATCGCCGCCGCGTTCGTCTGCGTCGCCGTCGCCGTCCTCGCCTATGGGACCATTCGTCTCGTCGCCACCCCATCGGCATCGGACACCGTTCGCGTTGGCTTCGCCGAAACACATCTCGGCGCGGACATCTTCCCCAACTCCTGGCGCCCCATCATGAATCTCATGCAGCGCTATGCCGATCAGGTGCGGCAGCTCGCCGCACAAGGCGCGAGGATCGTCGTCCTGCCGGAGATGACCGTCCGCGTGAATGACCAGGTCAGCGATCAGATCCTGCCGCAGATCGACGCGCTTTTCGAGCAGACCGCCCGCGCCACCGGCACTCAAATCCTTATTGGCGTTCTGCATGTCTCTCGCGAAGGCGTCGCTTATAACGAAGGCCGCCTCTACTCACCCGCCGGGACCCTCGAAACCGTCTACCGCAAGCACCACCTCGTCCCCGTCGCGGAAGCGGGCACCACCCCCGGCGACGCAATTTCGACCTTGCCCCAACCGGAAGGCACCGTCGGCATCGAGATCTGCCGGGACATGGATTATCCCGAACTCTCCCGCCGCTATGCAAAGCAAGACGTCGGCATCATGATTGTTCCCGCATGGGAGTTCGGCCCGGACTATCTCTGGCACGGCCACATGGCTCTCATGCGCGCGGTCGAAGACGGCTTCAGCATCGCCCGCTCAGCCAAGCAGGGATACTTGACCGCCAGCGACGATCGCGGCCGCATCCTCGCCGAAAAACTCACTCTGCCCGAAACCGGCTTCATCACCATGCTCGCCAATGTCCCCGTTCGTCACGACTCCACCCTCTATCAGCGATGGGGTAACTGGTTCGCCTGGCTTGACCTGGTCCTGCTCGCTGTATTGCTGACCGTCTGGCTCGCCGGCTTTCGGCGCTCTGCCCTTCACGCCGCTGCGGCAGATCCCGTCGCCGTGATTCGATGAAGGTGAGGGCGGAGTCGGAGAGCTGCTTCAGGGACCAGACTGCGAAACGTTTCGATTTGGTATCGATCAAGCTCGCGCGTACTATGAATGCGAGTTCGATTCCGATTCCCTTCGGTCCGCCGTCAGGCGTCGAAGCTGACGTCAGGCAACAGATAAGCGAATCACACCGGGAGGCGGGCGCATGCGTTCCCTGGCGAACGATCTTCGTTATTCCCTGCGGCGGCTGGCAAAGGCGCGCTGGTACTCCCTCACCGTCATTCTGATGCTCGCCTTCGGTGTCGGCGCGTGCACCACCATGTTCTCCCTCATTGAGGGAATCCTTCTGCGTCCGCTTCCGTTTCAGAACCCGGACCGGCTGGTTCAGCTGGGCGAGCACGTCGGCAACAATCCGGGCATTGGCGCGACCGCGCGCGATATCGGAGCCTATGCGGCCGGCGCCGACGCGTTCGCCTCGATAGGGGGATTTACCGGCAAGGCCTTTGAGCTAGCCGGCGGTCCCGTGCCGGAGATGATCCCGGCGGCCCGCCTCACCGCCAGCGTGTTCCCCACGCTCGGCGTGCAGCCCATTGTGGGCCGCGTCTTTACGCAGCAGGAAGACGACGCCCGCGCGCAGGTTGCGGTCATCAGCTACGCCCTGTGGACGGATCGATTCCATCGCGATCCGCGCGTCACCGGCGCCTCCATTCAGCTCAACCGCAAGACTTACACCATCATCGGCGTCATGCCGAGCGAGTTCGAGTTTCCACTGCAGGCGGGGCGACTCGACCAGGCCCAGCTCTGGATTCCCATGAGCCTCACTCCTCAGGAACTCTCCGATGAAGAGGCGGGAGACTGGGCTTATCAAATCGTCGCCCGCCTCAAGCCGGGCGTCAACATCTCCCAGGCGGCGCAGGACGCCGATCGCGTTGCCCGCCAGATCATGCGCAACTTCCCCGCCAACATGTCGAACATCCACATTCGCGGCGATGTGCGGCTGCTGAGCGAAGTTCTCACGGGGGACGTCAGACCGCTTCTTCGCGTCCTGTTTGCCGCCGTTCTGGTTGTGCTGCTGATTGCCTGCGCCAACGTCACCATCCTCATGCTGGTGCGGGCCATCCGCAGTCACCGCGATCACGCTCTTCGCCTCGCGCTCGGCGCGCGTTCCGCAACCGTCTTGCGCGAGGCGATCGTGGAAGGCTCGCTCCTCAGCCTTGCCGGAGGTTTCCTGGGATTGGCGTTCGCTGCCGGCGCCTTGCGCGTGGCCCTGCGCCTCTGGCCCGATTTCATGCCGCGCGTCGACTCGATCTCGGTCGATGCGGTCGTCGCGCTCTTTGCATTGGGCGTTGCCTTCCTCACTGGGGTGGCCTGCAGTCTTGCGCCGGCCTTCGTTGCCTTGCGCACCAACCCGATGCTGGCACTCAAACAGAGCGGAGGCACAGGCGCGGCCGCTTTTGGGCACGCGCGCATCCGCTCCGCGCTGGCCATCGCCGAGATCGCAATTGCCCTCCTTCTGCTCACGGTTACGGGCGCATTTCTGCGGAGCTACCGGAACATGCTCGCCGTCGACCCCGGATTTCGCCCCGAACACGTTCTCGTCGCTGGCTACCAGTTGCCCGCCACGCAATACCCCACCGACGCAGCCATCGATGCCTTCAACAAAGCAGCGATCGACCGTCTCTCTACCATGCCGGGAGTCCTGTCGGCCGGAATTGGCAGTACGTTGCCTTCGTCCGGCAACTCAGGATTATCCGCATACACTCTCGATGGAGAGCGGCTGGAAGGGTGGAAACTTAGATTTGCCGCATTCGACGCCATCTATGGCGACTACTTTGAAAGCCTCGGCATTCCGCTCCTCGCAGGACGCACCTTTACCGTCAATGACCGCCCCGATTCGCCCCTCGTCGTCATCGTCAGCCAGTCCATGGCGCAACACTCCTGGCCTGGACAGAATCCCATCGGCAAGCGCATGCATGTGGGCAATCCGAAGAAGGGATTGCCCTGGGCGACGGTTGTGGGCGTGGTTGGCAACACGCGCATCGGCGCCCGCGATGAGAAAGGAAACGACCAGTGGTACGTGCCGGCGCAACAGCCTGCCATCCTCAACGGATTGCAATCTGCGCAGCCGCGCACCGTGCCTGCGGGCAGCTTTATCGTGCTCCGCGCCGCGCTTCCACCGCAACAGATGATCGAGACTCTCCACCAGACGATTGGCCAGATCGATCCTCTCCTGGCTCTCGATCAGGTCCAACCGATGAACGACGTCCTCTCCCGGACCGAAGCCCCGCGCCGATTCATGACCGAACTGATCGCCGGCTTTGGGTTCGCCGCCATGGCGCTGGCCTTCACCGGCATCTACGCCGTCATGTCCTTTGCCGTTTCGCTTCGCCGGCTGGAAATCGCGATTCGCATGGCCGTAGGCGCACAGCGCGATAGTATCGCGTTACTTGTTCTTCGCTCCGGCGCGCGCCTGGCCCTCGTAGGCTGCGGCATCGGTATCATCGGATCC
>Ga0335074_10003796_pt1 | contig 20744 bp, 22 predicted proteins | sample Lox_Sample_23_FD_206715 | JGI IMG/M metagenome (GOLD analysis project Ga0335074, IMG submission 206715) | Soil microbial communities from Loxahatchee National Wildlife Refuge, Florida, United States - Lox_Sample_2.3 | ecosystem: Environmental > Terrestrial > Soil > Wetlands | place: USA... | reverse complement strand
TTCGCCAAGCTCGGCATGGAACGCCGTACCCAGGCCGCCGCCTACGCCGCCCGCATCTTCGACGACCAGGACCCAGACACGGCGGAGCACGGCGAGCACTAGGGCTCAGCGGGAGTGCACGACGGCTGCGCTCACAGGTCGCCTCTGTGGGGCGCCCGCTCATCAGCACGGGCCACTTCGCATCGTCGGGCTCGCCAGCGGTATCACCTGCTGATACGGATACGCCGGCCGGTCATCTCGGTGACCGCGATCCGCAGGTAGGTGTCTTTGTCGCCACCGGCCCACGGCTCGATGCCCAGGGACCGGACCGTCTCCACCTCGGAGGGCGCGGTCACCACCCGGGCCAGGCCGTAGGCCATCACGCTCCACCCCTCGGCCAGGGCGTCGTCGAGGTGGTCCACCTCGAACGAAACCCGTGATTGGTCGGCGCGAGCGACCAGGCTGGTGTGCCGGCCGGTGCGGACCACGATGTCGCCGTCCAGCGTCGCGTAGTTCACCGGGATCGCTTCGGGCCCCCGTGGCCCGGTGAACACCACCCGGCCTACGCCGTCGGCGCCGAGGTAGCCGCGGCACTGCGTCGGGGTCAGCGACTCGGGCATCGGGCGCTGAACCGGCGGCTCAGCGCCGGACGGCGTGCGCAGAGCGCCGGCCAGCACGCCGACGCCAACCCCCAGCGCGTCGGCCAGTCGGGCCAGGGCCGACGGCGCCGGGTTCGGAGACGGGCTGGTCTCCAGGTACTTCAGGTACGACGGCGCTATCCCGGCCCGGGCGGCGGCCTGCTCCCGTGTCAGTCCGGCCTGATAGCGCTGTCGCAGGATCCGCCGCCCCAGGTCGGTCCCGCCACGCTCGGTGGTGATGCTGTCCATGGCTGCCCCCTAACAGCTCGTCGTTCTTCCCCGCTTCCAGTCCACCTCTCCTCCCGCTCCGCAAGGAGGGGCCAACGGCCTTGGTTGTGGGACCTTCTTCCCGCTGCCAGGGGGCGCGGACGGCCCTGTTCCCGACGACCTTTGCCCCTGAGCCCGGTGTGGCTGGCCGGGCACGCTGTGGGTAGCAGGCCCGCTGGGTCAGCCGGGCCGGCTGCCGAGAAGTTAGGAACGGTGATGAAGGCTCGTGTCGGTGACCGACTGCTGCCGGACGGCGAGCAGCGGCGCGCTGGCGTGATCATCGGCCTGCGGAACGCGGACGGATCGCCCCCGTACGTCGTCAAGTGGCTGAGCGACGGGCACATCGCCCTAGTCTCCCCGGGGCCGTACACCAAGATCATCCGCGGAGCGCCGGCCAGCGGAGCGGCACTGCCCACCGAGATGCCGGCCTGAACGCAGACCTTCAGGGCTGGTCTGGGCCTCGCCGCTTATAGCGGCCGGGAGACGTCTATCGATGGCCCTGCCTGTTGCGTACGATTTCACCGAAGGGTCCTAGCTGAACCCATCCGCCGACGGCGAACTGGTAGGCATCGCGGGAGCACCGATGGGGCCAGAATCCGAATCGGCAGCGTCAGCTTACGCTGCCCTGGCCCCCGGCGAGCCCGCAGGTTACCCGTTCCGAGGACCGGGCCTGCTGGCCAGGGTTGCCCCGTTCGGCGCAGTAGCGGCGCTGGCCGAAGCGAGCCTGGCGCTGCCTCCCGGCCCGCAGTCGGTTCCGTCCGCCATCGTCAGCGTGCTGTTGCTGCTGGCGGTGCCGGCGGCGTTCCTGCTGCCGTGGTCGCGGCTCCCGGCGTGGGCGTCGGTGTTCGTGCCGCTGCTCTACACGGGTTCGGCGCTGGCGCTCATCCTGGCCGCGGGCGCCACCTCGGGCGTCGGCATCGTCATCCTCATCCCGCTGGTATGGACCGCGCTCTTTCACCGGCGATGGGAGTCCGGGTGCGTCGTGGCCGCGATCGTAGCCGTGGAAGTGACGATCTCGCTGACTCCTCAGGTGGTGGCGGATTCGGTGATCGCCCGCCGGGTGCTGCTGTGGGCGTCGCTCGGCACGCTGATCTCTGTGGCGACGCACGGCCTCAGGGACAGGATCGGCCGCGCGCAGGTCGAGCGGGAAAGGCTCCAGGAGCGGCTTCGGGAGCTCAGCGTCATGGAGGACCGGGACCGCATCGCCGCCGAGCTTCGGGGCACGATCATCCAGCGGATCTTCGCGGCAGGGCTGAGCCTGCAGGGTGCCGCGGATCTGGCCGCCGAGGCGGAGGTGCGCCGGCGGGTCGGGACGGCTGTCGAGGATCTCGACCAGGTGCTCCGGATGCTCAGGAATGCCGTTTTCGGCCTGGAACATCGCCAGAGCCGCGACGGGCTGAGGCAGCGGGTGCTGAGGCTGTGCGGCACGCTTTCGCCAGTACCGGAGCTCGGCTTTGGCGGCCAAGCCGACGAAGCGCTGTCCCCCGACGCTCAGGCCCGGCTCCTCGAACTGCTCGCCGAGACCTTCGCTCTGATAGGGCCGGATGCGGTTCCCACCGGCGTCGAGATCACCGCCGATGCCGATGCGTGCCTGGTCGTCATCGAGGCCGCACCCCGTGAGCACCAGGCCGAGGAGGCCGGGCCCGATCCGGACTTCTCGCGTCTGCTCGACCGCGGCAACCACTTCAGCGCCGGTCTAGACATTCAGACGGCGCCGGGAGGCATCCGGTTCTCCTGGCGGCTCCCGCTGAGCCCGTCGGCTCACGCGCGACCGCTCTTAGCGCCTTATCCTCGTCAGGAGCCCACGTCAGCGCCCCAGCCTCGTGGCTCGTAGAGGTGCAGCATCGTGCCGGTCGAGAAGGTCGTCGCAGCGACAAGGCTCAGATGCAGCGCATCGGGCAGCTCCCGGAAGATCGGCTCGCCACCTCCATACGCGACCGGCTGATGGATGATGGCGTACTGATCGACGAGTCCCGCCCTGGTCAATGCCCGAGCGAAGCCGGCACCGCCCCAAGCGATGATCTCCCCTCCCGGCTGTTCCTTGAGCGCGCCAATCTCGGTCGCAAGGTCGCCGCTCGCGATGGAGGACTCAGGCCATGGCGCGTCGGAGAGGGTCTTTGAGAAGACCACCTTGGGGATCTCGTTCATGGGGGCGGCATAGTCATCCGTGGAGGTTGGCCAGAACGACGCCATCTCCTCGTAGGTCACACGCCCCATGATGTGCGTTCCCGCGCGACGGATTCGGTTCAGCTTCCAGGACTGGAGCTCGGCGGGCTCAGGCATGCCGCCGGCGTGCCCCTTGGGCCCGACGACGAAGCCGTCGATCGAGGCGGTCATCATCAGCACCACGTTTCGCATCGGCACACCCCTGACTCGCCGAACCCCGGCTTCCGGGGAGGCATCGATCAAACTTGCGCCCAGCGCGCTCGCGAATATACTGCACCAATGGGTGCACTGTCCACTCCTACGCTGGATCGCACGTTCTTCGCCCTGTCGGATCCAACCCGTCGGGGCATCTTGGAGCGTCTCGGCCACGGCCCCGCCACACTCGGCGAGCTTGCCAGACCCTTTGGCCTGACTCTCAATGGGATCAAGAAGCACGTGGGCATTCTCGAAGAGGTTGACCTCGTCGCCACGACCAAGGTCGGACGCGCACGACAATGCCGGCTCGGATCCGCTGAATTGCGCGGCGTCACGCACTGGATCGATTCTCATCGACGAAGGATCGAGGCCCAGCTCGACAGCTTCAGCGCCTATGTGGAAACGAGTACAAGGAAGGACCGATGACCGACGAGCTGCGATTCGAAAAGGTGATCAATGCTGAACGCGAAATCGTGTTCGACCTTTTCACCGCGCCATGTACCAACACCTGCATGTCTTCAAGGTGATTGACCGTCCGCAGCGACTCCTGTTCACGACGACGGAGACACGTCTCGACGGATGGAGCTTTGATTTCGAGACCGAGATTCTCTTCGACGAGCGCGGCGCCCAGACCATGATGGCGCTCATCCAGAGGGGGTTACCAACGGAGGAACTCCGTCGCGAGCACACAATCGGCCTTCCTGGAGCCTTTGCGCAGCTCGAAGACTTCATCGTTGGGGTCCTCCAGAGCCGAGGATGAACCGCACTGCCAGCCACCAACTCCCGGAGTCGGCTTACTTGGCCGCCCCCCTCTGGTGCGGGGTGTAGGCGGCTGAACAGCCCGGCGACCTGGCTTGATGACCTTTTGCGGGCTGCCCGAGGACTTACGTCCCTGTGATCATCGGCCGCCGCGCGGGAGCGTGGGATCAGGAGATCGCGCCCGCGCCAGCGTGCACAGCGCCGGCCAGGCGGCAGAACAGGGAGGGATCATGTCCAGCAACCTCGGCGTCCGGTTCCCCCACCGGGCACATGGGGGATCAACCGAGCAGATGTCACCGCGCAACCAGCAGAAAGCCCGCGCCCTTGGAGTTACCTCGGCAACGGGCCTGGTCATCGGCAGCATCGTCGGGACGGGAGTATTCGCGATGCCGGCCGTGCTGGCCGGGGCGGGAACGAGTTCGCTGCTCACGCTGGCAGTCATCGCGGTCGGCGCGATGACGCTGGCGGTCTTGTTCGGGCAGCTCACAAGAAGGGTGCCTAACTCGGACGGCGGTCTGTACGCCTACGCCAGGCACGAGTTCGGCGACTTCGCCGGCTACCTGACCGGCTGGTGCTACTGGATCCAGGCCTGGGCGGGCAACGCCGCGATCGTGTCTGCGTGGGTGCTGTACGTCGACGCGCTGTTCGGCATCAGCCACCCATCGGCGATGACGAACTGGGGCATCGCCTTGCTGGGTCTGTGGGTTCCGGCGGTGGTGAATCTGGCCGGCGTCAGGAACATGGCCTGGTTCCAGAACCTCACGGTCGTGCTGAAGTTCCTGCCGTTGCTGTTCGTGGGCGTGGTCGGCTGGTTCTTCGTCACCAAGGCCAATTTCGGCCCGTTCAACGCCTCCGGCGGGAGTCTCTACAGCGCGATCGGCATCGCCGCCGGCGTCGCGCTGTTCTCGTTCATCGGCGTCGAGGTGGCGGCGATCACCGCCAAGAGGGTGCGCGACCCGCGGCGCAACGTCGGCCGCGCGTCCGTGCTGGGCACCGCGGCGTGCGCGCTCCTGTACGTACTGGTGACCGCCGCCGTGATGGGCCTGGTCCCGCACCACGCGCTGGTCAACAGCACCACGCCGTTCGTTCCCGCCTTCGAGGCGATCTTCACCCACGGCGCCTGGGCCGGCAAGCTCGTCGCCGCGCTCGCCGTCGTGTCCGGGATCGGCGCGCTGAACGGCTGGACGCTGGTCACCGCGGAGGTGTCACGGGCACCGGCCAACGACGGCCTGTTCCCGCGGCAATTCGCCTGGACCGACCGCAGGGACAACGCATGGTTCGGCATCGTGCTCGCAGCGCTGCTGCCCTCGCTGCTGATGCTGTGGGCGTACACCACGAAGACCGGGCTGACGGTCTTCGAGTACCTGGTCGACCTGACCGTGGTCACGGTTGCGATCCCCTACCTCATTTCGGCCTGCGCCCAGCTCGCCTACCTGGTGTCCAAGCGCCGCCGGGTGCAGGGATGGCTGCTCGCCCGTGACCTGATGATCACGACCGCCGCGGTCCTGTTCTCGATGTGGGTCACGTTCGCCGCCGGGTACGCCGCGGTGTATCAGGCCATGGTCATCGTGCTGGCCGGCATCGTTCTCTACGCCTTCCTCAAGGCCCAGCGGGAGCGCAACGGCCAGGTCGCGGCGCCTCAGGACACCCCGAGCGTGGAGGAGGGACGATGAGCCTGCGCGTCCAGTCGGAGGTCGGGCAGCTCCGCCAGGTCATCGTGCACCGTCCAGGGCTCGAGCTGTCCCGGCTTACCCCGCAGAACATCGAGAGCCTGCTGTTCGACGACGTGATGTGGGCCAGGCGGGCGAAGGAAGAGCACGACGTGTTCACCGAGGAACTCCGTGAGCGCGGCGTCACCGTCCACTACTTCGGCCAGCTGCTCGCCGAGACGCTCGAGCAGCCGGCCGGACGGGACTTCGTCCTCGACCGCGTGTGCACACCGGAGACGCTCGGACCGGAGCTCGTGCAGCCGGTTCGGCAGCTCTTCGAGGACCTCGACGGCGCCAGCCTCGCCGAGCACCTGGTCGGCGGGGTGCTCAAGGCGGACCTGCACCCGCTGCGGGCACACAGCCTGAAGTGGGACATGCTGCGGGCCGACGACTTCGTGCTGCCTCCGCTGCCCAACCACCTGTTCCCGCGGGACAACTCCTGCTGGATCTACGGCGGCGTCTCGGTCAATCCCATGGCCAAGCCCGCCCGTCAGCGCGAGACGCTGCACATGCGGGCGATCTACCGTTACCACCCGATGTTCGCCGGCGCCGACTTCGTCACCTACTACGGCGACGACGACGCCAATCACCTGCCGGCCAGCGTCGAGGGCGGCGACGTGCACCCGGTCGGCCACGGCACCGTGCTGATCGGCATGGGCGAGCGGACCACGCCGATGGCGGTGGAAATCCTGGCCCGTGCCCTGTTCGCCAGCGGCCAGGCCGCCCGGGTGATCGCCGTCGAGCTGCCGCAGTCCCACGCGATGATGCACCTCGACACCGCGATGACGATGATCGACCGCGGCGTGTTCGTGCTCTACCCCTACTTCGACCGGCGGCTGCGCACCTGGACGGTCACCCCCGGTGAAGACGCGGGCGAGCTCTCCGTCACGCGCAACCGCAGCCTTTGGGAGACCCTCGCCGCTGCGCTGGATGTGGCAGAGGTAACCGTGCTCACGACCGACGAGGACATCAGGGCCGCGGAGCGGGAGCAGTGGGACGACGGAACCAACTATCTGGCCGTGGAGCCGGGCGTCGTCGTCGGCTACGAGCGCAACGTCGCCACCAACACCATGCTGCGCAAGCACGGCATCGAAGTGATCACCGTGCCCGGCGAGGAGCTTGGCCGGGGCCGCGGCGGCCCGCGCTGCATGACCTGCCCAATCGAGCGCGACCCGGCCTGACCGAAACCGGAGAACAGAGATGGACCTGCACGGACGCAACCTGCTGAAGGAAATCGACTTCACCGGGGAGGAGTTTCTGTACCTGGTGGACCTCGGTGACCAGCTCCGCCGGGCCAAGCAGCTGGGCATCCGCGAGCACCGGCTGCCCGGCCGTAACATCGCACTGATCTTCGAGAAGGCCTCGACCAGGACCAGGTCGGCCTTTGAGGTCGCGGCGCACGACGAGGGCGCGCACGTCACCTACATCGGGCCGGGTGAGTCGCAGCTCGGCCACAAGGAATCGGTGAAGGACACCGCGCGGGTGCTGGGCCGCATGTTCGACGGCATCGAGTACCGCGGCTTCTCCCAGGAGTCGGTCGAGATCCTGGGCGCGAACGCCGGGGTGCCGGTGTGGAACGGGCTCACCGACGCCTGGCATCCCACCCAGATGCTGGCCGACGTGCTGACCATGCGCGACAACGCCGCCAAACCGGTGAGCGAGATCTCGTTCTGTTACCTGGGCGATGGCCGTAACAACACGGCGAACTCGCTGCTGGTCACCGGCGGGCTGCTGGGTATGGACGCCCGGATCTGTGCCCCAGCCGCGTTGCAGCCGTCGGCCAGGATCCAGGCGATAGCGAAAGGTCTGGCCGCCGGGTCCGGCGGTACGGTAACCGTCACCGACGACGTTCCCGCCGCGGTCCGCGGCGCCGACTTCCTGTACACCGACGTCTGGCTGTCCATGGGCGAGCCGGTCGGCGAGTGGGACAGCCGCATCGACCAGCTGATCGGCTACCAGGTGAACGCCGACGTCATGGCGGCCACCGGCAACCCGAGGGCGAAGTTCATGCACTGCCTGCCCGCCTTGCACAACCGTGACACCGAGATCGGGCAGCAGATTTACGAGAAGCGCGGGCTCGAGGCGCTCGAGGTCACCGAGGAGGTGTTCGAGTCGCCGCAGTCGGTCGTGTTCGACCAGGCGGCCAACCGGATGCCAACGATCAAAGCTGTCATGGTCGCAACCATCGGAACTCCGGCGTGAAGGTAGCCGTCGCGCTGGGCGGCAACGCGCTGCTGCAGCGTGGCGAGCGGCCCGATTCAGATATCCAGGAATCGCACGTCGCCAGCGCCGTGGACGCCCTCGCGCCGATGCTGCGCAGTCATGATGTCATCATCACGCACGGGAATGGCCCTCAGGTCGGGCTGCTGGCGCTGGAGAGTGCCAGCGATCCGGCGCTGTCCCGGCCCTACCCGTTCGACGTCCTCGGTGCGCAGACCCAGGGGATGATCGGATACTGGCTTGTCCAGGCGCTGCAGCGGGCCGCAAGCGGAAGGCCGGCCGTGTGCCTGATCTGCCGCACTCTGGTGCGTGCCGACGACCCGGCCTTCACCCACCCGTCAAAGTTCGTCGGCCCGGTGTACGACAAGGCCACGGCCGTGCGGCTGGCCGACGACCATGGCTGGGACGTGCGTGAGGACGGGCAGTCGTGGCGGCGGGTGGTGCCATCCCCGGCGCCGGCCGAGCTGGTTGAGCTCGATACGATCCGGCTGCTGATGGGCCACGGTGTGACCGTGGTCTGCTCGGGCGGCGGCGGCATCCCGGTGGTCGACGATGGCTCCGGTGGGCTGCGCGGAGTGGAGGCGGTGGTGGACAAGGACCTGGCCGCGGCGGTGCTGGCCCGGGCGGTTGGCGCCGACGCGCTGCTACTGCTCACGGACGTCGACGCCGTGATCGACGGCTACGGGACACCGCATGCCCAGCCGATCCGCCGGTCCACCGCCACCGAACTCCGGACACGGTCGTTCCCGGCCGGATCGATGGGCCCGAAGGTCGAGGCGGCGTGCCGCTTCGTCGAGGCCACCGGCGGCATCGCCGCTATTGGACGGCTGGATCACGCCAGCGCGCTGCTGGACGGCACCGCCGGCACGACGGTCGTGCCGGGGACCTGAGAAGGGATAGAGATGAGCGAATCAGGTGACGGCCAGCACCGGATCGTGGTCGGTGTCGACGGGTCGGAGAGCTCCGAGAAAGCCCTGCGCTGGGCGGCGCGGCAGGCCGAGCTGACCGGGGCCAAGCTCGAGGCTGTTACCGGCTGGGAGTACCCGGCGTTCTATGGCTGGGCACCGGCCATGCCCGAAGACTACGACTACGAGGACCTCGCCCGCCGCGCCCAGGCCAAAGCGATCGACGACGTGTTCGGGTCCGACCGGCCGGCCACGCTGGAGACCCAGGTAGTAGCCAGGCATCCGGCGCTGGCGCTGGTCGAGGCGTCGGAAGGCGCCGATCTGCTCGTGGTGGGCTCGCGGGGGTACGGCGGTTTCGCCGACGCGCTGCTCGGCTCGGTCAGCACGTACTGCGTTCACCACGCGCACTGCCCGGTCACGGTCATCCGCCCGGCCGACCACGAGCGCAAGTAACGGGACGAAAAAGCGAATCTATGCGCGTGATCACGGAGTCGAAGCTCGGGGCCGTGCTCGGCGGCCTGCCGGGCGTTCCGCGAGTGGTGATGAGCGGCAATTTCGCCACCCCGTGGCGGGCGCTGTCCGTTCTCGACACGGCCGTCGCGGAGTATCACCTGTTCGCGCTCAACGGGCAGGAGGGCATCCCGGACCGCGACGGCGTGACCCTGGAGTCGGCGTTCGTCGGACCCGGCATGCGGCACAGCGAGCGGCTCCGGTATTTCCCCTGCCGCCTGTCCCTGGTGCCGAACCTGCTGGCCGGGACGCTGCCGCCAGACGTGGTCCTGCTGCACACGTCGGTGCCGGTCAACGGCACCGTCTCGCTCGGCGTCGAGGTCAACGTCCTGCCCGCCGCCATCGACGCCGCGCTGGCCCGGGGTGGGCTGGTCGTCGCGCAGGTCAACTCCCGCATGCCATACACGCAGGGCGACGCGGTGCTGCCGGAAGACGACATCGACTACGCGATCGAGGTGGACGAGCCGCTGCCGTCGCCACGACCACGCCCGCCATCGGACGTGTCCAGCTCCATCGGGGAGCGTGTCGCGGAGCTCGTTCCGGACGGAGCCACGCTGCAGGTGGGCATCGGCGCGGTGCCCGACGCGGTGCTGACCGCGCTCACCCGCCGCCGGGACCTGGCGGTGTGGTCGGAGATGTTCAGTGACGGCGTGCTCGCGCTGGAACGCGCCGGGGCGCTCGACCCGGGCGAACCGATCACCGCGTCGTTCGCGTTCGGGAGCCCGGAGCTCTACGACTGGGTGGACCGCAATCCACGGGTCCGGCTGCTGCGGACCGAGAAGACCAACGATCCTGGCCTCATCGCCAGGCATCCGAGCATGACGTCGGTGAACGGCGCACTGCAGGTCGACCTGTTCGCGCAGGCGAACGCGGCCCGCATACACGGGATGATCTATTCCGGGTTCGGCGGCCAGACCGACTTCGTGGTCGGCGCCCTGCACTCCCCCGGCGGCCGCGCGATCATCGCCCTGCCGTCCTGGCATCCCAAGGCCGACGTGTCCACCGTCGTACCCCGCCTGGCCGGGCCGGTGACGTCCTTCCAGCACAGCTTCTTCGTCAGCGAGCAGGGCACCGCCGCAATCTGGGGTCACGATGCCGCGGCCCAGGCCACCCAGATCATCGACCAGGTCGCGCATCCCTCGGCCCGCGACGAATTGCGGCAGGCGGGCTTCGAGCTCGGATTCCGGCATGCGGAGTCCGCCGTTGCTACGCCGGCCCCAGCAGCTGGCGCAGGTGGTCAGTCCGCGGCGAATCGCTGAGCCGGATGGCGACCGCGTGGCCGAGCGCACGCATCTCGGCTTCCGCGTGCCGGCAGTGCGCGGCGAAGTACAGCTCCCCCATGGGTGAGCGCATGACCCGGGCCCAGTACCGGGCCGCCACCGGCTTCAGCAGCGGATGATGCAGCACGGCCAGGTTGCCAGGCAGCCCGGTCACACCGGCGCGGCGCAGCGCGCCGAACGCCTCCCTGATCGCGGAGCACATGAGGTTGAGGGTGGCGTGGTCGGCCGCCAGGAGCCCAGGATCGATGCCGCAGCGGAACAGGGCGGCGGCGACGCAGGCGACGAACGCCGCGTGATAAAGGAGCCACCCATCCATGTTGGTGACCCGTCGTACAGCGAACCCCCGGCAACCGAGCGCCTGCTCGAGGGCTCCCAGCCATGGGTCGCTGTCAGCTTCCAGCGCGGTCGGCTGCTGCGGGATGCGCACATACTCGGCGACCCCCTCTCGCAGAACGCCCGCAACGCCGGGAAATCCTTGCCTGAGTTGCCCGGCCACGTCGCCGGCTGGGGGCCGCCCGCCTAAGTTGTTCCCGAATAGCAGCACCGTGGGTCTGCCGGCCAGGGCGGCGAGCTGGGCGCGTGCGGCTTTGAGTTGATCGGCACGGACCGCGACGAGGACTAGGTCATAGGGCTCGGCCGACGCCACTGGGACGACGCTGACCGGGGCCTGGATGCACGTTCCGGCGAGAACGTCACGCGCCTCCAGCCCGTCGGCGGCCACCCGGTCGGTCCTGGGCGAATGCTTCAGCACCGAAACCGCGTGGCCGCCGGCGGCCAGATGCGCGCCGTACACCGTCCCAATCACGCCTGACCCGACGATCAGCACCCTCATGACGGCCTCCGTGGCGCCTTCTCACATGCTGCGCATACGGCGGAACTTGCGGATGTCGTCCTTGCCTGCGACCAGCGCCACGGCCACGCCAACGGCTGCGGCCAGCGCCGCCCAGGTAACAATGCGCTTCATGGCCGGACCTCTCTTCCGTCCCGGCGCGGACCGGTAGCCGCGCCCTCTTATCACCGAGCCTGGCGGCTTCTGCCGCGCCGCCCCAGGGCCGGAGGTCCGCATTCGCGGGGTCCTGAGTCCTCGGGGCTGCCCGGGTGCCGGGCGCGGAGCGGCCGCGGCACCGGGCTGTGCCCGATCGCCGCGGCCGCCTGGGCTGGCCGCTTACGTCACGTGTGCGCCTTGTCCGCCGCATCCGTCTCCGCGTGGTCCGCGGGCGGCCCGCCGGGCCGCGGCGTGGTCCGGTACCAGCTGCGCCAGATCAGCCGGTGCAGCGGGATGAGCCGGGGGACGTCGCGCAGGCCGGGGATGAACGGAACCAGCAGGAGCAGGATCGTCGCCAGCCCGGTCATGTAGATCGCGATCATGTCGACGTTCGCCGAGTTGGTCCAGCCGGGGACCTGGTACCACAGCGTGTACAGCCACAGCCACGGCTGGCCGGGGTAGCTCCCGGTCTCGTTCATCACGCCCCATTGGCTGCCGGACAGGTTCATGGCCGTGGCCTTGTTGACGAAGTACTGCCCGTCCTCGATGAACAGCAGCGGCTTGGTGAAGTTCGTGCCGTAGAACGGCTGCTGGGCGAGCAGGTCGGCGTCCAGCGCGCCGCTGCGCGCCAGGGTAAGCTCGTCGGCCATCATCGCCGGGACCGGGCCATCGGTGGCCTTTGGCACGACCGGGCTGCCGTTGACGAACCTCACCTTGGCCTCAGCGGTGGCGTAGGCGTTGGCCCACTTCAGCTGCTGGGCGGGCGTGGCCGCCCTGTAGGCGGCGAGCGGCGCCGCGGCGGCCGGGTCGGTGCGGGCGAGCACCGTCAGCGGCCCGATCACGAAGTCCTGCGCCGCGTTGACCGGCTGGGTGACCCCGAACCACGTCTGCGGGGAGAACGCCAGCCGCTGCACGCTGCCCGTTTGGTTGTTGTAGGGCGGCCCGTAGGTGGCGGTCTCGCTGGTCCCGTTCAGCTCGCTGGCCGCGGTTCCCAGGAAGTCGGCGGGCGCCACGCGCGCCCAGGTGGCGATCGTAACCGGGGGCACATCCGGGGAGGACAGCACGCCCGCGAGAACAAAGGTGAGCGCGAGGATGATCGCCGAAGCGATCGTGCCCTCCTTGAGGATGTCGTAGCGCCGCGTCCGGCCACGCCACGGCGCGGCGTCGGCCCGCGCGACGGCCCGGCGGCGCTGCCGCCCGCCGCCGCTCCCGGCTGCCTCGGCGTCCCCGATCGGGTGCGCCACGCCGCGCACGCGGACCATCAGCACGTGCGCTCCGACGACGGCGACCAGGATGAGGGGGACGAGCACGATGTGCCACATCAGCATCTGGCCGAAGTTCATCACGTTGAAGAACGCGCCGACGCCGACCGAGTTGAACGCGTCCTTGCCGCTGGTGGAGATCCACTGGGAGTCGAAGTTCTGCTGCGACAGGTACCCGGTGAAGCACTCCACGACCGACGCCAGGAACGCGACCACCCCGGTGATCCAGGTCATCGCCCGGCGGCCGCGCCACGCGGCCATCCAGAACTTCGCCCACAAATGGATGACCAGCAACGCCATGAACAGCTCGACGCTCCACAGATGCAGGCTGTTGCAGAAGTGCCCGACCGGGTTGTAGTGCCACCAGTCGGGGCCCCCAAGCGCCAGGGCGAACCCGGAGGCGATCGCAACGCCGAGCGCGGCCAGCGAGGCGACACCGAACACATACGCCCACGAGGCGACGTACGCGGGCTGACGGTCCGGCAGCAGTTTGCCCGGCGGCAGCAGCCGCAGCGCGCCACGCCGCACCCGCGCCGTCCACATCCTGGCGTCCTCGTCGTCGGCGACGGGCTGCGCATGACGAGCATCCGCGCCCGTGCTGTGCGGCTCGCCCGGTTCCGGTTCGGTCGCCCCTGCCTGGTACGCCTTCCCCTTCGGGAACGGCAGCACCAGCGCCGCGCCGAAGATCACGACCATGACGGCGATCAGCACGAGGTTGGCCACGGACACGGTGAAGATCGACCAGTGCAGGTAGCTGCCGGTCTGGTTCAGGTTCATCGCTAACGCACCCGGCGGCACGGCGGGGATATTCATATCGTTGCTCCTTAAACCGGTCCGAACTAAGCCGATAACACATGCTTTCGGTAGATCGTGGGCTGGCACAGTTGGCCACACCAGGGCTGTGAGTCACCGTAGGGAGGGACCTTCGTCCCGCCGGGCGCCAGCACGGGCGATGCCGGTGACCCACGTAGACTCTGCGCCACGTGCCATTAGCGATCTCGAGGACCTGTGTCGATGAGCCCTGCGTTTCCGGTTGAGTGGGCGGGCCGGCAGGCCATCGTGACCGCGCCCGGGCACATCGACGTGACCAACGTGGCCCGGTTCCGCGAGCAGCTGCTGTCGTTGATCAACCGCGGGGCGGCGGTGCTGATCGTGGACATGGCCGCCACCGCCTCGTGCGATCACATGGCCATGGACGCGATCGCGCGGGCGTATCAGCGGGCGGCCGTCAGCGGGACGCAGCTGAGGCTCGTCGTCACCGCATCGGTGGTCCGCAGCGTTCTCGGCATCGAGGGACTCGACCGCCTGGTCTCGATCTACCCGACGGTGGAGGCGGCGGCCGCGGCAGGAGGTTCACGGACGGGGCTCGGGGCTCCCGCCGACGGGGCTGCGCCCGCCAGCACGCAACCGCCGGTCGGGCCTGCCGGTGCACCGAGGGGGGTTATCACCCGGGCCGTGCTGTGGCAGCTTGTCGACGCGCTCGGCGACGGGCTGGCGCTGACCGGCCAGGACGGCGAGATCCTGCTCGTCAACCGGCGGTGCGCGGAGATGTTCGGCTATGAGCCCGCCGATCTGGTCGGCCTGCCGGTGGAGATCCTGGTTCCGGACGGCTTGCGGGCAGCCCACGAGGAATACCGGGCCGGGTACGCACGGGCTCCGGAGGCGAGGCCGATGGGCCACCGCGCCCGGCTGGTCGGCCTGCGCAAGGACGGAGCCACGTTGCCCGTCGAGATCAGCCTGAACCCGGTGCCCACCGCGACCGGCAGTTTCGTCCTCGCCGTGATCCGGGACGCCACGCAGGCCCGGCGCCGTGAGGACCTTGCGGACCTCGCTCGCGCAGCCGTCGCCGAGCACACCCGCCGTGACCGTGAGCTGCTCGACCGGGTAACCCAGAGCCTGTTCCGGGCCGGGCTCAGCCTGCAGGCCGCGGCCGACCTGCCCAGCGAGCTGGCTCGCGAGCGCATCAACAACGCGCTGCGCGAGCTGGACGATACGATCCGCGACATCCGCGACTACGCCTTCGCCCCGCCAGGCCCGGCGCCCTTGGCCGGTTCCGCGCCGCCGAACGGCAGCACGTGAGCGCGAATCACGCCCCGGGAGGTGGGGCGTCTCCGGTGTGGCTGACGGGGAGCGCACCGGTGCCCGCCTCGGCCGCGCCCGCGGAGATGCTGGCGGCCAGGCGGTCAAGAAAGTTCCGGACGGTGGCCGCGGCGACGCGATGCAGGGCAGCGCGGTCAAGTGCGGCACCCAATTGGCCGAGCGGCGGCCGGTACACGCCCGTCAGCCCCAGCAGCGTCGTTTGGTCCTCGGCCGGCAGGAGAGTGATGTCGGCGTCCAGCGCCGGGAACAGGCCGCCGGCCGGCCCCGAGGCTTCCCAGCGGATGGCGAGCCTGACCTGCCCGCCCGCCTCCGTGAGCTGGCGCAGGTGTACCCGCACCACCTTGCTCAGCCCCAGGGCGCCAACCCGCGTCATGTCGGCGATTCCGGCCCCGTAGGCGCCCTCAGACGCGCTGCGCAGGAGCGCGTCCCCTGTGAGATCCGCCAGCCTGGCCCGGGCAACCGGGAAGCTGACGGGCAGCAGCACCTCGTCACCGACGAACATCCCAGCAGTCAAGCAGCCATGGGCGGAAGAGGACAGGGGACCTTTGGCCTTGTCCAGGTGCCCTAAGTCCCGGCGGGTGCGCCGTGCGCCTCGCAACCGGGCCGAACGGACGGGTGACACCGGGCCGTTGGTCACCCCCGCTCGGGACCTTGGGCGGGTTCACCGCTGCGGACGCCCTGCTTAGCGTCAAAACGGTGACGTAGACGCACCAGGAGCCAAAATGTCATCACCCACCCTGGACGACCGCATCGGCGACCTGGCCCGGCTGCGGCCCGCGTTCGCCGAGAACGGCACCGTCACCGCGGGCAACGCGTCGGGCATCAACGACGCGGCGGCCGCGGTCGTGCTGGCCGACCGGGAGTTCGCTGAGCACCATGGCCACGCGGCGCTCGGCCGGCTCGTGGGCTACGCCCACGCCGGGGTAGAGCCGCGGATCATGGGCATGGGCCCCGTGCCCGCGGTGCGCACGGTGCTCGACAGGGCCGGGATGAAACTAGAGGACATCGACCTGTTCGAGGTGAACGAGGCGTTCGCGGCGCAGGCGCTGGCGGTCATCCGCGAGCTCGGCCTGCCGGCGGACATCGGCGGTGGCCAGGGAATCGCCGCCATCTTCGAGCGGCTCTGAGGGAGAGGATTCACCATGACCGGCGATGCGCGGCCTCGCGCAGCGACGCTGCGCGAGCCGGCCTGGCAGTCGGCGCTGGACGCGAGCGAGGCGCTCGCCCCGGAGACCGGCCTCCTGGCCCGGCTCGACCCGGCGGACCTCGGCCAGTCGGTGCTGCGCGTGCTCGGGCGGGCCGCGCAGCGCCCGGCCGAGGTGGCGGCGGCCTGGGCACGGTATGGCGCGGCGCTGGTGGCGCTCGGGCCGGCCGCGACCGCGCGGTGGCTCGGCTCCGCGGCCCACCTCGCCGCCCCGATACCCGCCGCCACCGGCGACCGGCGGTTCGCCGACCCGGCGTGGGAGAGCCATCCCGGCTACTTCGCCGTGCGGCAGGCTTACCTGGCCACCGAGAGGCTGGCCCAAGAGCTGCTGGCGGCCGGGCGCGGCGACCGGCTGACCGACGAGAAGGCGCAGCTAGCTGCCGCGTTCATCATGGACGCGGCGGCTCCGACGAACTTCCTGGCCACCAACCCGGCCGCGCTCAAGCGGGCGTTCGACACCGGCGGTGCCAGCGTGCTGGCCGGGGCGCGCAACTTCGCCGGCGACCTGATCAGCAACGGCGGCCGCCCCCGCCAGGTCGACACGAGCTCGTTCGAGCTGGGCCGGAACCTCGCGGCCACCCCCGGCCAGGTCGTCTTCCGTAACGACCTCATGGAGCTGATCCAGTACGCGCCGCAGACCGATCAGGTGCGCGGCGTCCCGTTGCTGGCCAGCCCGCCGTGGATCAACAAGTACTACGTCATGGATCTCTCCCCCGGGCGGAGCTTCATCGAGTGGGCCGTGCAGCACCGCCGGACCGTGTTCGCGATCTCGTACCGCAATCCGGATCCCTCGATGAGCGGCGTGACCCTCGATGACTACCTCATCCACGGACCGCGCACCGCGCTGGACGTGATCTGCGGCATCACCGGCTCGGCCACGGTCGACATCGTGGGACTGTGCCGCGGCGGCGCGCTGACCGCGATGCTCGCGGCGTATCTGGCTGACACCGGCGACGGCCGGATCGGCTCGATCACGCTGCTGAACACCCTGCTTGACTACAGCGAGCCCGGCGTGCTCGGCGCGTTCTCCGACGAGCGGACGGTCTCCCGGCTGGAAGCGAAGATGGCCAGGGCCGGCGTCATGGAGGGCTCCAGCATGGCCGCCACGTTCGACGTGCTGCGCGCGAACGACCTGATCTTCAACTACGTGGTGTCGAACTGGCTGATGGGCCAGAGCCCGCCCGCGTTCGACATCCTGGCCTGGAACGCCGACAGCACGCGGCTGCCCGCGGCCATGCACTCCTTCTACCTCCGCTCGCTGTACGTGCACAACCGTCTGGCCAGGGGCGACCTCGAGCTCGCCGGGACGGTACTGTCCCTTGCCGACGTCAAGAGCGACACGTACATCGTCGGCGCGGTGAACGACCACATCGTGCCCTGGGCGTCCTCGTACAGGGCGGCTCGCCTGCTCGGCGGGAGCGTCCGTTACGTGCTGTCCAGCGGGGGCCACATCGCCGGCATCGTCAACCCACCGGGGCCGAAGTGCTGGTATGAGGCGGCCGGGAGCTACCCCGAGGATGCGCGGGAGTGGCGGGAGGCCGCGCAGCGGCATGGCGGCTCGTGGTGGGAGGACTGGGCCACCTGGGCCGATGCCCGGGCTGGCGAGCTCGGGCCGCCCCCCTCGATGGGAAGCGACCGTTACCGTGCCCTCGGCCCGGCACCGGGCGGCTATGTCCGCGGCTGACCGCCAAGCACTCGCTTGACATATAACCCAATTGCAAACTATAATAAGCATAGATCCCATCAAGGAGGAGATTCAGATGACCGACATCCGCACCGCCAGCCACGAGTTCCAGGAGCAGATCCTGGACACCATCCGCAAGAGCCAGGAAGCCGTCACCGACGCGATCAAGACGTGGGCCGAGACCATCGAGTCCGTCACCCCGTCGCTGCCGACCCCGTCCGTGCCATTCGCCGACAAGCTGCCCAGGCCGGGTGAGCTGGTCTCCAACGCATACGACTTCGCCGAGCAGCTCCTCGCGGCCCAGCGCAAGTTCGCCGAGGATGTGATCGCCGCGACCGCGCCGGTGCTCACGGCCAAGAACGGCACCGACAAGACCGAGACCGCCACCAAGAAGGCCGGCTCGCAGGCCAAGTGACCGCAACGCGACGTGCGCGGCGAGCCTGGGAAGCGGCCCCGCCGCGCCTCGTTGCGCGCGCTTCGGAAGGAAGATAGCCAGCATGCCGGGCGCAGGCCGGAACCGGGACCAGGACGGGTAAGGGACTACTCGTCCAGCACCTCGCCGACGGGACGACGCGGGCTGGACGGCACCGGCAGGCCATAGCCGATGCGCATAATCATCTGCGGCTGTTCCCGGCCGGACCGCGCATCGCGGACCAGCCAGGCCTGACCCATCTCGAACGGCTGCGTCAGCGGGCTGGCGGATATCCCGCGCGTGGTCGCGGTCAGCAGCACCCGCTGCAGCGCCTGCCCGGCCAGCAGCGTGTGCTCCCGGCCACGAAGCGGAGTCGAGATGACGACAAGTTGCGGGTCTTCCTCGAACCATGCGTACCCAGCGGGAGCCGAGCGGCCGGGCGCGAACTCACGAACCGGGGCTGCCCGGCCGGGATCACGGGGACCGAGCACGCCGTCGGGCATGCCGTCCCGCTCCCTGGATCCTCCCACCCACCGGGCCAGCTCGGCTCGGTACCGGGGATCTGCCAGCCAGGCCCGCTCGGCATCCCTGACCAGGCAGAGGACGCGTGCAGCCTCCTCGTGGTCCAGCACGTGCAGGATCCCGCCTTCGGCCTTGGCCGCGTCGGCGAGTTCGGCCAGTACGCCCGGCGGCACCGGGCGGCCGCTGAACGGCGCTCGGTTGGTGTGCCTCAGCGCGATCGCCGCGTGCAGCTCTCGCTCGGCCGGCGTCGCCTGGCACGGCCCGGCCAGGCGGACGGCGGCCAGCAGCAGCGGCTCGTCGGGGTCGGGCAGCAGCTGGGTCACTGGTTCGCGGCGCGCGACCTTGGCGGCCAGGCGCAGGTTGAACAGGGCCGCGCCGCAGGCGATCAGCGCGCCCCGGCCGTCCGGATCCGCGACCGGCAGCAGCCGGTCCGGGTCGGCGCGCAGCTCGATCACGTCCCGCCTGACTGCGAACCGCCACGGCTGCGTGTTGAGTTCCGACGGCGCCGCGGTCGCCGCGCCGAGCAGTGCGTCGACGAGTCGGCCGGGCAGCTGTCCCGTCCCGGCGGGCGCCGAGGAGCCGCGCGAGCTTGTTTCGTCCATGTCGCCAGCGTCGCTGGCGCGATGGCGCAAGGCGAGGGTCAAAGGTCCCGCGCCGCGGTGACCGAGTTCCCCGGCATGCGTGGCAACGGGTTCTCGCACCAGTGGCTTGGTCACCCCGGCGGTGCGCGCAGGGTGCCACGGACCTCGGCGGCTATCTGCTTGTCCTCGCGGGCCGCGATGACGAACGCCCGCACGGCTGCGTCATCGGGGCTGATCAGCCGGTCGCCGGTACCCACCGCGTTGCGCCGCGGCTCGCCGGCGATGCCGAGGAAACCCAGGCCGTCCATGGCGCGCTCACGGATCTCGGCGGAGTTTTCCCCGACGCCGCCGGTGAAGGCCAGCAGGTCGATGCCGCCCATGGCGGCGGCCATTGCCGCGACGCCGGCCCGCAGCCGGTGCAGATAGACCTCGCGGGCCAGCAGGGCCGATGAATCCCCGGTGGCCGCGCGGTCCAGGATCTTCCGCATATCGGCGGTCCCGGCCAGGCCGTACAGCCCGGACCGGTATTCGAGGGTGGCGGCCAGCTCGGCCGACGGCGTCCCGGCGTGCTGTTCCAGCCACAGGACCAGGCCGGGGTCGACGGCACCGGACCGGGTGGCCATCACCAGGCCGTCCAGCGGGGTGAACCCCATCGTGGTGTCCACCGACCGGCCGTCGGCGATCGCGGCCAGCGACGCGCCGGCGCCCAGATGACAGCTGACGAGCCGTGGCCTCCCGGGCCGGTCCCCGCTTGCTGCCCCGCCGGCCAGCTCCGCGGCACGTCGCGCGATCCAGGCGTGGGACAGGCCGTGGAACCCGTAGCGGCGCAGGGCCCAGCGCTGCCTCCATTCCGAAGGCAAGGCGAAGGTCGCGGCCGAGTCGGGGATCGTGGCGTGGAACGCGGTATCAAAGCATGCGACGGCGGGCACGCCGGGAAGCGCGGCCTGCACGGCATCGAGCGCCGCGAGGGACTTGGGCTGGTGCAAAGGCGCGAGGTCGGTCAGCGCCTCGAGCCGCTGCCGGACGGCAGCGTCGATCATCACCGGTGCCCGGTAGATCGTCCCGCCGTGCACGATGCGGTGCCCGGCCGCGTCGATCGTCCCAAACGACGCAAGAGCAGTTTCAATGGCCGTCTGATCGGCGGCGCCGCGCGGCGCGAGCAGGTCCGCCGAGCCGACGATCTCGTCGTCGTCGCCGAGAACCCGCAGCTTGAGGCTGCTGGAGCCAGCGTTCACCACCAGGATCCGCAACGTGTCACCTGTTCCGGGGCTCGGCCCGGATACGGGACCTGGCGTGTGCTACGACGACCATTTCCAGTCCCGCACCTCAGGAATGTCCTCCCCCTCGGCCCGCGTCCAGGCGCGGG
>Ga0335074_10003794_pt1 | contig 20744 bp, 9 predicted proteins | sample Lox_Sample_23_FD_206715 | JGI IMG/M metagenome (GOLD analysis project Ga0335074, IMG submission 206715) | Soil microbial communities from Loxahatchee National Wildlife Refuge, Florida, United States - Lox_Sample_2.3 | ecosystem: Environmental > Terrestrial > Soil > Wetlands | place: USA: Florida... | reverse complement strand
AAATAAAAAGGATTATAAAATGTTAAAAATAAAATAGTAAATTGGTATGGGTAAAAAAGAAGGTTTAACAGATTAAAATTACAAATATTTAACAGATTAAATTTAAAGTTTCGGGCTAATGAAATACTAGGGAACTTTAACTTTAGCTGGTATAGGTTAGGAATACCATAATTATAATAATGTGCGCATTTAACCAAAGATGTTAACTTTTTCATTTTTGTAAAATCTATATCATTAAGAACGGTGCTAAATAAATTACAAGGTATAATATTATCCATACTACATCTACAAATTGCCAATACCACGCGCCGAAATGGATTCCGTACTGCTTCCACTATTTTTTTCGATTAATGTCCGTATATAGCATACGTTAAAAATAATATTCCTACGAGACATGTAAACCTACTATAAGGGATCAACATTTGGCGATATAACATTAGGAATATCGAAATTTTTTTTTGCTCTAATTGATACTGAAAGAAATAAGGCATTAAAGACCTCTTTCTATCATTTAGGGGTAATCTCGTAAAAATTACAGCTGGAGTTTTTCTCGCATTTAACTTTAATCTAATGAAAAAGGTACCACTTTTTATCTCATTTAGGCGTAACTTTAATCTAGGGAAAAATAAAAATGCAGTACTATTGATGCTTTTTATATCATATCGATGTAACTTCCTTTTTATCGATATAATATGTAAATATAATAGGTCGAAAATATTCATTTCCGATCACAAAAAAATACCTTAGTATTCTTTAATTTTTAACAATGAAAAAGCGTAAAATAAATAAATTTATTTTGCTGAGAAAAGGATATGAAAGGTGACAATAGAACCATAAGAAGAGATGAGATCATATGTACAAGTGGCTCCACTTGGATGAAACCAAGAATCTTCCGGTTAAAAGCTTTTCCACTTAAGCTATGAGCCTAAATCTTTAAGTGTAAAGGTTCCTGTTTTCCCATACTTTTTTATCATTATAATGATGTTTAATATTTTTCTATATTGTATTCAAAAGTTATTCAATGTGGCAAGACTTTATACACTCTTTTTCATACTAGGTTTACCATGTTATGAGAGAAATCTTAACATGTTAATTAATGATCATAATACAAAATTTTATATAAAAAAGACATAGCGTAGCTTAGGTAAAAGAAATGAGATTAATGTTGAAAAAGAGTAAAAAAAATAGTTATACCCTATCTGATATTTGGATACATCAATGAATAGTCGCTTGGATTTGACAAACAATTATATCGCGAACACATCCGGGTTGAATCCATAGTAATGGTCCATCAATCGCCTTACTATCGGTTGTACTAATCTCATATCGTTTGTAGTCAGTGAAGTATTTAATTTATCGAAGGTACTAAAATCCAAATGTATCTTGTTGATGTCAATCTGTCTTCAACTATATGCGCATAATAAGCAAGTGAGCTAAATTTGATTCTTCTTTTCCAACCCGGCGCTGCATAATATACTTAACTGCTACTTTGCATTCAAGCTGTATCATCTTCTATGCGAAACGGTCTTTTTAGTTCGTACAAGCCAGGATCTTCGTATACCTTTTTTTTCAATGCTTCACTTTTTTCTTTACCCATTATTTTTTCCAATTTAGGCATTAAATTGTCCCAATACGTAAATTTATAATCACTTTCTACGTTCATTATTGTAGCCTTAACAAAGGCCTCATTCATTTCACGTATATGCGCCCATTGAACTCACGCCCATTTAACTCACGCAAGCATTTAGCCAGTAGTTCAAATTTGATTGCCTGAGACATGTAGTTCTTACTATTGTACCAATCTAACAATACTTTATTCGCAATGGGATGCGTTGCACTAGTGAACATTCCATTTCTTTTATCAATTTTATTGAACTCTATATCCAAAGCCTTTGCTAACTCCCATGGTTGAATATCCTTCCTACTGTAAGGTATAAGAGTCTCAGGTAACGTAATAAACTCTTCATCAAGCGTAATCGGTTTTAAACTGAGTAGTCTACGTAATTCGTTTCTTTCAACCATTCTTTTATTAATTTCTTTTATGACAGTCTCAAATTTCAATTTGTGCTCTTGCATTATATTATTGTCGCTCTTCTGAGGTGCGCTGTAGTACAATATTGTCTTATACAGGTGAATAGACTTTCGAAGATCTTTTAGTTCCATCTCTATCATAGCTAGTCTCTCATTAAACTCCTTTATTTGAACAGGAGTTAGTGGTACAGGTTTTGGTGTTGCTGGTGGAGTTGAAGTACCCTCCTCTTGTGGAGTTGGTTGATCCTCCTCTTGTGGTGGAGTTGGTGGTTTTGGTGGAGTTGCTCGTTTTCCATAACCAAACCACCCTCTTATATGTGACCATATTTTATTCAGCAACCATGACGATTCTTCCACTGCTACATCATCCAAAGTACTCTTACTCGGCTTACTCCCACAATGAGCAATTAAAATTCTTGCAAATACCATTTTTATAATGTAAACAATACCAAAACCAAGACATAAAACTAATCCAGTTAACAATAGTATCTCCAAAACTATTAGAATTTCCTTGGAATAACTTTGGCACCATCTCCACATAAATGTATTCATAAAAACCATTGATATTGCTGTAATCAAAGCAGATAAACCTACCAAAAAATAAAACAAGCATATTATTTCAGGATAAAGAGCAGTTAAATATAATACAGTGAATATGAATAGTACATTAAGTAATAGTATCAGTAACATATATCTATAATTATTACCTTTAGACAAAAAGCCTACATGGATATTTTCTCGCCCAGCAAAGATCGTGCAATAAATAACCAGCTTTTGTGATTTTTCGTTGACCCAATTAACTTTTTAGTGCTTAAATTATTGATTTCATTAACATTAACATATTTAATGTCCATGTGGATTAATAAATGGGGTGAGGAGTTAAATTTTATAAATGATGAGAGAGTAAAAAAATGAATAAAAAACCCTATATAATATTATTATAATTTACTGATGCTTATCGTAATAAGAAATCATTATCATCTCTTACTTTTTCAGAATATTGATACTTTTTTTGATAAAGAGTTGGGTTATCTTTTTTATTACGCCATCTTGTTATGAGGCCGGCCAAGAGGTTCTACCACTAAACTACGGCCCCTATCATCTATTATATTACCTGAAAAGTTAACACACCATAATATCCATCATAGTACTTCTCACATAATCTTCAACTATATGCTATTCGATACCAAATCTCATTAAACCAAAATATCCATAGGATTAATTCTTGTCTTTAAATATCAATAATAAACAAGATTCATGATATATTTCAATACATAATAATATAAGTAACCTCGTATCAATTGATCCCTAAAATCATTGACCAACCTTCAGGCTATTAGGTAGTTGGCTGAATGAGCTCTATTTCATCATACATTATGCAATACATAAAAAAATAAACTGCAATGAAGATAATTGTAGTTGATCATGAATTATAGTGGCATATAGTTTAAATCTATATAGGTACGTTTGATCTACAAATTCAACCAAAATTAATCATATTTTAATCTTGAACGCAGCTGGCTACGAAGGATATTTACCATATATCTTTTCACTTCAAATTTTGGGCGGCTTAAAGGGTTTAGTACAGTTGCACGTTTAAAATACGGCTTAAGTTAACAACATTAAGGATGTTATGGTTGTATCATTTATATCACTCGCACATATTACGGTTATACCGGAAAGGCTCCTAAATTTCTCAGAAATATCATGCATAACTCCACGAATACCATGAAATATCTGTCAATTCCTGACCCGGTTTTCATGGATTCATTACAATCAATTACTAATATGTAATAACTGTGTCAAGGATACTAGTCTACTTCCTCGGTTGCCTTGTAGAAATTCTTGTTTGCCTTGTTTGCCTCGTAGAATGCCTTGTTTTCCTCGTAGTTCTCATGTAATTTATTTGTTAGATGCATCTTCCAACCACCTACAAAGTGACCAAGCTCCTACTTGATACTCTCTTTGAAACCTTTTTCTTCCTATTTCCTCATCCTCGAACCGGCGTTGCCGGTCCTTAGCCTTAGCTGCGAATTTTCTACAATTCTTCGCAATCTCTGGTAATTCTCTCGTGTACTTCTGTACTTTTTTCGTTGCCACCTTTTTGGAGAGTTGTTCTTGCAACTTGGCCAAATGTTCAGTCTTATCTGCTAGCTCCCCGTCTACTGCTTTCTTCCAATCAGCCTCGGTATTAAGCGGAACATTCACAGGTGTGATACATCCATGCCTTTTAATTCTGTTATCTTTTGTTGAACGATTACTGTTTCCTCTTTGTTTTTTTTATCTTATTAATCCATTCAAACCAGGGGCTAAGCCTGGAACTCTATCTTACCTTTAACTTAGCCTGCATTTGAGCTCTCCATTCCGCATTAATCTTGATGCGATGCTGCTCTAGCCGCCTTGAACGGCAGCGTGAAGCCTTCTGGTTGTTAAATATACGAAGAATCCAACTTTTTATCTTATCCCATGTTTGTCCAGACAATGACTTTATATACCAAATTCCATAGCCAATATCGTTAATAATATGACTTCTAATATTATCTTCCTCTCCCCAGAAGCCGCCTCTGGTGTTTTCTCATATGAAATACAATACCGCTGATAATTTAATATTACATTACATACTACATCTACAAAATACCATGCATCCCATATAACTTCCACTATTTTTTTCAATTAATGTTCGTATATAACGAGACGGTTAAAGATAAAATATTGAGCCAAATGGGTCCCCAAATAATAATAATAACAATCAAAAATACTGTATTAAGGTCAATTCAAAGAAACATACGGACTTAATGATTGCCTCTAGTATCGCCAACAGAAGTAGACCAAAAGGAATCACAGAATTCATCATAATGTTGTTGTTTGAAAGCAGCGGATGCATGGGAGGGTACTTAAAGTGATCCAGCGGTTTTTGCTGAATTTATGCGTAGATTGTCTTCAATATCATTTAAATTTATATTCGAAATTAGATAGATGAAGAATGGATTATAAAACCATCTTCTCCTTCTCCTTCATGAGGGCTTCGTTGTTTCGGATCTTTCATACCATAACTTTTCTTTTATTCTTTGATCATTTATTAACACATCCAGCTCCCAAAACTATATAATATGTGATAACCCTTTTATCACAATAATATTCTGATATACAATGATGCTTCAATACTTTAAGAGAGTCTTGTATGCTTCTGTTCTGAATCTTACGTATGGATTCGTGAATGCAATAGGTCATATAAATTCAAACGGATGGAAGCATTGCATTCACGGCTCTATTCTAGGAATGCCATGTTTCTCCACAGAAAAACCAAGTACAATTCAAAAAATAGATCAAATGGATTCTCTCGGACTTATTGAATTAGAGCCGTCACCACTCTTTATAGTAATCATACCTAGTTTCGAAATAATCATTTATAATATGGCGTGGAGCAGAGTTGCTGAAGGACTACATTCCATAAAAGGGCGGCAGCCGGCCAAAAATACCATTAATACTTCTCGGCCGCCTGCCGCCCTATTTTCACCACTCAATGCCTCCAAACCATTTCATGAAGGAGACAAATATATCAAAATAAAAAAAATCACTACATAATGGTCAACAATGCAACACTTTCCAAATTCTTCAATCATGGCCTGTACCGAATGTACAAATATCACTTATCATTATCTTGTATCTAAATTCCAATGATTCGACTATTTCTGAAAATTATAAATCCGGAAACATAGCACAAAAGTTGCATAAAGTAAACCAATCGCGAACAAGATCCGGGTTGATTTCCTCCTTTAAACCAATATTCTCCATCAACTCTTCAATAACCGACAAAATTTACATAGTCCTAACCATCACCAGCATAGCGACAAGCAGGCCGGCCAAGCAACTACTAGTTTCTGCACCTACAATGCACATAATTATCTTCAACTATATTGAAATTATAATATTAAACTCATTACTATAGTAATATCTGTGGTATATGAGCGAATTCTAATCCACTATCATATAATCTTCAATTTAAAAGCTTGAGCCGAAGGAGGCTAGTTTGAAGTTCTCAGAAAACTTCCGTATCATAAAATGGTATAATTAATACAAGAAATCAGAGAAGGATTCAGAAGTCTCAGGTTTCCGCCTTTCTCCTTTCTTCTTCTGTCCACTTCGCCCAATATGTATTTTTAAATTAATCTATTTAATTACAGAACCAGCGCTTAGCCTCTTTTAGCCAGAAACTATATAGGCTTATTTTGTTATTTTGTTATCTTGTTATCTTGTTATCTTATTATCTTGTTATCTTGTTATAGGGAGAGGCCGTCCAAAGATAGGTCAATGATTATTAAAGGCGATTCGCTTATTTTCTTGTTTCTTATCCTTAGCCTCCATATAGGGTGATAACTTGTAATATTATTAGTACTTCTTAGATGTCATTGCTTATATCTTCATTAGACTAAAAATCTCATAAATCGTAGTTTGTTAACAATATTTTAAAATGTATAATATTTAATTAAATATTCTTTTCATCACTGTGGCATGTTTTTAAGTTATTGAGATCACCTTAAATGGCCTCTCCCCCGCCTCTCGGCACTAGAGATGATCCCTCACCCTCAAGCGGCTCTCCTTCCGCCGGGTTCGGAGTAAAGTTCTGGGGAAATGTGATAATTATGTGGCCGGCTTTTAAATTATTGTTAACTTTATAATTAAAAAATTAAATTATAATTGCCATATACTGAGGTGAATTAAATTATAATATAAACATAAATTTATAGTATCTTATTATGGATATGAATTTGTGAGGCCGAGAGAAAATTTCGGCCTCCATACTACGCCTCTCCCCAGAAGCCGCCTCCATATGGGAATGAGCAAAATATACGGAAATATAAATTTTATATTAAAGCATGGATAGGGAGGAGGAAACGAGTAAAACATTTCTTATAGTAGAGAATAATAGAAAAAACATTACTTGGTAAGATAAGAATTATTACCACCCAACCAGACTAAACGTCTCTTTCCTCGCGGCATCAGTTCTATGGGATCACAAGACATCTCCCAAGTTGAAAGCTTGATCCTATTGGCAATTTGTATATGTCCTAATATATTTTCGTATAATATGTAACTTCTAGGATAAAAAGAAGTTATTAATGTTTAAGATGACAGAATCCATAAATCCATAAATCCATAAATCCATAAATCCATAAATCCATAAATCCATAAAGTTAAAAAAGATAATTTGGAAGAAGAAAGAAGGGAGGGGCTTCACCAAGATGAAATTGCAAGATAGTATATGGAAAAGCCATCCCCTTATCACATACTGCGACCACCTTGATAACCCAGCAAACCAAAATTTATGGATATGTGGAGCGATATTAAGGAAAGAGAGAATGAAAGACTAGTATAGGTTATGTCGGTTTATAGTTAAGGCAATGAGTCAAAGGAGGCTGTTATGGGAAGAGGTTGTGCGTAGTATAAAATTATCTAACGGGGACGCTCCTTTTTTTCGAGATTTGTCGAGATGACATGGTTTGTGAGTGGGGTAACGAAACAACCGCATTTAATCTGTTCAGTTTAATAGATGAAGAAATTGCTGATGAGTATTCTATGCGCATTCTATGAAAGACTATCCTTGTATAATGTGACGATATGCGAAAATATATTCAATAGCTCATGAGTTTCAGATACTGATTATAATTCTTCTCCAGGCAATAAGAAGTCACAAAGAAAGCTAAAATATGCTAATTCTTTGGGATCATCGCAAATAGATAGGCTACACGTGACAGGTATAGCAGCATTGGATATGATTGTATTATATTTGTAGTAGGATAAAAATGATGATGAAATTGCCTATGAACGTAATAATTTGAATAGTGACAATATGAGCATGGTTTTGGAGGGGAGATAGCACTTAATATGACTACATACAGCTTATTCTAAATATGATGTATACATCCTTTATTCATATGGATTGTTTCTAATAATAATTATACTTTATATCTGCACTATTCTTTACCAGATGTTTATAAGATATATGGTTCCTTGAATAGGGCTTGAAAAATCATAACTGTCCAATTTCCAAAGATGACCAAGAATCCATAGTATTAATATCAAGATAGTCAATGAAGCTAGCACTTGTCGGCCTTTAAATAGAGAAAAATGGTGAGATTACTGAGTTAAATTTTTTGTTATTATTAGTATTATATAATCAATGGCTTCGTCTCGTTGCAGTTCTTCTGACGGCCATAATTACTGAACTTCCTCCGGATCAGACTGGAAAGCGGCAAGCTCCTTCTCATTCACTTATATCTTTTTCATCGTTGAGTATCGATATACGTTATTGAGGAGTTGAAAGTAAGGAACCAGAATTTCGGGTACGCTAAGTTGAGTATTAGCTTTATTGGTTATAGGCAGAAACTAGTCCTCAACTGGGTCTACATGAGGGACCCAACCAGAGCAGCATCGCATCAGCGTGGAGAGAAATCATGCCAAAGTAAGGAGAGGCCAGGCATCACCACATTACTCGTGGTCCCGCCGGCGTTGCGTTGAGGCAATGAGTTCTTCGAAACGAATTCAATACATAATAATATCAAAAAGAAAAAAACACTTTACCTACTTACTAATTTAGATAACGGCTCAAAATGATATAAATTAAAATAAGCATGTCAAATATCTTCGCTCCTTTGCCTAATTAGTTCATGAAGGAGACGGCGATCACAATAATCTTTAATGAACTCCTCTAATAAAAAATCTTTATATCTTTCCATATTACCTGAATATGAAGAAGTACTTACACTACGAAGTCCGAAAGATCTTCGTAAGGGTAAGCCAGCTATCAACTTCTTCGCCGTAGGGTAATATGTAAAAATTGATAATAATACTCATCCAAGTCCTTATTACGTAAATATATTGTGGTAAATTTAATTCAATTAACTGTTCTATGGTTTTCATTTCTCTCTTCCTAGGAACCAATTACAGACAAGATCAACTTTGTGTTTATCCATTTATTATAAATATGTAAGTTTATACTGCTTAATAATCATGGATGGATACAATATTACCTTATTTCCATATTTGAGAAATTAAGTCGGGATATTCGAATGGAGGTCTAAACTTAACCTGCACCCTACCATCATAAGAGATGATGGTGGAAGCTGTTTTCATTGGAATGACTATATAAGCAATTTCTTTTTCAGGATATTTTTTCTTCCACTTTAAAATAAACTGATCAATAAGTAACCTACTTGGACCACACATCTTATCCCCCACCCAATAGCGATTAATTGATACAAAGATATTATTATCATAAATTTTCTGCTCACTTTTACTTATTTTCTCTTTCTTTGCATTAAGGCTAAAAAGTACATATTGTTTATAATCATTAAGAAACAACTCCTTATCGTCAAATTCATAATTATAATATGCGTCAAAATGGAACTGAATGAATATATCTTTTGGCCGGCCTGTTGAATTATGCAGCTGCCTTTCCATATCATAGAGATACGACTCAGTATTCAAGTAGCCAACTTTATAGTGATAAATTTGTAGATTCTCTATATTGGCGTCCATATAATTTCATAAATAACGTTTAATACTGTGAAATTCTCACCCCGCTGATGATCCGTTTTCACCACCGAATCATCCATTACCCTACTAGTACGACCAAGAATATCAAGAATATATATCAATTTGGACTTTTGAACAATATTTGAAATGTTAAGTGAACCCAAAAAGACAAACTGTGGCCATATATTTCCAAGTTTACCTGACTGATCTTCTTCTATATCTACAGGTTAAATAAAGACCAAATTCTACTTCAAAATCCTCATAAAAATAGGTCTAAGGTTTACGGCTAACAATGACCAAGGCAATAGAGTAAGATTAGGATATTGAGATGTAATATCATATACCATTTCGTTAACCAATTATCAGCTTTTTAAAGGATTGATTTTTGGATGGTTTCAATTGATTAGCAGTAGCCGCCTCACCTGCATCGCTAACCCTCTTATTAATTTCAGGTATTACGGCATTAGTCCAGACTCTGTTTGAATTGATTGGTTAATGTTGTAGATATTCTCTTAATAACTCATTAAAATCTTGATCATTATTTATAGGATCGCTAATAACCCCACATAATAAATCCTCAAAAGATTTATCTTCAACCGAACAAAAGTATTGTATAAACCATATAAATAGACTGCATTGGTTTATTAGACCGAAATTATTCCCCTTATTTACAGCTTTCAACATGTCATATCCGTTTGAATCGAATATCCAAATCGTACAATTGCGTAAAAATCCTTTAAAACATCCAGATCAAAACCTAACATTTCATCTGAACTTTCTCGTTCACCATCTCATTCATACTCGGCCCCATACCAGAGGCGGCTTCTGGGGAGAGGAAGCCAAAATCTGAGGCCGGCCTAACACTATCATTACCACTTCAAGCTTTGCAATTTGAGATTATTTAATACTTTTTTACAATGCCCGTTTCACTTTTAGATTATGATTTCCATCCATCCGTCATTTTATGTCTCTTAGCAACCTCCTTTTTGATACAACCTTGTCCATCATGGCTTCGGAAGCCATTTTTTACTTTCTCAGCCATTTTATCCCTTTCAACTTCTTAGTCTAATTCTCTAGCCCCTCATATCTTGTCTTCCATCTAGCTCCTCATATCTTTTCTTCCAATACATCGGCCTATCGTACAACGTCTTAAACATATAGGAGCGGCACCGGCCTGAAGTTGTATCTGTATTCGAAACTAGTGCACCTGATGTAACGTACCTCATTATAGCATATCTCCGTACAAATCCTCTTTTTGCACCACCTTTATTGGAGTATTAATAACCTTATTTTTCTTTTTTTAGTCATCGCAGCGGTTACAGAATTTATACTGATTTTCTCTCTAATCTATTTAGTGCGGTTATACCGTAAAAACTACTCCTTGGCACCCAACAAGTTCCAAACTACTCATTAAGGACCGAATAAATAACTGTTACATCAATCTTCATGGGCGATATAAAGTAAAGCACCGTCTTATGTAGTAAACAGGAATTAAATCGTATAAAATATCGCTACTTTATGACCGATATCCAAGTGATAGTTCATCTTAATTTCCTAGAAACCATAAATTTCGACCATTTCGTCCTACCAAGACTCTTCAGATCTGCGGTATATAGCAGATGATGGTTCCTATTTTATATCAAATGATATAGAAATAGGCATTTGATATAAAAGCTATCTGTAGAGTGATCCTTCCTTGGCAGCCAAAGGCTGCTAGAAGGGCTCAATATTTGAAAGTTAGAAATAGAAGCCCGGAGGCGATACCCCGAGTTGTAGACCATTTCGTCCTATCAAAGACTCTTCAGATTTGCGATTACAGCAAATGATGGTCTACTTCACTCCCTAAATCAGCCGCTATTCTATGTGTAAAATAACGGTTGGAATCTGTTACCTAACCTTAATTTGGGCCGTTTCGTCCTACCAAGACTCTTCAGATCTGCCGTATGTAGCACATTACAGCATTGCTAACTGACATGCTTATAGCACGGCCCCTATATTATATAATATAGCGTTTTTGATATATTTAAGCATACTCACTGACCATTTCGTGATATTTGCGATTATAACTGCAATTATCTACCATTTCGTGATATTTGCGATTATAACTGCAATTATCTACCATCCTTTGACCGCCATTCTATAAATTTAAAGTGTAAAATTATGATATTCATTGAATCCATATAACGTTTTCACAATATTCCATAATTATTTAAAGATAACCAAATAATTTACAGCCATGCACAAAAAGCATAATATTTCACTCTCATCTCTGAATTTGTTAAGCTCTTTTAGTCAGTTAGATATTTTTCACTTTTTTCATTATCAATCTTGGAAGTAGCCACTTGTAATTGGACTTTTCCCCACAAGAGTTTGGTCCTTTGTAATAAGTATCATTCATGCTCTATTCTAGAGAGGATTACTTAAGTACTACAAGTGCTTTGTAATCATTTTTAGACAGTCCACAGCAGATTCTTCTACCACTACCCTGTTACACTTAACTTCAATCGCGAACTTCAGTATCGTTCATGGTATAGGGATCGAAGTTTTGGATTTCCCAAAACTGTACAACCGAAGCTAATTGTTAATAAATCATAAACTATTACGTCTTTTCACAGTAACACGTCATCACAATGATAGTACTGTAAGATTTATAAAACTTTTTAGCAGGTCGCAGCGATTAAAAAAATTTAATCTACCTTTTACCCTAGCAAAAACTTCCTCTGAAACCCACTCTCGTAGCCTACGGGCGGTGTGTACTAAACTCGTGCAACTATTCACCGTGCGTGATGATCCACGATTACTAGGGATTCCAACTTCACGCAGGCGAGTTTCACCTACGATCGGGACTAAGACACGACTTTAAAGTTTTGCTCAACTCACGTCTTTGCCTCTTATTGTCAAATCGCTCATTGTAGCACATGTGTGCCCAGCCCATTAAGACCATAATGACTTGACATTACCTTACTCCAATCTCAAACAGTATAAGAGCAATTAGGTACTTACGATTATTTATAACTTTATTAGATTAAAACACTAATCTAAAGGTCATAAAGACATCCAATGTACCTAGAGGGTTGCGTTCTTAACGGACCTAACCAGACGCTTCACAGCACGAACCAATGACAGCCAGCAGTGCCTGTTGCGAAGCCGTTAAATCATTTTTCTGTAGACAAATCTATTTTTTTCAAAATAAATTACTAACAGACAAATGAACTATGATGGTCAAAATCTTGTTGATCTTTCGCAAAGCAGAAACATCTTTTTTTGACCTCATTAAGACTTCAATGCAATTGATGTAAGGTTATGCGCGGTCTATCGAATTAAACCACAGCTCCACCCCTTATGCAAGTTTCCGTCAATTCTTTAGAGTTTCAACCTGCGGCCGTACTGCCCAGGCGGAGTGTTTGCGCGTTAGCTACAACACTCATTCACTTTTAGACTATATTGTCTTGAACGAGCATTGAACACTCATCGTTTAGGTGTGGACTACCCGGGTCTCTAATCCGGTTTGCCCCCACACTTTCATCCCTCAGCGTCATCTTTTATCGGTCACGTGCCTTCGCTTCTGGCGCCTACATTAGATAAACACATTTTATCGCTACCCTAATGTATGCCCGTACCATATAAAAAACCCAAGTATAAGATTAAAGAAAAACAAAGGAGGGTCCCCAGTTTTTTTTTCCTGTTCAAATCACCGCCTACTAATCCTACGCCCAGTCAAGATGAATAACACTAGCCCCATCCGTTTTACCGCTGCTGCTGGCACGAATTTAGCCAGGGCTTTTTATTTACCTCACATTATATATCTTTTCAAATAAATAACGTGTTGAGGATTAAAAAGTGTTTGAAACGATTGGCAAAAACAGAAGTACATCTATATAGTTGTAGCTATAAATCTTGTCTTTGCCCTCGGCTGCCTTTATTTTTGATGACTATTATCTTCTAAAGAAGAATTAATATATTCATCAAAAATTTCACCTCTGCGAAAGAAAGGTGTTCTTGCATAAGCAATACCGCTGCTTCTGCTGTCGGCAAAAATACCAAATGAGTATTTGGAAAAACCGTTACAGTATTAATGATGCTCTCATCATAGTTCGAAACTATGCCCATCAACATAAAAAGGTCTCCTTTTAAATGTTTTGGATACGTTCTCATAATAGTCATCAAAATCTTTGAGAGATCCACGTTCTCAAAGACTACCTTTAAAAGATCCGTGTTTTCAAAGGATTTTTGCGAGAAAACAGACTACCTTTGATTCAGACTAAAGAGGTCTCTATGTCTGGGAATTACCCAGACAATCTTTTAGCGCTTGAAGCCAATCCAAGGAATTACGTTTTTATCTGATACGCTGTTCTCTTAAAAAAAGATGGGTTACTTTGAATTATATTGACCAGTCAATATAAACAACGTTTAATTACGCTCGCGCCCATACGGATTACCTTGAATTATATTAACAAGTCAATATAAACAACGTTTAATTTTAACCGTATGCATTCCCTTGAATGATATTTAATATCAACGAACTATCCATCTCTTACGCAATGATGACTTTGAAAGATCCATGTTTTCAAAAGATCTGCTTTAAGCCCCCAAAAGATCCACGTTTTCAGGAACGGTATTTAATGCCAAGACTAATTAGCCTGTGACAACTGAACAACACTAAAAAAAACGGATTACCTTGAATTATATTGACAAGTCAATATCAACAACGTTTAAATTACATTAACCATCTTTTTCAGCAATCATTCAGCCCCTCAGATCATATTATGAGTTGGCAATCAAACTAAATTACAGCTTTGTTTTTCTTCGCCGAGACCTACAAGGTAATTTCATAATATTCCCCGTAAAAAGTGTTTACAACAACCTGTAGTCATCGAATTCCGATTTACGAATTTACCATATGTAAATTCACCAGACGGTATATACTCATCATTATTTCTTATTCAAACAAATAAGAAACGAAGAGTTTTTATTTCTGGCCTCTTCCCACACGCGATATACCGGATCGAGCGTTAGCCCATTGTCCAGAATTCCGTACCACTGCAGCCTCCCGGGGGAGTCCGGCTGTTTTCAGTCCCGTGTGGCGATCCATTCGCTGAAATCCGCTAAGATCATAGACTTGCTAAGGCATTACCTAACAACAATCTGATTCTGCGCAGGCCAAATAGCAGCAACTTAATCTTTCAGGTTTATTCGGAAATCAATTCCTGGAAATCCTCCCAACGATTATTTCAAATTGGCGACAATACTAACAACAGCTAGTAGTCCACCCCTTATCTATTTTTGAAAGATCCGTGTTTTCAAAAATTTTGTGCACCCAACTATAGCATTACTTAACCAATGAAAATATGGTAATCATTGTTTCATGCCATAATCGATGCATATTCTGGTCTCATACTACGGTCTGCTTAGAAAAACAGAATTACATGAAAAGCGGATAACGTTGTTTATATTGATATATCAACATAAACAACGTTTATATCGTTTCCCATATGAACCGAGTTTCTTGATAATTCCGTCTTCCTTTGAAAGATCCATGTTTTCAAAACCGATATCATATTAAAAGATCCGTGTTTTCAATATGATTCTCAAGCAGAAAAGAAAGACGAGTAGAAATACTTTGGGATTTTATAAATACAACTTGAAACATCCATCTTTTGGAAAAACCTTTATTTGGGAATTAACCAAACTGCTATCCTTAGTTCTCCGCGTATTATACACCCATACACCACTTTGTCTTTAATGACAACGATCGATTTGCATGTATCAGTCTACCGCAACATTCACTCAGAGCCAGATCAAACTCATATGTTAGATAGTTTTTACCGAAATTTATGTCTCAATGTAAATGGTGGAGCCCGACTCGAACGGACACCTGCAGGGCATGACCTGCTGAGCTACCCTTGACTCTACTCCACCATTTATCCTATACAAGTGGCTCCACTTGGATTCAACCAAGAATCTTCCGGTTAAAAGCCGGCTGCTTTTCCAGTTAAGCTATGAGCCTAAATCTTTAAGTGTAAAGGTTCCTGTTTTCCCATACTTTTTTATCATTATAATAATGTTTATTAAAGAAATTTTTCTATTTGTATTCAACTTAAAGTGAACTTGTGTGAACTTTAACTAAAACGCAAAGCTAAAGGGCATTTAAATATTTTTGTAAGAATATTAAAAAGAAAATAATACAGAGTGGCAAACACTTAGTATCAGTTTTCGCAAAATTTTGGGGGTTTTGCTAATTGTCCTCAAAGCTACCTAGCCAAGTTCTAGTCTAGAACAGTATTAAGAAAATAAAGAGGTTATCTTCCCACTTAGATAGACTTCAGCGGTTATATAAATGTGCGTGCTACCCGGCATACTTTTGAAAAAAATAACCGGTAAACTAGAGCACAACTCAGGATTCCCGGCCCTCTCGTACTAGGTCCAAGCACTCTTTTTTTTCTAATTATATTGCCTCCTATTGTAGATAGGACCGAACTGTCTCACGACGTTCTGAACCCAGCTCACGTACACTTTAATTGGTGAACAACCAAACCCTTGGAACCTTCTTCAGCTCCAGGATGATGAGCCGACATCGAGGTGCCAAACAATCCCGTCAATAAGTCTCTCGGGGATTATAAGCCTGTTATCCCTGCGTACCTTTTATCAGTTAAGCAACATCTTTGTCCACTGAAAAATGTTGGATCACTAGACCGACTTTCTCCCTGTGCGATTTTATCAATCTTACGTCAAGCTGGTTTAACCCTTACGCTTAACAGGCTCCTCTGAAGACCCGAAACCAACCTTATGTACGCACTCCGTTACATTTAGGAGGCATCCGCCCCAGATAAACTAACCCTCAACACGGTTTGCAAGAGCATGAAGATCATCTTTTACTTATAAGAAGTCACTTTCACTTTTGCCTCCCTCATCGCCTAGCAACGATAGATCATAAGCTTTCCTATAAACTACACATATGCGAAAAGAAGTCAATGTCTGATTATAGTAAAGTGCACAGGGTCTTTCCGTCTTGCAATAGGTATTTCGCATCTTCACGAAAAATTCAATTTCATTGGATCTATACTAGAACAGTGGAGAAGTCGTTACACCATTCGTGCAGGTCGGAACTTACCCACAAGGAATTTCGCTACCTTAGGACCGTCATAGTACAGCCGCCGTTTACTCAGGCTTAGGAATGAAGCAAATAGCATACTGAATAACAATTGTTATCAGTTATTTTCTATTTACCTTATTCGGTTACTTTAGAGCACCGGGCAGGTCTCAGACCTATACATCATCTTACGACTTAGCAGTCCTGTGTTTTTGTTAAACAGTCGCTTCTCCTCTTTCAGTGACACTTATCTTTGACGGAAGCCTTATGGACTTTTCGTTTTGAAATAAGATCCATGTTTATTTCAAACCAACAAAAAAGTATTCTTCTTTCTCAAAAGATCCATGTTTTTGACAAAAAAAATAACATTTTTGTGGGGAATGCAAACTTTCGTAATTATCCCACAAAAAATCAGCCAGTCAAAAAAAAGCAGTTGTTATCCCGAAGTTACCAACTCAATTTGCCGAGTTCCTTTAGTATAGTTATCCAGCGCCTTCGTAATTTAAACTAGTTCACCAGTTCGGTTTAAGTACGTTTATAACCAAATGCTATTTTTTAGACGTATTTTCATTCTTACAGTTTTTCATACTTCCATGAAAACGAAAACTCGTCAATCATTTGATAATTATGACTCTTCACAACAAACCCATCAGCATTTGCTTTCGCTATTGCCTTAGAGAACGATTAACCCACCATATGCTGTAGAGTATCGGAACCTAGAACTTTAGGCGATAACCATTCAGTTATTTCACACTACTCATTCAGCATTCTCTAACTAGCAAAGATTAAATTATCTCACGATAATTCTTAGTCATATCACTAATGTTCCACTACCACTTATCGTTCTTAAATCTAACAATAAGTTCAAAGCTTTGTAATGAATAAAATTCCTTTATTTTCGCATTTTTTCCTTTACAATCCTCGAGCTTTTACGCACTCTTTAAAAGGTGACTGCTTCCGACCTACTTAGAATCTTGCAACTTCGAAAAAAACGTTTTAACTTAGTTCATTTTGTGGACCTTAGCTTTTGAGCAGGATTCTTCTCCTTTCGGCTTATAGCCCTTTGCGGCTATAGCCCCAGTGAGTTACAAATATTTTGCTATTCGTAGTTTGGTTTCCCCTTTCTCTACCAACAAAATAAAAATAACCCCCTTTACCTAAATAAATTTCGTGGAAACCAGCTATCGCCGAATTTATTAGCCTTTCACCCCTTATCGAATTCATTTCATTCTTATGCAACAGAAACGAATACGAGCTCTTTTACTCTACTTCGATAAGATCATTCGGTTTCGGGTCTAATTTACAAAACTATAATACTATATTAAAATTCGCTTTCGCAACTTTGTTGTTCCTAGTTTCTTTGTAAATTAAGTCGCTGACCCATTATACAAAAGGTACATCATAAAAAGAAGAGATCCGTGTTCTTACTATTCTCTGACTGCTTGTAAGTTTTGAGTTCAGGCTTTTCAACCTCTAATTCATTTGAGTTCTTTTCACCTTTCCCTCACGTACTTGTTCACTATCGATTGTTTTAATGTATTTTAGCTATTGAGTGGGTTTCTCAAATCTATAACAATAACCGTTACAGGTTTTGGATTGTCTCAGCAGACTACTACCTTTATTGTGGCGATTCTTTCACTCGCTCTTTTCAGATTCGATAAATTTCACACAATTATCTTCTCTGTGAGACATCCTTTACAGCTTTTTACTTTTCGCTCACCACTACTTAGTAAATTTCTTTTGATTTTTCTTCCTAGAGCTACTAAGATGTTTCAATTCACTCTGTAAATATTTTTTTGTTATCTTACGCACAGGTGCTTCACTTCTAAAAGTCCACACCTATTTTCAGTTGTCCCGGCGTCTTGCATTAAAACATCCAGGCATCCGCTCAAAACCCTTTTTTCAACTTTTTCACTTACATTAAACATCTTTTTGATTATATTTAGCCTTTTCTTCCATAAAAATTTTGTTCTTTCCAACTTCTTTGCTTCTGCAAACAACACAGCGATGATCTGTGGTCTTTGGATTACCTTTTTCTATCAAATCCCAACAGCAATGTTCATTTTGAATAACTTTTTGTACCATACGGTACAACGATGTCTCAAAATAGGTTTTTTTCCAAATACTACTTGTATAAAAAAATACCATTTTAATATTAAGTTTTTTCGAAGATGTGGTCTACTACTATGTTACACCTACTTATCTCTTTTTTATATAAAAATTTGTATTATGATAATAAAAGTCTTAACTTTTATTATATCATAACTATGGTAATATTAACTCTTTATTTTTTTAGAAAAAAATAAAAGACATGTAGAATAATACTTTGACAGTACATTTAGACTGATATTTGGATACAGATCAAAGTAATGAATTGTTGCTCGCATAGCCCTTTGACAAACAATATCGCTTTTACTTTTGTATATCTGTTCACTGTAAAGGGCCACCAACTTTTTTACTATACTGAGGCGATATGATCTACGAGTCAGTGAAGTATTTAGCCCACTGAAGGTCCTAAAATCCAATTTTATCTTCAGAATGTCTTCACGATGCTCCCTATAATTTTGATTAACTATGTCCATATAAAATTCGTTTTGAAACAACTGAGATATATTTTTCATTTCTGTCAACGACAACTTTTGATCCGGCTTAATGTCCTCAAGTATCCTTTTTAAGCTTCGCAGAGCAGATATATGATTAAAATGATATGTATTGTCGTAATAGAAATGTATAAAATCATCGCATAGGAACTCTTTTGTGAATTCGTTTAGCTCAAATTGTTCTAAATATAAAGACACATCCTTCTCTAAAAAGTTTTCACTTGAATAATCAAAATTTGGTGCGGTTTCTTCAGGAATAAAATTCCAAACATCATCTTCATTAAATTCCAATGTCGCGTCTGACTCTTCTCCAACTTCTACAACTTCTTCAACTGAAGGTCCTGTTGAAGTACTACTTGAAGAACTACTTGAAGGTCCTGTTGAAGGTGAATTCCGTCTGTAATAAGCTTCTTCCCATTCTTTACTAACCTCGAATTCCTCCTCCCATACAGAATAAAGTGGTAAACCATAAGTACTCTTACAATAATCGTTTACGACTTTTTTCATCTCTTCTCTTTTTCTTTTTTCTATATTTTGCTTAGCTATAACTCGAATTCTTTCGAGAAATCTCTCTCGAGCTCTCTCCATAAGTTCACTCTCCATAGTATCCTTACTGATAAATAATGATTTAATCCACCACCAATAAGTACTTCGCTCTTTATCTATTTCTAGAGCTATCTTTTGACCTATATGTTGAGTTATCTTTTGAACTAACTCGTCCTCGCTATTCCTCTGTAGCTCTTTAGCTATCTCCTCCTCTTTCTCCTTCTCTAACTCGGTCTTATCACGTAACTGAAAATTTGCTTCTTCCACAAATTTTGGTAACTTTGTTCGATTTTCTATAACTTTTTTCAACATCTTCTCCTTCTCCTCGAGAACCTTTGCCTTACTTATTTGTCCTTTTTGGAATTTCTCCTCCAGCTTATTACACTCTTTTTCGTATTCAATCAACAGTTTGTCATTATGTTTTTTTGCTTGACTCCATTTAGTAAAGAAACCTAATTGTTCTGGAGTTTTTTCTGGTAGACCCTGTATTTTTCGTACATAGTTCCAGTAATCGTTCTCACCATAGTCTTTCGCGGTAAAATCATTCCTAGGGTCGTAATGAGGTGGGGTATTAGCCTCAGGTGGGTTATTAGGTGGGTTAGGTGGGTTACTTTCTGATTCCGATTCCATTGCATAGGCTAACCCTATTAACACTATTTTCAATATTATTAACCCACCAAAGACTATACCTAATAACGTTGTTAAATACATTAATACTTGAATTGTTGCTAATATCTTCTCTTCATTCCTTTCAATAAATTTAACGATATTTTCTAAATTGAACATTGTCCAAACTATAGTTGTCAAGGTCAAAGAAAATAATACTAAATAATAGGGATTATAAAAGGTTAAAACAAATATTATTATTTGATAAGCATAAAATAGGATAGTCATTAAAAAAGGCCACGTGAACAAAAAACTAATTCTTCGACCTAACACTG
>Ga0335074_10003793_pt1 | contig 20745 bp, 16 predicted proteins | sample Lox_Sample_23_FD_206715 | JGI IMG/M metagenome (GOLD analysis project Ga0335074, IMG submission 206715) | Soil microbial communities from Loxahatchee National Wildlife Refuge, Florida, United States - Lox_Sample_2.3 | ecosystem: Environmental > Terrestrial > Soil > Wetlands | place: USA... | reverse complement strand
CGCGGCGACGCCGCGTCCGCCGCCGTGCGCGAGCACGACACCATCTCGCCGCACGAGCACGACGAGATCGGGAAGCGCCTCGATCAGCGCATCGCCAGAGATGGTAGGCGCGGTGGGCATTACGTCAAACGCCGCAGATCAGCCCCTGACGGTACTCGACACCGAGGCCGCAGTCCTAGACGCAGGTAGCATCGGGGCCGCGCGGCCGGCCCCACGGGTTGTCGCGCGGGCTCGGAGGCGACAGAATCGGCGCCCCCGAAAACCCGCCGAAGGGCTACCCAGATGCCTGTGCACACAGCGATCATCGAATGGCGGCGCGAGGGCGCCCCGTTCGTGGATAGACGCTACAGCCGCGCGCACGAATGGCGCTTCGACGGGGGCGCGAGGGTCGCGGCGTCGAGCTCCCCACACCTCGTGCGTGCGCCGCTATCGAACCCCGCGAGCGTCGACCCCGAGGAGGCGTTCATCGCCGCGCTCTCGAGCTGTCACATGCTCTGGTTTCTCGACCTCGCCGCTCGAGCCGGGTACGTCATCGACCGGTATACCGACCACGCGGAGGGGCACATGGGCCGGCGCGACCATGGTGCGGAATGGATCGCGCAGGTGGTGCTGTCGCCTCGCGTGGAGTTCGCAGCGGCGGAGCAGCCGCCGGACGAGCAGGCCGTGCAGGCGCTTCACCAGCGCGCGCACGAGGCTTGCTTCATCGCCAACTCCGTCAGAACCGAGGTGCTCGTTCACGGCACCTGGAGCCTAGGACGTTGACCGCTGACGGTCGGCCGGCGCGCGGTCCGCTCGTCTACAGCCAGAGCACGCCCACGAGCACCGTGAGCAGCGTGAGCGGCACACCCACCTTGAGATAGGTCCAGAAGCGGATCTCGATGCCATGCGCTTCCGCGCCGCGCGCCACGATGAGATTCGCAATGGAGCCGACGAGTGTGAGGTTGCCGGCGAGCGTCGCGGCCATGGCGAGGGCGAGCCAGGCGCGGCGCGCATCGTGCAGCACCGCGACGAACGGCTTCAAGACGAGCACGGCAGGCACGTTGCTCACGACGTTTGAGAGGAACACGGTGACGGCGCTCAGTGCCGAGATGCGCTCGAGCTGCAGCGCGCCGATCACGGCAGCGGCGCGCCCCGAGAGCGCCCACTTCTGCACGCCCGCGACGACGATGAAGAGGCCGGCGAACATCGCGAGCAGCGGCCAGTCGATCGCGGCATAGACGTCGCGGGATTCCACGCGGCGCGTGATGAGCATCAGCGCCGCGGCGGCGATCGCCACCTCAGGCGGCGGCAGGCCCGCGAAGAACCCCGCCATCATCGCGAGCGCCACGACCACGGACTTGGTGAGGCGTGCCGGGCTCACGCCTGCGAGCGCTGGCGCCGCGGCGCGAGTGCCGGCGTCGAGCCTCTCCGTGGTCCAGAACTCGCGGCGGAACGCGAGCACGAGCAGCGCGAACGTGAGCAGCAGTCCGATGGCTGCGACCGGGGCCAGGGCCGAAGCAAACTGGAGGTAGGGGATCCCGGAGAGGCTGCCGATGATCATGTTCTGCGGATTACCCGTGATCGTCGCCGTGCTGCCCGCATTCGATGCCATGGCGACGGCGAGCAGATACGGAATCGGGTCGCGCTTGACGCGCGCCGCGAGATCGCAGACGAGCGGCGTGAGCACGAGACAGACGGTGTCGTTCACCAGAAAGGCCGAGAACGTGCCCGAGACGAGCACGATCGCCGCCAGCAGCAGCGCCGGGTGGCGCGCGCGTGCCGCCGCCCAGGCACCGATCGCCCCGAAGAATCCCGCGAGGCGCAGGTGCGCGACGACGATCATCATGCCGAGCAGCAGCGTGATCGTGTTGAGATCGATGGCGCGGTACGCTTCCTGGAGAGAAAGTGCGCCGCAGGCGACCATGGCCGCGGCTCCGGCGAGTGCCGCGCCCGCGCGATCGAGCTTCAGCCCCGGAATGCGCCCGAGCGCCATCGCGACATAGGTCATCACGAAGACGGCGATCGCGAGGGCTTCAGTCGGCACGACGACGGCTCATCCGGATGACCGGAGCGGTCGAGTTAAGATAGCGGCGCGCCCGCCTCCGGAAGACCGATGCTCGAGAACGTCCGCGCCATCGCATTCGACCTCGATAATACCCTGTGGGACATCGAGCCCGTGCTCGCGCGCGCCGAGCAGCGCCTGCTCGAGTGGATGCGGCGACACTGTCCGAGAATCCCCGATCAGATATCGGTCGACGAGATGCGCGCGGCGCGCACGGAGCTCGCCCGTGAGGAGCCGGACAAGGCTCACGACGTGACGTATCTGCGCACCGCGACCCTGGCGAGGCACGCGCGCGAGTGCGGATACGGAGAGGAGATCGCCGCCAGCGCCTTCGAGGTATTCTTTGCCGCCCGCAACGATCTCCTGCCGTTCGCGGACGTGCGGCCGGCACTCGAGCGCTTGCAGGCGAGGTACACGCTCGCCACCCTGAGCAACGGCAATGCCGACCTCGCGCGTATCGGACTCGCGGATCTGTTCGCCCTGTCTCTCAACGCAGGGCAGATCGGGGCGGCCAAGCCCCATCCCGGTTGCTTCGAGCGTCTCTCGCGCGAGCTCGGTCTCGACCCGCAGGTCATCCTCTACGTGGGCGACGACCCGTTGCTCGATGTGGAGGCGGCACGCAGCTCGGGTCTGCGCACGGCATGGATCAACCGCAACGGGGTACGGTGGCCGCCCCATCTGCCGATGGCCGACCTGTCTGTCGCCGATTGCCGGGCGCTCGCCGACCACCTCGAGAGCGGCCGCGCCGCCTAGCGGTCCCCCCCGGCATGGCTCCCGCGCAGCTCCTGCCACTTTCGTTGAGTCTCAGCGCCCGGCTCGGCGTGCAGGTCGCCGACCGACCCGCCGCGCGCGTGCAGGGCGGATCGATCAACGAATGCTACCGGTGGGAAAGCGCGAGCGGGCCGCTGTTCGTGAAGGTCGCGGCAGCCGGCAAGCTCGCGGCGCTCGAGGCCGAGGCGCTCGGGCTCGAGGCGCTGCGCGCCGCGAATGCCATCCGCGTTCCGGCCGTGCTCGCCTCCGGCATCGCCGCGGAGCGCGCGTACCTGGTGCTCGAATGGATCGATCTACAGCCCTCGTCCGCCAGCGCCGAGCGGAGCCTCGGCGAGCGGCTGGCGCGGCAGCACGCGGTCACCGCGCCGCAGTTCGGCTGGCAGCTCGAGAACACCATCGGCGCCACGCCTCAACCGAACGCCGGGATGGACGACTGGGTCGGCTTCTTTCGCGAGCGCAGGTTGCGCCATCAGCTCGAGCTTGCGCGCGCGAGCGGGCACGCGGGCCGACTGCAAGCGCGCGGCGCCGAGCTGCTCGAGCGGATGAGCGCCTTCTTCGCGACTCATCGGCCGGCGCCCGCATTGCTCCATGGCGATCTCTGGGGCGGCAACTGGGGTGTCGGCCCGCGTGGCGCGCCCGTCATCTTCGATCCGGCGGTGTACTTCGGCGATCGGGAGACCGATCTCGCCATGACCCGGCTGTTCGGCGGATTCGGCCCGAGCTTTCGGGCCGCATACCAGGGAGCCTGGCCGCTCGAGCCGGGCTGCGAAACGCGCGTGACGCTCTACAACCTGTACCACGTGCTCAATCATTTGAATCTGTTCGGCGGGGGATATCTGCGGCAAGCCGAGTCGATGATCGACCGCTTGCTGGCAGAGCTCGCTTGAAGCCAAGGACGGGCGATCGGCTACGGCGACAGGTGCGCGATCGGCACGCGCATCGAGCGCTTGATCGTCTCGAGGACGACCGTGGAGTGCACGTCTCGCACGCTCGGGATCTTGAGAAGCTTGCGTAGCACGATATTGCTCAGTGCTTCGAGGTCGGCGGCGATCACCTGCAGCAGAAAGTCGTACTCACCGGTCGTCGCATAGCAGGCGACGATCGTATCGAGCGTATCGAGCTCGCGCCGGAACTGGGCGATGTTCTCATCGGTATGCCGCTCGAGCTTCACCTGCACGAATGCTTGCACCGACAGTCCGAGCCGCGCGGGATCGACGATGGCCGTGTACCCGCGGATCACCCCGCTTTCTTCGAGCTGTCGGATGCGGCGGGCGCAGGGGGTGCCCGAGAGCCCGATTCGCTCCGCGAGATCAACGACCGGACGGCGACCGTCCTTCTGCAGCTCCTCGAGGATCCGCGCATCGAGTCGGTCGAGTGGCATGGTGATTATCGCCAATAACAGGAGACTTTTTGCATGTTATCACCAAAATATTTACCATTTTAGCTGCGAATTGTCCGCTTTCACCTCACTCGCGGGACTAGGCTCTGGTGTGTCGTGGCCTCGCGGCAGGCGCTCGAGGTCTGTGAGGAGTGCAACCCGATGTCCGCAGTCCCCCAACCCCGGCGCTCGGGTTCCTCCGCCTCCGAGCCCGCTCCCCACGTCGACTGGCTCCGGGTGCTCGAGACCGCGTTTCGGTCGCGCGCGCTCGATGAGCTCGAAGAGACCCGGCTCTATCCCGAGCGCAAGGTGCTCTACCAGTTCTCGGCGCGCGGGCACGAGGTGATCCAGGTGTTGCTGGCCCACGAGCTGACCGGACAGCGCGACGGCATTTCGAGCTACTACCGCTCTCGGCCGCTGCTTCTCGGTCTGGGGTTTCCGCTCGACCGGGCGCTCGCCTCGACGCTGATGCGCGCGAGCGGCGCGAGCGAGGGCCGAGACATCGGCGTCGTCTTCCACTGGCCGCGACGGGAGGGACCCTGCGTGCTTCCGGCCTGCGGGGGCGTCGGTACGCAGTACACGCCGGCCGTGGGTTGGGCTCAAGCCATTCGTTATCAGACACGCGTGCTGCGAAACCCGCGCTTCGCCGGGAGCATTGCCGTGGCCCACGGCGGAGACGCCTCGACCGCCGCCAACGGCTTCTGGTCCGCGCTCAACATCGCGACGACGCACAAACTGCCCGTCCTGTTCTTCATCGAGGACAACGGCTACGGCATCTCCGTGAGATCGGAATGGCAGACCCCCGGCGCAAACATCGCCGCGAATCTCGCCTCGTTCCACAACCTCGAGATCGTCGACGCCGACGGGGCCGATCCGTTGCGCGCCGCGATGCTCGTGCGAGACGCGGTGGCGACGGTGCGCGGGGGTACCGGTCCGGTGCTGCTCCGCGTGGTCGTGCCGCGTTTGAGCGGCCACTCGGGTCAGGACACACAGACGTACAAGTCCCCCGAGGAGCTCGCGGTGGAGAGGGCACGCGACCCCCTCCTGCGGCTGCGCGAGCGAATCGTTCCGGCCGCTATCAGCGATGAGGAATGGCGCAAGCTCGAGCAGCGCGCGCGCGCCGAGGTGCTGGAGGCGCTTGCGCGCGTCGAGCGGGACCCGCCTCCGGAGGGCGCACGCGTGCGACGGTTCGTATTCAGCGAACAGCGAGCCGACGGCTCGCTCGAGCTGCAGTCGCAGGGCGGGATGCGCCCCGAGGGCATCGAACCCCCGCGGGGTCGCGAGACGCCGGCGAGCGAGGGCCCCCGGATCAACATGCTCACCGCCATCCGTCGCACACTCGAGCACGAGCTGACCGTCAACCCGCGCGTGATCGTCTTCGGCGAGGATGTCGGCCGCAAGGGCGGAGTACATGCCGCAACGCTCGGGTTACAGGAGAAATTCGGCATCGAGCGGGTGTTCGATACCAGTCTCTCGGAGGAAGGCATCATCGGACGCGCCGTCGGGATGGCGCTCGCAGGTCTCGTCCCGGTGCCCGAGATTCAATTCCGCAAGTACGCCGAACCCGCCGCCGAGCAGCTGAACGATTGCGGCACGATGCGCTGGCGCACCGCGAATCACTGCGCCGCGCCGATGGTGGTGCGGATGCCGGGAGGCTTTTTCAAATGCGGCGATCCCTGGCACAGTGAGACCAACGAGGTGCAGTTCGCCCACGCGATCGGCTGGCGGGTCGCGATGCCCTCCAACGCGGAAGACGCCGTCGGGCTGCTCCGCTCGGCGTTGCGCGGTAACGATCCCACGATCTTCTTCGAGCATCGCGCGATGCTCGATGGCGCTTCGGCGCGTCGCCCCTATCCGGGAGACGATTTCGTCGTACCCTACGGCAAGGCGCGGGTCGTGCGCCCCGGCGCAGAGCTGACGATCGTCACGTGGGGGGCCATGGTGGAGCGTTGCGAGCAGGCGGCGCGCGAGTCCGCGGTGCAAGCCGAGGTGCTCGATCTGCGCACGCTCGTCCCCTGGGATCGGGAGGGGGTGCTCGCTTCCGTGGCCAAGACTCATCGTTGCCTGATCGTGCACGAGGACAACCTGACCGCTGGGTTCGGCGCGGAAGTCGCCGCGACGCTCGCCGCGGAGGCGTTCTGCCACCTCGAGGCACCGATCGAGCGTCTCGCGATGCCCGACGTGCCGAGTCCTCACAGCCCGGTGCTGCTCGAGGCCGTGTTACCGAGCGTCGCGCACATCGTGCGATCGATCCGCCGTCTGGCGAGCTTGTGATTGCGTCGCCGACGGTTGAGGTTCGCGCGCCCGCGGAGCAATCGGAGGGCACGCGCTCACAGGTCCTGCGCTGGCTCAAGTCGATCGGCGAGTCGGTCGTTGAGGACGAGCCGCTCATCGAGCTCGAGACGGACAAGGTCACCGTCGAGATCGCGGCTCCGGCCTCGGGAGTGCTCCGCGAGATTCTCAAGCACGCGCAGGAGGAGATCCTCCCTGGCGAGTTGCTCGGGCGCATCGAGCGCGCGGACGGCGCCGCGAGCGTGAATACCCGGTCCATTGCGAGCGCGAATGCCGGTGCCAGCGCGAATGCCGGTGCGCGCGCCGTTGCGAGCGCGAATCTCGGAGGACCGGTCGACGCGACCGCCGCCATGTCGGCCCGACGCCCGGATGGCCGTCTCGGCATCCCACCCCCGGGGGCCGTGCGCATCAGCCCCGCCGTGCGGCGGCTCTTGGCAGAACGGGGTGTCGATCCCGCCGGCGTGCGAGGAACGGGACCGGACGGGCGGATCACGGTGGACGATGTGCTGCGGTACGCCGCCGAGCCGCGAGAGGCCGCGCGCGCGGGAGCGCCGAGCCGCGAGGTGGGCCCGGCCCCCTCCGCGGACGCTGAGCTCGAGCCGCCGCGAGATCGCCTCGGGCGGCGTGTCCCGCACTCCGCGCTGCGCAAGCGCATCGCCGAGCGCATGGTGAGAAGCCTGTTGCAGACGGCGCCCCACGTCACGACCGTCTTCGAGGCGGATTTCTCCGCCGTCCTCGCGCATCGCGCTCGTCACCGCGATGCGCGCGCGCGCGCGGCTGCACCGCTTACACTCACGGTCTATATTCTCGCCGCGTGTGTCGATGCGATTCGCGCCGTGCCGGAGGCGAACGCGCGCTGGACGGATGCGGCGCTCGAGATCTTCGAGGAGATGGACATCGGCGTCGCGACGGCACTGCCCGATCGCGGATTGATCGTGCCGGTCGTGCGCAACGTGCAGAGCTCGAGCCTCGAGGAGATCGCGCGCGAGCTCGCCCGGCTCGTGAGTCTTGCGCGGGAGGATCGACTCGCGCCGGGCGATGTGAGGGGTGGGACGTTCACGATCTCCAATCACGGTGTGAGCGGAAGCCTGCTCGCGGCACCGATCGTGATCAATCAGCCGCAGGCGGCGATTCTCGGCGTCGGGAAGATCGAGCAGCGTCCGGTCGTGGTCGCCGGGGAACCGGGCGCGGAGCGCATCGTCGCGCGCCCACGCGGCTTCATCACGCTCACCATCGATCATCGCGTGATGGACGGCCACCGGGCCAACCGATTTCTCGAGGTGCTGGTTCGGCGACTCGAGAGCTGGCCATCTGAGTGAGGAGGCGCCGGTGGAGCGATGCTGAAGTTTTATTCGGTGACCGTGCGCGAAGTGCAGCCCGAGGCCGAGGATGCGGTGCGACTCACGCTCGATGTGGCGCCTGCGCTGCAGGCGCTCTTTCGGGCCCGCGCCGGGCAGCACGTCGTCGTGCGGCGGTGGATTGAAGGCGCCGAAGAGCGGCGAACGTATTCCCTGACGGGAGCTGCGGGAGAGCTGCCTCTCACGCTCGGCGTGCGGGTGCAACTCCGCGGACGATTCTCGCGGCAGCTCGCGGGAATGCTGCACGCAGGCGATGCGATCGAGCTGATGCCGCCCGGCGGCAGCTTCGGCGCGGCCCTGACGCCCGTCGAGCCGGGCGCGGTCCTGTATGTCGTGTTTGCTGCGGGAAGCGGCATCACGCCGGTACTGTCGATCGTTCGCACGGCCCTCGCGGAGCAGCCCGAGGCGCGCGTCATCGTGTTCTACGGCAATCGTACCCGAGCGCGCGCGATGTTTCTCGAGGAGCTGCAGGGGCTGAAGGACCGCTACATGGACCGCCTGGCGATCCATTTCATCATGAGCGCGGAGCCGCAAGAGGCCGAGCTGCTGAACGGACGCATCGATCGCGCCAAGGTGCGCGCGCTCGCCGGGCAGTTTTTCGACCCGCCGGAGGTGCGCGCCTATTTTCTCTGCGGCCCGGGAGACATGATGGAGCGAGCGAGCGAGGCGCTGCGATCCCTCGGTGCTCGTCCGGAGCGCATCCACGCCGAGCGATTCACCGTCGCAGATCGGTTGGCGGCCGCAGAGCCGGCCGAAACCGAGGGCGTCAGGGCTGCGAGCCACGCGGTCGAAGCCGCAGGATTGACGCACGTGACGGTTCTGATGGACGGCCGGCGCCGCACCTTCGCCATGCGCACGGGCGAGGAGACCATTCTCGATGCGGCGGCCCGCGCCGGGCTCGAGCTGCCGTACTCCTGCCGCGCCGGCGTGTGCTCGACGTGCCGTACGCGGCTGGTACACGGGAACGTCACCATGCGCGAGAACTACGCGCTCGAGGACTGGGAGCTCGAGCAGGGCTTCATCCTCGCGTGTCAGTCGCTCGCGAAGACCCCGGAGCTCGAGCTCGACTACGACGCGAGGTGAGGGGGATGTCACACGCCTATATCTGCGATGCGATCCGCACGCCCTTCGGGCGCTACGGCGGCGCGCTCGCGTCCGTGCGGTGCGACGATCTCGCCGCGATCCCGCTCCGCGCGCTGATGGAGCGACATCCTGCGATCGACTGGGCGCGACTCGACGACGTGTACTACGGCTGTGCCAATCAAGCGGGCGAGGACAACCGCAATGTCGCCCGCATGGCCGTGCTCCTCGCGGGTTTGCCCGAGACGGTGCCCGCGGCTACCGTCAATCGACTCTGCGGATCGAGTCTCGAGGCCGTCGCGCTCGCCGCGCGGACGATCCAGGCGGGCGAGGCGGAGCTCGTGATCGCCGGCGGGGTGGAGAGCATGAGCCGCGCACCGTACGTGCTCGGCAAGGCCGAGAGCCCCTTCGCGCGCGGCGCGAAGCTCGAGGACACAACGCTCGGCTGGCGCTTCGTCAATCCGCTCATCCAGGCGCGGTTCGGGATCGATTCGATGGCGGAGACGGCCGAGAACCTCGTGGCCGAGCGCGGGATCGCGCGGGCCGACCAGGATGCGTTCGCGTGGCGCAGCCAGCAGCGCTACGCGCGCGCGTTCGCGCGGGAGCTCTTCAAGCGCGAGATCGTGTCCGTCGCGGTCGCGCAGGGCCGGCAGGCCGCGCGTCGCGTCGACGCGGACGAGCACCCGCGGCCCGAAACGACGCTCGAGGCGCTCGCCAAGCTCAAGGGCGTGGTGCGCCCGGAAGGGTCCGTCACGGCCGGCAACGCCTCGGGGATCAACGATGGCGCCGCGGCGCTGCTGCTCGCGAGCGAGGCGGGTGCGCGGCGGCTCGGACTCTCGCCGCGCGCGCGGATCCTCGGGAGCGCGGTTGCCGGGGTGGCCCCGCGCGTGATGGGCATCGGTCCGGTCCCGGCGACGCGCAAGCTCCTGACCCGCATCGGGCTCGGGCTCGCCGATGTCGATGCGATCGAGCTCAACGAGGCATTCGCCGCCCAGTCGCTCGCGGTGCTGCGCGAGCTCGGTCTACCCGATGATGCCGAGCACGTGAATCCGAACGGCGGCGCGATCGCGCTCGGCCATCCGCTTGGTGCGAGCGGCGCGCGACTCGCGACGACGGCGCTCAACCATCTCGAGATCACCGGCGGCCGGCGCGCGCTCTGCACGATGTGCATCGGCGTCGGGCAGGGCATCGCGCTCGCGCTCGAGCGCGTTTGAAGGGGAACGGACGGACGGGAAAGCCGCATGCAGCTCGAAAGCTTTGTCGCGGGACGGTGGCAGGCCGGATCCGGCCGCCGCGTGAGCCTGAAGGACGCGACGACCGGTGAGGTCGTCGCGGAGGCCTCATCGGAGGGCATCGACGGACGCGCGATCCTGGAGCACGCGCGCCGCGTGGGCGGACCGGCTCTGCGGCGGCTCACCTTCCATCAGCGCGCGGCGCTGCTGAAGGCACTGGCGAGGCGGCTCACCGAGCAGAAGGAAGAGTTCTACGCCCTCTCGTTCGCGACTGGCGCGACGCGCGGAGATTCCGGGGTCGATATCGATGGCGGAATCGGGACGCTCTTCGTCTACGCGAGCAAGGGCGTGCGCGAGCTGCCCGACGACCGGGTCTACGTCGAGGGGGGCCCGGAATCTCTTTCGCGGACCGGCGCATTCCTCGGGCAGCACGTGTGCTTGCCGCTCGAGGGCGCCGCGATCCACATCAACGCATTCAATTTCCCGGTGTGGGGCATGCTCGAGAAGCTGGCGCCCGCGCTGCTCGCGGGCGTCCCGGCGATCGTCAAGCCGGCCACGGCGACCTGCTACCTGACGGAGCGCGTGGTGCGGCGGATCGTCGAGTCCGGCATTTTGCCTCCGGGGTCGATTCAGCTGCTCTGCGGAGGGCTGGGGGACCTGCTCGAGCACCTCACCTGTCAGGACGTCGTGTCGTTTACCGGCTCCGGTGCGACCGCGGAGAAGCTGCGGCGCCACCGGGCGCTCATCGAGAGCTCGGTGCGGCTCGTGGCCGAGACGGACTCGCTCAACTCCTCGATTCTTGGACCCGAGGCGCGCGCCGGGGCGCCCGAGCTCGATCTGTTCGTCGGCGAAGTGGTGCGCGAGATGACGGTCAAGGCCGGTCAGAAGTGCACCGCCATTCGCAAGGCGATCGTGCCGCAGGCGCAGCTCGCCCCCGTCGTCGAGGCGCTGCGAGCGTCGCTCGGCAAGGTCGTCGTCGGCAATCCGCGCCTGGAGAACGTCGGCATGGGACCGGTCGCATCCCTCGCTCAGCGCCGCGAGGTCATGGAGCAGCTCGCCAAGCTGCGGAGCGAGGTGGAAACCGCCTGCGGTGATGCTGCAACGCTCGCTCTCGCGGGCGCGGATGCGGAGCGGGGCGCCTTCGTTCCGCCGACGCTGCTGTACTGCCGCGACGCAGGCGCTGCCGATGCGGCGCAGGCCATTCATTCCGTCGAGGCGTTCGGCCCCGTTTGCACGGTCGTGCCCTACCGTGACCTCGATGAGGCCATCGAGCTCGCGCGCCGCGGCCGCGGGAGCCTCGTCGGGTCCGTCTTCACCGCCGATGAGTCCGCGGGTGCGCGGCTTGTCCTCGGACTCGCCCCCTTTCACGGTCGCGTGCTCGTCGTGAATCGGCACTGCGCGAAGGAATCGACCGGCCACGGCTCGCCCCTGCCGCATCTCGTGCATGGCGGCCCCGGACGAGCGGGCGGAGGCGAGGAGCTCGGCGGCATCCGGGGCGTGCTGCACTACATGCAGCGCACGGCGGTGCAGGGAACGCCCGACCTGATCAGCGCCGTGACCGGGCGTTACACGCGCGGTGCGCGCGAGCTCGATCCCGGCGTGCATCCCTTCCGCAAGCCCTTTCACGATCTGCGCATCGGCGACACCTTCCGCAGCGGCGAGCGTGCCGTCACGGTCGAGGATATCGAGGCTTTCGCCGAGCTCACGGGCGACCGCTTCTACGCGCACATGGACGAGGAGGCGGCGCGGCGCAATCCTTTCTTCGGCGGCCGGGTCGCTCACGGCTACTTCCTCGTCGCCGCTGCTGCCGGGCTGTTCGTCGAGCCCTGCTACGGTCCCGTGCTCGCGAACTACGGCCTCGACAACCTGCGCTTCGTGAAGCCCGTGAAACCCGGAGATCGAATCAAGGTGCGCCTGACCTGCAAGGAAAAGGCGCTGCGTGCGGAGAAGGGTTACGGCGAGGTGCGCTGGGACGCCGAGCTCACGAACCAGGAGGGGGCGAGCGTTGCGAGCTACGAGGTGCTCACGATGGTGAGCGTCCAAGCGGCGCCCGACAGCTCAGACGACTAACGCGTGATGGCCTTGGCCCGCTCGGGGAGCGCGACGCTCAACTCGAGCACCTCGTGGCCGTGCGCGCGATCGAGATTGATGTGCACGGCCTCGGGGTCGACGTTCACGTACTTGCGGATGACCTCGAGCAACTCGCGGCGCAGCAGGGGCAGATAGTCCGGACCGCCGCCGCGGGCGCTGCGCTCCTGGGCGACGATGATGCGCAAGCGCTCCTTGGCGACTTGCGCAGACGGAGGCGTGCGGCGGAAGAGCTGCAGCAGCCCCATGTCAAGTGCCGAACAGGCGGGAGAAGAGTCCCTTGCGCGGCTCTTCGGTGAAGCGCAGCGGCAGCGTCTCGCCGAGCAAGCGCGCCACCGCGTCCTGGTAGGCGTGCGAGACGACGCTCGATTCGTTGAAGATGACGGGCGTCCCGGCGTTCGAGGCCGAAAGCACGTCGGTGGACTCCGGTATGACGCCGACCACGTCGAGCCCGAGAATCTCCTTCACGTCGGCGACGCTCATCATCTCCCCGGTCGCGACGCGGCGGGGGCTGTAGCGCGTGAGCAGCAGATGCTCGCGAACGCCGCCATTGCCCTTCTCGGCACGCAACGTCTTGCTCGCGAGCAGGCCGAGGATGCGGTCCGAGTCGCGCACCGAGGAGACCTCCGGGTTGACGACGACGATCGCCCGGTCGGCGAAGTACATCGCGAGGTGCGCCCCTTTCTCGATTCCCGCCGGCGAGTCGCACAGGATGAAATCGAAGCCGTCGGCCGCGAGCTCATCGAGCACTCGTTGCACGCCCTCCGGGGTGAGCGCTTCCTTGTCGCGCGTCTGCGAAGCCGCGAGCACGTACAGGTTCTCGAGCCGCTTGTCGCGGATGAGGGCCTGCTTGAGCGTGCACTCGCCGTGGATGACGTTGACGAAGTCGTAGACGACGCGTCGCTCGCACCCCATGATGAGATCGAGGTTGCGCAGCCCGATGTCGAAGTCGATCACGGCGACGCGTTTGCCGCGTCGGGCCAGTCCGCATGCAATGCTCGCCGATGTCGTGGTCTTGCCGACGCCCCCCTTGCCGGACGTCACAACAATGATTTCCGTCAAGTCATCCTCCGATACGCGCAAGTCGCAGGTCGCCGCCCTCGAGCCACGCCTGCACCGAGCGGCCGGCGAGATCGGCGGGGATCGTCTCGAACACACGAAACACACCGGCCACGGATACGAGCTCGGCGTGGAACTCCTGGCAGAACAGGCGTGCGTTCGTCTCACCCAGCGCGCCGGCCATGGCACGGCCGCGCAAGGGTCCATAGATGTGCACGCAACCGTCCGCCATGACCTCCGCGCCCGCACCGACGCCGGCCGTGACCACGAGATCGCGCTGCCGCGCGTAGATGCACTGCCCCGATCGCACCGGTTGAGGGTGCACGAGCGCGCGCGCCTCGAGCGGCGGCTGCACGGGCGCAACGGGCGGCTGCAGTACCGGCGGTGGCTTGCTCGGCGCGCGCAGCTGCGCGAGCACGGGCAGGTCGAGCGTGCGCGCCAGAGCGTCCACGAAGGACGGTCCGCTCACGAGCCCGACCGGCAGCATGCCCGCGCGCCGCACCGCCTCGATCACCGCGCGGACCTCGATCGCGTTGGGCGCCTCGGCGAGCAGACTCAGGTCGAGCCCGACGGCGGTGCGCTCGAAGAAGCGTGGTGCCGTCGCCACGCGTCCCGTCAGCTCATCGAGAATGGCACCGGGATCGGTGTTGCGGATGCGTACCTGCGCGAGATCGAGCGGTCCGAACCGGATGTCGAGCGCGAGCGGCTCCTGCGGCTCGGACTTGTTGATGTTCACAGGCGTGGAGCTTCCGAACACGTTGCGAGACCCCGTACGCCGTTGCGGCGTGCATCCGGAAAGCCGCGCAGTGTACCCGTCCTGACTCGCCTCGCCAACGCGTACGCGCGCGATCGACGGCGTGCGCGAATCAGTCGGTCGAGAGTGCGCGAACGCGCGCCCGCGCCGGCTCGTCCGCGAGCACGGCCGCGATGCGCTCGAAGATCGCGTGCACCTTCTCCGAGGCGCCCGCGGCATCCTGCGCCCGCAGTCGTGCGCAGAGCGCCTTGTGCAGCTCGACGAGCGGCTTCAAGCCCCCGCCCCGCTGTGCGAGCCGCCGTAGCGCGACGCGGCCGCGCACGTCCCAGTGCAGCGAATCCCACACCGCAAGGAAGGCGCGGTTGCCGCTCACCTCGATCAGCCGTCGATGGAACGCGAGCGCCGAGTCGATGTAGCGCTCCGACTCGCCGTGCGCCGCGGCGCGCGACATCCCGCGGATGTGGTGCTCGAGCTCCTCGAGCAGATCGTGCGCGTACGGGGCGGCGCGCTGCACGGCGCGCTCCTCCATCATGCTGCGCAGCTCGTACGACTCGCGCATCTCGCGAAAGTCCGCGCCGCGCACGCGCGTGCCCCGGAAGCGCTCGCTCTTGACCAGGCCCGAACCCTCGAGCTCGCGCAGCGCCTCGCGGATGGGCGCCTGGCTCACGTTGAACTCGCGCGCGAGCGTGAGCTCCTTGAGCTGGGTCCCGGCGGGATAGGTGCCATCGAGGATGCGCTCGACGAGCACGTCCCGGATACGGTCGCGCATGCAGGTGCGCTTGAGCTCCCCGCCGCTCACTGGCGCGCGACTCGGTCGAGCTGCGAGCGCGTCCAGCCGCCGCCCGTCGCGCGCACCAAGCCGACCGCGGCATCGAGCTCGGCCACTCGATCGGTGAGCACGGCGCGCTCGGCCTGCAGGGCGGCGGTATGAGTCGTCGTCACTTCGAGGTAGTCCGCGACGCCTGCGGCGTAGCGCTCGTCGGAATGATGCGCGGCGCTCTCGGCGGACTTCGCCCCCGCCTGGTCGGCCGTGAGCTCATCGGCGACGTGATGGAGCGCCGCGAGATTGTCTTCGACCTCCTGGTAGGCGGTGAGCGTCGTCTTGCGGTAGCTCGCCACGGCCTCGTCGTACTGCGCCCAGGCCTGACGGTTGCCGGCGAGGCGCGCTCCGGCATCGAGCAGCGGCAGCTGGCCTTGCGGGCCTGCCGACCACATGCGGCTCGGCGCCTGGAGCCAGCGCGAGGCGGCCGTGCTCTCGAACCCGGCGACACCGCTCAGGGAGAAGACGGGGAACCAGGCGGCTCGCGCGACTCCGATCTCGGCGTTGGCCGCCGCCACGTTGCGCTCGGCTTCGGCCACATCGGGCCGGCGCTGCAGGAGCGTCGAGGGTAGGCCGGGCAGGACGCGGGGCGGCGCGCCCGCGAGCGGTCCCATCGGGAGCGTGAAGTTCGAGGCTGGCTCACCGATCAGCACGGCAATGGCATGCTCCAGCTGCGCGCGCTGGAGGCGCACGGCGGCGAGCTGCGAGCGCGCGTTCTGCCTGAGCGTGTCCGCCTGATCCACATCGGTCGCTGCCGCCGTGCCCTCGTCGTAGCGATGCCGCGTGAGCTCGAACGCGCGGTCGTAATCCTTCACCGTGTCCTCGAGCAACTGTGTCGTCGCGTCGGCCCCTCGGAGGGTGAAGTAGTCGGTCGCGAGCTCGGCTTGCAAGGAAAGCTGGACCGAGGCGAGATCCGCGTGGCTCGCCTGCGCTTGTGCGCTCGCGGCCGCCGCCTGGTTGCGCAGGCGACCGAAGAGGTCGATCTCCCACGACAGGTCGAGGCCGGCGACGAGATCGTTGTACGTCACGGGCTTGTTGCCGAAGATCCCGGCAAGCGGCGCATTCCCCGAGACACGCTCGCGCGTTGCCGAAGCGCTCGCGTCCAGGGTCGGGAACAAGTTCGAGTGAGCGCTGAGCGCGACGGCGCGCGCCTCGGCAAAGCGTGCGACGGCCGCGTGCAGGTCCGGGTTCGACTGCGCGAGCCGCTGCTCCAGGGTGTTCAGCGTCGGCTCATCGAACGGCACCCACCAGTCGCCGCGCGACTCGCCGTCGGCCGGCCGAGCGGGGAGCCAGTCGCCCGCCTCCTTGAATTGCCCGACTTTTTCGGCCGGCGGCGCCTCATACCGCGGGGCGAGCGAGCACCCGTCGAGCCCGAGCACCGCGACGGCCGCGGCCGCGCTCACCAGGGTGGCGGCGAGCTGCTCGAGATGCTGCGCGACGGGGCGCCTCACGACTGGGCCACCTCGCGCGGGCCGGCGTGCTTGACGACTCTCACGGCGGCGCCGTCCGTGAGCGAGTCCGGAGGACTCAAGATGACATCGTCGTTCGCGCCGACGCCCGTCACGATCTCGATCGCCGATCCGAAGTCGCGGCCGATCGTGACCGGCTTCATCACCACGCGATCGCGCGCATCGACCGTGGCGACGTGCAGCCCGTCGCCGCGGAACAGCAGCACGTTCGCCGGCAGCTCGAAGGACTCACCGCCCGCGCCCGGCGGCAGCTGGAAGTGGACCTCGGTGTACGCGCCCGGCAGCAGCTCGCCCTTGCGGTTGTCGACGAAGAGCTCGACCATCAACGTGCGCGTCACGGGGTCGATCGCGCTCGACGTCGTTTCGAGCGTCGCGGTGTACGTCTTGCGCGGCCGATCCGGAAAACGCAGCTCGGCGCTGATGCCCGGCCGCATGGCCGCCGCGTAGTTCTGCGGGACGCGCACGTACAAACGCAGGCGGCTCATATCCGCGATCCGAAACAGCTCCGGTCCGGTGCCGCTTCCCGCGTTGATCAGCTGGCCGATATCCGTCTCGCGCGCCGTGATGACACCCGTGAAAGGCGCGACGATCCGCTCGAACCCGGTGAGCTCGCGCAGGCGACCCACGTTGGCCCGCGCCGCTTGTACCTGCGCATCGCTCGCCTCGGCGGCGCTGATCTTCTCGTCCGCTTCCTGCTTCGAGACGGAATCGCTCTCGCGCAGGTGGCGCCACCGCTCGGCCGTCACATCGGCGATCCTCTGATTGGCGAGCGCGGTGGCGAGGCTGGCTTCGGCCTGCCGTAGCTGCTCATCCACCTCCGGGGACTCGATCTCGGCGAGCAGCTGGCCCTTCTTGACGGGCGTGCCGATGTCCACGAGCCAGCGCTTGAGGTACCCGCTGGTGCGCGCGTAGATGGGCGCCTGGTAGTTGGCTTGCATGTTTCCCGGAAGGACGAGCTCGGAGGCGGTCCCGAGGGACTCCGGCCGCGTGGTCGCCACATTGATGAGGGCTTGCGCCTCGGTCGCGCGACTCAGCTCGGCCGCGGCGTGGCGATGGGCATACACCGACCAGATGAGGCCGCCGAGCACGAGGATGCCGACGGCGATGCCGATGCGACTCGCGCGAGGCGCGGCGGTGCGGGTCGGCGTCGACCCGAGGCCATGCTCCGTGTGATCCGGTTTCGAGGGCTGATCCATAGGCCTTTACTCACTCCCTGCTCGTCGGGCTCATGAAGGGGCGCTGATCCCGCCCGTGAATGCTGGCAAACACCGCCGGCACGAACACGAGCGTGGCGACCGTCGCGAGCAGCAGTCCGCCGATCACGGCCCGGCCGAGCGGTGCATTCTGCTCGCCGCCCTCGCCCATGCTGAGGGCCATCGGCAGCATGCCGATCACCATCGCGAGCGCGGTCATGAGGACGGGACGGAAGCGTGTGAATCCCGCATCGAGCGCCGCCTCGACCGCGGTGGCTCCGGCGCGTAGCCGCTCGCGCGCGAAGCTCACGAGCAGAATGCTGTTGGCGGTCGCAACGCCCACCGACATGATCGCGCCCGTGAGCGCGGGGACGCTCAGCGTCGTTCCGGTCACGAGCAGCATCCAGCCGATGCCGGCGAGCGCGGCCGGCAACGCCGTGATGATGATGAACGGGTCGGTCCACGTCTGAAAGTTGACCACGATCAGGAGGTACACGAGCACGATGGCTCCGGCGATGCCGATGGCGAGGCCCGTGTACGAGGCGAGCATGGTCTGCACCTGGCCATGCAGCTCGATGTGCGTGCCGCGCGGCAGCTTGCCGTTCCAGTCCGCGATCTGCGCGCGGATCGCCTGCGCGACCGAGCCGAGGTCGCGCCCTTGCACGGCGCCGAAGATATCGATGATCGGCTGCGCGTTGTAGTGCGACACGACGGCCGGACCGAAGCCGCGCGTGATGGTCGCGATGCCCCCGAGGATCTGGGTCGCCTGCGGGCTCGCCTGCGCGCCGTTGAGGGGCACGTTCTCGAGGTCCTGGAGCGAGGTCATCCGGTACTGAGGCGCCTGGGCGACGAGCGGATAGGAGATGCCGCTCTCGGGATTCAGCCAGAACGCCGGCGCGATCTGGCTGCTGCCGGAGAGCGTGAGCAGCAGGTCGTTCGCGATGTCTGCTTGCGTGAGGCCGAGCTCCTGCGCGCGCGTACGATCGGTGGTCACGCGCAGCTCCGGCCAGTTGAAGAGTTGCTGGATGCGCACGTCGGCAAGACCGGGGATGCGCCGCATCGAATCGAGCAGGCGGTTGGCGATGTCGCGATTCTTCGCACTCGGCCCGACGATCTGCACGTCGATGGGCGCCGGGGCGCCGAAGTTGAGAATCTGACTCACGATGTCCGCCGGCAGGAAGGCGAAGGTCACCCCGGGGAACTGCGCGGGCAGGCGGCTACGCAGCTCCGCGACGTAGCGCGCCGTGGGCGCGTGATCGGCCGTGAGCGAGAGCAAGATATCGGCGTCGCTGCTGCCGACCGTCCCGGAGTTGTCGTAGGTCATATTGATGCTGGAGACGGGCAGGCCGACGTTATCGACGACGCTCGCGATCTGCCGCGGCGGGATCACCTCTCGCAGCGCCGCCTCGACGTGATCGACGAGCGCCGCCGTGTCCTCGACGCGCATGCCGGTCGGACCGCGCACGTGCAGCTTGATCTGCCCGGCATCCACCGCGGGAAAGAAGTTCCGGCCGAGGAACGGATAGACGAGCATGGAGGCCGCGACGGCGATCAAGAAGATCGAGATGAATGCCCCGCGATGGTGCAGCACGGCGCCGAGGAGCGTCCGATAGCGCTCGCGCAGGGCTTCGAAGCGCGTCTCGAAGCCGCGCTGGAAGCGCTTGAGCGGGCCGGGATTGCGGCTGGCGGCCTGTTCCTCCTCGTGCGTGCGCAACCAGTACTTGGCGAGCGTGAGCACGAGCGTGCGCGACAGCACGTACGAGGTGAGCATCGCGAACACCACGGCTTCGGCCATCGGAACGAAGAGGTAACGCGCAACGCCCGAGAGCAGGAACATCGGGACGAAGACGATGCAGATGGCGAGCGTCGAGACCAGCGCCGGAATGACGATCTGACGGGCGCCGTCGATGATCGCGGGCTCGACGTCCTTGCCTTCCTCGAGATAGCGGTTGATGTTCTCGATCGTGACGGTCGCATCGTCGACGAGGATGCCCACGGCGAGCGCCAGGCCGCCGAGCGTCATGAGATTGAGCGTCTCGCCGAGCGCATCGAGCATGATGATCGAGGCGAGGATCGAGAGCGGAATCGAGATCGTGACGATGAGCGTGCTGCGCCACGTGCCGAGGAACAGCAGGATCATGAGCGCCGTGAGCGCGGCTGCCGTGACCGCTTCGGTGGCGACGCCCCTGATGGCGGCTCGCACGAACACGGACTGATCGCCCGTCGGGGTGATGGTGGTGCCCTCGGGAGCGAGCTCGCGCGCGCGCGGCAGGCGCGCCCGGATCGCATCCACGATGCTGAGCGTCGATGCGGATCCGGTCTTCTGAATCGTCATCAGCACCGCGCGCCGGCCGTTCACGCGTACGATGTTGGTCTGCGGGGGATGGCCGTCGTGCACGAACGCCACGTCGCGCAGATACGTGACGGTGCCGTCCTTGCTGCGGATCGGCAGCCCGTTCAAGCGCTCGACCGTGAGCGGGCTGCCGTTGAGCCTCACGTCGTACTCGGTGTCGCCGATCTTCTCCGTACCGGCCGGCACGATCAGGTTCTGGGCGGCGAGCGTATTCTGCACGTCGTTCGGGGAGAGCCCCTGGGCGCGCAGCGCCGCAGGCCGCAAGTCGACCTGGATCTGGCGCGTGGCGCCGCCATAGGGGTAGGGGATGGAAGCTCCGGCCACGTTCGCGATCTGGGTACGCATCACCTGGTTGCCGAAGTCGAACAGCTGCGCCTCGGTCTGCCGATCGCTCGACATTGCCAGCTGGATGATCGGAACGCTCGAGGCGTTGTACTTGAGAATGAGCGGCGGCTGGATGCCGGGCGGCATCTGCTTGAGCGAGATCTCGGAGAAGGCCGTGACCTGCGCCATCGCGAGATTGATGTCGACGCCCGGCTGAAAGAACAGCTTGATCACCGTCATGCCGTCGTAGCTCTGGGACTCGACGTGCTCGATATCGTTGACGAGCGTCGTCGCGTACCGCTCGATCTGTCCGGTGATGCGCCCGGCCATCTCATCGGGCGGCATGCCGGCGTACTGGAAGGTGACGGCGATGATCGGAATGCGGATCTCGGGGAAGATGTCTGTGGGCATGCCCGCCTTGAGGGGCGTACCGAAGATGACGAGCGCGCCGATCAACGGCAGCAGGAGCGCAAGTACGATGAAGGTGTAGGGGCGCTTGAGCGCCACCTGAATGATCCACATGGCTCGGACTT
>Ga0335074_10003791_pt1 | contig 20751 bp, 27 predicted proteins | sample Lox_Sample_23_FD_206715 | JGI IMG/M metagenome (GOLD analysis project Ga0335074, IMG submission 206715) | Soil microbial communities from Loxahatchee National Wildlife Refuge, Florida, United States - Lox_Sample_2.3 | ecosystem: Environmental > Terrestrial > Soil > Wetlands | place: USA... | reverse complement strand
GAGGATCGCCTGAAGACGAAGAACGCGGCAAGGGAGGTGGACATTCATTCCAGTGTCGCCGAACTGCTGCGCGAATATGTCGGCGATCGGAGGTCAGGTTTCCTCTTCGAGTCACGGAAATCGAAGCCGCTCTCTTCATCGAACATCGTGAAACGCCATCTTCATCCGGCGTTGGAGAAACTCGGATTCATCAACCCAATCACAGGAACTGCTAAGGCGGGAAGCCACGCCTTTAGGCGGTTCCGCAACACCTACCTCAAGAACCACACAGCATGCCCATCTGGGCTGTTCAAATATTGGCTCGGGCACGCGCCAGCAGACATGAGCGACGTGTATGACAAGGTGAAATATGACGTGGCATTTCGCCGTGAATGGGCGGAGAAATGCGGCATCGGTTTTGACCTTTTACCGCTAGTTGTACCGAATGTACCGAAAAAAGAGTCCTCGTCGGCCACTTCCGTGGCCGCGTAGACTGCTCATTCTGAAGGAGAAAGAATGGTCGGGGAGAGAGGATTTGAACCTCCGACCCCCTGGTCCCGAACCGCGTTCTCGATCCTGTTGAAGGCTGTTGATCTTTGATGACTGCAACTGCTGTGAATTGAGTCTGTTGCAGCCTTCTTATGGTTTTCTGTAGCTTCGCGAGGTTCTTCAGGGCTCTGGCAGCTACAGATTCGACTACAGCGAGTGACCTGAACGTGTTGGCGGGGGGTTGCGATCCTCCCGGTACGCATCCACCAAATAGTGATGGCGGATACGGTGGGTTGCGCTGTAGCCACTTTCATGACGAGAGGGGAACAACAGAATCTAATTTCATTGAACTTCATAAAAGCGCAAGACCGAGGGCACCGTTAACAGCTGTGCCTTTGAGCGCCTCGATAAACTGGGAGCTTAACGCGTCCCGCTGGAGACCGGCCTTCTCATACCATCTGGGAGCCGCAAAAAAAGATTTCTGTTACGCGGCGGCTGGTTAGAGCAACCTGGCAAGGCGTTGCTGAAGGCGGGACTCCACCTCCCGCCACTCATCAGCGAGGATAGAAAAGTAAATGGTATCGCGTATATAGCCGGTCCAGGTTAAACGATCGCGGCGAAGAACGCCTTCTCGGACCGCGCCGAGTTTGGTTACCGCAGCTTGGCTTCGCTGATTGCGCGTGTCTACTCTGAACTGTACGCGCACAGCCCCCGCGTTAAAAGCGTGCCCTAACATGAGCAGTTTGGTTTCAAGGTTGACTGCGCCGCCCCGAACGCCGGGTTGCAGAAACGAAGTCCCAATTTCAATTCCTCCCTGGCTCGCCAGCGAGGTGTAATAGGACGACATTCCCACGATTCGCCCTTCCGAACGGAGGCGGATCGCATAGGCCATGCGCTCATCTCTACGAGCGCGGCAGGCGGCGGACCAGTACTCTTCAAACCCTGCGCCCGTGGGATTGATAGGCATGATTGCCCAAGCCTCAGGATCGCAATCAATTGCCGCCCGGACCACCTCTTTCAGGCGCGGCTCGAATGGTTCCAGACGAACGAACCGACCTTCCAGCGATTGAAACACAAGCTCCATCAGCCTGAACCTCCAAATCCAATGCCATCCGTTTTGCGCTGTCAGGTCCTCGCCGTAGGGCCAAGTTTCTCTGGCTCTATTATTGGCTACACTTTCGACTCGCCTCCCTTGGAAAGCAACATGAGAGGCGCAGGTAACAAAGGGTTGATGAACTTCTGGCGATAAATTGCACGCAACTGCGAACGATGTAGGTTCGATCTGATTATGATTGTCTTCTCGTGTGCCAGTGTTGCAGCGCCGACTCCATCATCTGACGAGTCGCCAAGTAAAACTCGACCATCTCCTTGAGGCGATTACGCACGGTGTCGGACGCAGCGATACTCACACCTGCCTTTAACTGATCGGCCAGCGCCTGAAGCAAGCGGCTCTGCTCGGTCAGCATTTGTTCATAGTTGTCTGACACCTCATATAAGGCTCGCTTGCTGCCTCGCTCCCCGTAGCGACGAGCTAGCGTGTATTTCTCCAGCAACCGCGCGGCGACGCTAGCGCTGCTCTTGCTTACCTCCAAATCGAAAGTGATGCGGTCTAAGCTAAGGGGTTCGGCGCTCAGTAGCAGATAGCCATAGAGGCGCGCTGCCGTCGGCGGTACGCCCGAGGGCACCATCAGTCGGGCCACATCTTCTATGAAGCGCCGCTCAGTCTCAACCAAACGTTTATTCTCGGCCATTTGATAGTTGACAAATTCGATTCATCCTAAATATTATGAATTTACGATACAGTGCCTGTCAAGTCCCTGGGGCTGCGATCAGAGCCAACGATTCCCGAGGAGGAAGAACAATGACCCCAGTGCTGCTGACCGCGCTCGTTGTCTTAGGTCTGCCAAACCTATATTTTGCGTTTCGAAGCAGAGAGTATCGCAAATTCCTGGCGGGCGCGTTCTTTGTGAGTGCGGGGTTTCAGCTCTATCTTTATTTCGCCAATGTTTCAGTGCCACTCTTGGGTACTCGCCTTGTTCTGACGCCTGAAATCAGCGGCTTGCGCTCCATTCCCCATTTCGCCTTTTTCTTAATATGCCTCTATTTCGGCTTCATTGCCAAACCGAAAACTCATCCCGGGTCACAGCTGAGTTCGTGACAGCTGTAACGCAGGACTTTCACCAAGAATTACGGGACTTAGGGATACGTGGAACGGTCGAAATATTTCGGCGATTTGGCGTTTGCTGAGGACAGGTCTCTCCTGAACAACTGTGGATACAAATCCGTAGAAATTTTCGTGGCCTATCCAGCAAAGGCCGCATCTGGCGCGACCAACGCTGGACCAACCAAAGAAAATGCACCCGATGCAGAAAAAGATCTCGCACAGGCATTGCGGACCAACGATGGCGACGAGGCTGGCTCTTAGTGGAACCGCCAGGATGCGGCGACCAAGAGCCAAGCCGTGAATGCGGTTTTGCCATTTGTGCTTCGCATCGTTTGCGGGACGATCCCATACGCGGCCAGCAGACCGCGGATCTGATTGATGAGTTGGGTTCGATTCGCAACGAGCCGGCTGCGGACACGGTGCAGGCACTGTGCATCCTGTTACGCGACAGATTTCTGCGGAACGAAGCGCATGCTGGGCCGGCCAACGGCTTCGCAAATCGCTTCCGCATCGCTGGCGTCGTTCTTCCGCGACTTCACATGCGGCTTCACGAACGGCGGCGCCATCAGCCGCACCGTGTGTCCCAGACCGCTAAGAGCGCGCGCCCACTTAGATCCCTGCAGTGCAGCCCTAGGCGCCTATTCTGTACTGCCGTCAACCGGCTGTCCAGATGGGAGGACCGTACGGTTACCATCGTTTGGCACTTCTCTTCGTCTCTCGTGCTTCTGATCATCAATTGAGGTGGCAATACCGCCTAGCAAACAAAAGCTATCGTCATCCGTTTCGTGGGACGGCAAGCATCCGAGGCTAACGAACCACGCTCCCTACGGATTCTGCCATCAGCCGCCCGATGCTGATCATGACCCGACTCATGGACTTCATGTTCATGACTTTCAAACTGCATTCCTTACATCTACCCTAGGCCCTCCTTTAGCGCTGGTGGGGCTCTCCAGTGGAGTCATCCTGAAGCGGCTTTTCTGCGAATACGACCAACAAGGATTCCGCTCCTATCCCGCTCCCCGTCGTCAGATAAGGCACCATGGTGGGGGATACGGATTCATATCCCACGTCTTTCGCGGTCTCATAGGGTGCATAGAACATCAGGTGCGGGGGCACGATGCCGCTTTTCCCGGAGTGGTCATCGTAGATATAGTTTTCGTTCGACATCATGTAAAGGAAACCCGGCCCGGGCGCTTTGAAGCGGCCATCCTTATAACCCTTCACTATGTCATCCTTGATCTCCTCCTCGGACTTACCTTCTGACCGCAGTTTTTCTCTGCGGATGTAGGCAACCATGAGCGTGCGGCTACCTTCTGCGTCGAAGCACGCCGGTGCTGACGAAGTTTGCGTTGTCCCTTTGAACGACCGCCAGATAAAACAACTGAAGCCGTTCGTGCCTTCGACAGCCTTCTCGTAGCCTTTGGCCCCCAAGACATAAATGGTGGCCTTACTCGATACTTCGGTAGGGGCCGCGCTCAAGGCTAGTTCGATCTGCCGTTCGCGCGACGTGGAAGCGGTTACTAACTCAACTTGCTTGACTGGTTCCCGAGGATTGTCTTGAGCTACCGTGCTGCTCGAGAGAGCGGCGATTGACAGGAGGCCTGCGAAAGTCGTTTTCCCCCACTCTGATACCCTCATGCTCGTTCCCATTCCCTCCTATTCGTCCATTCTAGGCGTCGCTCGCTAGTTTCACAGAGAATTTGGTTCGTACAACCTAGTGGACTTTTACTCCCACGGACTCCGACAGCAGCGTCCAGTGCTGTCCGCCGTCCGAGGAGATCTCAATGCGTGTGATCCGTTTCTCCGGCGTTACAAACTCGTAGGAGTCGCGCATGTGAAAGTGTCCCCCTTTGCCATCGGGTATCTGATATGTGTAATGCCAGCGATTCCCCTCAATGATGACGTTCGGTTCTTCGAGCGTCTTGTGGTCTTTGCTGATTCCGAGGTGTTTGTACGTTTCGCTTTTGTCGTCGTAGGTGAAGATTGTGAGATGGTCAGACACTTTGCCTTCATCCGCATCTGTGTTCTCGCTTATGTACTCGCAAACCATGAAGCCTCGGTCGGCCGACCATGAGCAGGTAACGCGGAACGGGATGGTAGCGGCGTGGCCGTAAGGGGTTTCCTTGCGTTCCACTACTTCCTTCCAACGACCCACCCATATATTCATCTTGTCGCGCGGATCGGGTGAGCCCGTGTGAGTGGGCGGCGCGGCGTTTGCCACAAGGCCGAGTGCCAACATTGACACAATCCAAGCACCCAACATCGTTATCGGTTTTTGCAATCGCATTGTCGATCTCCCTGTGAGAATGCCTTCAGAACGCGCATGCTCTCTCGTCTCGTGGGCTCCTGTACCTCGACTTGAGGTGCCACAACGTTGGACCGGGCGCCGGCAAGAGTCGCCTTCGCCCATCTGCTAAACTTCATGTGGGCCCCCTTTACTCGTAGTAAATTGGTTTACGGCGTTTCCGAAACCGCCTAACGTCCTAATCAATATTTGACCGAGGCTAATGGCTTCAATTCACAGCAGATCCCTTCTGCATCCTCAGTTGATATCGCAACAGGAGACACGCCGGAGACATGCGGAGACCCTGATTTCCCGAGGAATCAGCAAGCCTATCGGCTTCTACAGCGTCACTAGCTCATTGGATCAAAGATGCTAGACTCTCAAAAGAACGGGAAGGCCGCAGAGAACAACGGGAACCATACGATACGCTTTGGAGCGTTTGAGGCCGATCTCCCCTCCGGAGAGATACGCAAGTCCGGAAGCCGCATCAAACTGCAGGATCAACCCTTCAAGGTGCTGCAGATTCTCTTGGAACACCCGGGAGAACTGGTCACACGCGAGGAGTTGCGGTCCCGTATCTGGCCGGAAGAAAGCTTTGGAAACTTCGATCACGCAGTGAATGTGGCGGTCGGCAAGCTCCGCGCCGCTCTCAGCGATTCAGCCGAGAGGCCTTCGTTCATTGAGACTGTGCCACGCCGTGGTTACCGCTTTGTCGCCACCCTCGATGAAGGTCCGGTGGATACGCATCGGAGCCCACTAGGGATCAATGGCAATGGGTCCGGCGGAGCGAAATCACGATTCAACGGCACGCACCTGACACTTCTCGCAATCGTGGTCTCAGGATTCCTTGTCGGTCTTGGGGTTTTTCTTGGTGATCGGACAGCTGAATGGCAGCCGCCGGACTTCCAGCGACTGACCTTTAGCCGCGGAACAGTGTATTCAGCCAGGTTTGCGCCTGATGGCCATAGCGTAATCTATGACGCCTCCTGGGATGGCGGGCCAACCCAGATATTCTCTACTGACCCGAAAATCCCTGGTGCCCAGAGCCTCGGATTACCTGCAACTCAGCTGCTTGCGGTTTCGTCTTCAGGCGAAATGGCAGTGCTGCAGTCGGTTAATTATCAATCCCTGTTCGCAGTCCGGGGAACTCTCGGCCAAGTCCCACTCACAGGCGGATCTCCTCGCCAACTCGCTGAAAATACTGATTGGGCCGATTGGTCCAGCGATGGAACGAAGTTAGCAGCCGTTCGTAATGTGGGCGGAAAACAACGTCTTGAATTTCCACTTGGCCATGTTCTATATGAAACTAACGGCTGGATTAGCCATCCGAGGATTTCTCCCCAAGGGAATCAAGTCGCATTCCTCGACCACCCGATCTACCCTGACGACAAGGGCGCCGTCTCGATTGTCGACCTAGAAGGACACAAGAGAGTTCTGTCTGCAACCTGGGCGAGTGTCGACGGGTTGGCATGGTCCGCCGATGGAACAGAGATCTGGTTCTCGGCTGCCCAAGCCGGTAGCGAACGTCAGATCTACGCTGTGGATCTATCGGGTCATCAGCGTCTGATCTTCCGTGGCCCCGGGGGAGTCACACTGCAGGACATCGCCTCCGACGGCAGAGTTCTTGTAACACGCGATGAAGAACGCAACGGAATGATGGCTCTGGCGCCAGGAGCAGTCACGGAGAGTGACCTCTCCTGGCGGGACTGGTCTGTCCCCGCTGATATTTCAGCGGACGGCAACACAGTACTCTTTGATGAGCAGGGGGTTGAGTCCGGACCAACCTATACCGTTGCCATACGAGACTTGCGTGGGTCGCCACCGATTCCAATTGGCCAGGGGATGGCCGGCAAATTATCTCCCGACGGAAAATGGGCGTCCACGATTGTTTCCGATGCCCGGCTTCTCCTGCTACCGACCGGGGCCGGCACGGCAAAGCAAATGTCGCCGGGCGACATTCAGCAATACTGGTACGGAGCATGGTGGATCCCCGATGGTAAGGAAGTCGTTTTCTCAGCGAACCGAATTGGGCATGGGGTTCAGTGTTTCGTTCAGGACGTGGATGGCGGCAAACCGCATCCCGTGACTCCCGAGGGAGTTACGTTCTGCGAGGTTTCGCCGGACGGCAAACTGATCGCAGGTAATGGTCTTGGGGGTGGCGGAGGCTGGTTGTATCCCATGGGTGGGGGCCAGCCACGCCCGATACCCCGATTGGAAGCGGACGAACATTTTGTATGGACCTCAGATCCGCGATTTTTATATGTATACCATTGGAAACAATCACCGCTCAAAGTTTATCGCTTGAACATTCTGACCGGACGGAGACAGTTGTTCACCGAAATAACTCCGCCGGACGTCGCGGGTCTTCATGACGTCGCTTTCATTCATTTCAGCGCCGACGGTCGATCCTACGTTTACAGCTATACTCGCCTGCTTTCCGAGCTTTATCTGGTTAAGGGACTCAAATAGGATATTCAAACCTGCTTCAAACAACCTTTGCGCAGTCTCCGATTGAATCGAGTTACCTACGCGAAGTAAATATTCTTGTCATCGCATAAGTGCGTCTCGTCGCTTGTCGACGAGTTGACACGAGGGCCGATTGTGATTAGATGTCTAATCCCGGCATTTGAAGGATCAGATCGAATCCCATCGAAAAGAACCTTTGAAGCCGCGCTGTAGCGCTCGAGGATTACTCCCGATTCGATACAAGCTCAACATAACGGGAGCGGCTTGCGTAGTGGTGAACATGACACAGATCGCCATTAGGGCAGAGACATAAACGGAATGGCCACAGAACACAGTCTTCGTGGATCGAGGCGAAAGACGATCGCGGCGGCCGAGATCAACGTAAGCCCACCGATGCCTACCACGGGATAGATAATCCTTCCAAGATCAGCCCCTCAGCTGAATGCGGGCCCGTCCTCGCTCCCGAGATGTCGCCAGGCGGGCATCTCTACTAACGTGCGTCCGAAGGCTTGCCACAACCTTATCGGGCCGGATGTGACGCAAGGTTTAAAGGTTTGGTCAGTTGACCGCCAACTGCGGCTCGGCATTTTGACACCGAACACCCAGTTTCGCAGAAAGACGCTTCGCCGTAGCGGGACGTGCCTCGGTAATCCGGCTCGAAGAGCGTTGGACCACCTCCAGAATCTCTGGCTGGGCTTCCTCTTCCCGGCCACCACTGTCAAAAGGGGGATTTGGCGCGTACTGGATCCCCAGTTGGACCTGTCGCGCAATGTCATCGCCTCGCAAGAGCGACGCGATGACGAGAGCCCCATCAAGACCTGCTGTCACGCCCGAGGCGCTCACCATCTTGCCGTCTAACACGACGCGCGCACTCCTCGGAATGGCCCCATAATGCCAAAGCAAGTGAAATGCCGACCAGTGGGATATCGCCTTCACGTCTTGGAGCAAGCCAACTGCGTCCAAAATGAGAGCACCAGTACAGACCGAGAACACGTATGTGGTGCTACGCGATTGCGTACGGACAAGTGAAAGAACTTCTTCATCATCCATCAGCGCTTCTTGCCCCCTCCGCCAGGTGCGACCAGCAAATCGAGCTTGGGACGGTTTGCGAGATCGGTTCCGGGGTAGGTAGTAAGCCGCGGTAGTGCCGGATCGGCTCTCTCTGTCCAAGGCAACAAGTGCCTCTTCAATCGTTTCGGCTACAACGGTACCAATTAAAATGAAATCGAAAAAGAGTCAGGTTATTCAACTCGCAGTTTTTATTAACATTTAAAACATAACCGTAAAGTCGTTCCTGCCGTTCGTGAGGCGTGGGTCACGTCTGAAGGGGTTGCTATCGCTGAGCAACACCCAGTCGGTCGAAAACCTGAAGAGGTAGCTCGAAAAGCGGTCGAATTATCCATCGCTTTCCACGCAAAATGGCGCGGCCTGTGCACATCATCGACGGCAAGGCTACTCACCACGAGACGGTCATGAGGAATTCGTGGAGCTGTCGATTGAACCGGTCTTCATCTTCTAGGTTAGGCATGTGCCCGACATTCGGAAAGAGCTCCAGCCGGGAGTCGGGGATCGCGGCGTGCATTACCTGGGCTTCGTCGACGGTGCTGTAGGCGTCGTCGGTCCCAACCACGATCATGCAAGGGACCTTAATCTGGGTCAGCGACTCTCTGTAATCACGTCGCATGGCGCGCCCACGAAGAGCGGCAGCTGCCCCCACAGGATCGGTTGCGCAAATCATCTGGTAGACCGTGGACGCAATGTGAGGCTGTCTCTTGAGCGAGGTTGGACTAATCAACTTGGACAGCATTTCGCTGCCGATAATGGTTATGCCTTCGGCCAGCATCCGATCCGCAGTTTTGTTTCGTTGCACTACACCTTCGGGTGTTTCAGCTTGTGCAAAAGTTGCGGCAAATATAGCCGCGGCGGTCCGATTCGGAAAGGCCCGTGCGAACTCCATCGCGATTTGCCCACCCATCGAAAGGCCCACGACGCTGGCCCGCTCCACAGACAGGTAATCCAACAACCGAACCAGATCTTCGGCCATGCTCTCCTGCGTATTCACCGTTTCCGAACCGAGTGAAGACTGCCCGTAACCGCGCAGGTCGGGTGAGATGGCCCGGTATTTCCAGCGGATCGATTGAACCTGCGGTGCCCACATTGTTCGATCGAACGGGTGGCCATGAATAAAAAGCACGGCATTGCCCGTTCCAACATCGTCATACGAAATGGGCGTTCCCTCGTTTTCGAAAATCAAACCGTTACCTCCTCATTCGTCTTGAAACAGATGCTAGGAGCCACGTTTCGACCAAAAGCGCAACTGCCAAGCCCGTCGTATACTTTCATGCTGTGACTGTATAAGTTATTGACGGGGCGGGCAGCGAACTCAACAGATTGTGGTCTATCTCGGGATAGTTCTTCGCACCAGGTGTCATCCAGCATCAGCTGCACTTGCGGATTGACGGTCTGCTCGCTCGTAAACTGGCGCAGGCCCGATTTAGCCTCGAACTGTGTGGTCTGTCGTCTTCTTATCAGCGGCACCTAACACGGGCTGACGAAGGCGCTGGAGGCCAAACTCTCCCGCCGGAAGCAGCATCGAATGACAGAGTCGAGATGAGAAGAGGGATTGTTCAAACTGAATTAATAACATGCGTCTGTGAGGACTGTGTCAATTGCCACTCAGATCCTTGCTTACAACGTCAAACCAAAATCCCTGTGCTCGAACTGCCTTGATGACCTGGTCTCTGTGGCCCAGGTTTCGAACGCGAAACTTCACTGTTGTAGAAGCTTCGGCCATCCCAAGCGAATAGGACAAACGGTCTGGATTCAGATCAGTAATGAGGGCACCAGAGTGGGCTAGGACCTGAACCAGGTCCGCCAGCCTTCCGAGCTGATAATTGAGTCGTACCGCCAACTCCACATCGACGCAGTATTCCGTGCCAGACCGAAAAAGGAAGCGCATGACCCACCGGGGTACCGCATTCGGGGTTTTCCTCATGTTCTCGCATGACCGTAGGAGAATAATGCGCTGGGCGGTCAGAAAAAGCTAGTGCCAGGTGTCATGGATAAGAGATGACAGGTATCATCATGACAGCTGTCATCCGTTCCAAATGAGAGCTCTGGGTATCGGGACAGCGTCGTACTACGTAGGCATCCTGATGGAGCGGGTAGTAGAGAAAGACGGTGATGAAGAACAACACAAATGCGACAGTTTGCCGACGACCCGTAAGCCCGGCGACTAGAAAATAGAGAACGAGGAAGGCCGCGTAAAAACCCGCGACTTCAGCCAGACTGCAAATGATTGCCGATAAACCGGCGTGAAAAAGAAATAGGCGGAATAGAGCCAAGTCTGTCCATCGCCTCGATGCGTCGTGCGTTTGCCATTGGCCCCATGGTTATTTCGGGCCGCCATCCTTCACCGACTTTTACCTTTTCCGAAATATCAATGAACGCCGCAACGAAGTCGTCATAAGAGGGACGCTCAATGAAAATCCGACTAGGAGCATTGCAGCTCTGCCCGGCAGAGTCGTACTTGTAGTCGGCGATTGTTTTTGCTGTGGTCTCTATGTCGGCGTCGGAGCTTATGACCACGGGAGAATGTCCCCCTAGTTCGAGAACATGCCGAATGAGATGTGCCGCGGCCACGCTTCCGAGATGTTTTCCGATGGGTGTCGAGCCTGTGAAAGACATGGCACGAACGATTGGCGAGGCAAGGAGCGCAGAAGAAATCTTCGCCGGTATGCCAAAAAGGACTTGAAGGACGTTGCGTGGCAAGCCGGCGTCAAATAACGCACTAGCGATGGCAAGCGCAGTACTGGGCGTCTCTTCAGCTGCTTTGAGGATCACCGGGCAGCCAGCAACAAGCGCGGCCGAAATCTTGCGCGCCATGATCACTGCTGGATAGTTCCAAGGTGTGAACGCAGCTGCGACTCCGATCGGCTGGGGCAGCACGCGCACTTGTCCGCGCGACGTCTGGAGAACGGTCGTAGCATTCAATCGCTCCGACTCGCCGCCATGCCATTCGAAAGTTTCAACGGCACGCTCCCATTCGGTCTCGGACTCCGCTAAGGTTTTGCCTTGTTCAAGAGTCAAGAGTTCTGCGTTCTCCTTGATACGACTTCGCAGGAAACCGGCCGCACGCGTAAGGATTGCTCCACGTTCGACCGGTGAGTGTTGCCGCCACGGGCGGCGAGCACCCTCAGCGGCATCGAGAGACCTACCGATGTCTTCAAGAGTGGCGCACACAAGCGATCCTACGACCGTTTCATCGGCAGGATTCGTGATGGGCAACAACTCGCGCGAACCCCTCGGCAAGGAAATCCCCGAGATGATGGGGCTGCATTCCAGATCTTGAGCGAGGTTCATCCTAAATAGGACCTCGTGACCCTCGGTTTGGCCACAGCGTGACGAATCGCTTGTTTTCCGCGTTGGACTGAGTTGACCTTGGAAACTAAGTTGCTCCATTGCAGCAAGATCGATCGTTCGATCTGCTTAATCATTTCCAGCACCGGTGGAGTGAGAGCATCTTCAAATAGCTCAGTGCGGTGCAGGTGCTGGTGATCGATGGCCGAGACAACCCAACAGTGGCCTGTTTCGGAGGAATCGCTGGCGCCACGGCCAAGCATACCGGCCTCGTCGGGTCTGTCGCCGTTTCCAGAGGTGAACATTTTAGTTGGGCTACGAGTTTCGGTCGAACAAGCCAAAGCTCTCGGTATGACGGGTAAGGCAGCTAAAGACATCGGCCGAGCTCGGGCCATCACAGAACTCTTTACGCCGAACGCCGGAGAGATCGAACGGGCCCGCAAGATTGTTGAGAAGTTCGAGGCAGACCCGACCACGTCTCTCGTATTCGAGGGTAACCTGATCGAACTTCCGACAATAAAACGATTGAGAAGCATTGCTGCATTCGGCCTTATATAGGAAGGGTTACAGAATGACTAAGCGACTGTCATACCGAGCTGAATCAGTCAGGCCACAATGCGCCGCCTTGCACACCGCCGCCATGCAATAGCCCCCTGGCGCGCTACGGCGGGCCGCCCAAACTTCCGAGCAGATACTGAGTGGATCACGATTCAAATCCGCCGGCAGCGGTGTCTTGAGCTTTCTCTATTTGCTTTGACATCTCGCTCGTTCTTGTCCACCCCAACTGCGAATAGAGCGGCATTCCCTTGGCACTGGCATGAAGAACCGCGAAGCCGATGCCGCGATTCGCGAATTCGATTTCGGCAAGTCGCATCAGTTTCGAAGCCAATCCTCGCCTCCGGTACCCAGGTTCGACGAAAAGGTTGAGTACATATCCGCGCTTGAAACCGGTCGGATGAAAATGATGCAGAGGCCAATCGATCAACAGGAGTCCAATTCCTCCGACCGGACGACGTTCATCGAATGCGAGAAACCCGAAGTAGCTGCCATCCCTCAGCTTCGGTCCCAACTAGGCCCGAAAATGCGGCCTCATCGCGCTCAAGACTTCCTCCATGACGCCGGCATCACGGAACATTTCTTCACGGTGTCGACAGATTAGCTCCAGATCCTGCTCGCAAAGCCTACGGAAATCCACTTCTGCCCCCCGTAGCAAGTTTCGCATGAGACGACCACCCGTGAAGTGGTTTGCGGCGGTCTCTATAGCGAGATATTCGCTCACTATGGAGATTTAAGTTCAAGCCCCATCGGCAGTGCAACTCGCTTCTGGAGCGAACTCAATCAAGCATCGGATCGCGAATCGACTTGCGGAACTGGGAGCAGAGCGAGGATGGACGTTGGAGACGCTTGCGCAGCGCACCGGAATCAGCCGCGCGACATTGTCCCGGTTGGAGCGCTACGAGTGGAGTCGTTAAACCATTGCAACTACAAGACATCGGAGTGGTTGGCACGCATTTAGAGCGATCCATCGCGTTGAGGAATTCATAGAGTGGGGTGATCGTGGGGGTGCAAGAAGCGAATACCCTGTGACCGGTTATTGACGTACGGGAGCTTACATCATGAATATTCTCGTCCCCTGGAAGCCGGTAGTCCTCATCTGGCTGCTGTTGTCCGCAATGCTCTGGTGCGGGTACGTCGGGTCTTCGCTGCTGGAAGGGAAAAATCCCTTTGCGCTTTATGCGCTTCAGGCACCCCATGACCGCCATTCCAATCGCATCGTGCATCACCAGGCGTATTCGCATGACGCCGGTGATCGTCTGCGCGGTGAGTCGGAGTCTCCTGCGCGAGAGCAACCAGTCCTGCCCCCGCAGAACTTAATGTTGCGGGGACCAGAGCAGCTCGCATAGCCGGTGCGGCTATTCAGCCTCTGACTAGTGGAATGTCCTTTCTCAAGAGGCTCGGCGCAACCGCGGAAGGCGCTCAAAAATGCTTCCATGCTCCAGTCCACCTTTGGGTCCGGCCTTAGAATGGGACCTGATCGAGGGGACGGCCATTCGCACGTGGGTCAGTCTGTTCGCGGGATTAGGTGCCTTGCTGGTGAGCGGCACTCTTTCTGCACTGCCCTCCATCTATCCCAACCAGTTCCCCCATCACCCGGCGATTGTCTGGGCATCTCTGATCGTGGGAATCTGCCTCGTCCTCGTCGGAGGGCTGACTAAAGTACCCTCCCGCATACAGGTGCGCAAGATAATGATAGAGCCAGCAACTGCAGCCACATCTGTGCAGGCGAAGAGCGAAGGGGTCGCATCGAGCAGAAGGACATTGGGGCTCACGCTACTGGCGATCAAGTCAATCTGTATTTCAGTGGCCCTGCAGGGCAGCCGCAAGCCGCTCCATCAGTACCGGAGCCTGTTTCACAGACAAGCGGGGAGGCCAGACGCCCCAGTACGGATCCGTCCGGGGGGGGCGCTCCGTGATGAGCGTCCCTACCGGGACCTTTGAAATTCGACGGATTCTCCGGAGTCAGCGTCATTCCGTGCGTAATGCCTGCATCGGATCGATCCGCGAGGCTCTCCACGCGGGAATGAGGCAGGCCACCGACGCCACAGCCGCCAGCAGCGCGGCCACCGCAGCGAAGATGTGAGGATCGAGCGCTGGAGTTTCGTAAAGCATCGACTGGATCAGGTGCATGATTGCGGCGGCGGCCGCCAGTCCCAGCGCCAGTCCATAGAGGGCCGGCCGCAGGCCGTCGGCCAGCATGAAGCTCAGGACCTGGCTGCGCTTCGCGCCAAACGCTATACGAACACCGATTTCCGCCGTTCGCTGCGTGGTCAGGTAGGAGAGGACTCCGTAGAGCCCCACCGAGGCAAGCAGCAGCGAGAGCACGGCAAACGACAGCACGAGCGTGGCGCTGAGGCTAGCGTTGCCGAGCGACTGCTCCACGATCTGCGAGAGCGTGAAAACATCGGAGACCGGCAACTGGGGATCGAGTTGCGCAATCTGTTTCTGGACGGGAATCGCAAAGGCCAGCGGGTCCGGCGAACTGGTGCGCACGACCAGGGAGAAGCCTCTTGAACCGTCGCCGCTCAGCACCGGAAGATAGAACGTAGCAAAGCCAGGCTGACCGACCTGGTAGAGTGTGTTGCCGACGACGCCGACGATTTCGTATTTTTCGCCGGTGAGGCTGATCACGATGTGCTTGCCAAGCGGATTCTCGCCGGGGAAATACTGCTGCGCCAGCTTGCGGCTGACGATGATGGTGTTTGGATGGCTGGCGCCGTCGTCCGCGGTAAAGAACCGGCCACTCAGCAGCGGAATCTCAAGGGCTCTGAAATAGCCCGCGTCAGCCGTGCGGTAGAGCGCATCGGGCTGCGCGGTGTTAGGCGGGGTCGTGGGATGCTCAGGGATGCTGAAGGTGTTATCGCTCCCGATTCCGGCGCCCGGTACGACAAACCCCAACCCCGCGGCGCGCACGCCGGGCATGGCGCGCACTCTCTCCAGCAACGATTCGTTAAACGCATTCACCTTGCCAGGGGTATCGTATTGTGCCGAAGGAAGGCTGTAGAACATGGTCAGCACGTTCTCGGTCGTGCAGCCCAAGTCAGCGGTCCGCTGCCGCCAGTAGCTCTTGAGCAGAAGGCCGGCGGCGATGAGCAGGGCCACAGTGGCGCCAACCTCCACTGTGAGCAGAGCCCTGCGCAGCGATGTGCGCGCGGGGTTGGCCGCCGTGGTTCGCGAGGATGCTTGGAGCGCCCCAGTCGTTCTTCGGGCCGTCGATGAGATTGCGGGGATCAGCCCTGCCAGAAGCGCCGAAGCAACCACCAGCGCGCAGGCGAAGGCCAGCACCACGCCGTCAGTGTGGATGCTTTGGGCGCTGGGCAGACCCTGCCACGTGCTCACCAGCCACTGCGTTCCCGCCAGCGACAACAATGCGCCTGCGAGCCCGCCGACAATCGAAATCAGCAGGCTTTCCGCAAGTTGCTCGCGAATTAGCGACAGCCTGCGTGCTCCGAGCGCGCTGCGGATGGCGATTTCCCTCTGCCGCGCGGCGGACCGCGCCACCATCAGGTTGGCTACGTTGAGGCAGCCGATCAGGAGCATGCAGCCGACCGCGCAGAGCAGCAGGATGAGTGGCTTCTGCACATCCTGCGACAGGGCCTGAATCAGCGTCTTCGAGGCAACGTCATCGGCCACTGGCGCGTTGAGATTCTCTAGGTGGAGCTGATGCTGCACTGCCTCCACCTGGCCGATGGCGCCGTCCAAGCTCACGCCAGGTTTCAGCCGCGCCACCACGTGGCCCAGGCGGATGTCGTGACGCGCGAGCAACGCCGGCGCCAGCCCGGACCGAAAGGGAACCCAGAGCTGATTCTCTGCGTCAGGCCAGTCGAACCACTTCGGCAGCACGCCCACCACGGTGTACGGCTTGCCATCGAGGTGGATTTGCCTGCCCACGATCGATGCATCCCCGCCGAACCGCCGCTCGAAGAGGCCCCACGTCAGCATCGCGACATCCCCGTTCGGACGATCCTCACTCTCGACAAACGTGCGCCCGATCGCCGCGCGTACTCCCAGCAGCGAAAACAGATTCCAGGTCCCGCCGCGCGCGTCCACCTGTTCCGGCAACTCCCCGTGTGTCCCGGTAAGGGTAAATTGCGAATATCGCTCCGCCGCCATGTCTGCAAAACCGTGGGTTTTCGCGCGCCAGTCGTAGTAGTCGGCGGGAGCGTCGGGGACATAATTGAACCCCTGCGCATTCATGCTGGGATCGCGGAAATGCTCGTAGATCATCACGAGCTGCGACGGATCGCGGAACGGCAGCGGCCTCAGCAGCACCGACCGCACCACCGTGAACAGCGACGTTGCTGCCCCGATGCACAATGCCATGACGAGGACGGCGATCAGCGAAAAGCCGGGCGAGCGAAACAGTGTGCGGAAGCCGATTCTGAGGTCGCGGAAGAGAGTTTCCAACATGGTCCGGCTCCACACCACGCGCGTCTGCTCGCGAATCAGCGTCGGATTGCCGAACGCGCGCCGCGCGGCATAGTGTGCCTCTTCTGCTGATGCCCCGCGTTCCCGCTGCTCTTCCTCTCCCAATTCCAGGTCAGAACGCAGTTCTCGCTCCAGGTCCTCATCCCGCTTCCTGATCGGCCACCAGCTCATCTCACCCCTCCTCAGCCGTTCGGCCGCATCACGAGCGCAACCGCCTCGGCCATCTGTTTCCACTGCGATTCTTCGACCACGAGCTGCTTTCTGCCCTCTTCCTTCAGCCGGTAATACTTGAATTCCCGGTTGCGGTCCGGGACGGTCTCCCATTTCGAGCTCACCCATCCCCTTCGCTCCAGGCGGTGCAGCGCGGGATAGAGGGAGCCATGCTGCATCTGTAGAAAATCGTTCGTTGTCCGCTGAATATGCTTGCCAATCTGGTGCCCGTGAGAAGGTCCATAAAGCAGCGTGCGTAAGATGAGCATGTCCAGCGTGCCCTGAAGCAGATTGGCGCGTTGTTTATCTTGTCTCGCCATGGAAGACATTCGACCCCCAATCAGTTATGACGGTAGACACTCGACTATCAAACTGTCAAGGCGGCTTTCTCGGTTGGCGATTTGAGACCAACACGCTCATCCGCGAACGCCTCGACTAAATTGCGCAAATCGGATAATTCGGGCAATGACTTGCAGCCAGCTAGCGGGACTCGCTACGCACGTCTCCTGGAGGGCTTCATGGATAATCTCAAGACCCATTCGGCGGTCTTCCTGGGAGATTCAATCGGGGGCGCCACTGCTGTCCGCCGCGCATACATGCATCCAAACCGAGTGCAGGCTCTTGTTTTATGCGACAGTGGTGGGTGCAACCTGCTAGCGCAGTTGCCCGTATCTTCGTGGGTGCGTTTGTCCAGTTCTTTGCTGCAGGACGAAGAGGGGCCTCGTCGTATCAGTGGGTTTTCGGCAAATACTACCAACAGGTCTTGATCAGAAAGCCCGCACAGCTGCAAAGAGAACGGATTATTCGATCCGCATATGAACAGCTCCGATATTGGACAGGCATGGAGGAGCTTCGGCCGCCCAGAAGAGAATCTCAATCCGATTCTTCCTGAAACCCAATGCCCTGTATTGATTGCCTGGGCCAAAGATGACTTCGTGGTTCCTCTAAAAAAAGCACAGCCTGCCTTTCAGCGTTTTCCGAATCACCGCCTGGAAGTATCTGACGGAGGACACGCAGCCTTCCTCGAAGACCCTGACCATTTCGAACAGTCACTCAGAAAATTTCCAAGGGAGAACGTGAGGTAACGTCAACGCCCTCGCTGCCTCACGATTCACCTTGTTTCAAGACTTCCTCTGACCGCCTCAAAGAGCGCCAGTCACTACAAGTCTCTCAGTTAGTTTTGCAACAATCCGCTCTGCCGACGCAAGATGTTCAACGACCATCGACCGGGCAAGCCGTGCGTTACCGATCCGGCATGCTCTGAGGATTTTTGCGTGCTGAAGCTGGAAAGCTTTTGTGCTGGCCAGCAGATTGGTCTGTAAACGTTCGTATCGCTCTACCTGGCTCCGCAGATCCCGTATGCACTTGAGCTGGCGCTTGTTGGCACAAGGAGCGTAAAGAAGTTCGTGAAACTCTCGATTGAGTTCGCCCTGTTTTTCCGCTGTGGTTGCTTCTCCAAGCAGACGATGAACGAGTTCGACTCGGGCGAGCGTCTCATCGTCCATGCGCTTGACAGCGTGATAGATCGCGTCACCCTCAAGCAGCTTGCGTAGGCTGTAGATCTCCTCCGCGTCGGCCAGAGTCAGTGTCCGAACTATAGCACCACGATTCCTATTAATCTCAATAAGTCCCTCGGACTCCAATTTCTGAAGGCCTTCCCGCAAGGGGATTCTGCTAACGGAAAACCTGTCGGCCAACTCACGCTCAACCAGCCGCCCGCCATCCTCGAACTCACCAGCTGCTATGAGTTTGCGGAGCGCCGCGGCCACCGTTTCAGCCGTTGAATCTGAACTACCTTCCATATGCATTGGTCTCGATCCGTGGTATAATGGTATACCATCTTAACAGGAGATACTAATGCCCATTGCAAAGACGAGAACCACTCCCTATTACGCGGTGATTTTTACCTCTATCCGCACCAACGGAGATGACGGGTATGGAAACATGGCCAACGCTATGACTGAAGCTGCTGCGAAGCAGCCAGGATTTCTGGGTGTCGAGTCAGCGAGGGAGAAACTGGGCATCACGGTTTCCTATTGGGATAGCCTCGAGTCCATTGCTGCTTGGAAACAGGAGTCAGCGCACCTGATGGCTCAAAAGCTCGGTCGCGATCGGTGGTACAAAACCTACAAGACGCGTATTTGCCGGGTTGAACGGGACTACGAGTTTCAGAAATCTGATGCACAACCTCGGGTGGATTCCGCTGATTAATCGTCCGTCCAATTCGGATCGCTGCAATCCCCACTGGCATCTGGGCCTTTCGTCGGAGGGCGGAAGAGTTGTGGGAAAGGAAGAGATCCGCGCTTATTGGACTCGGCAATGGGCCGCGTTCGATCCCCATGTAGACCCACTGGCAATCACCGAGGGCGACGGAGGCAAGGTCCGCGTGAGGGTGCACCAAAGCGTCAAGAGCCTTGAAGGGGCTGTTCTATCCGACAGTGAAGTTCTCCACGTATTCACCATGCACGGCGGTCTTATCGCAGCCATGCACCTCGAGGATGAGGACGGTGCGACTGCTGGGCCGTCTGCAGCATTCGCACATTGATCCATAATTGGCGAGCCACCGCGGAGCGCGAGAGACCGGAGCAAGCCTCGGGACGGGTCTCACACAAACAATTGCCTGAGAGGTAATTGCTGCACTTTGCAATCTATTCCATAGTTAGCTGGTAGCCGAGCACGATCGTTTGAGAGGCTCCAAATCAACAGCGAGGATCACATGGCAAACTATCCAGTTCATACGATCGCATCGGCGCCGGCGCTCGAACAGTTGCAAAAGGCTTTTGGCGTTCTTCCCAATCTTCCCGCGGTCATTGCAAATTCACCAAAACTGATCAACTCCCTCGTGGGTATGTTTCAGCAAGTCCATAGCCCAGGCCTCACCGAGGCGGAGAATCAGATCGTTTTGCTGACCGACGCAGTTGCGAACTCCTCCACCTATGCTGTGGCGTTCCACACGGCGTTGGCGCTCCAGCAGGGCGTCAGTCCCGAAGAGACCGGTGCGATCCGTGAGCGGCGCGTACCGAGAGACAGTCGGTTCGCTGCTCTTTCCACCCTTGCCAGGACGCTCATAGAGAAGCGGGGACACCTGAGCGAACAGGACCTCGAGTCGTTTATCACTACCGGCTTCACCAAAGAACAGGTCTTTGAGGTGGTCGCCATCGTGGCAGCATCGACGATCACCAACTACGCTGGAACCATCGCCAATCCGCCGCTAGATGATTCCTTCCGTCAGCACGCCTGGCAGGGTTAAGCACGCGCCGTGAAAACCGGCGAATCCGCCTCTCCTGGCGGTTTCGTCCAATCACATGCAGAAAGGAGCCAATCATAATGGGAACGCAGTTCACTCCCGCGGTTCCTCGGCTCGGCGAGTTGCTGCGCTACTGGCGGCAGGAGCGCGGCAAGAGCCAACTGGCCCTTTCCATGGACACCGGCATCTTGCAGCGTCATCTGAGCTTTGTGGAAAGCGGGCGAAGCGCTCCGAGCCGGGATTTCCTTTCCGTTGTTTCCGATGCTCTCAACATTCCTCTCCGGGAACGGAATGTGCTGCTGCTTGCCTCGGGCTTCGCTCCCCAATACAGCGAGCAGAGTTTGGATACCGGACAAATGGCGATAGTGACGCGGGCCATCGACCGGATGCTGGAGCAGCATGAGCCGCATCCGGCGCTTGTGCTGGACCGGTATTGGAACGTCATCCGAACCAACGATGCCGCCCCGCGATTCTTTGGGTCATTCATCGATCTGGAGACGAGGCCGAAGCCACGAAACCTTCTCGATCTGATGTTCGACCCGGCAGGGATGCGGCCGTTTGTCGAGC
>Ga0335074_10003790_pt1 | contig 20753 bp, 15 predicted proteins | sample Lox_Sample_23_FD_206715 | JGI IMG/M metagenome (GOLD analysis project Ga0335074, IMG submission 206715) | Soil microbial communities from Loxahatchee National Wildlife Refuge, Florida, United States - Lox_Sample_2.3 | ecosystem: Environmental > Terrestrial > Soil > Wetlands | place: USA... | reverse complement strand
GGGTTCGGTACGGGTAGCCATCGTGGGCGTCGGGAACTGCGCAAGTTCCCTCGTTCAGGGTGTTGAGTACTACAAGGACGCCGACCCGGCGAGCCGGGTACCGGGCCTGATGCACGTACAGTTCGGGCCCTACCACGTACGGGACATCGAGTTCGTGGCAGCGTTCGACGTCGATGCGAAGAAGGTCGGCCGCGACCTGGCCGAGGCGATCGTCGCCAGCGAGAACAACACCATCAAGATCTGCGACGTGCCGCCGACGGGCGTGACCGTCCAGCGCGGCCCGACCATGGACGGTCTCGGTGAGTACTACACCGAGATCATCAGCGAGTCGGACGAGGAGCCAGTCGACGTCGTTCAGGTGCTCCGCGACGCGAGGGCGGACGTGCTGGTGTCCTACCTGCCAGTCGGCTCGGAGCAGGCAGACCGCTTCTACGCCCAGTGCGCGATCGACGCGGGCGTGGCGTTCGTCAACGCGCTTCCGGTGTTCATCGCCTCTGACCCGGTCTGGGCAAGGAAGTTCACCGATGCCGGCCTGCCGATCGTCGGTGACGACATCAAGTCCCAGGTCGGCGCTACCATCACGCACCGCGTCCTGGCCAAGCTCTTCGAAGACCGCGGAGTCGAGCTGCTGCGCACCTACCAGCTCAACTTCGGCGGGAACATGGACTTCATGAACATGCTGGAGCGCAAGCGCCTCCAGTCGAAGAAGATCTCCAAGACGCAGTCGGTCACCTCGCAGATCCCGCACGAGATGGCCAAGGCCGACGTCCACATCGGCCCCTCAGACCACGTGCCGTGGCTGGACGACCGCAAGTGGGCCTACGTCCGGCTCGAGGGCCGCTCCTTCGGCGACACGCCGCTGAACCTGGAGTACAAGCTCGAGGTCTGGGACTCGCCCAACTCGGCCGGCGTCATCATCGACGCAGTCCGCGCCGCCAAGATCGCCAAGGACCGCGGTATCGGCGGCCCGGTGCTGTCCGCATCGTCCTACTTCATGAAGTCGCCGCCCGAGCAGTACAGCGACGACGTCGCGCGCGAGGCGGTCGACAAGTTCATCCGCGGCGAGCTGCCCCGCTAGCCCGTCCCTCCCAAGCACGTCACAGCGGGAGCCCGGTCGGCCGGGCTCCCCGTTACGATCAAAGACCCTTCCGGCCGGGAACGAGCCGCCTGTGCCCGTGCCCGCAGGCTGCTTCGCGCCGTACCGGCTGGGCAACCGCGCTGGCGTCCAGACTGCGCTTCGCCCGCTCGCCACCGCTCCCGCTGGCCCCCTAGGCTGATGGCGTGACCCGCCCGGAGCCAGCACCGCAGGCGCCCTCCTCGGCGCACGCGGTACCGCCTGCCCAGGGCCCGCCTGCCCAGGACCCGCCCGCCCAGGGCCAGGCGCCCGCCCCTCATCGCGGCTCGTTCCTGCACGACCTGCGCGTCGTCTGGGCCGAGCACGAGTTCCGCCGGCTGCTGTCCACCCGGCTCGTCTCGCAGACCGGCGATGGCATCTTCACGGCGGCGGTCGGTACGTATGTCTTTTTTAGCAATTCGTTCTTCCCCGACCCGGCGGCAGGCGCGGCCGCGTTCGCGGTCCTGTATGGCCCCTACTCGCTGATCGGCCCGTTCGCGGGCGTCTTCATCGACCGCTGGTCGCGGCGCCAGATCCTGACGTACTCGGCCCTGCTCAGGTCCGTCTTCGTCGTGCTGACGGCAGGTCTGATGGCGGCAGGCAACAAGGGCTTCGCGCTTTACCTGGCAGTGCTGCTGGTCCTCGGCGTCAACAGGTTTTTCTTGTCAGCGCTGTCGGCCGCGCTTCCGCACGTAGTTGCCGGTGACAAGCTTGTGATGGGGAACTCAGTGTCACCCACGCTGGGCGGCACCCTGGCCGCGGTCGGCGGAATCGTGGGACTCGGAGTGAACGCGGCCACTGGCGACACCGAGCGCGGCGCCGCCATCACCCTGCTGGTGGCCGGCGCCTGCTACGTGGCCGCCAGTATGGTCGCCAGGACAATGCCGCGCGATCTGCTTGGCCCGGTACGCGAACCAGGCAGCCCTGCGCCCGGGCGGCTGCTGACGGAGCTCCGCGTGGTGGCAGTCGGCCTGATCAATGGCGTGCGTTACGTCGTCAGGCGGCGCGGCCCGGCCACTGCGCTCGGCGCCACCGGCGGCAACCGGTTCTTCTACGGGATCTTGTTCCTGATATCGATCCTGCTGTACCGGAATTACTTCTATGCCGGCATTAAGTCCAGCATTGCCGAGACTCACTACGGCTACCTGGTCGCGGCCGTGGCGGTGGGTTACTTCTGCGCCGCTCTGGTCACGCCTCCCGTGACCAGGCGGCTCACGAAGCCCGCGTACATAACCGTGATGCTGGGCGCCAGCGCGCTGCTGGTCGGGATTCTCGGCGCGACCTTCAGCCAGGCCGCCTTCATCGTGATGGGCTTCTTCCTCGGCCTGGCCGGCCAGGCCATCGCTATCAGCGCGACCACGATCCTGCAGGAACAGGTCGCGGATGACTACCGCGGCCGGGCGTTCTCTTACTACGACATGATGTTCAACATCACCTTCGCGGCTGCGGCGCTGATCAGCGCGCCGTTCATGCCGCGCAGTGGCCACTCGCCTGAGCTGATCGCGGCCATCGCCCTCGGCTTCGCCGTCGTCGCCGTCAGTTACTGGCTCACCGGCCGTCACTCAGCCGGACCCGGCGTGGGCGCCGATAGCCCCGCAGCTTAGAGCGAAGACTTAAGGCCATATACGCACCCCAAGTCTTCACCTAAGCGTTCGTGATGCCCTCGTCCGCGGCCCAGCGCAGCAGTTCGGCGACCGCGGCATCGTGATCCAGCGGGCCGCGCTCGATGCGAAGCTCCTTCAGGTACGCCCAGGCCCGGCCGACATGCGGCCCCGGCGGAATGCCCAGGATCGCCATGATCTCGTTGCCGTCGAGGTCGGGCCGGATGCTGTCCAGCTGCTCCCTGGCGGCCAGCTCGGCGATCCGCTCCTCCAGGCTGTCGTAGGCCCGCTCGAGGCGCAGCGCCTTGGCCCTGTTCCTGGTGGTGCAGTCAGCCCTGGTGAGCGCATGGAGCCTGGACAGCAGCGGCCCGGCGTCGGTGACATAGCGGCGCACCGCCGAGTCGGTCCAGTCGCCCTCGCCGTAGCCATGGAACCGCAGGTGAAGCTCGATCAGGCGGCAGACATCCTGAACGATCTCCTTGCGGTAGCGCAGGGCGGCCAGCCGCTTCCTGGCCATCTTGGCACCGACCACCTCGTGATGGTGGAACGCGACGCGGCCATCGGGCAGCCGGGACCTGGTGCTCGGCTTGCCGATGTCGTGCAGCAGTGCCGCCAGCCGGAGCACGATGTCTCGCTCCAGGTCGTATCGCCCCTCGAGCTCGATCGCCTGGCTCAGCACGATCAGCGAATGCTGGTACACGTCCTTGTGCCGGAAGTGCTCGTCGGCCTCCAGCCGGAGCGCCGGGACCTCAGGCAGCACCTGATCCGCGACACCGGTGTCGACCAGCAGGGCAATGCCGGCCGCCGGGCCACCTGGCCGCTCGGACAGCAGCAGCTTGGTCAGCTCGCCCTCGATCCGCTCGGCGGACACCCTCGGTGGCGCCAGCAGGGCCGTCAGTTCCGACATGGCAGCCCGGGTCTCCTCGGTCGCCGTCAACCCGAGCTGAGAGGTGAACCTGGCGGCCCGGAGCATCCGCAGCGGATCGTCGGTGAACGAGGCGACCGGCGACCCTGGTGTCTGCAGCACCTGGCGGCGCAGGTCAGCGATCCCCCCGAACGGGTCGACCAGCTCATAGGAGGGCAGCCTGGCTGCCATCGCGTTGACTGTGAAGTCCCGCCGGGACAGGTCTTCCTCGAGTGACTTGCCGTAGGACACGACCGGTTTGCGCGAGGTCCGGTCGTAGGTGTCGCTGCGGTAGGTCGTGATCTCGAACACGGTGCTGCCCTTGCGCAGCCCGACGGTGCCGAAGTCGATCCCGATGGTCCAGACGTCGCTTGCCCAGCCGCTGACTACCGCCAGGATCTCGGCTGGCGTGGCGTCGGTCGTCAGGTCGACGTCAGGCGACTGGCGGCCGAGGAACGCGTCTCTGACGGTTCCGCCGACCAGCGCGATCTCGTGGCCGGCGGCCACGAACAGCGCCCCGAGTTCGGCCGCGGTAGGCGAAATGCCAGCAAGCAGCGCAGCCGCAGCCTGCAGCTGGCGATCACTCAGCGAATCTGGATCTGGCACGGGCATTGAGAATAGGTGGCGGGCGTAGCCTGTGGGAAACGAGTAAGCCGGGGAACCCGAGAGTAAGTCGCAGGATACCGCCCGGCGCCGGCTGGCTACGGTAGCGGTTGCGGCTGTGCCTCAGGCACTCGGCTGCCTTCAATAGCATTTCTCCATGCCACCGCCGCCCGGATCCGCCGTTTCGCCGGGTGCCCGGCCAGCGGTGCTCCACGGTGGTATCCGCAGCTGCGTGACAGGCGGGTGGACGACGATGGGAAGACGGGCGGGCAGCGCGCTTGCTGCTGTTCTCGTCCTGGTCGCCGTCGGAGCCGCCACAGCCATCGGAGCCGGCTCGGCAGCCGCGAGCACAACCGCGAAGTCAGCGACCAGCGTCGCCGCCGCCGGTCAGCAGTTCGGCCAGTCTGGAGTCAGCGTCACCATCACCGGGATGACGCCGGAGGAGGCCGTGCCTGGCTCCGTGATCACGGTCACCGGCACGGTCACCAACACCTCCGCCAAGCCGGTCAGCGACCTCGTCGTCGACCTGCTGAGCTCCAGTGCCCCGATCACCAGCGAGACCTACCTTCAGCCGGGAGCAGCCGAGCTGGCTGGCCTGGCGAACGCAGCGATCCCCAGGGCCACCTCGCAGCTCACAGGACAGCTTCAGCCGCGCGCTGCGACTCGCTGGACGATCCAGCTGAAGGACAGCAAGATCGGCATGTCGGTCTTCGGTGTGTATCCCCTCGAGGCGCAGGTCATAGACGCCGTCACCCAGCTGCCGGTGGCCGACGCGCTCACCTATGTGCCGTACACGCCGCGCAGCAAGGGGCCTGACAGCTACTCCATTCCGCGCCGGGCCAAGATTTCCTGGGTCTGGCCACTGATCAGCACGCCACTGCTGACCGAGCCGGGGCAAAGCGCCTGCCAGGCTCCGCAGGCCAAGGCGCTGGCCGGCAGCCTCAGCAGCACCGGCAGGCTTGGCCAGCTGGTCGCCGCGGCCGCGGCGACCGCCGGGGCCGCGGACACGTACGGGTCCGCGACCGGCATCAGCCGGAGCGACCGGGCCGCCAGCAAAGCCGCTGCTGCGGAGGACGCTGCCGCCAGGACTCACCCGGCCCAGAGCCTCGCTGGCTATGACGGCATCACCTGGGCCATCGACCCGGCGCTGCTCTGGGACGTTCAGTCGCTGGCCGACTGCCAGGCGACTGAACCGCAGTGGGCCAAGACCGCGTCGGACTGGCTGACGCAGCTCAGCAGTACCAGCGCAAGCCAGCCAATGTTCGTCACCCCGTACGCCAACCCGAACGCCGGCTCACTGATCAGCTCGCACCTTGGCGGAGACGTGACGCAATCGTTCGGCATCGGCCAGACAATCGCCAGCACTATCCTCCGCCGTGACCTGCGCCCTGCGACAAGCACTGCGGCCGCAGGCCAGACGAACAGCGCCGCCGTCTACTGGCCGCCAGCGAGCACCTCCGACTACGTGACGCTGGAGGCTCTGGCGGTGAAAGATGGCATCCGGACGGCTCTGCTCAGCAGCGCAGCGCTGCCGGCCGGGTGGCCGACCGTCTCGCGGTACCTGAACGGCAGCGGCGGCTATCTCAACCTCGTGCTGGCCAGCCAGCCGCTGACCCAGCTGCTAGCCGCGGGCAACAGCCCATCGACGTCCACCTTCGCAACCGGGCAGCAGTTCCTGGCCGAGACCGCGCTGCTGGCGCAGCAAGATCCCGGCCAGCCGATCATCGTGGCACCACCTCAGCACTGGGGCCCGTCCCAGGGCCTGGCGGCAGACCTCCTGGCCGATACCGCATCGGCATCGTGGCTAGCCCCGGCAAGCCTGACCTCGCTGGCCAGTGCCAAGGACCTGCGCCGTACAGCCAGCGACGAACTCCACACCCGGCAGCCGCCGCTCGGGAACCGTGAAGCGGCCCGGCTGGCCGGGGTTGACGCCGCCGTGTCGCAGCTCGAGCTACTCAAGAGCGGTACGGACCAGAGCCTCTACCAGACTGTGGCAACAGACGAGTCGTCCGCGTGGCGAGGCACCGCCAGACCGGCGCGGAAGAACCTGGCCACATTCGCTGACTGGCTCGCAAAGCAGCAGCAGGGCGTCCAGGTCGTCGCAGAGAAGCGGGTCACCCTGGGCGGGCTGAAGGGAAGCGTGCCAGTCTCGATCGCTAACCGGCTCAGCTATCCGGTGCGGGTCAGCCTTGAAGCTACCGCCAAGGGCGGCTTCAAAGTCGCCGCGAGCCCGGCCGGCCTGATCACTATCCAGCCCCACGACGCGCTGACTGTCAGGCTTCACGTGACTGCCAGCGCGGTTGGCTCAAGCATCGTCAGCCTGACTCTTCTCAACAAGGATGGTCAGCCGCTCAGCGCGGCCGACCCCACCCTGATGACGATCCAGGCAACCCAGGTCGGCGTGCTTGGAGCCATCGTCTGCGCGATCGCGCTCGGTGTCTTCCTCATCGCCTACGCGGCCCGCGCGGTCCGTCGCGGCCGGCCGGCCCCGGCGGACGAGCCAGCTGACACGCATCCGCCAGACCAAGGCAGCGCAGCTGTTGAGAGCACAGCACACACAGAACCGGATACCGTCATGAGAGAGCAAAGAGAGCTAGGTGCGGCCGGGACGTTAGGCCCGTAACACACGCCAGCACCGTGACTGAGGAGGCCGATGACCCGGGGAAAACCTGAGCCTGACCCCAATGCGGCAGCTGGCAACCGCGGCCGGAACGACCGGCGCGCGGTTCCAGGCTGGAACGTGGACCAGGACTGGTATACCGGGCCCGCCTACGAGGACACGGGGTGGCACCTAGACATCTCCGATGTGGACTGGGGCCGCAGCCCCGGTCCACAGGGGTCGGAGCCGGGGTTCGATGACGAGGACCCTGGCGATCGGCCTTATCGGGCCGGGAACGCGCCGGGCCAGCCGCCGGTCAGCTATGGCAGGCCGGCCGACGCATCGGCTGGCCCGGACCCGCACCCGCCGAGGCGGCCAGGCCGTCACTCTCGGCCGCACCCAGATGCATCCGCCCCGCCGCCAGGCCGCGCGGAGGCCCAGCGGCGAGGCCGGCCGGATCGGGACAGCGCCGAGCACGAGCCCGGCGGGTACGGTCCGCCGGTCTACGAGGAACCGGCGGTCTACCACGAGCCCGCTGGGCCGCCCCAGCCGAGGCCGACGGAACCGCGCGCCTATCAGCCCGCCGACTACCAGACCGACAGGTACCAGGCTGACCCCGGCTACGACGACCGCGCCCCGACCCGCCAGAACCGCCGCCCGGCCCCCCAGACGGGTGACTTCCAGACCGGCGAGTACCAGGCTGGCAAGTACCAGGCTGGCCCCGGCTACGACGACCCCGCGCCGACCCGCCAGAACCGCCGCCGGGCGCCGCATGACTACGAGCAGCAGAGCGATTACAACGCCCCGGCCTACGCCGATCCGGGAGCCCAGCCGACGCCGCCAGGAAGCCATCAGCCGCCCGGTTACGGCGAAGCGGGCGAAGCGGGCCAGACACGGCCCCCCATCCCGGCGGAGGGCTACCACCGGCCGGGCAGTCAGCCGGATCCCTACGGCGGCGTGTCAGGGCAGCCGCGAGACGCCGAGTACGCCGGAGATACGCAGCACGTGCGCGCGCACCGGCCGCGGGCGTACGAGGCAGGGTCCCGCGAGCCCGATTATGACGCGCCGGACGACTACGAGACCGGGGACTTCGAGACCGGGGACTTCGACGCCGACTACCAGACCGACGTCTTCGAGCTAACCGGATACGGACAGGCCGTCCCCGGCTTGCCGCCGCCCGGCCTGCCCCCGCCGCCCAGGACGCGATCGGCCGCACCTCCCGCCGTCATGCGGCGCGCCGCTACCGGAACGGGAGCTCCGGCCGCCGCTGGCGCCGACAATGTCTCCGTCGTCCGGTCCAGCGGCGTCATGGCGGCAGGCACTCTTGGTTCCCGGCTGACCGGGTTCCTGCGCACGCTCGTGCAGAGCGTCGCGATCGGCGTGATCGGCATCGGCGAGGCTTACAACCTGTCCAACACGCTGCCTAACGTGGTGTACAACCTCGCCCTCGGCGGGATCCTGACCAGCGTGGTCGTCCCCCTGATCGTGGCCGCCGCGAAGCGTGATTCCGATCGCGGCCGCGGCTACGACCAGCGGATGTTCACGCTAGGCACGTTCGCCTTGCTCGGCATCACACTGGTCGCGACGGCGCTGGCAGTACCGATCGTCCACCTCTACAGCGGCAGCCAGGTCACTGGACGGGTCCAGCACCTGGCGATCATATTTGCGTTCTTCTTCATCCCGCAGATCTTCTTCTACGGCATCAGCTCGCTGATGGGAGCGATACTGAACGCCCGCGGCAGCTTCGCCGCGCCGATGTGGACGCCGATCGTCAATAACATCGTGGTCATTGCCGTGTTCGGCATGTACATCGCGATGGTTGGCGTGCACAACCTGGCGCACATGAGCAAGACGGTTGCCATCTCGGGCTCCGACGTCGCGCTGCTCGGGATCGGCACCACGGCCGGCATTGTCGCGCAGACTGTCGCCCTGGTGCCGGCGCTGCGTCGGGTCGGCTTCCGCTGGCACCCCAGACTTGACTTCCGCCGCTCCGAGGTGGTCGAGATCGGCCGGATGGGCGGCTGGATGTTCTGCTATATCGGGGCGACCCAGGTGGCGTACCTGATTACCACCAAGGTGGCGGGCGACACCAAGACCGGTATCTCCGACTACAGCTACGCGTGGCTGCTGTTCCAGCTCCCCTACGCGGTGGTTGGCATCTCCGTCATCACCGCGCTGCTGCCGCGGATGAGCGCCCATGCCGCAGAACGACGGCTCGGCCTGGTCCGCGGGGACTTCTCGACCGGTGTCCGGCTGGCCTCGACGATCGTGGTGCCGTGCTCCCTGATCCTCGCCGTGCTCGGTCCGTCTCTCGGCCAGGTGTTCTTCGGCCATGAGGCGTCGACGCCTCAGGAAGGCCGCTACGTCGGTGTGGTCTTCGCGGTGTTCTGCCTGGGCCTGCTGCCGTACATGATCTTCCAGCTGCAGCTCCGCGTGTTCTACTCGCTGCACGACAGCAGGACCCCGGCCATGATCGGCCTGGTGACCATGTTCGTGAACATCGTCGCGAACCTCATCGCGCTGGCGACGCTGAGCAAGGGCGACCTGGTCGCCGGGCTGGGTGTTGGCTTCGGCCTGGCGAACCTCGTCGGCCTGCTGCTGGCGTGGCGCATCCTCCGGATCAGGCTGCGTGGCCTGGACGGGTACCGGATCGGCCGCACGCTCGTGCGGATGCATGCCGCGACCCTCCCGGCAGCGCTGCTGGCCGTCCTGGTCGCGCTCGTCTCGTCGGACCCGTACGTCGACGTGATCATTGGCGGCGGGCTGGCCATGGTCGTCTACCTGGTATTCGGCCGGGCGCTGCGGATCGAGGAGCTGACTGGTCTCACCCGCAGCGTGCGAGCGAGGCTGGTCCGGTGACCTTTCCTGCGGGTAACGGTTTGTCGCCGGGCCGGCGCAGGCCCGTCTGCCGGGCGCTAAAGCGCCCTAGCATGGTGTGCAGTGTCGTTGTCTAGTCTGAGTTTGTCGATGTCTACGGCCCGTGAGGGGAGGTTCGAGGGCGGCGCGGGCGCCTTAGAACCGTCACCATGAGCACCTTTACGTCAGAGCCTGGTATCCGGCTCGGCGGCCGGTACCGGCTCGAGGACCGGCTCGCCGCGGCTAGTGGCTGGTCTGCCTGGAAGGCAATCGACGAGATCCTGGCCCGGCCAGTGAGCGTCATCACCTTCGCGGCCGGGTTTCCTCGGCTGGAGCAGGTCGTCACGGCCGCCCGGGCCGCGAGCCGGCTGACGGACACCCGGCTCACCCAGGTCTTCGACGTCGAAGACAACTGGGAGCGGCCTTACATCGTGCTGGAGTGGCCGGCCGGCGAGACCCTCTCGGATCTGCTAGCCCCCGGCACGCTTGAGCCGGCGGCCGGCGCCAGGATCGTCGCCGAGGTCGCCTCAGCCCTGTCCGGTGCACACGCAGCCGGTCTTGCCCATCTCTGCCTTCGCCCGGACACGGTTCGCTGGACCGCCGGCGGCGGCGTCAAGGTCACCGGCCTTGGCATCGATGCCGCCCTCGCGGACGTGACTGCCGAAGACCCGCAGCTCGCCGATACCCGCGGGCTCGGCCAGCTGCTGTACGCGGCCCTGACCGGGCTCTGGCCGGGTCCCGACTACCCGGGACTGCCGGCCGCGCCGGAAGCGGACGGGGAGCCCAGACGGCCGCGTCAGGTCCGGGCCGGGGTGCCGACATCTCTGGACGAGGTCGCTGGCCGTGCGCTCGGCCTGCCCGGCCGGGACGCCCAGTTCACTACCCCGGCAGAGCTCGCGTCGGCTCTGTCCGCCGCCGTCCCGCCCGAAGAGGTGCCGCTTGCGGCGGTCCTGCAGCGCGGGTCGTGGCGGGAGCCCGGCCGGTACAGCATGGGCCGGGCGGCCGAGCCACCGTGGACTGCCCCCCAGCACGACAACCTGGGCGCGACCCAGCCGCCGGGCGGCCCGCGCTACCGGCGAGACGACCGGCGCCGCCACGTCGCCCGGATCGCTGCCGTCAGCGTCCTCGTGCTGGCGGCCGCCGCCGGAGCGACCGCGGCCGCCGTCCATCTGCTGAACAAGTCAACGCCTCCAGCCCGGACCACTACCCGCCGGCAAGGGCATACCAGCAGCCCGTCCACTGCGGCCACGAGACTGCCGGTGGTGTCGGCAAGTGGCTTCGACGCGCTGAATCCGAGCGACAGCGGGGACGAGAACAGCAACCAGGCGCCGAACGTCCTGAACGGCAACCCGGCTGGCTGGGCGACCCAGCAGTACTACGGCAGCCCCTACTTCGGCGGCCTCAAGAAGGGCACCGGGCTCATTCTGGACCTGGGCAAGCAGGTGCAGGTCTCCTCGGTGACGGTCGATTTCGGCAATGTGCCCGGCGCTAACGTGGAGATCAAGGAAGGCGACTCCAACGCGCGGAGCGGGGCCAACCTACGCTCGATGAAGACGGTTGCCAGCGTGACTGATGTGTCCGGCAAGTACACGTTTACGGTGGCACATCCCGTCTCTGACCAGTACCTGGTTATCTGGTTCACGAAGCTTCCGCCGATGGCCGACGGCCACGGCAAGCACAAGGGCCAGGACGTCTACATGGCGCAGGTCTTCGATGTCACGGTCCAGGGCACCGACTGAGCCCGGGCTCAGGGGCGAGGCCGTTCCCTCCGCCACGGGCGGTCGCGCTAATGTGAGCGCCGTGAGGATCTCGTAGCCCTGCTGGCGACGACGGGCAGTTCCCGATCGGTGCCACGTTCCCGGCATGATCTTCCTCCTGCCGCGCTGAGCGCGGCAGGAGAACGGGGGGAGGAGCGACGGAGAACTACCAGGGACCCGACCGTTTCTCCGCGCCCGAGCCGCGGCAGCCTGCCGACGAGAGGCCGTCGGTCCTGCGTGACGATGCCTCCCCGTCTGACGCTGAGCTGCTGCGGAGGCACGTCAATGGCGATCCTGACGCCTTCGGGCAGCTGTTCGAGCGGCACCGGGACCGGCTGTGGGCGGTGGCTATCAGGACGCTCGGCGATCCGGAGGAAGCGGCAGACGCATTGCAGGACGGGATGATCGCTGCCTTCCGGCGCGCGTCAAGCTTTCGCGGTGACTCCGCAGTCACCACCTGGCTGCACCGGATCGTTGTCAATGCGGCTCTTGATCGGATACGGCGCAGAAACGCCCGGCCGACGACGGCCGGCCAGGACGACGACGCGCTGGACGCGCTGGCAGGGGTGGCGGGCGGCCAGCCGCCCGACCCGTCCGGCAACTCCGACCTGGCCATGGATGTGAACGCCGCGCTCCGGCGGCTGGTCCCCGAGCAGCAGGCGGCCCTCGTCCTGGTCGATATGCTCGGCTACTCGATCGCGGACGCTGCGGAGGTACTCGGCGTCTCGGAGGGTACGGTCAAGAGCCGGGCGGCGCGCGGGCGGGCCAAGCTGCTGCCGAGGCTGGCCCACCTGCGACCCGGCTCCGTGCCGCAGCAATCCTCAGGGAACCGGCAGGCGGGCGCCCAGCGTCCAACCGGTGCAGGAGGGGGGTGACGCTCGATATGAGAAAGCACGCCAGTCTCGACGAACTCGCGCTCCTCGACGCGGACGCCCTGAAGCCGCGCCAGGCCGCGAGAGTCCGGTCGCACCTCGCCCAGTGCGGCGAGTGCAGCCAGCACCATGCCGCTCTGGGCGCGGTGCCAAGCATGCTGGCGAGCGCAAGTACCCGGTATGAGCCGATGCCGGACAACCTGTCCACCAGGCTGAACTCAGCCCTCGCGGCCGAGTCCGCGCAGCGGCAGGCGAGCGAGCCGGGGACCGAGGCAAACCGCGGCAAGCTCCCCGCCAGGTCACGCAGGTCCGGGATGCTCGCCGGAGCCGGGCGTGGCTGGCGGATGCCAAGCCTGTCCGGGCCGACGGTCAGGGCACTGGCGACGGCGGCGGCAGTCGCTGTCGTCGTCGGCGGAGGCATCGGCATAGCGACCCAGCTCGGCGGCGGGGGCTCTTCGTCTAGCTCCTCACCGTCCGGCGGGGCTCATGCCGCAGTACGTGCTCCGGCGAACGTGCCAAGCAGCGGGCCGGATCACCTCCATAAGGGACTGTCCGTCAGCTATGGGCACGGATCCTCGGCGCACCGCGTCCAGGAGTTCACGGCCGCCACCGACTTCGTTCCGGCCAGGCTAACCGCGCAGGTGACGGCTGCGATCCGGGCGGCAAAACGCAGCGGCGCCGCCACGAATTCGGCGCTTAGCGGCGCCCCTCCGACGACGTCTGCAGCTCCGTCCAGCTCGCTGTCGAATACTGCCAGCGCTGCCAGCACTGCCAGCGCCCCACATACCAGTGGCAACGCTTCATCGGTGCAAGCCGCGCCGTCCGCCGGTCAGCTAGCGGGATGCCTGGACGTGATTGTGCCCGGGCAGAAGCTGCAGCTACTCGAGCACGCTAAGTTCGAGGGCAAGCCGGCCACGATCATCGTGACCGCCGCCCCGCCGGGGCACCCGGAGCAGGTCTGGGTGGTTGGAAACAGTTGCTCCGCCACGAACCGCGACGTGCTCCTTCACGGGACCGTGCCGAACGACTAGGCCACTGCCCGGCGGGAATCTCCGGGCCAGGCCGGTGGTTGACGCCGGTGCACTCGAAAGGGGCAGTACTGCAGTGACCGACGTTCGGGACGTCATCATCATCGGCTCGGGACCGGCCGGTTATACGGCCGCTCTGTATGCGGCGAGGGCCCGGCTCAGCCCGCTGGTCTTCGAGGGCTCGGTGACCGCGGGCGGCGCGCTGATGAACACCACGGATGTAGAGAATTTTCCCGGCTTCGCGGACGGTGTGCTCGGACCCGACCTGATGGACCAGCTGCGCAAGCAGGCTGAGCGATTCGGTGCGGAGCTCCTCCCCGACGACGTGACCGAGGTTGATCTCAAGGCGACGCCCAAGCAGGTGAAGGCCGGCGAGGATACCTACCTCGCCCGTACGGTGATCGTGGCGACTGGTTCCGGCTACCGCGAGCTCGGCGTGCCCGGTGAGAAGCGCCTCTCCGGCCACGGTGTGTCATGGTGCGCTACCTGCGACGGGTTTTTCTTCCGCGAGCAGGACATTGCCGTCATCGGCGGCGGTGACACCGCGATGGAGGAGGCGACGTTCCTGTCCAGGTTCGCGCGGACGGTAACGATCGTGCACCGGCGCGACACCCTGCGGGCGTCGAAGATCATGCAGGACCGGGCGATAGGCAACGCCAAGATCGGGTTCGTCTGGGACAGCGAAGTCGATGAGGTTCTCGGCGAGGACCGGGTGACGGGCCTCCGGCTGCGGAACGTGAAGACTGGCGCAACGAGCACGCTGGACGTGACCGGCATGTTCGTCGCGATCGGTCACGACCCGCGTAGCGAGCTGTTCCGCGGCCAGCTCGACACCGACCCCGACGGGTACCTGCTCGTCGAGCACCCGTTCACCAGGACCGCCATCGACGGCGTGTTCGCCTGCGGGGACGTTGTTGACCGCACCTACCGGCAGGCGGTTACCGCAGCCGGCACTGGCTGCTCGGCTGCCATCGACGCCGAGCGCTGGCTGGCCGAGCACGGGGCATGACCGGCATCAGTAGCGATCTAGCGCTAGCCACTACGACTAGCCAGAGCTAACAGCACACGGCTAGCCAGCACGGCTGGCCGGACCTACCGAGGGAAGGAAGTGTCCTCCAAGTGGGCGCAACCAAGGCAGTGACCGACGCGACGTTCGAGGCCGAGGTACTGAAGGCCACGAAGCCAGTCGTCGTTGACTACTGGGCCGAGTGGTGCGGGCCGTGCCGCCAGGTCGCTCCGGTCCTGGAGGAGATCGCCAGCGAGCACAGCGACAAGATCGAAGTCGTGAAGCTCAATGTCGACGAGAACCCGGTCGTGGCACAGAAGTACGGGATCATGAACATCCCGACCATGAGCGTCTTCAAGGATGGCCAGGTCGTCAAGGAAATCGTCGGCGCCAAGCCGAAGTCCGCGCTGCTGCGCGACCTCGCCGACTTCATCTGATAGACGTCTGCGCCGGACTGGCGCAGCTGCCTGGCGCAGCCGCGCCAGTCCGGCGCAGCTGCCCTTAAGCGCCGTCTTCTTCCCGGCGCCAGCGCCGGTACAGGTCGGTGAATTCGGCACGCATCTCGGTGGTGAGGTCGTCGGCCGTGATTCGCCCCGCTACCGCGATCGTGGCGCTGATTTGTGCCAGGTACTCAGTGCAGTGCTCACATCCTGCAAGGTGGCGCTCGAAGCGCCGTCTGGCTGCGGGGTGCAGCGCACCTTCGAGGTAGTCGGTCACCAGTTCCACGACCTGCTGGCAGACGAGTTCGCGGCGGGCCGGCAAGCGCAGACGCATCATGCCCTCCCGAACTCGGACTCGAGCAGCTGGCGAAGGCGGCTCCTGCCTCGGTGCAGCAGCACACGCTGATTGGCTTCGGTGATCTCGAGCACGCTGCACACCTCCTCGCTGCTGAGTCCCTCGATGTCGCGAAGTGTCACGACGGTGCGCTGGCGGTCGGGCAGGTCTTCCATCGCCGTGGCGACGACATCTGTCATCTGCTGTGCCACGAGGCGATCCTCTACCAGGTCGGTCCATGGCTGCGGGGGGCTGCACCAGCCGCCAGCGGCATCAAACCTCGCGGCGTCCACAGTGGCCGCGAGATCGGCCACCGCCGTGCTCCGCCGTTCCCTGCTGCCGGCCGTCCTGGCTCGGTTGACCAGGATGCGGAACAGCCACGTGCGCACCGAGGACCGTCCTTCAAACCGGTTCAGGCCTCGAAGGAAGCCAAGCCAGGCGTCCTGGACGACTTCCTCCGCAATCGCCTGACTGGGTACGTAGGCGGCAGCCAGCCTGAGCATGGACTGCCGGTAGCGACCGACCAGCAGCATGAACGCCTGCTCGTCGCCTGCTCTGAGCTGAGCTAGCAGATGCGCATCCGGGTCGGAGTGCGGTGGCTGCCGTGCGGAATGCCGTGCCGTCATCGTCGCGGTCTCGTTTGTGTCCCTGGCTGTCGCGGTGTCCCTGGCTGTCGCGGTCTGCTGGTTCTATCGCTGTCCGGCTCCAGCGGTTACGGTGCGCTGCTGGCTGGCCAGGCCCGGGCCGCCCGTGCTGTCGCCAGCGAGCGGCCCGGCCCTGTTCTGCCCCAGCGCGAGCCCGGACGCGGTGTCCTGGGCTCTTCCCATCGTGTTCTGGCTAGCCAGCCGCGATGCCCTCGCCGCCGGTAGCGCCCGGTACCGTGACGCTGCCGATCTGCGTCAGCGAGCCAGCAGGCCCGACGGCGAACTCGTCGACGACGCCGGCACCGCCGGTCTGGACGTACAGGAAGCGGCCACCAGGTGAGGCAGCCGAGTCGACCGGTCCTGCATCCGTAGCGGTCTGGCCTAGCAGCGTGAGGGAGCCCGCCGGGCTGATCGCCGCACTCGACACTGTGGCACTGCCGGCGTTCGAGGCATACAGCAGCCCGCCAATCGCGGTCACCCAGCAGGTCGCCGACTGTCCGGTGGCGACCGCGCCAAGCTGCGTGATCACGCCAGACTGCTGGAGCGCGAACGTGGCCAGCGCGTCAGTACCGGCTTCGGCGATGACCAGGTCGCCCGAGAGGCTGAAGGCGATGGCGAAGGGAACGGTCCCCGGCTCGGAATTCACTACCGGGTCGGCAGTCAGGAAGCCGTCCCGGTTGACGCCGAAGACGTCGACGTCATTGCCGTTTGCTTTCGTCGTCACGATCAGCTGCGAGCCATCCGGTGAGAACGCCACCTGCCCCGGCGTGTTGGTGTACTGGGGAACCGCAGCGGGGTTGAGACCGAGGGGACGAGCTGAGCCGGCCAGCGGCACGAGCCCGCCTTCGCGTGCCACGAACCCCTGGACTACGCCGCCGCCCAGCGCATTGAGGACGTAGACCAGGTTGCCACGGACAGCGACACTGACCGGGAAGATGCCGCCCGAACTGAGGACCTGCCGCAGCCAGAGGTGGTCTCCATGCACGCCGAAGACGGAAATCGTGTTGCTGCCCGCGTTGACTGCGATCAGCGCGTCGTCGGCGCGGTCGAGAACGAGAGATCCCTGCGAAGCAAGGTGGTCCACAACGGAGCCCGCCAAGACTCCGCCGAGCCCGCCGGTCGGGTAGGAGCCGGCTTCGGTCAGAGTGCCGGCTGCTGACCGGCTGTAGGCCACGACTTCGTTCCCGGCGGGACTATCAGTCTGGACGAATACAGCACGTCGCCCTCCGCTCGCGTAGCCAGGAGGAGCGCCGGCATGGCGCGTGGATGCTGCGAGCGCTGGGCTGGCGACTGCGACGAGCAGGCCGACTACCAGTGCGGATGTAGCCGCCGTCAGCGATGCCTTACTGAAGCATGCCCGCGCCATGCCGACCGGGTGAGCCGCCGCGAAGCTATCCGTGAAGCGCCCGTGCGACATGCTGCGCCCTCCCTTGACTAACGTCATGTGCTCCTCCTGCTCCGGTCCGCGCGCCAGCAGTCCTGGCGTGCTGCTGCACAGTCCTCAGGGAGGAGCGCTGCGTTACACGCTCAGCAGAGACGCGGCTCGGATGCAGGGCTCCGGAGCCCCGCGTGCGCGCTAATGGTGCGTGCCGACTGCAGTCTCAGGCAGGGAAGGGACAGTGCTCGCCGGAGATGGGCCTCTCCGGAGGACAGAAGCCGCGGGAGCAGAGCCCGCCAGGAAGCCGCGGCTCAGGCGAGCCGGAGCGGTCGCTCTGGAGACATAGAGCCAAGGAGCCGTTCAAGCGCCACCTCGACGTCTTCCCGCCAGGACAGGGCGGTTTTGAGTTCCAGCCGGAGCCTTGGATACCTCAAGTGGGGCCGTACTGTCTTGAACCCGACTGACAGCAGGTAGTCGACGGGTACTACGCAGGCGGGCTGCGCCCACTTGTTGTCCCCGAACGCCTCGATCGCGCGGATCCCGCGGCGGGTTAGGTCCTTCGCCACGCCCTGGACGAGCATGCGGCCCAGGCCACCGCCCGCGAACTCGGCCATGACGTGAGCCGTCATCAGCAGGACGGCATCCGCACTCACCGGGCTGGTCGGAAACGCCGCCGATCGCGGGGCATAACTCGGCGGTGCATATGTCACGTAGCCAGCCGGCACGCCATCGACGTAAATGATCTTCCCGCAGCTGCCCCACTCCAGCAGTACTGAGGAGATCCAGGCTTCCTTCTCTAGTGCCGGGTCGCCAACCTCAATTGCTCGCGCCTGACTGACCGGATCCAGTTCCCAGAAAACGCACCGACGACAACGCGTTGGCAGGTCATCCAGATTGTCCAGCGTGATGTTCGCTAGTCGGCGCGACAACGTAATAACCCCTGCGGTCGGCAACTTCGAGGTCGGCCAGCTATGAACCGTACCTCGGCAGCAGGCCTGCTGCCTTCGGTACCTCCCCGGCCTCTGCGCCTCATGTTACCCACAAGTGATGATCTTGCACTCCTGGCTTCGCCCGTTCTTCACTATCGTTTCGGCAACAGACGGACTACTCCGGCTGTGAGTACTGCCTCATGCGATGCCCGGCTTAGACCTAGATTGTTCCGATTGCTTAGGAAGAAGCACCGCCCGCTGTCAGATGACGCAAGGTTTCACGTGAAACGCTGTAGCGGCCAGCCCTCCCGCGTGACGGGCGCCGCGGCGAACTAAGCGCAGAGCGGCTAGCCGACGGCCGTGCTCTGAACGGCCGCAGCGAGACGGTCGATGTCGGCCTCGGTTGTGTCGAAGGCCGTCATCCAGCGGACAATGCAGCGGTCGTCAGGAAGCTCCGACCAGACGTGGAAGTTCCAGTCTCGTTGCAGGCGCGCCGCGTGTGAGCTAGGCAACTCCGCGAACACGCCGTTCGACTGGATCGGATACGCGAGCTGCACGCCAGGAAGCCCCGTGATGGCGTCGGCTAGCCGCGCTGCCATCGAGTTGGCATGCTGTGCGTTCCCCAACCACAAGTCCCCTGCCAGCAGCGCTTCGATCTGCGCGGAGAGAAAGCGCATCTTGGAGGCTAGCTGGAGCAGTTGCTTCCGGTGGTACTGCGCGCCTGCGGCGGCCGCCTCGGCCATGGTCAGCACGGCCTCGACGCCGAGGGCACCGTTCTTGGTGCCGCCGAAGCTCAACACGTCCGCACAGGCTGCGATGTCGGCAAGTGAGCAGCCGAGATAGGCAGTCGCGTTGGCAATCCGCGCCCCGTCGAGATAGACGAGCAACCGGCGGTCACGGGCGAAGTCATGAAGTTCCCGCAGTTCAGTCAGCGAGTAGCAGGTTCCTAGCTCAGTCGCCTGGGCGATCTGGATGACCCGCGGCTGAGCGCGATGCTCGTCTCCCCGGCCCCCTAGCCGCGTCTCTACCAGCTCCGGGGTCAGCTTCCCGTCGGGGGTCACGACCGGTAGTAGCTTCGCGCCGAGCAGCCGCTCGGCAGCCGCGCACTCGTCCACGTTCAGGTGCGAAGATTCGGCGCAGATGACGGCTTCGAACGGACGGAGCATGAGGCTGAGACCGAGGATGTTGGCCGCCGTCCCGTTGAAGACGAGGTAAGCCCGGCTCGCTCCGGCAAGTGAACAGAGCCTGGCTGTCGTGGCAGTCGTGAGGTCGTCTGCTCCATATGCCACCGTGTCGCCCGAGTTGGCCGCGATGATCGCGGCCAGTACGGCCGGATGGACACCAGCATGGTTGTCACTGCCGAAGCTCTTGCCCGTTATGTTCGCCACGGCACCGAAGCCTAACCGCCGGGCCGGCGCGGCGCGTGGCCAGCCCGGACGCTCGCGAGCTAGGCGGTCCCAGGCGGTTTTGCTGCCCGCCAGCAACCGTCAGCTCTGCTGCCCGCCAGCAACCGTCAGCTCTGCTGCCCGCCAGCAACCGTCAGCTCTGCTGCCCGCCAGCAACCGTCAGCCGCTCCGAGGGTCAGCCTCGCCGACCCGGAGCCAGCCCCGGGGACATCGTCCGGACGATGCGCTCGAGGTCGTCTAGCGAGGCGAACTCGACGACGATCTTGCCCTTTCGCTGTCCGAGCTCCACCTTGACCCTGGTCTCGAAGACGTCGGAGAGACGGTCGGCCAGGTCCCGCAGTCCTGGTGCAATCGGGCCCCTCGGTGCGGATGTCCGCGGCTTCTTCGGCGGCTCGCCGCCGAGTGCCACTATCTCCTCGACGGCCCGGACGGAGAGACCTTCGGCCACAACGCGATGCGCCAGCTGCTCTTGAACGATGGGATCGTCGACACCAAGGAGCGCCCTCGCATGCCCGGCGCTCAGCACGCCAGCCGCCACTCGCTTCTGCACAGCCGGCGGCAAGTTCAGCAGTCGGATCGTGTTCGAGATGTGTGGCCGCGACCGGCCGACGCGCCGGGCCAACTCCTCGTGGGTGGCTGAGAAGTCATCGAGTAGCTGCTGATAAGCAGCCGCCTCCTCGAGCGGGTTCAACTGCTCGCGGTGCAGGTTCTCAATCAGGGCGTCGCGGAGCATGTCATCATCGGACGTCTCCCGAACGATGGCGGGGATCACGTCGATGCCAGCGACCTGGCAGGCTCGCCAGCGTCGCTCACCCATGATCAGCTCATACCGGCCCGATCCGGCTCGGCGTACGACGACGGGCTGCAGCAGGCCGACAGCCTCGATCGACGCGGCCAGCTCGGCGAGAGAATCCTCGTCAAAGACTTGCCGTGGCTGCCGCGGGTTCGCGACGACCGCGCCGACCGGAACTTCCTCGAGGTAAGCACCGGAAACGGAGCCCGGATCCACGCCTGTCAGGCCGGTCACCATCGACGGTCCGGGAGCGCCTGGCACCATGACCGAGGCAGGAGGGCCTGACGGGATCAGCGCTCCCAGCCCCTTGCCGAGTCCGCGCTTCGCTTGTGCCATCCTGACTCTCCTAGCAGTCCGCCGCCATAGGCAGCGCAATCCGAGCCGGGCGGCCCTCGACCGCCCGGTGCTCATACTGCCAGCACCCACGCTAGCTGCCTACAACGACAGTGCGGTCCACAGCTGACGCACGTATCCACAGGCTCTCGCGCG
>Ga0335074_10003789_pt1 | contig 20753 bp, 15 predicted proteins | sample Lox_Sample_23_FD_206715 | JGI IMG/M metagenome (GOLD analysis project Ga0335074, IMG submission 206715) | Soil microbial communities from Loxahatchee National Wildlife Refuge, Florida, United States - Lox_Sample_2.3 | ecosystem: Environmental > Terrestrial > Soil > Wetlands | place: USA... | reverse complement strand
GCGGAGAGCAGCTCGAACTGGCCAAGTCTGGCGAGGAACTCGGTGTCATCACCGGCCTGGTCTGCGGGCAAGTCCGCCAGCATGTCGTGCAGGAGGTTGTGGCCGACGTCCGTGAGCTCGTAGACAAGCTTGGGCGGCCGGCCCTCCTGGGCCTGCGACGTCTTGACGACTGCGCCGGCCTCCTCGAACCGGCGCAGGGCCGGATACAGGGAGTTGTTGTGCAGCATGACCCCGGTGACCGCCTCGACGCGCTTGCGGAGTTCGTAGCCGTGCGCGGGGCGCTTCGACAAGTGCCGGAGGATGAGAATCTCGACGTAGGACATAGTCCAGTCTGACCTAGATAAGACTGGACTAGCAAGCTGGGAGGCCTGAATGCGGGGCAGACGTAGGCGACGTAGGCACAGAGGGCACAGAAAGAACAGCGGACGCAGAAACAACGGACGCGGCTGAGGTTCAGGCAGGAGGATCCGTCAGGCGAGCCGCAGCGAGCGCTCCGGCGACATGGAGCCCAGAAGGCGCTCCAGCGCCACCTCGACGTCTTCACGCCAGGAGAGCGCCGTCTTCAGCTCAAGGCGGAGGCGCGGGAACCGGGCGTGCGGCCGGACAGTCTTGAAACCGACGGCCAGCAGGTAGTCGACAGGCACGACGCACGACGGCTGTGTCCACCTGTTATCACCGAACGCCTCGATGGCCTTGACGCCGCGTCGGTTGAGATCCTTGGCCAGTCCTTGAACGAGCATGCGCCCAAGGCCGCCGCCAGCGAACTCTGCCATCACATGTGCGGTCATCAGGAGCACTGCGTCGGCACTGACAGGACTCGTGGGAAACGCGACCGACCGCGGCGAATAGCTCGGCGGAGCGTAGGTCAGGTAACCGGCTGGAACACTGTCAACGTAGATGATCTTCCCGCAGCTACCCCACTCCAGCAGAACGGAAGAGATCCAGGACTCCTTCTCCAGGGCGGGATCGCCGACTTCGATGGCCCGCGCCTGACTGACAGGGTCGAGTTCCCAGAACACGCATCGGCGGCATCGCGGCGGCAGATCGTCGAGATTGTCGAGCGTGATGCTCGCGAGTCGGCGCGACACGTCATTCCCCTGCAGTTGCTCCGCTGAGGTCAGGCCTTTGCCTGATTACCTGAAACCGGCTCGGCGCGCCGAGTGCACCCCCATCAAGGCTGTGCGTCTCAACAACTCCGGGCCCCGCGGGATATCGTACCCGGGAGGCGCGCTAGCCGACCCTTTTGCTGGCGCGTTCTTGACTCTCGATTTCCCCGCGCACGACAGCAGCAATTGTTCGTTCGATCAGGTTTCACGTGAAACAGCCCGCGCACTTCACACTGCATTCGTCCACTGGCTTCATCGGACCGCACCGCCACACACCACCGTCGGACCGCACCGTCAGACCGCACCGTCAGACCGCACCGTCAGACCGCACCGTCAGACCGCACCGTCAGACGGCGGTCGCCTTCACGGCGGCGGCCAGCGCGTCTGTGTCCTGCTCGGACGTATCGAAGGCGGTCATCCACCGCACGACACACCGCGCGTCGCTGCCTTCGGCCCAGACGTGGAAGTTCCAGTCCTCCTGCAGACGACGGGCATGGTCCTGTCCGAGCGAAGCGAAGACGCCATTCGATTGCACGGGATATGCCAGCTCCACACCCGGAGTGCCGGAGATTGCCGTTGCAAGCCGCGCGGCCATTGCGTTGGCATGCCGGGCATTTGCGAGCCAGAGATCGTCCGACAGGAGCGCGTTTACCTGCGCGCTGAGGAAGCGCATCTTCGAGGCGAGTTGCATCTGCTGCTTCCGGTAGTACTGCACCCCGTCAGCGAGGTCGGGTCTCATGACAAGGACGGCCTCCACGCCGAGCGCACCGTTCTTCGTTCCCCCGAAGGTCAGGACATCTGCGTAAGCAGCCATCTCCGCAAGTGAGCAGTTCAGGTGGGCAGCGGCGTTGCTGATCCGCGCACCGTCCAGCAAGACCAGCAGATCGTGCTGCCGGCAGAACTGCTGAAGCTCTCGGAGCTCCGCCAGCGAGTAACACGTGCCTGTCTCGGTCACCTGGGCGATCTGGACGACGCGGGGCTGCACTCTGTGCTCGTCACCAATGCCGGACAGCCGACGCTCAATCGAGGACGGCGTCAGCTTTCCGTCGGGCGCTGGCACCGTGAGGAGCTTGCAGCCCAGGACACTCTCGGCGGCACCACACTCGTCGACGTTCAGATGCGACGACTCCGCGCAGACCGCCCCCTCGTAGGACCGCGCCAGCAGACTCAGGCCTAGGACATTCGCCGCAGTGCCCGTGAATACCAGCGAGGCGCTCACCGCGCCTGTCCGCTCACATAGGCCTGCGGTCGCCGCAGCCGAGATTTCGTCCGCTCCGTAGGCCTCAGCGTCGCCCGCGTTGGCGGCCAGGATCGCGGCCAGCACCGCGGGATGAACGCCCGCGTGGTTGTCACTGCCGAAGCTCTTGCCCGTTATGCGCGTCACGGCACCGAAGCCTAATGGGAGGCCCGGCCAGCCACGACCAGCAGCCAGCAGCGTTCACCGGAACCGCGAGCACGCCCGCCAGCCCACCAGCCAGCAGCGTTCACCGGAACCGCAAACACGCCCGCCAGCCCATCAGCCAGCAGCCGCTGCTCACCGGCCTGCCCACCGCGCCACCTGATCGCGCGCCGCACCGAGACACGGCCGGCAGGTGCCTATCGTCGAACGGCTAATGTCGTCACCCTGTCGGGCCCAGGGCAACTGGCTTTGCACCCACCTAACTGGATCAGCTACCTCGCGGACGAGCGCGGACCGAGGTCTGGCGACATGCTCCGCACGATGCGCTCAAGATCGTCGAGAGACGCGAACTCAACGACGATCTTGCCCTTGCGCTGACCGAGCTCGACCTTGACTCTGGTTTCGAACACATCAGAGAGCCGGTCCGCCAGGTCCTTCAGTCCGGGCGCCACCGGGGCCTTAGCGCTCGGCGAGCGAGGGCCCCTGGCCGGCCGCAAGCCGAGGGCAATCAGTTCTTCGGTGGCCCGTACTGATAGCCCCTCTGCCACAATCCGGTGCGCGAGCTGATCCTGGGCGGCGGGATCTTCCACCGCAAGCAGAGCCCGCGCGTGCCCGGCGCTCAGAACGCCCGCCGCGACCCGCTTCTGGACCGCCGGTGGCAGATTCAGCAGGCGAATAGTGTTCGAGATGTGCGGACGTGAGCGGCCAACACGCCGGGCAAGGTCCTCGTGGGTTGCCGAGAAGTCATCAAGAAGCTGCTGGTACGCGGCTGCCTCTTCCAGCGGATTGAGCTGCTCACGATGGAGGTTCTCGATGAGGGCATCGCGCAGCATCTCGTCGTCCGAAGTCTCCCGCACGATAGCCGGGATCGTCCCGATCCCCGCCACCTGGCTCGCACGCCACCGCCGCTCACCCATGATGAGCTCGAAGCGACCAGCACTAGCGCGTCGGACGACAACGGGCTGTAGCAGCCCGACCGCCTGGATCGACGCAGCCAGCTCCGTCAGGCTGTCGTCGTCGAACACCTGCCGAGGCTGACGCGGATTCGGGATGATCGAGTCAACTGCGATCTCCTCCAGATAGGCGCCGGTTATCGGGACAGCACCTTGCGCGTCCACGGCGCCACCCAGGCCGGAAAACTCGCGGGTGCCCGGCTCGTATCCGCCAGCTGCCGTAGGAGCGAGCGGTGCCGTCGGGATCAGTGCCCCCAGGCCCTTGCCCAGTCCCCGCTTCGGCTGCGGCATCGTGACTCTCCTCGTCGCTCCGCGGCACCGTGACCGCCGCGCTGATCGATGACCCTGGCGGCCAGCTGGCGCCGCAGCCCATCCTGCCAGTATCCAGTGCACCTGCTCACAGGTTCCCGGCGGTTGTCCACAGCCATGGCGCCCTTGTCCCCAGGGGCGCCAGCCAGGTTGCCGTACAGCCAGTTTCGCTCCAATCAACGGCAGGCCCGTCTCGGGCTGGCGCATCCGGCACCAGAATCGTGGCCCGCCGCAGTCCAGAGCATCGCGGCAGCTGTCTTTCCTGCATCGGCCGTCTCTCCTGCGTCGGCTGTCTCTCCTGCATCCCCGCCACACGAACCCGCCGGATTGCTGCGCGTCAGCGGGCGCCACGTGGCCCATAGAACCCCGCCTGTCCGCACTCGGCGATTGCGACGGCAGCCTGATGCCGCTCGAGGCTGCCGCTCTGCCGCGCCACCAGTCAGTCCGTCGGCAGTGGCTCGGACGGGCGCGTCGACGCAAATACTCAGCCCGCCGCACATACACAGCAGGAGCAGAACCGGCCCGCAGTTAGCTTGCGTGAGCCCAGCGCTAGCTGGCGGGGCGCTCGGCATTGCGCCAAGCCAGTTCCCTAGCAGCCTCCAGGTACGCCTGGGCTCCAGTCGAGCCGGGATCGTACGTCATAACGGACTGTCCGTAGCTCGGCGCTTCCGAGACCCGCACACTCCGCGGGATGACTGAGCCCAGCACGATCCCACCGAAATGATCTCGCACCTCGTCGGCCACCTGCGAGGCCAGCCTCGTGCGGCCGTCATACATCGTGAGGAGGATTGTCGAGACGGCCAGACCGGGGTTCAGGTGGCTCCGTACGAGATCCACCGTGCGCAGCAGTTGCTCCAGGCCTTCCAGTGCGTAGTACTCGCACTGGATCGGGATTAGGACCTCCGGAGCGGCGACGAGGGCATTCACCGTCAGCAGCCCCAGCGATGGCGGGCAGTCGATGAAGATGTAGTCCAGGGCCGACGAGTCGTAGCTCGCAACAGCACGGGCGAGCCGGGACTCCCGAGCCACGAGGGGTACGAGTTCGATCTCCGCACCAGCGAGGTCGATCGCCGCCGGGGCACAGTACAAGTGAGGAAAGCCCGCTACCGGCTTCACTACTGAACTGAGCGGCTGGCCCTCGACAAGGACGTTGTAGACCGACTGAATTCCCGACCGGTGATCGACATCCAGAGCGGTCGAAGCATTGCCCTGCGGATCAAGGTCGACGACCAGGACCCGGGCACCATGCATGGCCAGACTCGCCGCCAGGTTGACCGCGGTCGTGGTCTTGCCGACGCCGCCTTTCTGGTTCGCAATCGTGATGACCCTGCAGGCCGGCGGCCGCGGCCACCTCTCACCTCCGGAGCGAGCGACGACCGCAGCCTGAGCGGCTCTGGCGATCGGCGTGTCACCTGCGACCCCGGAAACCGCTGGAATGGACACCAGACCCTCACTCTCGCTCGTTCCCAGACGATCCGCTAGCGCCCGACGGCCGCTTTGCCCGGTTACGGCCCCAGGTTCCTGAGCCGGACGTGCGTCCTGCTGAGGGGAGGCAGCCGTTTCACGTGAAACTTCCGCCAGTGCCTGCTGGAGACGTATGGGTGCTGCCGAAACGAGCGCATCGTCAATCGCGAACTCTGAGCCTAGGCCAGCGTGCGCTGTCCCATCATCGGCTTGACCACTCTCGCGGCCCGTCGCGCCACTCTCCGCGTGTGTCGCTCCCTCGCCGCCGGAGTCGGGCCCTCCGCCGGTCCGCGCACTTCGGACAACACTCGCTTCCTGTGCCACATGCTGTCCGTGCGGCCAGCCCAGCCCCATCTTCGCTCTGCTGCGAGCCACGCGTTCCGGCAGGTCGGTCGAATCACCCGAAAAGCTGATATCTCCGCTGAAGGGCTGCAACACAGGCGCTGCTGCACCGGCGCCGAAACCGCCCTCCGCATACCCGCCGCTGCGTGGCCGTTCCTCAGGCCAGCCAAGGCCCGGTCCTGAGTCGCTCACAGTGAAGCATCTCCTCACTACGACGGCCCGTTCCGCCGCCAGATCCGTCCCCAACAGCGGACCACGCCCAGGCCAGATTCGCTAGCCGCATGCCGCGCCCCAGGGCCCGTAGTCCAGGGACCTGCCGCGTCGCTCCTGAGTCATGCGCCAGCCGCGAGCAACGGCTACCCGCCGCTGCGACGGCTATTCGGCCGCCCCCGCATGGCCCGTGCCGGCCCGGCAGTGCCGCTGAGACTCGGATTCTGTCGCCCTCGGCCGCCCCGACCGTCCTGACGAGCGGTAGCGGTGCGCACCTTACGCTGCGCGGGCGCCGTGAACCTCACTACTGTCGCAGAGGCGCCATCGTCGCCGCCGCCTAGCCGCAGCACCTCCGCGTCGCTAATGCCGAGGCGCCGCATTGCGGGCAGCGCACGCGCGAGTTCCGCTTCCGCCGACGCGCCCTTGATCGCCAGGACGATCCCTCCGGGGCGGGCCAGCCCCAGGCTCAAGGCAGACAGCCGTTCCAGCGGCGCAACCGCCCGAGCCGTTACCACGTCGCCAGACAGCTCTTTCGACATCTCCTCCGCCCGCCCGCGCACGACATCCACGTTCTCGAGGCCCAGCACGTCCGCGCATTCCGTCAGGAATTCCGCCCGCCGGGCCAGCGGCTCCAGGAGCGTCAGTCGCGCCCGCGGCAGCAGCAAGGCAAGCACAATGCCAGGAAGACCGCCGCCTGAACCCAGGTCGATCACGGAAGCCCGCGACGGAATCAGTGGCGCCACCGCTCCGCAGTTCAGCAGATGCCGTTCCCAGATACGCTCGGCCTCAGCCGGGCCGATAATTCCGCGCTCCACTCCCGCACCGGAGAGCAGGTCAGCGAACTGCTCGGCGCGCGACAGCGCATCGCCGAACATCGCGGCCGCCGACGACACCCCGTCAGCGTGACTCACCGCCGCCAGCTCGCCCGCACTTCCGTCAGCACCAGCCATCACCGCCGCCTGCACCTTCCCGTTCTGCAGCTCATCCGGACCGACGTCCGCACTACGCCGGGGCTAGCCGACCGGAAGGACTACCACGCGGCGCTCAGGCTCCTCGCCCTCGGACTCACTGCGAAGGCCCGCCGCTGCCACGGCGTCGTGAACGACCTTGCGCTCGAACGGATTCATCGGCCAGAGCTTCTTCGGCTGCCCGGTGCGCCGAACCTCCTCGGCGGCATCCTGTCCCGCCTCCGCCAGCTCTGCCCGCCGTCGCTGCCGGTAGCCGCCTACGTCCAGCATCAGCCGCGTGCGGTTGCCGGTCTGCTGGTGCACTGCGAGCCTGGTCAGCTCCTGCAGCGCCTCCAGCACCTCGCCACGCCGCCCGACCAGCTCCGAGAGAGTAGCACCGACAACCGATACCACCGCCCGATCACCTTCGACATCCATGTCAATGTCGCCGTCGAGGTCCGCCACATCCAGCAGGCCCTCCACGTAGTCGGCAGCGATCTCGCCCTCGAGCTCTAGATCCGCCACCGACGAACGGCCGCGGCCGCCGTCCTCATCGGCTGGTTCTTCCGCACCGTCCTCGATACCTGGCTCCGGCCCGGTATCTGCCCCGTCCGTCACCGCGGCATCGTCCTGTACCTGGATGTCCTCGCCTGCTTCCGAGCTCAGCTCCGGCAGCGGGCCGGCGTCGTCATCCTGACCGGGATCCTGCGCCACCGCATCCTCTTGCTGGCTCATGCCAGGCTCCTCCTCGATCCCATCCTGCGTCCTCCGGGCACCCGCTCACCGGCCCGGTTCCAGCTCCCGCTCGGCGCGAAGCACCGGCGGGACACCTGGTTCCTCACCGGCGCGCCCCACTGCGCGGCCAAGCGTCACTCACCTCAGCGTCACTAACTGCAGCGTCATGAACCTCAGGGCGCGGTCAGCGCTTGCCGCTGCGCTTGCTTCGCGACTGCCGCTGTGTCTGGTGCCTCACGAGCTTAACGTCGGGCACCTCGGGCTGCGGCTCGGGCTCCGAACGCCCCTTGCCCAGCCGCTTCAGCACCCCAGCGGCAGCTGAGCCCCCTCCGCCGCCGGAGGCGCTCGCGCCGTTGCTTGCCGAACCTGCGGGCTTGCCACCGTTCTGCGAAGCCCGTGCTTGCCCGCCCTTCGCTGACCCGCCGGTCAGAGCCCGCGCAGAGGCCCCCGCCGGCCGGCCGGCCGGAGCTGCCTTCGAGTCGTCGGTGGCAGGCGGCGTGTACGGGTAACGCCGACCGAGGATGTACTGCTGTCCGAGCGTCCAGACGTTCGTCGTCACCCAGTACAGAACCAGGCCAAACGGCCAGTACAGACCGGTCAGCGCGAAGAACGGCATGATGTAGGTCATGTACTTCTGCGACGACGCCATCGGGTTGTCGGGCGTCGCGGCGGGCATCATGCCGCGCTTCTGACTCTGCCGGATCGTCAGGAACGTGGTCCCCATGCTGACGAGCACCGCGACCAGGATCACGGCCTTCGCATGCAGCGGAACATTTGCCCCATGGGTGAAGAGCACCTTGTCGGCGATCGAGGCGCCGAGGATCTTCGCCTTCAGGCCGGCCTGCACCATCGAGATCGGCAGGTGGTATTTCGGCGTCCCGCTGGTGTACTCGGCAATCGCGCGCAGAACGCTGAACAGGCCGAAGAAGAGCGGGAGTTGAAGCGCAAACGGAAGGCAGCCCATCAGCGGGTTGACCCCCGCCTCCTGGTACAGCTTCATCGTTTCCTGGTTCAGCGTCTGCTTGTCGTTCTTGTACTTCTTGCGCAGCGCTGCCATCTGCGGCTGAAGCGCAGACATGGCCCTCGTGGTGTGCATCTGCTTGATGAACAGCGGCACCATGACCAGCCGCATCAGCACGACGAGGATAATGATCGACAGAGCCCAGGTCCACCCGCTGGTGGGGCCGAAGGCCGGCTTCAGCAGGTCATAGATGTGCGTGAACACCCAGCCGACTGCCTCATAGAGGTAATTCAGTGGATTCACCCTGCTAGCTCCCTTGTGCTCTGCTCATGACATCCAGGCCCTTGACCTGCGAGTCCGGTAGTTCCGGGCTCGCCGCAGTGGCGGAACCCTGTTCCCGCTCCGTGCCCGGTACCGGATCGAGTCCCCCGGCATGGAACGGATGACAGCGGCTCAGCCGGCGAACCGCCAGCCATGAGCCCCGCAGTGCACCGTGCACCCGTACTGCCTCTAGCGCGTAGGCGCTGCATGACGGGTAGAACCTGCACCGTGGTCCGAGAAGGGGGCTGACAAACCGCTGATAGCCAGTCAGCAGCCCGGTGAGCAGCCAGGCAGCAGGCGATAGCTCCCGCCCTGTCCTGCCGTTCACTGGCTCATCACCCCACCCTGCCGCCGAAGCAACGCTCCGATTACCAGGTCGAGGTCGGCGGCGAGATCCGCCTGGCGTGCCGTCGCCGCGCGGGGTGCCGCGCGCACAACAAGAAGGCTACCTCCCGGCAGCGACCCCAGATACCCGCGGACAAGATGCCGCAGGCGCCTGCGCACGGTATTGCGCACCACCGCTGTGCCGACCGCCTTGCTCACGATGAACCCCACTCGGGCGGGCTCTGAACTGCCGGCCCGAACGACCAGGTGGCCCGACAGCAGCGGCCGCCCGGCACGGCTACCGCCGCGGGTCGCCGCAGTGAAGTCCGAGCTCCGCCGCATCCGCGCGGTTGCGGGAAGCATGGCGCCGCCACCGCCGACCGCGACTCAGACGCTGACGCGGGCGCGCCCCTTCCGGCGCCGGGCCGCGAGGATCGCGCGGCCGGCCCGGGTGCGCATACGCAGACGGAAGCCGTGTGTCTTCGCCCGGCGGCGGTTATTCGGCTGAAAAGTACGCTTACTCACTGCAACTCCAGGTGCGGCAGGGTCTGTCTTATCTGTGGTCGATCCCAGGGTCAGCCCCGAGGTCGTGACAATCGCAAGGCACAGGCGGCAGCTCTGAGACCGCGCTATCAGTCGATCGTCTGCCAGTATCAACAGCCGGCGGGCGCGAACTCATCCACTTCTTTGGCCTTACCTGCGTCAGGCCGTGACACAGCTGCACCGGGGTCACCGGACTCGTACAAGGTACGCGCTGCTCAGGTGGCCGGTCAAACCACGATCGCGGTAGCATGCTCGCCCCGGTGCTCCATCCGCCCGACCATCGCAGTTTCGCGAACGGACCATGAACCGCAGTCCTAGGCTGTGGATAGCGCAGCCGCGCTGTCACGGCAGCTCGCCGTCAGCCGCGCACCTGCCGATGCTCCGGTGACCCGCGGACGGCTGCCAGAACCGCTGACTTTGCAACGTGCACATGCTGTGGAAAAACCTGTTGATCACATGTGGGGGGCTCGGGTGACCGGCCGATGAGCGACGACGACCTCGCGGAGGTGTGGGCCCGCTCGCTGGCCGACCTTGCCGACATGAACATCGAGCCGCACCAGCGCGCCTGGCTGCAGCTGACCAGACCGCTCGGCCTCGTCGAGAACACGGCCCTCATCGCCGCGCCCAACGACTTCGTCAAGGAGCAACTCGAGACGAGGCTGAGGGCGCTCATTACTAACGCGCTGTCCCGCGAGCTCGCCCGCAGCATCCAGCTGGCCGTCACTGTCGACCCGGCTGCGACCGCGGACCTGAACGATCCGTCAGGCCGGCTCGCCGGAAGACCCCGGTCAGGTCACCCAGGGGACGACGACATCACCGGGCCGATTCCGGTCACGGCACGGGACACCGGGGACGCCGACGGCTACGGAGGCCTGGCGGGCCACACGCCGCACGACGGTAACGGCCACGCCAGTCTGGCCGCCGACGGCCAGGGGCTCTCCGGGCCTCTCTACGGCAGCGGCGCCATGCTTCAGCCTGGTACCGACCAGTCCGTCACGATGCCCCGTCCCGGACTTCCCACGTTCCCGCCTCCGCGGGGAGCCGACCCCGGCCGCGGCCTCGGTCCCGGTTCGGCGGGCCACGAGCTCGTGCCGGAGCTACCGCTCCATCGCCAGCCTGTCCCGCAGCGGCCCGCCAGCCATTCCCCGGCCCCCGGCCAGGCGCGCCTCAACCCGAAGTACACCTTCGAGACGTTCGTCATCGGATCGAGTAACCGCTTTGCGCATGCGGCCGCGGTCGCCGTCGCCGAAGCGCCCGCCAAGGCCTACAACCCGCTGTTCGTCTACGGCGACTCGGGCCTCGGCAAGACGCACTTGCTCCACGCGATCGGACACTACGCGCAGAGCCTCTACCAGGGCCTGAAGGTTCGCTACGTGAGCTCGGAGGAGTTCACCAACGACTTCATCAACATGATCCGTGACGGCAAGCAGGACGGCTTCCGCCGCCGCTACCGCGATGTCGACGTGCTGCTGGTGGACGACATTCAGTTCCTGGAGAACAAGGAAGGGACCCAGGAGGAGTTCTTCCACACCTTTAATACGCTGCACAACGCAAGCAAGCAGATCGTGATCTCCTCTGACCGGGCTCCCAAGCGGCTGGTGACCCTCGAGGACCGGCTCCGGAGCCGATTCGAGTGGGGCCTCCAGACCGACGTCCAGCCGCCCGAGCTGGAGACTCGTATCGCGATCCTGCGCAAGAAGGCCGTCCAGGACCGGCTGAATGCGCCGCCTGAGGCGCTGGAGTACATCGCCTCGCGCATCTCGACCAACATCCGCGAGCTCGAGGGTGCACTCATCCGCGTCACCGCGTTCGCCAGCCTCAACCGCCAGTCAGTCGACCTCCAGCTCGCCGAGTTCGTGCTCAAGGATCTCATCGTCGAGACGCACGGCCCCGACATCACCGCGGCCACCATCATGGGCCAGACCGCGTCCTACTTCGGGCTGTCGATCGACGATCTCTGCGGCACCTCCCGCTCCCGGGTGCTGGTTACCGCCAGGCAGATCGCCATGTATCTGTGCCGGGAGCTGACGGACATGTCCCTGCCGAAGATCGGCCAGCAGTTCGGCGGGCGTGACCACACCACGGTCATGCACGCCGAGCGCAAGATCCGCTCACTGATGGCCGAGCGGCGGGCGATCTACAACCAGGTGACGGAGCTCACCAACCGAATCAAGCAGCAGGCGCTGCCGGGGTGAGCCTGATGACCCGTACACGCGGTAACCGGGCGACAGGCATCGCAGCAGGCCGCCGCCTCAGGGCAGCGTCCCCGGAGCTGTCACTGCCTGCGGTCCGCCACTCAGGGTGTTCGGCGGAACACGCAAACTACGCGCCCGGCACATTGCACGCACACAGGCTGTGGATAAAGCTGTGGATCTCCTTGGGACATCCGGAGGAAAACTCCGGTCATCTGGTGGGTAACGACGCGGTTGCCTTCAGCCGTCTGCACACTGCCCACAGCGCTGCTGACGTCCGCTCCCGGGCCGGCCACAGTAGCTGTGCACGGCCAGATGCCGCGCTAGCTGGGCGGACATGCGTTATCCCCGGGATCCACCGTCCCTATGACGACTACCAGTTTTGTTATGGCCGAGAGATTCCAACCCAAGTAGGCCAGGACCGGTCCGCGACTCCCGCCCCGCGAGTCCGGCCAGACAAGGAGGGCGACAGGTGAAGATCGTCGTTGAGCGAGATGTCCTCGCGGAGGCAGTTGCCTGGACCGCGCGCGCACTGCCGTCCCGGCCGACGGTGCCCGTCCTCGCCGGCATCCGGCTTGCGGCTGGCGACGAGCTCGTCCTGTCGAGCTTCGACTACGACGTGTCCGCCCAGGCAACCGTGCCCGTCAGCACGCAGGAGCCGGGCAGCGCGCTTGTCTCCGGACGGCTTCTCGCCGAGATCAGCCGTAGCCTCCCGGCCAAGCCCGTGCAGATCAGCGCGGAAGAAGGGCGCGCGGTGCTCACCTGCGGTAGCGCGACCTTCACGCTGCTGACCATGCCTGAGGAGGAGTACCCGGCACTGCCGGAGATGCCACCCGCCGCAGGCACCATCGGCAGCGACGCGTTCGCGACCGCGGTCGCCCAGTCCGCCACGGCCGCAGGCCGGGACGACACCCTGCCCGCGCTCACCGGCATCCGGATCGAGATTGAGGGCGAAACGCTCACTCTGGTGTCCACTGACCGGTACCGGCTCGCGGTCAGGGAGCTGAAGTGGACGCCCGCGCGTCCGGACTTGTCGGCAGCCATCCTCGTTCCGGCCAAGGCGCTTGCTGACACCGCCCGCGCGCTGACGAACGGCGCCGAGGTCTCAATCGCGCTCGCACTGCCCGGCAGTGAGGGCAGCACCGGCGACGGCATGATCGGATTCGAGGGCGCGGGACGGCGGACGACGACCCGGCTGCTGAGCGGGGAGTTCCCCCGGCATCAGTCGCTGCTGCCCAAGAGCGTGAACGCAGCCGCCGATCTGTCGATCGCCTCGCTGTCGGAGTCGGTCAAGCGTGTGGCCCTGGTGGCCGAGCGCAACACCCCGGTCCGCCTGTCGTTCAGTGCGGGCCAGCTGATGCTCGAGGCCGGAACGGGCGACGAGGCACAGGCCGAGGAAGTCATCGAGGCCGAGTTCTCTGGCGATGACCTGTCGATTGCGTTCAACCCGCAGTACCTCCTGGATGGCCTTGCGGCCGTGGACTGCGACACTGTCCGCATCGCGTTCACCGAGCCCGGCAAGCCGGCCCTCATCACCGGCAAGCCCGCCTCGGACGGCAACCCGGAGTTCCGCTACCTGCTGATGCCTATTCGTCTCGGCACCTGATTCGGCTTGCTGCGGCTGCCGGCCTTACGGGGCAGATACGCTCGCAGCCGTGTACCTGAGCAGGCTCTCGCTGACCGACTTCCGCAGCTACGCGCAGGCGGATCTCGAGCTCGAGGCCGGGGTCACCACGTTCATAGGCCCCAACGGCCAGGGCAAGACGAACCTGGTCGAGGCCGCAGGCTACCTGGCCACGTTCGGCAGCCACCGGGTCGCTACCGACGCGCCGCTGATCCGGTCCGGCGCCGAGCGAGCCATCCTGCGCGGCGGCATCGTCGCAGCGGGCCGTAACAGCCTGCTGGAGGTCGAGATCAACGCCGGCCGAGCGAACCGAGTGCGGCTCAACCGGGCACCCGTGTCGCGGCCGCGAGAGGTGCTCGGCGTGCTGCGCTGCGTGCTGTTTGCCCCCGAGGACATCAGCATCGTCAAGGGTGACCCCGATCAGCGCCGCCGATACCTCGACGACCTGCTTGTGGCGATGCGTCCCCGCTACGCGGGCGTGCGGTCCGATTACGAGCGGGTCCTTCGCCAGCGCACCGCTCTGCTCAAATCGGCGAAAGCGCGCGGCGCCGTGCCGCAGGGCACCCTCGAAGTCTGGGACGACCAGCTGGTGACAGCCGGAGCGCAGCTGACGGCCGGCCGGCTGCATCTCGTCCGGGAGCTCCGCGGCCTGGTCGGCACCAGCTACAGCGCAGTGTCCGGCACCGAGCGCGACACCAGCCTGACCTATCACATGTCCGCCGCCCGCACCGTCCGGTCGCAGGAGACCGGACGCGCCCGGGGCGGCCGGGCAGGAATGCCCGGCGCCGGGGCGCTCGACGGCGGCGTGTCCGACGACGACATCGCCGAGTCCGAGCCGGATACCGAGAAACTGGCGCTGATCCTGCGCGAGGCGCTCGCGCTGCGACGGCGGGCCGAGTTCGAGCGCGCGGTCTGCCTGGTCGGACCCCACCGCGATGAGCTCGAGCTGGGCATCGGCGGACTGCCCGCCCGAGGCTACGCGAGTCACGGCGAATCCTGGTCACTCGCGCTGGCCCTCCGGCTGGCCGGGTACCAGCTGCTCCGGGCCGGCGGAGACGATCCCGTGCTGATGCTCGACGACGTCTTCGCCGAGCTGGACACCGGGCGCCGCGATCGGCTGGGCCAGCTGGTCGCGGACGCGGAGCAGGTCCTGGTGACCGCTGCGGTCCCGCAGGACGTGCCCGAAGGGCTGGCTGGCACTCGGTTCCGGGTCGGAGACGGGGAGGTGAGCCGTGCCTGACGAGATCGTCCCTGACCAGGCCGAAATCCCGGCTGCCGGGACACCGGCACCCCCTGTCGGGACCGAGGCCGGGACAGGTCCCGCGAGAGTTGCGCCGCCGGCCGGAGCCGCTGAGCCGCGGGCCGAGGCGGCGATCCCGCTGGACCAGCCCATCAGCCGCGCCCGCGAGGCACTTGCCGCTGCCCGCGCACGCGCCCGGGCGCAGGGATTGCAGCCGGCACCCCGGCCGCGCCCGGGATCCGGTTCCAGCCCCGCGAACGGGGAGATATCCGGCGGGACGGCCAGTCCGGTGAGCGGTCCGGCCAGCCCCGCAGACCGCGATGGGGCGGTTGGCCGGGAGTCGGACGACCTCGTTTCGGGCCTGACGACCGGAGAGACAGCTTCTCCCCTCGGGACGGCGATGGCACCAGCGGCCGCCGGCCAGGGCGCGGACACGGCGACTCGTGACCTCACCAGCGCCCGGCGCGCCCGGCGGCCAACGGTCCGGCCCGGCTTCCCGGTGGTGCCGCAGCGCGACGACCCGCAGCCGCTGTCGCGGGCGATCGGCGGCCTGCTGGACGCGGAGGGCTGGACGGTGGCGGCCGCCACAGGGTCGGTCTTCGGCCGCTGGGCCCAGATCGTCGGGGCGGACCTGGCCGCGCATACGACGCCGGAGACCCTGACCGACGGGGAGCTGACCGTGGCCGCCGACTCGACGGCCTGGGCCACCCAGGTGCGACTGCTGGCGGCCCAGCTTGTCCGCCGCCTCAACGCCGAACTGGGCGACGGCAGCGTCGTCCGGGTGCGGGTCCGCGGGCCGGGAACCGGCGCCCGCAAGCCGGGCGAGTGGCGGGTTCGCGGCGGGCGCGGCCCGCGTGACACGTACGGCTGAGGCTGGGGGTCCCTCCAGGTAAAATGAACAAGCGCACGAGGACTGACGCCAGGCGGGGCTTTGACACGTCAGACCTGCGTGTCTGCCCTGTTCTAGAGGAGCTTCAGCTTTGTCCTACGACGCACGTTCGATCACGGTCCTGGAGGGCCTGGAGGCAGTCCGCAAGCGACCCGGAATGTATATCGGTTCGACCGGTGAACGCGGTTTGCACCAATTGGTGCAGGAACTCGTGGATAACGCTGTGGACGAGGCCCTGGCCGGCTTCGCCGACTCCATCGAGGTAACACTTCTTGCCGACGGCGGCGTCCGCGTCGAGGACAACGGCCGCGGCATCCCGGTCGACATGCACCCGGTGGAGAAGCGGCCGGCCCTCGAGGTCGTCCTGACCACGCTGCATGCTGGCGGCAAGTTTGACAGCCAGTCGTATGCAGTCTCCGGCGGCCTGCACGGTGTCGGCGTCTCGGTCGTGAACGCGCTCGCCTCACGCCTCGAAGTGGAGGTCCGCAAGGACGGCTACGTCTGGCGCCAGTCGTATGCCACCAGCGTGCCGACCGCGCCGCTCGACCGGGGCGAGAAGACCGACAAGTCCGGGACGATCATCACGTTCTGGCCGGACGACACGATCTTCGAGACGACGGAGTGGTCGTTCGAGACCCTGTCCCGCCGGGTGCAGGAGATGGCCTTCCTCAACCGCGGTCTGAGGATCACGCTCACCGACGAGCGCCCGGAGCACGCCAACGGCGAGCCGCACGTCGCGAGTTTCCGCTACGAAGGCGGCCTGTCGGACTTCGTCCGCTACCTCAACGCGACGAAAGACCCGGTGCACGCCACGGTCATTGAGTTCGGCGAGGAAGCCGAAGGTATCTCGGCCGAGATCGCGATGCAGTGGACTCAGTCCTACTCCGAGTCTGTGCACACCTTCGCCAACACGATCAACACGGCGGAGGGTGGCACGCACGAGGAAGGCTTCCGGTCGGCGCTCACCTCGATCGTCAACCGCTATGCGCGGGACCAGAACTTCCTCAAGGAGAAGGAGCCGAATCTCCTCGGCGAGGACATTCGCGAGGGCCTGACCGCGATCATCCACGTGAAGCTGTCGGAGCCGCAGTTCGAGGGCCAGACCAAGCAGAAGCTGGGCAACACCGAGGCCCGGTCGTTCGTGCAGCGGGTAGCCAACGACCATCTCAAGGACTGGTTCGAGCGCAACCCCGGCGAGGCCAAGGGCATCATCCTCAAGGCCATCCAGGCTGCGCGGGCTCGCGTCGCCGCCCGGCAGGCACGGGACCTGACTCGCAAGAGCGCGATGGGCGGCTCCGGGCTGCCCGGGAAGCTGGCGGACTGCCAGTCGGGCGACCCGACAATCTGCGAGATCTACGTCGTGGAGGGCGACTCGGCCGGCGGCTCGGCCAAGGGCGGGCGGGACTCGAAGTTCCAGGCCATCCTGCCGATTCGCGGCAAGATCCTTAACGTCGAGAAGGCCCGCATCGACCGCGTCCTCAAGAACAACGAGGTCCAGTCGATGATCACCGCGCTCGGCACCGGGATCCACGACGAGTTCGACATCACCAAGCTGCGGTACAACCACATCATCCTGATGGCGGACGCCGACGTGGACGGCCAGCACATCACCACGCTGCTGCTGACACTGCTGTTCCGGTTCATGAAGCCGCTCATCGAGGCCGGTCACGTCTACCTGGCCCAGCCGCCGCTCTACAAGATCAAGTGGGACGGCCGTAACGTCGCGCCCGGCTACGCCTACTCCGACCGGGAGCGGGACGCGGTCATCGAGGCCGCCGCCGCCGAGGGCCGCAAGGTCCAGCGTGACGGCGTGCAGCGCTACAAGGGCCTCGGCGAGATGAACGCGACCGAACTGTGGGATACCACGATGGACCCGGCCCGGCGGCTGCTCAAGCAGGTGACCGTGGACGACGCGGCGCAGGCCGATGAGCTGTTCAGCGTCCTGATGGGCGAGGACGTCGAAGCGCGCCGGTCATTCATCCAGCGCAACGCCAAGGACGTCAAGTTCCTCGATATCTAACACCGGGAACGAGGTTGCTCGGTGTAGCTGCCCGGCCCCGGGTAGCGGCCTGGCCTGCTAGCCGGGCCCGCTGCGGCCGGGCAGGGCATGACGGAAGGAAGCAGGGAAGTGCCAGACGTGACCACGCCCGAAGCGCCCTCGGAGGGTTCGGGCCGGACTGAGCCCGTCGACATCCAGGTCGAGATGCAGCGCAGCTTCCTCGACTATGCGATGTCGGTCATCGTCGGCCGGGCACTGCCAGATGTCAGGGACGGGCTCAAGCCGGTTCACATCCGGATCCTGTACGCGATGTACGACGGCGGCTACCGCCCGGACCGCGGCTACTTCAAGTGCGCCCGCGTCATCGGCGACGTCATGGGCAACTATCACCCGCACGGCGACTCGGCAATCTACGACGCCCTGGTCCGCATGGCGCAGGACTGGGCCATGCGGATGCCGCTCGTCGACGGTCAGGGTAACTTCGGCTCGCCCGGGAACGACCCGGCCGCGGCGATGCGCTACACCGAGTGCCGGCTGGCGCCGCTCGCCATGGAGATGCTGCGGGACATCGACAAGGACACCGTCGATTTCCGGCCCAACTACGACGGCAAGTCGGCCGAGCCCGTTGTCCTGCCGGCGCGTTTCCCGAACTTGCTGGTAAACGGTTCCGAGGGCATCGCGGTGGCTATGGCCACCAAGATCCCGCCGCACAACCTGCGCGAGGTAGCCGCAGGAGCGCAGTGGTGCCTGGCGAACTTCGAGGCCACTGACGAGGAACTCCTCGAGGCCCTGCTGGAGCGGGTTCATGGCCCGGACTTCCCGACGGCTGCCCAGATCGTCGGCCGCCGCGGCATCCAGGACGCCTATCGGACTGGCCGTGGCTCGATCACCATGCGCGCCGTGGTCGAGGCGGAGGAGGACGCCAGGGGCCGCACGACCCTGGTCGTGACCGAGCTTCCGTTCCAGGTGAACCCGGACAGCCTGATCGAGAAGATCGCCGAGCTGGCCACCGATGGCCGGATCCCCGGCATCGCGAACGTCCAGGACGAGAGCAGCGCGCGCACCGGCCGCCGCATCGTGATCATGCTGAAGCGCGACGCCGTGGCCAAGGTCGTGCTGAACAACCTGTACAAGCACACTCAGCTGCAGGACACCTTCGGCGCGAACATGGTGGCGCTCGTCGACGGCGTCCCGCGAACGCTGCGGCTGGATCAGATGATCCGGTACTGGGTGCTGCACCAGATCGAGGTCGTCGTCCGGCGCACCCGCTACCTGCTGCGCAAGGCGCAGGAGCGGATGCACATCGTCAGCGCGCTGCTCAAGGCGATCGACCAGATCGACGCGGTGATCGCGCTGATCCGCGCCAGCGAGTCGGCGAACGTTGCCCGCCAGGGTCTGATGGACCTGCTGGAGATCGACGAGATCCAGGCCACTGCCATCCTTGACCTGCAGCTGCGACGGCTGGCGGCTTTGGAGCGCCAGGCCCTCGTCGACGAGTACGAGCAGCTGCTGGCTGAGATTGCCGAGTACGAGGCGATCCTGGCGTCGCCGGAGCGCCAGCGTCAGACTGTCAGCGCCGAGCTCGCGGAGATCACCGAGAAGTACGGCGACGACCGGCGGACCCAGATCATCGCGTACGACGGCGACATGTCCATGGAGGACCTGATCGCCGAGGAGGACGTGGTCGTCACGATCACGCATGGCGGTTATGCCAAGCGGACGAAGACGGACCTGTACCGGGCGCAGCGGCGCGGCGGCAAGGGCGTGCGCGGTGCGCAGCTGCGGACCGACGACATCGTCGACCACTTCTTCGTCACCACGACGCACCACTGGATCCTGTTCTTCACAAACAAGGGCCGGGTGTACCGGGCGAAGGCCTACGAGCTGCCGGAAGCGGCGAGGGACGCTCGCGGCCAGCATGTGGCGAACCTCCTGGCCTTCCAGCCGGACGAACACATCGCGCAGGTGCTGGCGCTGCGGGATTACGACGTGGCGCCGTACCTGGTGCTGGCCACTAAGTCGGGGCTGGTGAAGAAGTCGCGGCTCACCGACTTCGACTCGTCCCGGTCCGGCGGCATCATCGCCATCAACCTGCGCGAGGACGACGAGGTCATCAGCGCGCGACTGGTCTCGGCCGACCAGGATCTGCTGCTGGTCAGCCGGCACGCCCAGGCGATCCGCTTCCGCGCCAGCGACGAGGCGCTGCGGCCGATGGGCCGGGCGACCTCGGGCGTGATCGGCATGCGATTCACCGAGGGTGACGAGCTGCTCGGCATGCATGTGATCACCGAAAGCGCGGACGTCCTCGTCGCGACTGGCCTCGGCTACGCCAAGCGGACCCCCGTTGACCAGTACCCGGTGCAGGGCCGCGGCGGTCTGGGCGTGGTAACGGCGCGGATCGTCGAGGCTCGCGGAGAGCTGATCGGCGCCCTGATGGTGGAGCCTGACGACGAGGTTTACGCGATCACGTCAGTGGGCGGTGTCATCAGGACCTCTGCGGCCGAGATCAAGGTCTCCGGGAGACAGACCATGGGCGTGCGCCTGGTCAATCTCGGTGACGGGCAGAGCCTGGTCGCGATCGCTCGGAATGCCGAGGCGACAGCCGCTGAGGTCGAGATCGACGCCGAAGCCGAGAGCGAGACGGCGGCTGAGGCTGAGGCGGCCGGACCTGCTGAGACCAGCGGCGACGCGCCCGACCCGACGGATGACTCAGGCACGGACACCGACAGCGGGGAGTGATCATCCCCGCTGCCCAGGGCCGTAACTGCTGAGACCGTTGTCGGATCTTTGCTGGTAGCGCAGTTGACGGACCGTGTATCGTCCCCAAAAGTAAGTCAAAAATGTCACAGTTACGGGGGACGCCGGACTACCGCGGGGAAAGCTGCCCCGGTGGGATTTCACGGGCGCAACGCCTGGGCCGGTTCTGGCGTCTTAACCGTGAGGCCTTAGCTGCGGTTCTGATCTGAGCGAATCAGGACCCCTTGACTGGGGATAACCTCGTGTCAATGAGCAGTGCGGAGGAGGACGGGGTGGACAACCGCGTGGAGGCGCCATCGCGGGCGTCGGGCGAAGGTTCTGGCGACGTGTCTCCAGGCGATGGCCCAGACGCCAGTGTGAGTTCCTCTGCGTCCGCATCGCCCGAAGACAAACCCGCCGAGTCAGGCGGCCCGGCTGTCGTCGGTGAGTCCAACCCGG
>Ga0335074_10003788_pt1 | contig 20754 bp, 18 predicted proteins | sample Lox_Sample_23_FD_206715 | JGI IMG/M metagenome (GOLD analysis project Ga0335074, IMG submission 206715) | Soil microbial communities from Loxahatchee National Wildlife Refuge, Florida, United States - Lox_Sample_2.3 | ecosystem: Environmental > Terrestrial > Soil > Wetlands | place: USA... | reverse complement strand
AGCCGGTAGACCAGCTTGCCGAGCAGGTAGGCGACCGCCACGACCGCGACGGTGACCAGGATCGTGCGCAGCGGTATCCCACGGATAGCCGCGGCCTTCCACAGCCGCGCCCGACGCGTATCGGGCGGCGGCAAATTATCGGCCATTCGACCATGATGACAGCCGCGCGCCCGGGGCCGGCGCCCCAGGCGCGCGGGCTGGCTACCAGCGGCGGTCAGGCGGGCTGGCGAGCCGGTACGGCCCCGGCGGCGTCGGCGGCCGGATGCGGGCCGGATGGCGCCTCGGCGCCCCTTCCGCCGGGAAGCCAGCGCAGCCATCGGGGCAGATACCAGCAGCGGTCGCCGAGCAGGGCCATGGCGGCGGGGACCAGCACGCCGCGGACCACGGTCGCATCGATCAGCACCGCCGCCGGCAGGCCGATGCCGAGCATCTTCAGCTCGAACAGATGCAGCGAGGCGAAGATGGAGAACACCGCTACCATGATCACCGCTGCGCCCGTCACCACCCCGGCGCTGCTGGCGATGCCGCGGGTGATCGCGTCCTTGGTGCTCGCGCCGCCGAGCCGGATCTCCCGGATCCGGCTCAGGATGAACACGTGGTAGTCCATGGACAGCCCGAACAGGAACACGAACAGGAACAGCGGCACCCACGGCGTGATCGCGCCGAAGCTGGTGTAGTCCAGGGGGCCCTGCAGCCTGCCGTCCTGGAAGACGAGCGTGATCAGGCCGTAGGCGGCTCCCACCGAGAGCAGGTTGAGCCCGATCGAGACCAGCGGCAGGGTGACCGAGCGGAACGCGACCAGCAGCAGAACGAACGCCAGCATCGCCACGACCGCGAACACGAGCGGGTACCCGGCGTCGATCTGGCGGGTGTCGTCGTAGCTGGACGCGGTGTTCCCGGTCACGGCGTAGCTGATCCCCTGGACCCGGCCGAGTGTCGCGGGCAGCGCCCGGTCCCGCAGGGTCAGCAGGGCGTTGTTCGACGCCGTGTCGGTGCCGTTGCCGGCGAGCGTGACGTTGATGATCAATGCCCGGCCGCCCGCCACGCTTGCCGTCGTGATCGGCTCGCGGATCGGGCCGTTCGCCGACGCCCTGGCCTGCAGCGCGGTGACCGCGTCGCGGACCGCGGGGCCGGACAGCCCGGTGCCGGTCACGACCACCTGTGCCGGGGAGGGGGCCTGCGGGAATGCCTCCTGGATCCGGTTGTAGGTGGCGACGATCGGCACGTTGTTCGGCACGTCGTTCTCCGGGTACGCGAGCCGCATGCCCAGCGCGGGCGCGGCGAGCGCCAGCATCGCCACCGCGGCCACGCCGCCCCACAGCAGTGGGCGCCGCACCACCCGGCGGACGAGCGCGGCCCACATCCGCGACGGCTTCGCCGCGGTACGGCGCCGGCCGAGGAACGGGATACGGGCCCGGTCGGCCCACTTGCCGAGCCAGGACAGCAGCGCGGGCACGAACGTCAGCGAGCCGATCACCGCCACACCCACCACGGCGATAGCGCCGAACGCGATGCCGGTGAACTCCGCTGCGCCGACCATGAAGAGCCCGGCCAGCGCGATCATCACGGTCAGGCCCGAGATCACGATCGCCCGGCCCGACGTGCCTGCCGCGATACGCAAAGCCTCGGCGACCGTTGCGCCTCGCGCCCTCTCCTCGCGTTCGCGCCGCAGGTAGAAGAGGGAGTAGTCGATGCCGACGGCCATGCCGATGAGCAGCGTCACCTCGGAGGTGGCCTGGCCGACCGGCAGCCAGTGGCCGGGGATGGCCAGCAGCGACAGCGCCGTGATCACCGAGGTCGCGGCCAGCAGCAGCGGGATGCCCGCGGCGATCAGCGCGCCAAACACGAGCACGAGCAGGACCAGGGTGATCGGCACCGAGGTCTCCTCCGCCTTCCTGAAGTCGCCGGAGACCAGTCCGTTGATGGCCCGGTCGGCGCTCGCGTCCCCGGCCTCCTGGATGAGCAGGTCCGGATGGCGGGCCTGGACCGCGGCGACCGCGTTCAGGTCACCGGCCACGGTCTGGTCCTCGTTGGCGGCGTTGCCGGGGACGTTGAACGTGACCAGCGCGCTGCGCCCGTTAGCCGAGATCAGCGACCCTCGGCCGCTGCTCTCCGGCGAGCGGATGCCGGACGCCGCGTGCGGCAGGCCACGCAGCGCGGCCACCACCTGCCGGGTGGCTTGCCGAAGCTGCGGGTCGGTGGCGTACGTGGCGCCGCGCGTCCGGGACTGGATCAGCACGCTCTCGGCGGGCGGGAACGTGACGTTCAGCCGGTTCAGCGTCTGCTCGGCCCGCCCGGACTGGCCGGCGTCGTACGACTGGACGTTCGTGGACGGGATCATGTGGCAGCCCACGAACACGGCGACGACCAGGACAAACCAGCCGAGCACCGCGGTCTTGCGGTGTCGCGCGCTCCAGCCGGCGATCCGCTCCACGATCGGCGCCCTGGTACGGGCCACCGGGGCCTGCGTCGGATACGCATGCATGAGGACCTCATTCGGTAGGTAGCTGTCTGCCACGTCAGGCTCCCTCGCCGTGACGTCGTCGCGACATCCCGCAGGCCGCCCAGTCCGGGTAGGGCTAGCCTCCGCATGCATCGGGGGGACGGCGGTATGGGCAGCCGTACCGACGTTCGCCTACGGTCAGATCACCGAGCCCAGGCCGGGGCGTGGCGGAGGGGCCGGGGGAGGGGAAGGGCACATGGCTGCGGCGGGCATCAGGTCGGGCGCCGCGTGGGCCGGGCTGCCGGTGACCGGATCCGGCGACGTCAGCATCGGCTACTGACGGCCGGCCGACGCGGCCTGGGTGGGATCGATGAACACGTGCGGGGCCACCGGGAGCTTCTCGGCGAGCCGGCGGTCGATCTCGTCGGCGAGGTCCTCGGCCCGGTCGGCGCTGATCTCATCGTCGAGCGCCACCCGTGCGGCGACGATCAGCTGGTCCGGGCCCAGGTGCATGGTGAGCAGATCGAGCACGTCGTCGATGCCCGGCGTGTCGCAGATCTCGTCCCGGATCATCCGCAGCACCCGCGGATCGGCGGACTCACCGATCAGCAGGTCTCTGCTGTCCAGGCCGAGCCGGACGGCGACGACGACCAGCAGCACGCCAATCGCGATCGAGGCGCTGCCGTCCCAGACGGGTGACCCGGTGAGCTGCTGCAGCACCAGCCCCCCGGCGGCAAGCACCAGGCCGACCACGGCGGTGCTGTCCTCGAACAGCGCCGCCTTCACCGTGGTGTCCCGGCTCCCCCTGACGTGCTCGATCAGCTGGGTGTCGCTGCTGCGAGCCTCGCCGCTGACCTGGCGGTAGGCCCGGATCAGCGAGGTGCCCTCCGCGGCGAACGACACCGCCAGCACGATGTAGGCGATCATGAACGAATGGCCGCCGCCATGGCGCAGGGTGAGCAGCCCCTCGAACACCGAGAAGCCCGCGCCAGCGATGAAGATGCCGAACGCGGCGAGCAGCGACCAGAAGTAGCGTTCCTGGCCGTAGCCGAACGGGTGCCGCTCGTCGGCCGGGCGGTTCCCCCGGTGCAGCGACGTGAGCAGGAACGCCTGGTTCATCGTGTCGGCCACGGAGTGGGCCGCCTCGGCCAGCATCGCGCTGGACCCCGTCAGCAGCCCGGCGGCCAGCTTGGCGGCGGCCACGATCACATTCGCGGCGCCGGCTATGAGCACGGTGCGGCGCGTGGAACCCTCCGCGCCTCCCGCGCCTCCCGCGCCCCCCGCTTCAGACCTGGCCACGCCGCAACGCTCCCCGGCAGCCGCCGGCGTAAACACCGCCCGGCCGCTCGCCGTCGCGCCGTGTAGCCAGCCGCACCACGGGTAGGCGGGCCTTCTAACCCAGAGCAGAGGGAGATGACCCATGACCCGCTACGGCTACTTCCTGGCGTCGGAGGAGCACGAGCCGCAGGTGCTCGTCCGCCAGGCCAAGCTGGCGGAGGAAGCTGGCTTCGACGCCCTGTGGATATCCGACCACTTTCATCCGTGGCTGGACGAGCAGGGCCAGAGCGGCTTCGTGTGGTCGATGATCGGCGCGATCTCGCAGGTCACCTCGCTGCCGATCACGACGGCGGTGACGTGCCCGCTGCTGCGCACGCCACCCGCGATCGTCGCGCAGGCCACGGCCACCTCGTCGCTCCTCACCGGCGGCAAGTTCACGCTGGGCGTCGGCACCGGCGAGGCGCTGAACGAGCACATCCTCGGCGAGCGGTGGCCATCGGCCGAGCAGCGTCTGGAGATGCTCGAGGAAGCCGTCGGCGTGATCAGGGAGCTGCTGACCGGGCACCTGGTCACGCACACCGGCACGCACTACACGGTGGATACCGCGCGGATCTACTCGGCGCCGCACGACCCGCCGCCGATCTTCATGTCCGGGTTCGGCGAGAAGGCGATCAAGCTCGCCGGGCGGATCGCCGACGGCTACATGTGCGTGCAGCCGAACGCCGACTTCGTCCAGCTGTACCGGGAATCCGGCGGCGGTGACAGGACCGCCCAGGGCGGGCTGAAGGTCTGCTGGGGACCCGACGCGGAGCAGGCGCGCAAGACCATGCACCGGCTATGGGCCACGGACGAAATCCCCGGCGAGGCCGCCCAGCTGCTGCCGCTGCCGCGGCAGTTCGGCCAGCTAGCCGGGCTGGTCGGCGAGGACATGATCACCGCGCCCTGCGGCCCCGACCCCGACGAGCACATCAAGGGGGTCCGGGCCTTCACCGACGCCGGGTTCGACGAGGTGTTCGTCGGCCAGGTGGGACCCGACTATGAGGGCTTCTTCGAGTTCTACGCCGGCCAGGTGCTGCCGCGGCTGCGCGAGGGCGACCGATGAACGAGGGAAGGCTGCAGCAGGAGCTGGCGGCCAGGGTCGATGGCGAGGTCAGGTTCGACCCCGGCACGAAGGCGGTCTACGCGCAAGACGCGTCGAACTACCGGCAGGTCCCGATCGGCGTGGTGCTGCCGAAGAGCGCCGACGCGGCGGTCAATGCGGTCGCGGTGTGCCGGGAGCTCGGCGTGCCGGTGCTGTCTCGGGGCGGTGGCACGAGCCTGGCGGGGCAGTGCGTGAACGAGGCGGTGGTGATCGACTGGACAAAGTACTGCCACCAGATGGTGTCGGTCGACCAAGACAACAAGACCGCGGTGATCCAGCCGGGCATGGCCCTGGACAAGGCCAACGACGCGCTGGCCGGGTATGGCCTGATGGTCGGGCCGAAGCCGTCCACGCACGTCAGCTGCACGATCGGCGGCATGATCGGCAACAACTCGTGCGGGTCGACCGCGCAGGCATACGGCAAGATGGTCGACGCGGTGCGCCGGCTCGAGATCCTGACCTACGACGGGCTGCGGACCTGGGTCGGCGAGACCAGTGACCAGGACTACGAGAAGATCATCGCTGCGGGCGGCCGGGAGGCCGAGATCTACCGCCGGCTGCACGAGATCCGCGACGCCTACCTGGGCCAGATCCGCACGGGCTACCCGAAGATCCCGCGCCGGGTGTCCGGCTACAACCTCGACTCGCTGCTGCCCGAGCGCGGGTTCCACGTGGGCCGGGCGCTGGTCGGCAGCGAGAGCACCCTCGTCACCGTGCTGCACGCGGAGCTCTCCCTGGTCGACGTGCCCAAGCACAAGGCGCTGGTCGTGCTCGGCTACCCCGACATCGCCCGGGCGGGCGACGTGGTGCCGCTGGTGGTCCGGCACTCACCGTCGCTGCTGGAGGGCCTCGACGACACGCTGATCTCCCTCGAGCGCGAGGAGCACTTTTCGGCCGACGCGCTCAGCCAGCTTCCGGAGGGTTCCGGCTGGCTGATGATCGAGTTCAACGGCGACACCCAGCAAGAGGCCGACGACCGCGCGCAGGCGCTGATCGACGACGCGAACGGCGACGGCGACCACCCCAGGCCGCACGTCGCCTACACCGAGGACCCCAAGGTCGAGGAGCGGCTGCAGGAGGTGCGCGAGGCCGGCCTGGGCGCGACCGCGTACCCGCCGCACAAGCACGAGACGCACGAGGGCTGGGAGGACGCCGCGGTGCCGCCCGACCGTCTCGGCGACTACCTGCGGGACTTCCGCAAGTTGCTGGAACGCCACGACTACCACGGAGCATCGCTTTACGGCCACTTCGGCCAGGGGTGCGTGCACACCCGGATCCCGTTCGAGCTGCGCACGGCGGATGGCATCGCCGCCTACCGGTCGTTCATCGAGGAGGCCGCGGACCTCGTGGTGTCCTACGGCGGGTCGCTCTCCGGCGAGCACGGCGACGGCCAGTCGCGCGGCGAACTGCTGCCGAAGATGTTCGGCCCCGAGCTGATGCGCGCGTTCGGCGAATACAAGGCCGTCTTCGACCCGGGCAACAAGATGAACCCGGGCAAGGTCGTCAATCCGTACCGGATGGATGAGAACCTCACCCGGCGCGGCTTCTTCCCCAAGGAGCCGGTCACGTTCTTTCACTATCCCCAGGACGGGGGGAAGTTCTCGGCGGGCGCGGCGTCGCGCTGCGTGGGGATCGGGAAGTGCCGCGGCGACGAGGGCGGGGTCATGTGCCCGAGCTACCGGGTGACCCGGGAGGAAGAGCACGCCACCCGCGGGCGGTCGCGGCTGCTCATGGAGATGGTGCGCGGCGAGGTCATCACCGACGGCTGGCACTCCACCGAGGTGCGTGACGCGCTCGACCTGTGCCTGGCCTGCAAGGGCTGCCGGAAGGAATGCCCGGTGGACGTCGACATGGCCACCTACAAGGCTGAGTTCCTCGCCCACCACTACGCGGGCCGGGTGCGCCCGGCAGCGCACTACTCGATGGGCTGGCTTCCCGCGCTGTCCCCGATGGCCTCGGCGGCGCCGGGCCTGGTGAACGCCGTCGCCCGCGCGCCGGGGCTTGGCCGCCTGCTCAAGCGGACGGGCGGGATCGACGAGCATCGCGAGCTGCCGCGCTTCGCCGCGGAGCGGTTCACGAACTGGTACCAGCGCCGGGGCCAGAAGGTGAAGGGGAAAGGGGAGGCGGGTCGGGAACCTGTCCTGCTGTGGCCGGACACGTTCACGAACAACTTCCACCCGGAGGTCGGCAAGGCCGCCGTCGCGGTGCTGGAAGACGCCGGATTCCGGGTGGAGCTGCCCGCCAAGACGCTGTGCTGCGGGCTGACCTGGATATCCACCGGCCAGCTGGGGGTGGCCCGGAGGGTGCTGAACCGGACGATGGCCGCGCTGCGGCCCGCGCTGCAGGCGGGCCGGCGCGTCGTGGTGCTGGAGCCGAGCTGTGCCGCCGTGTTCCGGTCCGACGCCGCCGAGCTCACCGGCTCCGACGACGCGCGGCTGCTGGCCCGGCAGACACGGACGCTCGCCGAGGTGCTCACCGAGGCCGGCTGGCGGCCGGGATCCCGGGATCCGGCCGGGCTGCACCCGGGGGCGCGGCGGGCCATCGCCCAGGTGCACTGCCACCAGCACGCGATCCTCGGCTTTGACCGCGACCAGGAACTGCTGCGCGACTGCGGCGTGGACGTGGACGTCCTCGACAGCGGCTGCTGCGGGCTGGCCGGGAACTTCGGCTTCGAGCGCGGCCACTACGACGTCTCGGTGGCGTGCGCCGAGCACGGCCTGTGGCCAGCGGTCCGCGATGCCGACCCCGGAACGGCCATCCTCGCCGACGGGTTCTCCTGCCGCACTCAGATAGAGGCAGGGCATCTGGGCCGGGAGGGTATGCACCTAGCTGAGCTCCTCGCCGGGATGCTCGACGGTGCCACGCAGCGCACTCAGCAGGGCAGCAGCCGCGGGAACGGAGGTTAGCCATGTCATCCCAGAACGACCACGGCGGATACAGCACCGGAGGCAACGCAGCGCGGGAGGGCCAGCCCAGCCGGGACCGGCCCGACCAGGACCGGCCCGACCAGGACCGGCCCGACCAGGAACATGGCGGCGACCAGGCAGGCCGCGCCGGCGGCGGCGATCGCCTGCACCGGGTCGGCGGCGACCGCGCCGACCGGGGAGCCCGGTGGAACCGGGGCGACCGCCCCTACGTGGACGCGCAGATCCTCACCGACGTGGGCGCCCAGGTGTACGAGGCCGTCGCCACCCTCGAGTACGGGGGCCACGCGGTCACCAGGGACGAGGTCATGGCGGCCACGGATCTGGACGACGCCACGGTGAGCGAGATCCTCGACGCGCTCACCGGCCAGGGTGTGCTGATCCGCGACGGCGACGTCTTCGAACTCGCTCGCCGCGACTGGAGCGCAACCCCGGAAACCCCCTCGCGCTGACCGCGCTCCATGATCTGGGAGGACTCGCGGCAGCAAGCACTGCGCCGAGGTCTCCCGGATCGTGGAAAGCACGGCCTGCGTCAACCGGAGGTTGACGTGAGCTCATGCGTCAACCTATAGTTGACGTATGAGCACTCCACCCGTATCGCTTGACGAACTGATCAGCTACGTGAAGACGATGAGCCCGGCCGGCGGGCCGCTGGACAACCTTGCCGACGCGGTCAGCGTGGCGGCCGACCTCGGCGAGACGTCCGACGCGCTGATCGGCCACTTCGTGGACCGGGCCCGCCGGTCCGGCGCCCCGTGGAGCCAGATCGGGGCCAGCATGGGCGTGACCAAGCAGGCGGCGCAGAAGCGATTCGTGGCCCGGTGGGAAAGCGCTGAGTTCTCCCGGTTCACCCAGCGCTCACGCAACGTGCTGGCCGCGGCCGCGAGGATCGCCGCCGGAGCCGGAGCCGCGACGATCGACGCCTCGCACCTCGCCGCCGGGTTGCTCAGCGAACCGGACGGCCTCGCCGCTAAGGTCATCCACGGCGCGGGGCTGACCGACGAGCAGGTGCTGGCCGCGCTCCGCCTCGAGTCGGCCCCCGGCGTTACCGCGGAGGAAGCAAGTCCCGGGGAACTAAGGCGACTGCGCTTCACCGAGGAGGGCCGGGCCACGATCAGGGGAGCCGTGGTCACCGCGCTGAATCTGAGGCACAACTACATAGGCACCGAGCACCTGCTGCTGGGGATCCTGGACGCCAAGGGTGAGGCGGCGGAAAGCCTCATCCGGCTCGGAATCACCGCCGACCTGGCGAAAGGGCTTCTGGCCGAGGAGTTCGCGAGGATCCAGGCGCAGCGCAACGCGGCGGAATGACGAGTGGGCCCTAAAAGAAGGAGGCAGGCATGAAGGCACTGGTCAGCTGGGAGGACGCCGAGGGCATGACGCACCGCTTCCAGATCGCGTACGACCCGGACGACGCGGAAGCCAGGCTGTTCCTCGAGGGAATCGAGCTGCACGTGAGGTTCCGGCTCGAGACGTTCGACGCCGAAAGCGACGCCAGCTGACCTCAGGGCCCGTGACCGGGAAGGGTTATCATTGTTCGGATTGTGACCGCCGTGGCGTTGCACCGTGCAGCCACGGGCGTACCTGGGCGCTGGTGAGAACAAGGTGACCGTAACTCCGGCACCGCCGGCCGAGACCGTCGGCGGGTACCGGCACGAAGCCTTCCTTTATTCGGGGCTGCCCGAGTTTCTCTCCGGCACGCTGACGTTCATCCGCCGCGCGGTCAGCGCGGGCGACCCGGTCCTCGTGGTCGTGAGCGCGGCAAAGATCGGCCTGCTGCGCCAGCAACTGGGCGCCGAGGCCGCGCACGTGACCTTTGCCGACATGGCGGACGTCGGCGCCAACCCTGCCCGCATCATCGCGCTATGGCAGACGTTCGTGCAGGCCAATACCGGCGCGGCGCAGCTCTGCGGGATCGGGGAACCGATCGGTCCCGCGCGCTCCCCGGCCGAGCTCGCCGAGTGCCAGCTGCACGAGGCGCTGCTGAACGTGGCGTTCGACGACACCCCGCTATGGCTGCTGTGCCCGTACGACCTCGAGGCGCTCGCCGCGGCCGTGATCGACGAGGCTCAGCGGGCCCACCCGTTCGTCGCCCACGGCGACCAGCGCCGGCCGAGCAGCGCCTTCGAGCCGATCGACGCCGGAGCTCCCTTCGACCGCCCGCTGCCACCGCCGGCGGCCGGTGCTGCGTCCATGCCCTTCGGCAGCGGCGACCTGCGCCGGCTGCGCGCCTTCGTGGCCGGCCACGCCGAGCGAGCCGGGCTCGTCAAGGAATCCGCCACCGGGGTGGTGCTGGCCGTCAGCGAGCTCGCCAGCAACAGCATCATGCACGGCGGCGGGCGCGGCGAACTGCGCGTCTGGACCGAGGGACGCAGCCTTGTCTGCGAGGTATCCGACGAAGGTCACATCACATCGCCGCTCGTCGGCCGGGTGCGCCCGGCGCTCGGCGCCACAGGCGGAGCCGGGCTGTGGCTCGCGAACCAGCTGTGCGACCTGGTGCAGATCTCCTCGTCGGCCCGGGGCACCACGATACGGGTGCACCAGGCGGCGGGCCGCTGACCGGACGGGCCCGGCGGCGAGCGTTCAGGCCCCTTGATGGGGTTGTGACGGCGGCCGCCCGCCGACCCGCATCACGATCTCGGTGGCAAGATCCCGGAGCTTCATGTTGCGGTTGTTCGATGCCCGGCTCAGCGTCGCGAACGCCTGGTCGGCGTCGCATCGCGATTCGGCCATCACGATCCCGATCGCCTGGTCGATCACGGCCCTCGACCGCAGCGCGTGTTCGAGCTGCGCGGCCAGGTCCCGGGCCTCGGCGTAGCGGCCGACGACCACGATGGCGGCCGAGGCCGGCACCGTGAACAGCGAGATCAGGTCCTCGTCCAGCTGGCTGAAGCCGTCGGCGTGGTGGCTGGACAGGTTCAGCGCCCCCAGCCGCCGGCCCGCCAGGCCGAGGCCCGCGGACAGATAGCTGTTCAGCCCCATCTCCTCGGCCAGGCTGGTGAACTCCGGCCAGCGCTGTTCCGCCTCGTGCAGGCTCCACCGGTTGACCTGCTGACGCCGGGCAGCATCCAGGCACGGGCCGTCGTTCAGCACGTACTGACGGCGGTCCAGCTCGTACGTCTTTTCGTCTGTCGCCGCGATCGTGCTGGGCTGGTCCTTCGCGTCGAGGACCGTCACGCTCGCGGCGTGGCAGCTCGGGATCGAGCGCAGGGCAAGCGCGAGGATGCTGCCCAGCGTGTCGCGGACCGACTCGTTCTCAGTCAGGGTCCTGGCCAATTCGGTCAGGGACTCGACCAAGTCCTCGTACCGGCCGCTCAGCATCGAGGCCGGCGCCGGGTCGTGGGCTACCATGCCCCTTCGCTCTGATCCATCCGCTTGCCGTTAAACCCTTTCCGCTCGGCTTGGTGGCTGGCCGGTCGGCGCAGCCCTGGCCCAGGGTAGGAGCTTGACGGCAGAAAGGCGAAAGGGCCGGAGAAACCGGAACGCTGGCCCAGTGAGCCGGCTTTCTGGGCATGGCTAGCTCCCAGTGCCACAAAGGACGTGAGGTAGCCTCGCTGCCGGACCACGTGTGGCGGCCTGCGCCGCGCGCTTGACAGTATGGCCGAGGCGTCTCGTTCCGGTCAAAGCGGCGAGCCGGAACCCAACCGCAGTCACCGGATTAGCCCCGGCTAAGTTGGGTAGCGAGCGATCTTCTCACCAGACGAGGGGGCGGTGACATGGGCGCAAGGACCTGGGTTGGCTCGTGGCCCGTCGTGCGCCAGCTCACCGGGGCCGACCGGCTGGGCCTCGGCGCTGCCGCCAGGAGCAAGCGCACCGACCAGCTGCAGCCGCGCACCGCAACGGCCGACAAGGTCGTCAAGTCGGTGTGCCCGTACTGCGCGGTGGGGTGCGGTCAGGAGGTGTTCGTCTCCCGGGACAAGGTCTCCCAGATCGAAGGGGATCCCGACTCCCCGGTCAGCCGCGGCCGGCTGTGTCCCAAGGGCTCGGCGAGCCTGCAGCTGACGACCGGCGACGCACGGCAGTACCAGGTGCTGTACCGCAGACCGCACGGCACAGACTGGGAGCACCTCGACCTGGACTCGGCGATGGACATGATCGCCGAGCGGGTCATCGCTACCCGGCGCCAGGGCTGGCAGTGGGAACACGAGGGCCGGCGGACCCGGCGCACGATGAGCCTGGCCAGCCTGGGGGGCGCCACGCTGGACAACGAAGAGAACTACCTGATCAAAAAGCTGTTCACGGCGCTGGGCGCGGTCCAGATCGAAAACCAGGCCCGGATATGACACTCTTCCACCGTTCCCGGTCTGGGGACTAGCTTCGGGCGCGGCGGCGCGACCGGCTTCCAGCAGGATCTGGCCAACGCCGACTGCATCCTGATCGAGGGCTCGAACATGGCCGAGGCACACCCGGTCGGCTTCCAGTGGGTGATGGAGGCCAAGAAGCGGGGCGCCACCGTGATCCACGTCGACCCCCGGTTCAGCCGGACCAGCGCGGTCGCCGACCTGCACGTGCCGATCCGGGCCGGCGCGGACATCGCGTTCGTCGGCGGGCTGATCAACTACGTGCTCACCCACGAGAAGTACTTCAGGGATTACGTGCTCGCGTACACGAACGCGCCGGTGATCCTCACCGAGGACTTCGCCGACACCGAGGACCTCGACGGGGTTTTTTCGGGCCTGGACACCGAGCACCGCGTCTACGACCACGAGACCTGGCGATACCAGGGTGAGAATGTGCGTCCCGCCAGCGGGGAGCGGGACGCCGATCCCGCCCAGACGCGGCAGGTGCGCGAGGCTGGGCGCGGCGAGGCGCACGGTTCCGGCGGTGCGCGCGCCCACCCGAAGGCGGACAGCGACCCCACGCTGCAGCACCCTCGCTGCGTGTTCCAGGTGCTGAAGCGGCACTTCGCCCGGTACACGCCGGAGATGGTGGCGCGGACAGCCGGCGTGCCCGAGGACCTGTTCACCCAGGTCTGCCGGCTCGTCACGGAGAACTCCGGGCCGGACCGGACCACGTCGTTCGTGTACAGCCTGGGCTGGACCCAGCACACCGTTGGCGTGCAGTACATCCGCACCGCCGCGATCCTGCAGGCGCTGCTCGGGAACATGGGCCGGCCCGGTGGCGGGATCATGGCCCTGCGCGGTCACGCATCGATCCAGGGATCCACCGACATCCCGACCCTGTTCGACCTGCTGCCTGGCTACCTGCCGATGCCGCACGCGCACTCGAACGACGACCTCGACAGCTATGTCGAGGCAGAGCGCACCGAAAAGGGGTTCTGGGCCAACACCCGCGAGTACATGGTCAGCCTGCTGAAGGCGTGGTGGGGCGACGCCGCAACCGCCGGCAACGACTTCTGCTACGACTACCTGCCCAGGCTGACCGGCAGCCACAGCACCTACGAGACCGTAATGGCCCAGATCCAGGGCGCCTGCAAGGGCTACTTCCTGTTCGGCCAGAACCCGGCGGTCGGCTCGGCCAACGCGCGCATGCAGCGGCTGGGCATGGCCAGCCTGGACTGGCTGGTGGTGCGCGACCTGGTGATGATCGAGAGCGCTACCTGGTGGAAGGACGGCCCGGAGATCGAGTCCGGGGAGATGCGCACCGAGGACATCGCCACCGAGGTGTTCTTCCTGCCCGCGGCGGCGCACACCGAGAAGGACGGCAGCTTTACGAACACCCAGCGCATGCTGCAGTGGCACCACACAGCCGTCGAGCCCGCCGGAGACGCACGCAGCGACCTGTGGTTCACCTATCACCTGGGCCGCCGGATCCGGGAGAAGCTGGGCGCGTCCAGCGACGAGATGGACCTGCCAGTCCAGCACCTCACCTGGGATTACCCGGTGCACGGGAGCCAGGACGAACCCGATGCCGACGCGATACTCGCCGAAATCAACGGCTGGGACGCCGACGGGCAGCCGCTGTCGGCGTACACTCAGCTCGCCGCCGACGGCTCCACCGCCTGCGGCTGCTGGATCTACTGCGGCGTCCGGGCCGACGGCGTCAACCAGGCGGCTCGGCGCAAGCCGGGCCGGGAGCAGAGCTGGGTCGCGCCCGAGTGGGGCTGGGCCTGGCCGGCCAACCGCCGGATCCTCTACAACCGCGCGTCGGCCGACCCGGACGGCAAGCCGTGGAGCGAGCGCAAGGCGCTGGTGTGGTGGGACGCCGAGGCCGGGCGGTGGACCGGGCACGACGTGCCGGACTTCATTCCCGACCGGGCACCGTCATACCGGCCGCCCGACGACGCGACCGGGGTGGCGGCGATCTCCGGCATCGACCCGTTCATCATGCAGGCCGACGGCAAGGCGTGGCTGTTTGCCCCGGCCGGCCTGGTGGATGGCCCGCTGCCCGCCCACTACGAACCGCAGGAATCGCCGGTGGCCAACCCGTTCTACGGCCAGCAGCACAACCCGGTGCGGCAGATCATCTCGCACCGGGAGGACCGGTTCCAGCCCAGCGGGAACCAGCCGGGCTCCGACGTGTTCCCGTACGTGGCGACCACGTACCGGCTGACCGAGCACCACACCGCGGGCGGGATGTCCCGCTTCCTGCCGTACCTGGCCGAGCTGCAGCCCGCGTTCTTCTGCGAGGTGTCGCCGGAGCTGGCGGCCGAGCGGGACCTGGAGCACATGGGCTGGGCGACGCTCGTCTCGGCCCGCAACGCCATCGAGGCCAGGGTGATGGTGACCAGGCGGATGAGGCCGCTCGACATCGGCGGCAAGCGGGTGCATCAGATCGGGCTGCCCTGGCACTGGGGGCCCAACGGGCTCACCACGGGGGACTCGGCCAACGAGCTCTCGCACCTGGCCCTGGACCCGAACGTGCACATCCAGGAGGTCAAGGCGCTGGCCCTGGACATCCGGCCGGGACGGCGGCCCCGCGGGGCCGCACGGCGTCAGCTGATCCTCGACTATCAGCAGCGAGCCGGGATCACCGACGAGACAGGAACGGAGGTGTGAGGTGAGCAGCACGGATCCGGCGGCGTGGGCCGGCTATGCCGAGCACCCGCCGCGGGTGGGATTCTTCACCGACACGTCGGTGTGCATTGGGTGCAAGGCGTGCGAGGTGGCCTGCAAGACCTGGAACGCGGTCCCCGAGGACGGCATCTTGCTCTCCGGGATGTCCTACGACAACACCGTCAGCCTCGACGCATCCACGTGGCGGCACGTGGCCTTCGTCGAACAGCCCACGGACAGCAGCGACGGCGTTCGGTGGCTCATGTCCAGCGACGTCTGCAAGCACTGCACCGAGGCGGCCTGCCTGGACGTGTGCCCGACGGGGGCGCTGATGCGCACCGAGTTCGGCACCGTGGTCGTCCAGGACGACGTGTGCAACGGCTGTGGCTACTGCGTGAGCGCGTGCCCGTTCGGCGTGATCGCGCGGCGGGAGAGCGACGGCGCCGCGCACAAGTGCACGCTGTGCTACGACCGGATCGGTGACGGCCTGACGCCCGCCTGCGCCCAGGCCTGTCCCACCGAGTCCATCCAGTTCGGGCCGCTGGACGAGCTGCGGGAGCGGGCGCAGGCGAGGGTCAGCGAACTACAGGAGTCTGGCGAGACGCGGGCCCGGCTGTACCTGGAGAGCCCGGAGGATGGCGTCGGCGGCGCGGGCGCGTTCTTCCTGCTGCTCGACGAGCCAGAGGTGTACGGGCTGCCGCCGGATCCGGTGGTGACGACCCGAGACCTGCCCCGCATGTGGCGGCGGGTCGCCGTGGCGGGTGCCTCGCTCGCTGCCGGCGCGCTCATCGCGTGCCTGGGGGCCGGGCGGAGGCGGGCGTGAGCCAGAGAACCGGGCGGGGTGTGCGGGGCGGCGAGGAGCTGATGGTCCCGAGGGCACGGCCCGATTCGTACTACGGCAGGCCGGTCCTCAAGGAAACCGTCTGGGAGGCGCCGGACATCGCCGGCTACCTGTTCCTCGGCGGCCTGGCCGGTGCCTCCTCGCTGCTGGCGGCGTTCGCCCAGCTGTCGGGCAACCGCGAGCTGCCCCGGGTGTCCAAGGTCGCCGCCGCCGGGGCGATCGGGGTGTCGCTGGCAGCGCTGGTGCACGATCTTGGCCGCCCGGGCCGTTTCCTCAACATGCTGCGGGTTTTCAAGGTCACCTCGCCGATGAGCGTTGGCACCTGGCTGCTGACCGGTTACGGCCCGATGGCTGGGGCCGCCGCGGCGTCGGCGGTGACCGGTCGCCTGCCCCGGGTCGGTGCCGTGGCCACGGCCGGAGCAGCCGCGCTGGGGGCCGGCGTGGCCACCTACACAGCCGCGCTGATCTGTGACACGGCGGTGCCGGCCTGGCATGAGGGTTACCGGGAGATGCCGTTTCTGTTCGCCGGGTCGGCCGCCTCGGCCGCGGGTGGCCTTGGCCTCCTGGCGACGCGCCCCGAGAGCTCCCGTGAGGCGGCCAGATTTGCGGTGATCGGGGCCGCGATCGAGCTCACCGCGAAGTCCCTCCTCATCCGGCGCCTCGGGCCGGCGGCCGAGCCCTACCAGGCCGGCCGGGTCGGCACGGTCATGGAGGCGGCGGAGGTGCTGACCGCGGCCGGGCTCGCCGGCGCCGTACTGTCCGGCCGCAGCCGCGCGGTCTCTGCGCTATCCGGGGCGGCGTTGCTGACGGCGTCGGCACTGACCAGGTTCGGGGTGTTCGAGGCGGGCAGGGTGTCCGCGCGGGACCCGAAGTACACGGTGGCACCGCAGCGGCAGCGGCTGGCCGAGCGCACCGGGCGGGGGAGCGCCTGATCCTCCGCTTCGGTCAGACCGGGTACCTGGTCCCCGGCTGGGCCGCCATCTCCTGGTCGTGGCTGCTGGGTACCTGCAGCTGGATCGCGCAGCCCGCCGCGTCGGACCGGATGTCCATCCGGTCGCAGATCTGGTTCGCCAGCCACAGGCCGTCGCCGTCGCCCGGCACCAGTTCGGCCGGCCGCAGGCCCAGGAACGGGTCGCTGATGCTGGCGCCGGGCTGGCGGAAGTCGCAGACGATCGCGCCCGGCTGCTCCCAGATCCGCACGGTGGCGCTGGCAGGCCACCGGCTCTTCAGGTACGCGCCGACCTCGCTGACCGCGAGCACCAGCATGTCTGCGCGGTCGCCGGCCAGGCCGTGCGCATCAGCGCTGCCGACGATGAATCGGCGAAGGCCCCGCAGATCCCCGTCGAAGCCGAAGGTCTGCGCGCCGTCCGGCGGCTGCGCCAGCGGCCTGGTGTCACAGGACCGCGCGAACGCCTCCGGGTCGGTGTACTGCGCCGACGGGATCTGCCGCGATCCCGCGACCTGTGCCGGGTGGGTGCGCAGGGCATCGGCGAGGATGCCGGCGTCGGTGGTCCGCGCGTCGTAGGGGCAGATCATCGAGATGCTGGTGGACGCCAGCGTGACGTTGATCGCGGCCTCCATCCGCGTCCACGCCGTGATCTCCCGGGCCGACCGCCCCGCCCACGCCGGCTCTGCCAGGATGCGTACGCGGCTGCCCCGGGATCTGTCCTGGCCGCCCTTCCAGTAGCGGTAGAACGCGCCGACCCGCCGCGGCGGGCGTCGGCCGAAGAACGCCGATTCCGCGTAGTCCACGTCTGCGCTGCGCTCTCCGAGCGCGGCGCCGAGGAGCTCCAGGTTGGCCGGGGTGGCGACGGCGAGCACGGGCTCGCCGAGCGTCAGCCCGTCGGCCAGGAACGGCAGCGCCGCCTCCAGGAACTGGCTGTCGTCGTCGTAGATGCAGGCCCAGTGCTCGAATGTCCCCTCGACGCGGTTCACCGGGCCACGCTCCCTGGCTGGCCGCCCCGCCGGGGATCGGGTGATCCCGGCGGCTGGTCCACGGCAAGCCCCGGCGTGGAGTCCCAGCCGACGATCCGCAGCACGGTCGCGAGCTGCGGCGGTACCTCGTGCAGCACCACCCGGCGGGCGTCGCGGTCGCCGTTGCCGCCGTTGCCGTGGCCCGCTCCGGTCACGCAGACGATGGCCCGCAGCCCCGCAAGATCGCAGTAACTCACCCCGGCGAGGCTGACATGGACGTCGGCCGACCCATTCGCCACGCTGCCCAGCGCCCCAACCAGCCCGTCGTAGGTGGACTCGTCGATCTCACCGGCGAGGGCCAGGCCGGGCGGGTCGTCAGTGTTGGTGATTCGCAGGACTCCGTCGTCGTAGACGGCGCAGTCGTTCGTCATCGCGAATCATCGCCCCTCGAGCAGGTCAGCGGCTGATGCCGGGGCGCGCCGGGCAGCGGCGGGCCGGGCCGGGCACGGATTCGGAAGGCCCCTCAATGTCCTCGCTGTTAGAATCTTCGCACTATACCCGCGGCGGGCTGGTAGAGCGCCACAAAGACGGCGCAAAGGAAGTCTCGGGTGGCGCAGCGATGCTGGGGCGCTCCTGGAGGGATTCGATGCCTCCTCTCGGTGGCTGGCTTGCCGCTGCAGTTCTGGTAATCCCGCTGGCTCGGTACCCCCACGACGGAACCAGCGGCCGAGGGCCGGCCGGGTGTTCTTTCCGGCTGGCCGAGGGCTGGGTGCCTGATGGGACGTGAGATGGCCTGGGCCGCTGCTGATGGTGAGGTGGATGTGGGTTCCGCGGAGGCGGGGCTGACGGTGCTGCTGGAGGCGTGTGAGCGGGCGGTGGAGGAGCTGGGGTCGGCGGTTCCTCCGGCGCAGATGCGGGCGTTGCTGATTATCGGGAGTTCGGGGGGCCTGAATTTGAGCCGGCTGGCGGGGGCGCTGGGGGCGTCGGCGTCGGCGGCGAGCAGGTTGTGCGACCGGATGGTGGCGGCGGGGTTGCTGACACGGGACCGGGCGGCGGCGAGCCGGCGGGAGATTGTCCTGGTTCCGACGGAGTCGGGGCGGCGGCTGGCGGAGTGGGTGCGGGGGCGGCGGCGTGCTGCTTTGGGTGAGGTGCTGGCGGCGATGTCCGCGGATGGGCGTGAGGCGCTGGCGCACGGGCTCACCGAACTCGCCGGCGCCGAAGGCTTCTAGTCTGCGGGACGGCTAGCTCGGCTCCGGACGTCCTCCACCAGGCAAAACTGTGCGCCGCGCATTGTGCAGCGACGGCTGTTGCACGGGCGGCTTTGCCGTCTTGTGACTTAGGGGTTGCGGGGACGCGCTCGGCGTGAGAGTCTTTCCTCATGGAAACACTTTCTATGGAGAAAGTATCTGGAGAGCCGGACGCGATGATGGTGGCCGCGCCGGCCGGCCGGGCCAGCGCGGACCTGGACGGACTTGAGGACCGGGAACTGCTCCGGATCGTTCGGTCGCAGCCTCTGGGCAGCCCGCGGCGAGCGGCGGCGTGCGAGCTGCTGGTCGCGAGGCACCGTAACCTGGTGCGCTCCTGCGTGCAGCGTTACAAGCGCTCGCCGGAGCCCGCCGAGGACCTGATGCAGGTTGGCTACGTCGGTTTGCTGAAGGCGATCAACAACTTTGACCCGGAGCTCGGCGGCAGCCTGGCGGCCTACGCCCAGCCGTGCATCTCCGGTGAGATCAAGCGGCATTTCCGCGACAAGCGCTGGCAGGTGCACGTCGAGCGGTCCATGCAGGAACTGGTCCTGCAGGTCCGCGATGCGACGCGCCAGCTCACCCAGCAACTGGGCCACCAGCCTGGTGACGCCGAGCTCGTCGAGCACCTGGGTATCAGCGCCGCCGACCTGCGCGAGGCGCGGCGGGCCGACCTGGTCTTCCAGCCGGCGTCGCTCGACGCCCCGCTCGCGGGCCGTCCCGACGCGGCCAGCCTGGCCGACGTGCTCGGCGAGGAAGACCCCGAGGTCGAGCACACCCTGGACATGGAATCGGTCGCCGCGCACTGGGGTGAGCTTCCGCGCCGCGAGCAGAAGATCCTGCTGCTGCGGTTCTACGGCGACATGACCCAGGCCGAGATCGGCCAGCAGCTCGGCATCTCGCAGATGCACGTCTCCCGGCTCCTTGCCCACGCCCTCGGCCACCTGCGCCAGCGACTCCTTGACACGACTCAGACCAGCCTGGCCCGAGCCAGCTAGGCTGCACCGCTGGCGGGCGGGTGGTCCCGGTCCCCCCTTCCAGGACCACCAGCCCGCCAGCCACCCCCCGCCGGGACGAGAATCGGGCGGGTATCCCGCCATATCCGGCTCTCTAATGCGAATCCCGCTGCGCGCGCAGAGCGCGGTGGCGGCGCTGTGCCTCATCGGCAGGAATGCCGATGATCGCTGCGATGACATCCCAGCCCAGGTCCACCCGCTGCGCCGCGTCGAGCAGGTCGGCTTCGAGGCCGTCCAGATACAGGCGCAGGTCGCTGAGTACGACCAGCGCGGCGCCTACGTCAAGCGCATCGGCGGGACACGCCGCGCCATCCCGCGCGGAGTCGATCACCGAATGGATCGCCCGGATGTCCTCTGTCTCACGCACCGGCCCCCGGTGGGTCTGCTGCCCGGCGCTGAGCACCCGGTGAGCGGCAATCCTGAGCCGCGCGTCGTCGACGACCGCGGGATCGGGCACCGGGAGCGCGCCCGGGCGCGGGACGGTGAGCACGTCGGCGCGCGCGCTCGCGCCCTGACCGCCAGACGGCGGGCCGGCCGCGTCCGGCGCGAACCCGCCAACGACCTGATCTTCGAGCATGCTGGCTCCGGATGTCACGAAGACACTCCTAGCCACGCTGCCGGACTAGAGATGGCGCGGTTCCCCGCGCCTGAGACAGTATTACCGGGCTGGGGCTCTGGGGTCAACGTGATGGGTGGGACGCCAATTTCCGCCGTGATGTGTCCGAAAATCGCCGCACCGTGGCACGGATCTAAACTCGGTGCGGCAGCGGGTTCGTTGCGGCCTGGCCGCAAAAGCACGTTAGGAATCGGCGATATCGGGCAGCGGCTAATCATGACCGAATCACGTCTCAGCGATGGAAGCCTGCTGAGCACGGTCGGGCTAGGGCCGCGGCATCCGGCTGGCCGAGGGCTGGGTGCCTGATGGGACGTGAGATGGCCTGGGCCGCTGCTGATGGTGAGGTGGATGTGGGTTCCGCGGAGGCGGGGCTGACGGTGC
>Ga0335074_10003786_pt1 | contig 20757 bp, 12 predicted proteins | sample Lox_Sample_23_FD_206715 | JGI IMG/M metagenome (GOLD analysis project Ga0335074, IMG submission 206715) | Soil microbial communities from Loxahatchee National Wildlife Refuge, Florida, United States - Lox_Sample_2.3 | ecosystem: Environmental > Terrestrial > Soil > Wetlands | place: USA... | reverse complement strand
GATGAGCGCCTCCAGTCCAACGATGCGTCGCGATGCCAACTCGATCTCCGGCTGATAATGCAACACGAACTCGTGCCGGTCGAGAGCCTTGCGCAGGTCAGCCCTGCGCGGCCAGGTTTCTGAAACGGAGCGATCCGCCTGCATCCGGCTGGCGCGATGCTCTCGAAACGCCTTTCGCAGCCTGCCCAGCTCCAGCAGGTTGGCCACCATGTCAGCCAGGCTCTCCAGCATGTGCAGTTCTTCTGACGCCATGGGCCGGCGCGGTTGGCAGGAAAACACCACGAGCTCGCCCAGGATGAGGCCATGGGGTGAGCGCACCGGCACGCTGGCGAACGAAACCGGGTCGATCCGCCGCAGGGGCAACCTGCGCTGGCTGAAATAGGGATGGTCGTCAATATTCGAAACCACCACGGGGCCGTCTTCGGCCAGAAGCACATCGAAGATCGAGCCACTGCGCGGCAATTCGCGCACCGGCTCGCCCCAATAGGACTTGATCCAGATACGGCTCTCGTCGCCAAAGCCGAGCAAGACCGTGTCGGCGTTGAAGTATTCGGCCGTCAGCCGCGTGATGACGTCGAAGCTCGACTCGGCCGGCGTGTCGAGAATCCCCGTCGCCGTCAGCGCGGCCAGCCGCTCGTTCTCCTGCTGCCAATCGATCCTGCTGGTCTCCAGTTCGGTTTGCGCCATCATCGTTCCGAGTCCACTTTGTTCGCCCTTGCCCAGCTCGCTTTTCAATCTTCGCGGCCTGCGCCGTCGCGGCTGCGTGTTCCATCTACGACTTCTGCCGCGGTTGCGTGTTCCTTCCACAAGTTCTTCCGCGGTCGCGACCCACATGCTTCACGCCGAGACAGCAGGGCCAAGCGAGCCGGAGCGCCGCTTCGTTATGGTTTGCTTATCGGATGTCCCGGAGAGGCCATGAGATTACAGACGCACATTTCCCTTTGGTGCGCCTCATCGACTGGAATAGCGACACGAAGATTACTTATGGTTGCCTGGTTGTCCTGTTTCGGTCCAGAGAAACGTCAGTTCGTCTGTATCGTCCTGGATCCGCTGCTCCACGCTGACTCCCGCCGAGTGTCCCCCGGCCAGACTGTAGTGCAAGAGGACAGGCCTGCCGCTTGCCGAATCCGCCTGGAGCAGCGCCGTCATCTTGCGCGCGTGCATGGGGTCAACGCGCGTGTCGCTCGCGCCGGTCCAGAAAAGAACCGCCGGATACTTCACTCCCGCTTTCACGTTCTGATACGGGGAGTACTTCAGCAGATACGAAAACTGCTTCTCATTGTCTGACGACCCGTACTCGGTCATCCAGTGCGAGCCCTGCTCGAATTTTTGATAGCGCAGCATGTCGAGCAACGGATACCCGCACCATACCGCGGAGAACAGCTCCGGCCGCTGGGTGATCGCCGCGCCCATCAGCAATCCGCCATTTGACCGGCCGCGGATGGCAAAATGCTCCGGCGAAGTGTACTTGTTGGCGATCAGGTACTCGGCCGCCGAAAAGAAATCGTCGAACACATTCTGCTTCTTCCCGAACATCGCCTGCTCGTGCCAGCGTTCTCCATACTCATCGCCGCCGCGCAGGTTGGGCAGCGCGAACCATCCGCCTTGCTCCATCCACCACGCCCACGCCGGATTCCATTCGGGCGTCATCCCCAGATCGAAGCCTCCGTAACCGGTCATCAGCAGCCGCTCGCTCCCGTCCTGCTTCAGTCCTTTCTTTCCCGCGATGAACATCGGCACTCGCGTGCCGTCTTTGGACGTGAAGAATACCTGTTTCAATTCATACTGGCTGGAGTCGAACGGCACCTTGGTTTGCGCAAACACGTCGCGTTTCCCGGTTTCGGTGTCGAGCCGGTAAATCGTGGGCGGCACAATATACGACTCAAAACTGAAGTAGCCATAACGATCGGTCGATCGGCCCAGGATCATACTGGCCGAACCGATGCTGTCAAAGGGAACATCTCCGGCCGGCTTGCCGTCGAGCGTGTAAGCAGAGACCACTGTCTTCACGTCCACGAGCCGTTTGACGTAGATCTTGCCGCCGACAATATTGAAGGAGTCGATGGCATCCGGCCCCTCCGGCACCACGGTTGCCCACGCTTCCGGCATAACCCCCGGGTCTGCCTTCATGATCCGCCCGTTCGGCGAATGGTAATCGGTTTTCACATACCACGCGCCCTGGTATTCGTCGGCGTTAAAGCGGGAATCCACGCCCCAGATCAGGATGTCGAAGAAGGAGTCCGGCTTGGTGAGGTCGCGGTAAACAATATCCACGCGACGGGCCGGCACGCCGCGATCGATCTGGATCACCAGGTATCGATAATCGTCGCTCAGGTATGCCGTGATCAGGTCGTTCGGCCCCAGCTCTTCGCCGCGGAATTCATTGCCGAAAAGCAATTTGTCCTGCGAGTTGCGCGTGCCCAGCGCATGCTCGTACACCAGCGAGCCTTTCTGGTTGGTGCGCGAGTAAATCAGGCTCTTTCCATCCGCGGTAAAGTTCACCGAATAATAGATCCCGCTGGGCAGCGCGTCTTCGAGGGGCTTGCTGGTTTTCACGTTGAAGACGTGCACGGTCGTCTCGTCGGCGCCGCCCTCGCGCACTCCATATGCCACCAGCGTTCCATCGCGCGACACGTCCTCAAGCTCGACCGATGTATTGGGGTCGCGGCTGAATTGCGCCGGATCGATCAGGCGCTTATCCTTTTCCGACCATCCGTGCCGCACGTAGATCGAGTACTGGCCCTCGCCGGCCAGGATCTTCTCGAAGAACAGGTCATTGCCGCGCGCCATGGGAGCTCCCGCGCTGGTGACATGCTCGAGCGCGTCCAGGTCATCGGCAACCTGCGACCGGATGCGCGCCTGCTTGAAGTATTGATCGGTGTAGGCATTCTCGGCGTCGATGAAGGCCTTGGTCTCAGGACTGTCGGCATCTTCCAGCCAGCGGTAGTTGTCCACAATCGTGGTGCCGAAGTAATTGTCCTTTACGGGAATTGCGTCGACGTGGGGCGGAGGCCCGAGCGTGATCCCGCCGCGGCCGTGAATGGTTTGACCAAAACTCGCGGCAAACAGCGAAAGAAGTCCAAAAACGGGGAAGAACCGGAAGCCAAGCTTCATGAGCAACAGGATATCGCGCCGCTTTCCCTCGCCGGCGCCGGCTCCCCGGTAAAATCATCAGCAGTGACCAGCTCGCCCTCAACCCAGGGGCCCCGGCAAGAGAAGGATGTCGCTGGGGTGAACTCCCAGCTTCCACCACGCCCTTGGTGGAAACGCGGCCTGGGGCTTCTTCATCCCTCCCATGCGCACAGTGCATTTACAGCTTCGGTGCTGCTTGCGGCATCCTCTGTGCTTTCCGCGCTGGTCGGCCTGGCGCGCGGCAAATACATTGCGTGGGTCTTCGGCGCGGGCCCGCAGACTGACGCCTACATGGCCGCGTTTCGCCTGCCTGACCTGATGAACAACTTCCTGGTCGGAGGCGCTGTCTCCATCACTTTCGTCACCATTCTGAACCGGTATCGCGAACGCGGTGAAGAGGACGAAGGCGAACGCGTCCTTTTTACGGTTCTCAACCTGATGGTCCTCGTTCTCATCGCGGCGTCGATCATCCTCATGTTTTTTGCAGCGCCTTTCGTCCGCTATACCAATCCCGGCTTTCCCGAGCAGCAGGTTGCCCTGTGCGCGCACATGACGCGTATCCTGCTGCCCGCGCAAATCTTTCTGTTTGCAGGCAGCGTGTTGGGATCAACGCTTCTGGTGCGCAAGCTGTTTCTCTACCAGGCCGCGACGCCCATCATTTATAACCTTTCGATTATTGTCTGCGGCGTGCTGCTCCATCGGCACATGGGAATCTCGTCGCTGGCTCTGGGCGCCACGCTCGGTTTCCTCATTGGATCGCTGGGCATCAACACATGGGGCGTGGTTCGCTCACGCATTCGCTTTCGCTGGCAGATCGATCTGCATCATCCCGGCCTGCGCATGTGGCTCTATATGACGCTGCCGCTGATGTTCGGCTTCACGCTGCCATTTCTCGACACCTACTTCGCCGGCTTCTACGCATCGCACGGCGCCGGAGACATCACGCGACTGGCTAACGCCAAGCAGCTCTTTTCCGCACCTATGTCGATGCTGGCGCAGGCTGCCGGAGTGGCCTCCATGCCCTTCTTCGCCCAGCTTTGGGCAAAAGATGAGCGCTTCAAATTCGCAACCGGTGTTGCCGATTCCGTTTCCCGTGTCGTCGCCCTCAGCTTTCTGGCGGCGTCGCTGATGATTGCGCTCGCGCAATCGATCGTCGGCGTGATCTTCGGCGGCGGCCAATTCACGGCGCACGATGTGAGCCTCACCGGCTGGTTCTTTGCCTTCTACACTGTTTCCCTCTTCGCCTGGTCCGCCCAGGCCATTTATGCGCGCGCCTTTTATGCTGCGGGAATCACCTGGCTCCCCATGCTCGCCAGCACCATCATTCTCTTTATTGCGTTTCCGCTTTATGGCCTCGGTTACCGGATGTGGGGCGCCGGAGGGTTGGCCCTTTCGTCCGATGCCGGCATTCTGCTTCAGGCATTGACGCTCGCCCTTCTCCTGCACCAGCGCCATATGGTTTCGCTCGCTGGTCTCGATTACCGCGAGATGGCCCGTTGCCTTTTTGCCTCAATCGTTGCCGGCACAGGCGCCTGGTTGGTGGCCTGGGCATCGCGTCGCGCCCTTTTTCATCTTGCCGCGGCGCACTTGCTTCATCGCACCCGCTGGACCGACGTTGCCATTCTCGTCTGCGGCTCCTTGATCTGGGCCCTTATTGCGAAGGTAATTCTTGAGAAGACCGGATCGGCCCTGCCGCGCATCGCCATGAAGAAGCTGCGTCTTGCTTGAGAAACGCCCCAACGGACGCCCGCGGCGCGATCTTTTGCCGGCAAACACACAAACGCCTCTGCGCATGCAGAGGCGCTCGTTCCGTCGCAATCGCCGTGTCTGGCCCAGGCGGCCAGCCCGATCCTAGACTGCGACGGGCTTTCCTGCTTCCTGAATGGAGGGCGCCGGCACAGAGTTTGTCGCTCCGGCCGTCGCGCTCTTGCCGTCAGGCTTGCGAATGTCGATGCCGCCCTTAAAGAACGCGCCATCTTCGATGCTGATGCGCGCCGCGGCCACATTGCCGCTCAACGCGCCTTCGGCCCGGATGTCTACGCGGTCCGTGGCGGACACGTCGCCTTTCACTTTGCCCAGCACTACCACCTCGCGGGCCGTGATGTTGGCGCTCACCTGGCCGTTCCGGCCGACGGTTACGCGATTGCCCGACAGGTTGATCGAGCCCTCCACCTTGCCGTCGATATACAACGACTCGGTGCCCGAGATCTCGCCCTTTACAAACAGGCCCTTGCCGATCACTGCCTGGTCGGTTGCCGCAACCCCGGCGCGGCCTGCCGGCTCGTGGACTGGCGGTGCGGGAGCCGGACGCGGCGGTTCCGGGTTAGAGGAGGTGTTCTGGGGTTCCGATTGGCTTGGTTTCCACATAGCGCTCAAGATTGTTTCCTTTTCTGTCCCTTCGGGACTAAGGGGGATGCCAAGGCAATGGCCAATGGCGCGAACCCAATCGGCAAGATGCGCCCGCTCGGGTTGCTTTTCTTACACAAACTCTGGCGAGACCAGAAGATCGACAACCCCCAACCTCGCTGAACCAGTGTACTGTTTCCTATTCTATGACCAACAGCAACTCAATCATCTTACAACCGCGCGACAAGGAAGACATACGGATAATAGAGACAATACTCCACCTGGGCGCAAGACGGCAAAGCGCCTCGGTGGGAAGCGCCCGCGCTTGCGCATCCAACGTCACGTTACCACGCCGATCGCCTAACCTAGTCCTATGACCGATCGCGAACTGCTCGCCCGCGTCGCCGCTTCGCCCGGACGCAAAACCAGCTACAAACAACTGGTTCGCGAACTGGGCCTGGGCGGAGGACGCGAGCGCCGGCTCCTTCTCGAGCAGCTTGCCCGGCTCACCGTTCGCGGCCAACTGATTCAGATTGACCGCGAGCAATGGAGCGTTCCCCGGCCGGCAGCGGCCAGAGCAGGCAGCCGCGAATCTCTGGTCGCCGGCCGCCTCGACATGCATCGCGATGGCTATGGTTTTGTCCGGCCCAACGGGCGGCAATCGTCGGCGGCCGATGCCGACGTCTTTATCCCGCCCGGCGAAATCAACGGCGCCATCCAGGGCGACCAGGTGCTGGCGGAAACCGGGCCGCCCAAGCCCGATGGCCGCCTGCAGGGGCGGATCGTGCGCGTCCTTGAACGCCGCAACCCGACCGTTGTGGGCACGCTGCGGCGCGGCGGCGACCAGCGCTATCCCTCCGGCTGGACAGTGATTCCCTTCGACGACCGCATGCGCCAACCCATTTTGATTCCCCGCGGCCAGCAGATGCCCTCCGCACCGGCAGCCGCGACGCCGCATCGCGTTCTGGGCAAAGAGGCGCATTCCCGTCCGCGAGCTGAAAGCGCGGAGCGCCTCGACGGCCTCATCGTGGACGTTGAGATCACGAGCTGGCCCACCCCTATTCGTCCCGCCATGGGCCGCGTCATTGAGGTTCTCGGCTCGCCCGACGACTTCGGCGTCGACGTGGAAATAATGATCCGCAAGCACCAGCTGCCGCGCATCTTTCCTCAGAACGTCCTCGCCGAGGCCCGTTCGGTGGCTCATTTCGATCAGGAGGCTGCGGCCGGCAGGGCCGACTTCCGCGCCCTCCCCATCGTCACCATCGACGGCGAAACTGCGAAGGACTTTGACGATGCTGTGCTTGTCACCGAGCGCGCCGGCGGCTACGAGCTCCAGGTCCACATCGCCGATGTGGCGAGCTATGTACTGCCCGCATCGGCCCTCGATCTTGAGGCCCGCCTGCGCGGCACCAGCGTCTACTTCCCCGACCGCGCGATCCCCATGCTGCCCCAGGAGCTGTCGTCGAACATTTGCAGCCTGCGCCCCCATGAAGATCGCCTCACGCTGAGCTGCATCATGCAGCTCGATTCCGCCGGCCGCATCTCGAGCTACGAAATCGTCGAAGGGGTCATCCGCTCCGCAGAACGGATGACCTACACCGATGTTCACGCGATTCTGGAGGGCGACGCTGCCGCCCGCTCCCGCTATTCGTCCCTCGTTGACCGTTTCGAGCTGATGAAGCGCCTCGCGGTCCTGATGAACCGGCGCCGCGAAGAGCGCGGCTCGATCGACTTCGACCTTCCCGAGCCGGTGATCGAGTTTGACGAACACGGCCAGATGCGCGGCGTCACCCGCGCCGAGCGTACCTGGGCCAATCGCCTGATTGAAGAATTCATGCTCGCCGCCAACGAATGCGTGGCCGTCTGGATCGAGGACCTTGGTGTCCCTTCGCTCTACCGCATTCACGAGAAGCCCGACCCCCGCCGCGTGATCCAATTTGAGGAACTCGCCGCATCGTTTGGTTTTTCTCTCGGCCTTGGGCCCCTTCCGGTGCGCCGCGTGCAAACCCGCGCCGAGCGCCGCGAATCGCGGAGCACGGGCCGCGCCGCGCCGGTGCACGAGGTCCCCGAGGACATCGCCGTCACGCCGCGCATGTACCAGAAGCTCGCCGCGCGCATTGAAGGCAAGCCCGAGGAGCGCATCCTCAGCTACCTCATGCTGCGTTCGCTCAGCCAGGCGCGTTATTCCGAGACGAACGAAGGCCACTTTGCCCTGGCCGCGCCCTCCTACACGCACTTCACCTCGCCGATCCGCCGCTACCCCGACCTCGTCGTGCACCGCATCGCGAAGGCGCTGCTCCGCGCCGGCGTATCGGGCAAGGGAACCATGGTGCCCGGCCGCCTGGATTCTCCCTGGTCCCATCCGCATGAAGGCGGGGAGCCGCACCATTCTCGCGCGGCGGCGAGTGCGTCGCAAGCGGCGCACCGGAATTTATCTGCCGCGCGTCGCGGGATGTCGCCGGCGCCGGCTTCGGGCCCCGGAATGAGCATGTCCCCCTCGCTTTCGCCCCCCATTCCCGAAGCCGAGCTCGCCCAGATCGCCGACGAATCCAGCCAGGCCGAGCGCCGCGCCGCCGATGCGGAACGCGAGCTGATTGAATGGAAGAAAGTCCGCTTTATGGAAGACAAGGTCGGCGATGAATTTGCGGCCCTGGTCCTCAACCCCGCCAAATACGGCCTCTTTGTCGAACTGACCGATCTTTTTGTCGAAGGGCTGGTCCCCATCGACTCCATGCGCAGCGACCGGTTCATATGGCGCGAGAACACCCACGAAATCGTGGGTGAGCGCAGCGGGCGCAGGTTCCGGGCCGGGGATCGGGTGCAAGTGATTCTCGATCGTGTGCTCGCGCAGGAACGCAAGCTGCAGTTTGCGCTTGTCGAAGAAGAATTGAAGCTGGTGGGCCGCAAGGCGCCCAAGCCGCCGTCAAAGGCGAAGAAACATAAAGGCAAAATCTCCCTCGAGCCACCGGCGAAACCGCATAGGCGGCAAACGAAAAAGCATAAGAGACGCTGAGACCCGGCGTAGCGCCGGGTCCCCCGTTCTCGCATTGACGAAGACTATGCGCCGGCCTGCTTCGCGGCAAACCCGCCGATCAGGGGCAGCGAGTAGCGCTTGCCCTGGTAGGCGTTGATCATGCAAAGAATCACAACCGCGAGCCAGAACAGTCCCAAGAGCGGCCAGAGGACGACGCCGAGGAAAGCCAGGGGGAACATCACGCCGACAATCCCCAGCAGGATGCCGAACGCAAAGTCCACCACGATGGCCACGCCGCACAACAAGAGACACTGGAACGAATGGAATCGCACAAACGAATTCTTGTTGAAGGGTTCAATCAGCAGAAAAATGATCGCCGGGATGATCGTGAGGTAGGCAATCGCCCCGGCAGCATTGTCTGAGAGACCGGAAGTCGCACCTGTTGCATTGCTTTCTGCCATAACTGCTCCTTTCAGGTAAGGGAAGGGGCGCTGTATCGGAATTGCCGCTTCACACCGATGCCGGGCTCGTAAGAGGGGGAGCAGTCCTTTCGTGTTGAGCGCCGGCCCGTGAAGTCAGGAGTCCGCGACCAGACCCTGAGTTGAGATAGGACAACCTGCCGCGCCCACTTCTGTCAAGAAAAAAGTCGGGCAGCCGCATCGGACCCGGCGCTTGCACTTGCCGCACCGCGGGCGCCCCCTTGGCCCCCAACCCCTCGCCGTTACAATGAACCTGGGAGCAGACTGCAATGGCGCACACTGTTTTTTGCGTTCGTTTCAAGAAGGAGATGGAGGGCCTGGACGAACCGCCCTTCGACTCGGAGTTTGGCCAGAAGATCTATAAGAATGTTTCAAAAGCGGCATGGGACGAGTGGGTGAATCGCCAGAAAATGCTGCTGAACGAGTACCGCCTGCAGCCCTGGACGCCCCAGGCGCAGCAATTCCTCGTCGAGCAGATGGAGCAGTTCTTCTTCGGCGAGGGTTCAGCGCTGCCTTCCGAGTATGTTCCCCCCTCGCACTAACCCCTCAACGGGGTCCAAATCGCCGTGCGAAAGCCGTGCCGGCCGTCTCAATTGGAAGCCGAAAATGTGGAAACTGAAGCCGGCAGCCGGACGGCGTAGACCGAGTTTTCACGCGGCGCAATCCAGGTTCGGTAGGGAATCGGCGGGAATGCGACCTGTCCGCCGCATTCCCCGGGATTCAGCGTGACGGCATAATCGGGGCGAACATCCGGCACCACGCCGACCAGAATCAGAGTGAACAGGTTCTTGTCGCAGTTCGCCGGCAAGGTTTGCTCAAGCCTGGTCAGTTCAGCCGATCGAATTTCGCGCGGCGGCGGCTTCATCTGCCCTTCGATTCCCAGTTCTGCCCAGCCCTCGTATTCCTGCGGTCCGATGATTGAGGTTGCGGGCGCCCCGCTCGATCGGATCTCATCGGCCGCGGCGACGTCAGCGCGAAACAACGCATACTCATCGTGCACGGCGGCGAGGCTGAATACGCCGAACAGGAAAATCAACGGCACACTCGCCCACGGTAGCGACTTGTTCGCTTTTTGCTGATAGTAGAGAGTGAGCGCGAGAAGCAGAAAGGCGAAGAGAGGCAGAAAGTAACGGTCGAAGAATGCCAGGCGGACCGCGACGAGCAGAAAATAAGCGATGCTGAATGGAGCCAGAATGATCGCCAGTTTCTGCCATGAGATTTCGCTCGCCTCCCGCCCGGGCTCGGAGCGCGCATGCCCGCCTCTCAAAGCAACGGCCCAGAGACAAAGAATGCCGAACACTCCCGCGGCGATCAGCGCGAAGCGCAGGCTGTACTGCGCTGCGGCCAGGTGAATCCCGCGTCCCACGATGGTATTGAGCCTTTCGAAAGAGTCGTAGGTGTTGGGATTGTAGACCGCTCTTGAAGGCCACTTGTCGATCTTCAGAAAATGCATGGGAGCCACGGCCAGAATTGCGGCTATGGCCGCCCACAGGCGGGTTTTCAGGCGAAGTGATCCGGCGAACATCAGCAGCACGGGCAGCGAAAACAGCGTCATCACTCCCGCGCCGCCCAAGGTAACGCGTCCCAGGTTTTTCACGGAATCGATCGCGCCAAGCACCTGCGAATCGCCGACGATAGGGGGCCGATGAGCAAACCAGAGCTGCGCCGCCACCGCAAACGCGATTCCTGCCAGACAGCAGATGCCGCCGGTGAGCAGGACGCGCCGGTTCCGCCTCAGCAGCCAGAGCGTGGAGGGAATCATGAGGAACAGTCCAAACCACACAATCTGGCGCGCCGTTCCTCCCACGGCATTTGAGATTGCAGCCGATGCGATCCAGGCCATCGCAGCGCCTTCGCTCGCAGCCTGCAACGCGCGCAGGCACATGTAAAGGCAAAGCACGATGCACAACAGGCCGGAAACGTCGGTCATGTAGGTGTAGACATAAGGAAGGTATAGCGGCGAAACAACAAAGGTAAGCGTGGCCAGAGTGGCATTGCGCGAATTGATGCCCGCCCGCAGCAATGTGCGCTGCAACAAAAAAGCTGTCGCCATGGCTTCAATGACGGTGCTGAAGCGGACTACGGAAAAAGAGAATCCGAAGAGCTTGATCAGCAGAGCGCCCAGGTAGAGCTGCCAGCCCAACATCGGCGTTTCCGCGCCCGAATAGATGATGTGGCCGGTAAGAGCCAGATTCTGGGCATCCTTGATGTAGAGCCAATCGTCGCTGTTACCCAGTTCTGCCCAGGGCCGAACGAGTAAATAGCCAAGAATCGGAATGAGGGCGCAGCAGATTGCGGGCAGATAGCTTTTCAGCTTGGCTGGCAATAGAGAGTCTCCCGTGTGGACGGACAACCTGACCGCGATGCCGCGCTTCCGCCGGCTGCGCACATTCGCCGATCGCCTGATCCGCAAGAAAGTAAGTTGGATTGTTCCCGTGATCCGGCCGGCAAAAGTCCAGTGTACCGCGCCGGTAAACGAATCAGCGCAACGCATGGCGCGCCAATGGGCATGGGCGGCCCTTCAGTCAAAAAGGCAATGGGAACTCCCGGGACGCCTCCCGGCTCACTGTGTCTGACCGCTGTCGTTGTTCACCATCAGGCTCGACACATTCACCGGCTCAAAGTCTGACAGCGTCAGGCTCGTCAGGCACTCCAGGTCCGCATCGTTCCAGCGCGCATCCGGCGTGCCGATTAATCCACCGCTGTCGCCGTTGTCGGCGAGGATGATGCCATAATTTCGGAACGCGGTAATGATAATGGCCGCCTGCGGGCTCGTCGCCGCGCATGACGGCGTCGGCACGCTCGCTTGCAGCCGGTAAATCTCACCTGCCGGCCCCGTCATCGTGCAGCTTGATGGCGGCGTCGCCTGCGAAATCTCCGACTCTACGGGAATCGTGCTGCCGCCCTCGGTGCAGCTTCCCACGCCCGCGGTTTCGGTTGCCGGCCACACCCAGTAGTTCAGCATGTGGTTGAGGGTGAAGCGAATGGGATGCTGAATCGTTCCGTTCGGCGCGGCCGGCGTGCCCGATCCAATCACCTCGTCGGCATTCGCCAGCAATGGCGCCACCGGCAAACCTGCCGCATCCGACGTGCCTTCGCCCTGCGTCGTCAGATTGTCCCCGTCCACGTCGGGCCACATCGCGTTCGACGAATCCGTCCACGGCCCATCTTCGTAGATTCCCTGCCACATCTCATAAAGCGCGGGATTATTTCCCCCGCCGGCCTCCTGGTAGACCAGCACGTGCCGGTCTCCGGTGGAATTGCTCGTTCCTTCCACCGGCGCATACGGCGGAATCGGCCCCGACGTGAAATACGACTGGTAGACCGTCGTCGATACCGGGACGTCCGGCTGGTTATACGGCACCTCAATGGCCGGAATGCCGTTGGGAAAATTCGCATAGGCGCTGCCGCCGAAAAACGGCTTGATCGTCTCCGGCTGATAGGCGCTGTAAATGGCTGCCGCCGGCGAGGTGTCTACCGGCAGCCCCGTCGACGCCGCATCGACGCGATGATGGAAGATCGAGTCCGACGGAAAGATGTTCGCCAGAAACGCATTGCTTCCGTTGATGGCGAAGCTGATCTGCTGGGTCGCCTGCGCGCCCGTCGAATCGGTCACGACAATCTCCGGAATGTAGGTTCCCTGGCCGCCGATGATCGCGCTCGAAATCACTCCCGTTTGAGCATCGAGCGCAAGGCCCTCCGGCAGCGGCGGATTATTCGCGCCGGTGCTCACGCTGAACGTGTAGGGCGGCGTGCCTCCGCTGGCGGTAATCGTGCAGCCCGCGTATCCGGCATTTTGCGTTCCGCCCGGGCAGGTTGAGGTGGTGATCGCCAGCGCTCCGCCTGCCGCATTCACGGTGACCTTCGCCGTCGCCGTGCTGTTGCCTGCCGCATTGCTGGCTGTCAGCGTGTAAGTGGTTGTCGCCGCCGGACTCACCATCATCGAGCCGCTCGCTCCCGTCGAGGTGAAGGTTCCCGGCGAAATGGCGATGCCGGTTGCTCCTGAAGTCGACCAGGTCAGCGTGCTGCTCGAGCCCGCCGTAATGCTCGCCGGGTTCGCCCCGAATGAGTTGATCACCGGCAGCGTTTGCGCGCTCACCGTAACCGTCAGCGATGCGGTCACCGATCCGGCCGCATTGGTTGCCGTCAGAACGTAAGTGGTGGTCGCCTCAGGGCTCACGCCCGTGGAGCCGCTCGCGCTTGTCGAGGCAAAAGTTCCCGGCGTGATGGTCAGCGTCGTGGCGCCGCTCGTCGCCCAGCTCAGCGTGCTTGCCCCGCCCAGAGTGATTGCCGTCGGGCTTGCCGTGAATGAACTGATGGCCGGCAGGGTCGGCTCCGTCACCGTCACGGTCACCGTTGCGGTGGTGGTGCCGGTGCTGTTCGTTGCCGTCAGCGTATAGGTTGTTGTCACCGTCGGGCTCAAGGTCATCGATCCGCTCGCTGAAGTCGACGCAAACGTTCCCGGCGTAACGCTGATGCTCGTGGCTCCGGTGGCTGTCCAGTTCAGCGTGGTGCTGGCGCCTGCGGTGATGGCATCGGGACTCGCCGAGAAGCTCGCGATGACCGGCGCCTGAGGCTGTTTGATGGTCGGAAAGTTCTGGGTGCATCCCATCAGGAACGCGGCCGCCGCCAACAGCAGAACCGCAGCGAAGATCTCGATCAGCGAAAAGCCGAGTTCAAGAACACCGGACTTCTTTCGATCGCCCTGCTCCACTGAATTCATGCGCAACCCTTCCGCCGCTCGATGGCAAAGAGCGGCTCACGAACAAAACGGTTGAAACGCATGAATCGGGGAAGGGAACAAAACCCGCCAGTGCCGTCGCCGGCAAGGGGGACGATTGCGCCAGACAGCAGGGCCCGGATTCTCGATTCGACCCTAAGGCGGGCCGGGAAGCGGTCCTCGTGCAAGAAATCAGCCGCCGGCGCCGCCCGCGGCGCGTGACATGCTGGAATTTTGCCGTTCAACCATCATCGCGCCCCCCAACCGCTTTGGGTACATGACAAAAGTCACCCGCCCGGGCAGGGTGCATGGTTTGGCTCTGACGCGATTCGGGTATCCAAGGCGCGGTTGACTGCAAGCTATACTCAATCGCAAATGACGCAACATGCGACCACCGTTATCTCTGACCGGCTCAACGATGCGCGGCCTCAAGTGACCGGCCGCGTTGGCTCGATCCGCGACGGGCTTTTCTGCGTTCTGGTTTTCACGGCCTGCTACTTCGCCGCACGGCCGTTTGCCGAGATGGGATTTCTCGACGATTGGTCGTACGCCAAATCGGCGCAGCTCTTCGCCCAAACCGGCCACTTCGTCTACAACGGCTGGGCCAGCCCCATGCTGGGCTGGTTGATTCCCTGGGGTGCGTTGTTCATCCGGCTCTTCGGATTCTCGTTCACCGTCGTCAAGCTTTCCACATTGCCGATCGCCATGGCCACGGTGTTTGTTCTGCATGCCACGCTGATCCGCTTCGGGGCGACGCCGCGCAATGCGGTGATTGCAGCTCTCACCCTGGGCCTCTCGCCGCTGTTCCTGCCGCTTAGCGCCAGCTACATGACCGATGTGCCCGGACTGCTCGTCATCCTCGTGTGCATTTACTGCTGCAAGCGCGCTGTCGACGCGCCGGGCAGCTCAGGCGCCATCGCCTGGCTTGCGATTGCCGCTGCTTCCAATGTGGCGGGCGGGACGGTGCGCCAGGCCGCCTGGTTCTGCGCGCTCGTCATGGTGCCTTCGACGGCGTGGTTTCTGCGCAAACGGCGCGGCGTGCTTCTCGCTGCCGGAGTGCTTTGGGTGGGCGCAGTGGCCGCCATCTTTGGCCTTACGCATTGGTACGAGGCACAGCCCTATTCCGCTCCCAGCCCCATGTTTTACCCGGGACCGCTCTGGCAGAAATTTGCCCGCACCTTGTTCGACTCGTTGGGGGCGTTTCTTTGCCTCGCGCTCGTCGTTTATCCGGTCTTCATTGCGTGGCTCCCGAAGATTCGAAAAGCCAACCGCAAAATGCTCGTGAACACGGCCATCCTTGTCCTCGTCTGGACCTGGATGCAGTGGAAACAGGACTGGACGCTTCCCTGGAATCCGCATCTCATCGTCTCCGAGTTCGCGCGGTCGAGGAACGCCGAGATGCTGCCTCCCGATCCTTCAGCCTTCATGCTCCCGTTCGCAGGCCGTCTGCTTTTCTCCGCGCTCATTTTTGTCACCATCCTGGTTTTCAGGCGTTCCGTGATCGATGAGCACCAGGTTCGCGGAGCCCTCACAAGGCCGGCATTCTGGATCCTCGTTCCATTTTCCCTGGCCTACGTCGTCATGCTGCTCCCGTTGATTTCGCCTTTGGTTTTCTTTGACCGGTATTTGCTGGCCTTGATGCCAGTCGCCATGATCATCCTTCTTGAAATCCGCCAGCGGGAACAGACGCCGGATCTTTCCGGCCTCTCCATGGTCACGCTTGTCGTGTACGCGCTGCTCGCCGTCGCGGCCACGCACGATTGGTTCGCATGGCAGCGCGCGCGCATCGCGGCCATCGCCGAGGTGCAGGCAACCGGCGTCCCACGCTACCAGATCCAGGGCGGAATCGAGTTCGACGGCTGGACGCAGGTCGAGAACGGCGGCCACATCAACGTGATCCGCATCAAGAATCCGCCCGGCGCCTTCGATCCCAACCCCAGGCTTCCCCAGGTTGCGAAAGACTGCCAGCTCGATTTCGCTCCCTTTACGCCCAGCGTTCAGCCCGTCTATTCGGTAGTCTTCGGCCCGAAGCCGTGCCTGCAGCCCACAAACTTTCCTCCGGTCGAATTCACTTCGTGGCTGCCGCCCTTTCACCGCTGGGTTTATGTGCAGAAGATCCCGGGCAAGTAATGACTTTGGTGCCGCGCCGCGCGGTGTTTACCCGTGATCGGTCACCATCATCATTCCGATCGCGCTGGCAGAAGAACAGGGCGCCGCAATCGCCATGACCTAGACTGTGCTCACGCGCCGCACTTTTCCAGCCAGTCGGGGTTGGCGGCAACGTGCTCCGCAATCTCGTCGAGGATCGCTTGGATGCCGATTTGCGGCGTCCAGGCAAAAGCCGCTTTCGCCTGCGCCGAGTCCAGAATCAGCCACGGCACGTCGTAGGGGCGATCGGAACCGTCGGCGATCGGCGCATGCGAGCCAAAGCGCCCGTCGCACCAGGCGGTGAGCCGGGCTAGCGATAGCGAATTGTCCAGTCCGCCCGATACATTCTGCAGCCCGCCGCGGCCCGCTTGATGCAGCTGCATATCGACCATGCGGGCCAGGTCGTGCGGATGAAGCGCGTCTCTCACCTGGTATCCGCATCCGCCGAAACCGAGATACCTTAAGGGCCGGCGCGCTGCGTGCCCATGGAGCCAATAGGAGAAAATGCCTTGCTCGGCGGTGCCGAACTGGCCCGCCCCGGCCAGCACGCCGCAGCGATTGATCCAGACCGGAACGTCAAATCCCGCTGCGTATTCCTGCGCCAGCCGCTCCGACGCCAGCTTGGTTGCGCCGTACAGCGAAATCGGCGCCTCGGTGCTGAACGTCTCAGTGACGCCGGCCTGGCTCACGCCCTCAGGCCACGGCCGCGCCGCATCCAGCGTGTAGGACGAAGAAACCGGAAGCAGCGGCAACTGGGCCAGTGCCGGAATGGAATAGACGCGGCTGGTGCTCAACAGGATGAAGCCGGCCCTCCAGTTCCGGCAGTATTCCAGCAGATTGATGGTGCCCAGCAGGTTGTGCTCCAGCAATTGGCGTGCGCTGGTTTTGCCGTCGCGGCCGGCCAGAACGCTGGGCTGCGCCGCTGCATCGATCACCCAATCGACCGCGGGCAGCGCGTCCACATCGCTGGCCATGCGCTGATCGCCGTGCACCAGTTGCACGCCCAGCTTCTTCAGGCTCAACCGGTTGGTTTCGCTGCCCTGGCGCGCCAGATTGTCCAGGCCCAGAATCTCAAGTCCCTCGCGCGCCTGCAGCAGATAGCGCGCCAGGTGGCTGCCCGCAAATCCGCATACGCCGGAAATCAACAGCCTCATGCGACGTTTTTCTCCCTTTCGAATGCCCGCGGCGCGCTCGCTGACCGGTGATCTTGCGCCCCAGTATAAACCGCTGTGTCGCGCGGCGCGCGGCCTCATCTCGAAGCATTTTCGCCGGCCGGCAGTCCGCGGCCGGCTGCATCGTGCCCTGTCGCGCCGTTTGGCCCCGGTTGTTCCTCGCTCGAGGAGGAACAGGAGAAGTTACGGGCATGACACCGGCTGGGAAGCGACAACGCCGCCGAAATCAGGCCAAAATGGAAACAGTTCATTGTGTATCGGCGGTTTCGCCTATGCCGTGGCGTGACGGAACCGCCGCTGCATCGCCCGGCCGGGAATTGGCTCCCCTGCCGCTTTCGCTCGAAGGAGGCTTGGTTGGCACAGGCACAGCAAACGTCGCAAGAAGGAGTCAAGCCTGTTTCTACCTCATTCTCGCGCGCCATCTCATTTCTCTGCGCCGCCATCGACTCGGCCCTCGCTCGGCGCTTCTGGATCTGTGTCGCCGTTTTTACCGCCGTCTTCCTCGCCTGCTCCATCTCGATCGACCTGCGCATGAAGATGTGGATCGATGAGTTGTACACGCTGATCATGGCTCAGCAGGCCGGCGCCATCCAGATTGTGAAAGCCACCTGGGAAGGCTGCGACGGCATGCCGCCGCTTTACGCGATTCTGGTGCACGCCATTCTGCCCCTGATGCCCAGCCAGGAGCTGGCCGTGCGCTTGCCGGCAACACTCGGCTTCTGCGCCATGATTCTCAGCCTGTCGGCATTCTGCCGCAACCGGATGCCCGCCTCGTATGCCATGACCGCCACCCTCGTTGCCTGCATCATGGGCCTGGATTACGCGGTGGAGGGCCGCGGTTACGGCCTCATCCTGGGATGCGCGGCCGGCGCCCTGCTGTGTTGGCAACTGGCCCTCGATGGCAGGCACAGGCCTCTGGCGCTCTCCGGCTTTGCCTTCTGCACGGCGCTCATGATCGCCCTGCATTACTACGCCATCTTCTTTCTTGTCCCATTCCTCATTGTGGAAGCGGTGCGATCGAAAACTTCCCGGCCATGGGACGCGAAGTTGCTCCTGGCCATGGCGCCGGCAGCGGCCGTCCTGTTGCTGCATGTTCCCCTCATCGCGGTCTCAGCAAAGTTCGAAAAGCACTACTGGTCGCCGGCCACCTGGAAGAGCGTCATCCTCAGCCTGGGCGACTCCGACCTGTGGATTCGCACAAATTTTATTCTGCCGTTTCTGCTGTTGTTCGTGGTGGCTTCCGCAGCCGGAAAAGACCGGCTCGCGAACCTCCTGCGCCGCACCCTGCGCCTGCGCGAGTGGCTGGCCCTGGGAATCTTTCTTCTGCTGCCGCCCCTGATCGCCGTCGCGTCGATGGCCACGACCCATGTCTTTGTCAGCCGCTATGTTCTTTGGGTTATCCCGGCGCTGGCGGTGGTTTTTGTGGCGCTGGTATGCGCGGCTGAAAACAGCGCTTCCGTCCTGGGCGTGGCTTTTCTGGGATTCTTTCTGGCGCTGGCCGTCAACGATGTGTGGACGCGGCTCGCCGCGCCGCCGCTCCTCAGGCAGGGCGGCGCGGTCAGCGCCGAGTTGGCGGCGTTGCCGCCGGGCCGCGATCCGATCGTCATCGCCGACCATCATGTATTCATGGAGCTTTCGCATTACGCCGCGCCCCCGCTGCGCGACCGCCTTCTCTATCTCGTCAGCGCCGATCTCGACCTGCGCTACCTCGATAACGACACCGGGGCCATGCTGATGGAGGCGTTGCGCAAGCGCACCGCTCTGCACATCGAGGATCTCGACAAGGGACTGGCCGATCACCGGCATTTCTTCGTAGCCGCCGAGCCCAGCGATTATCTGCCCGCGTATCTCGCTTCAGCCGGTTGGCGCGTGACGCTGCTCCACGGCTCAGACCACGCCGCCCTCTACGAGGTCGTCTCGGCTCCCCACGCCCCGGCGGTCAGAAGACATGAAAAACGCGGATGATCGTTGCGTCCGTAGCTGCGATCTGCAGAACTGCGATCACGGCGACGCCCGTCAGCCTACGCCACGGTGGGGCTGAAGTCCGACGCCCCGGTACCAGCTCGATCGCAGCCATTCCAGCCACTCCTAAAATGGGGATGAAATACCGCCCTTCGACGTCCATAACGCTATCATGCCCCACATGCGCAGACATTAACAGGAGGGCAACCACGACAAGCGCTGCACTGGCGGTGGCGAGCGATAAGTACCAAAGCGCGCGTTTGATCGAGCCCTCCCGGGGACTGCGCACAGCAAACCACAGGATGAGGAATAAGCTGGCCAGCGGCAGAAGGTAGGTGGCGTGCGGCTGCAGCACTACTGTGAGCCAGCCGAACACGCCAACGCACTCAAGATACATATTTATCAGCCAGGTGAGACTAAATACATGCGAGAACACGCGGGCAAGGAATATCGGATGATGCAGAATGAGACTCATCTGCAGCGACGGATGCGCCCCGGTGATCGGCGAGGTCATCGTGGATTTTGCGAAAAGCAACCAGCTCGCAGAAACCCCCAGGACAATCGCAAGCAGGATGGCGTGAGATCGAATCGCCCTGGCAGCATTGCCAGGCCGAAGCGCTCCCGGGACCACGCCCGCCAGGAGAAGGGGGGCGTAAACGGGCTTTATCGAGCAGAGGACCGCGCCCGCGCCAGCCGCTATCACCAGCTCCCGTTTTCCCCAATCCCCGCGAGCGCCAGCTGAGAACGAAAGGGCACTAAATAACAGCGCACACCCAATGACTGCAGCGTCCGCTGAAAGCGAGCCGTAGAGAAACAGGGCCATAGGCAATAATCCTGCAACCATGACCAATTCTTCGGCGAAGGGCATGAAGTTTACTGCCAGGCCCAGCAACGCAATCGCCGCCAGGCAGTTGAACAAACGCCCCAGGTAGAACAGATAAAGCGGCCCCAGCCCGAGCGCCCGGCCGACGCCAATGCCAAGCGCCTGCGGCAAGTACGGCAGAGGAGAATAAAACGCGGACCCCTGAAATGCGATGAATCGCCTCACCGAGGGATCCAGAGGAATCGACGCGAGCCGCAGTGTCTGCGCGATCGGCGCCGGCGTCACCCGGCACGAAATGCCATCCGACGAAGGAATAGCGGAATGCACCAACTGCCGGAGCGAATCTGGCAGCGTACCTCCGGCCACCCCATTCTGAACCTCGGCGCGCACTCGAAACTCGCTGACCTGGTAGGCGCGATCGAAATGCCGCATCTCGTCAGGCACCTGGAACGGAGGTGTAAGAATCACCAGGGGAAGCGAGCCAACCGCGCCCAGAACCATCACTAGGATCACGCCGGTTTTCTTTCCGTCTCTGGTCGGATTCAGTTTGGCAGGTTCGTCAGTGCGTTCCCGCATTCTCGATGAGCCCCATCATTCTCTGACTCTGGCCTCGTGCATCCAGCAGCAGCCTCTAACCCGCCATGTTGGGGGCGAGAATGGGGCGAGAGCGATGCCCACCCGACCGCCGCGATTGTGACTGCGGGCGTTGAGGAAGCTAATTCTGTCGCTGAGACCCCGTGTCACGTTGAGTTCCGTAAGGTTTGCAGACAAGTGCTCGAACGATTCTCACATAGTAAGTACTTTGCCACGGCTAAACGAATCCGCAATGCGGATGAACCGAGATGATCAACCTCGGCCGCAACGCATCGAACCGCCTTCGATTGTTTGAGAATGGCCCCACGCTTGTCGCAACCTACTCGACTTGACTCGCCGGCCCCCAAGCTGGTTACCGAAGTTGATTCATCCATAAAGGTGCTATAGGCCTCTTGGTTCTCGACATG
>Ga0335074_10003785_pt1 | contig 20762 bp, 22 predicted proteins | sample Lox_Sample_23_FD_206715 | JGI IMG/M metagenome (GOLD analysis project Ga0335074, IMG submission 206715) | Soil microbial communities from Loxahatchee National Wildlife Refuge, Florida, United States - Lox_Sample_2.3 | ecosystem: Environmental > Terrestrial > Soil > Wetlands | place: USA... | reverse complement strand
GCCCAAAGGATTCTTCCCGCAGCAGGATACCGGCCGTTTGACCGGCCAAATTCAGGCGGATCAGGATACGTCGTTCCAGACCATGGATAAGACGCTGCTGAAGATGGTGGACATCATCGATAAAGACCCGGCCATTGACACGGTGAACGCATTTTCGGGAGGCGGCGGAGGCACCACCACCAACACCGCGCGCATGTTCATCGCCCTGAAGCCGCTCAGCGAAAGAAAAGTGGATGCGGACCACATCATCCAGCGCTTGCGCCCCAAGCTGGCGGGAGTCCCCGGCGCGACGCTCTATTTGCAGGCCGTCCAGGATCTCCGCGTCGGCGGCCGCTCCAGCAACGCGCAGTATCAATACACCATGCGCGGAGACAATCTGGCGGACCTGACTACCTACGCGCCCAAAATGCTCAACGAGCTGAAGACGCTGCCCATCATCACCGACACCAACAGCGACCAGCAGGATCGCGGCCTGCAGGCCATGGTGGAGTACGACCGCAAAACCGCCGCGCGGTTCAATATCTCGCCGCAACTGATCGACGCGGTGTTGTACGACGCTTTCGGCCAGGCGCAGGTCTCCACCATGTATACGTCGCTCAACCAATATCACGTGGTGATGGAAGCGGCCCCGCAGTTCTGGCAGAACCCCGATACATTGCACCAGGTTTACGTCGCATCGCCCAGCGGATCCGAAGTTCCGCTCAGCGCCATCGCGAAAACCGAGACGGCCACCGCTCCCCTTTCTGTGAACCATCAGGGGCTGTTTCCCGCGATCACGTTGTCGTTCAACCTGCGCCCCGGCATCGCGCTCGGCACCGCGGTGAACGCCATCAATGCCGCGGCCACCAAGGTGGGGTTGCCCGCCACGATTCAGACTGGGTTCGCGGGCACGGCCCAGGCCTATCAGCAATCGCTCGGCAGCGAGCCTCTGCTGATCGCCACCGCGCTCGCCACGGTCTTCATCGTGCTTGGAATGCTGTATGAAAGCTACATCCATCCCGTGACGATTCTTTCCACGCTGCCATCGGCCGGAGTGGGCGCGCTGCTGGCGCTGGAACTGACGCACACCGAGCTGAGCGTGATCGCCATCATCGGCATCATCCTGCTGATCGGCATCGTAAAAAAGAACGCGATTTTGATGATCGATTTCGCCATCGCCGCCGAGCGCAACGAGGGCAAAACCTCGCGCGATGCTATTTTCGAAGCCTGCCTTTTGCGATTCCGGCCGATTCTGATGACCACCATGGCAGCGCTGTTGGGCGCTTTGCCGCTGGCGCTCGGCGCCGGCACCGGATCTGAGCTAAGGCGCCCATTGGGAATCACCATCATCGGCGGACTGATCTTCAGCCAGATGCTCACGCTCTACACCACGCCGGTGGTGTACCTGTATTTCGACCGGCTGCAACAGTGGCGCGAGCACAAACGATCGCGCCGTCGCGAAGCTTCCTCCGGTAACCAACCGGTCGGATCGGAAGTCTGACATTATTGGCGATAATGTATGGATAAAGGTGTGCATGCTGAATCGGCAGTGTAAAGATCTGTCAGCGCTCGCGGCCGCGCTCTTCGGGCTGGCTATCTTGAACGGTTGCATGGTGGGACCGAACTACCGCCGTCCTCCCGCTCCGGTGCCCGCGGCGTTTAAGGAAAAACCGCCAAATGGCTGGAAAGAAGCCGAGCCGAACGATGCCGCGCTGAAGGGCAAGTGGTGGGAGATTTACAACGACCCGGCGCTCAACGCGCTCGAAGAACAGGTGAGCATTTCTAACCAGAATGTTTTGCAGGCTGAGGCGCAATACCGCGCCGCGCGGTCGACCGTGCAGATCGCGCGATCCGCGTTATATCCCACCGTGTCGGTTGGTCCGTCTTCGTCGGCTCAAAAGGGCGGGGCTACCCCCGCGGGCGCCGCCGGCCTGGGCAACAGCAAGCCGATCATCACGGCTTATGAAATTCCTTTCGATGTGTCCTGGCAACCGGACTTGTGGGGCAACATCCGGCGCAACGTTCGCGCCAACGCCGAGACCGCCCAAGCTACGGAAGCGCAACTGGAGAATGTGAAGCTGACCTACCAGGCCGATCTCGCGCAGGATTATTTTCAATTGCACGGCACCGACGGCGACATCGCCCTGCTGCAATCGACGGTCGATTCCTACGCCGGCTTTCTGAAACTCACCGAGGCGCGCCACCAATCCGGCGTAGCCTCCGGCGCGGACGTCGCCCAGGCCGAAACCCAATTGGATTCGGCCAAGGAACAATTGATCGATTTCGGCGTGGCGCGCGCGCAGTATGAACACGCCGTTGCCATTTTGATCGGCAAGCCGCCCGCGGAATTGACGATTCCTCAAGCGGTGCTCAAGGGCGAGCCTCCGCCGGTGCCGGTAGCCTTTCCATCCACGCTGCTGGAGCGCCGTCCCGATATCGCCGCCTCCGAGCGCCAGATGGCTGCGCTGAATGAGCAGGTGGGAATCGCCGAAGCCGCGTATTATCCGCAGGTCAGTCTGGGCGGGGGAATAGGTTTGGCCAGTTCCTCCTTCCTGAGCCTGTTCACCTGGGCCGGCCGCTACTGGGCCGCGAACGGCGGCGCTACCGAGACGATTTTCGACGCCGGCAAGCGGCGCGCGCAGGTAAACGTCGCGAAAGCCAACTTCGACGCCGGCATGGCCAGTTACCGCCAGACTGTGCTCACCGCCTTCCAACAGGTGGAAGACAATCTCGCCGCGTTGCGGATCCTCCAGCAGGAAACCGGCGCTACCATCGAGACCGTGGCGGCTGCTCAAAAGGCGCTCGACATCACCGTGGCGCAATACAAAGCCGGAACGGCGAATTATCTGCAAGTGGAGACGCAGCAAACCGCGCTGTTCGCCGAGCAGGAGGCGCTCGTGAATCTGTTGACGCGCCGCATGGTGTCGAGCGTGGTGCTGGTAGAGGCGCTGGGCGGAGGCTGGGACTCCTCGCAATTGCCGGCGGTCAGTGCGCTCACCACGAGCGACAGAGCGACGCGTAACTAGCCAACGGCTAAAAGCTGATTTTGTCCTTGGCGGCTTCAATCTTTCTGCCGTCCACGCCGTAAATGGTCAGCAGATCGCCCCAGGCATGAAAATCGCCATGCCGCTCGCGGTATTTCACCACCGCTTCGGCTTCTTCCCGGGTAAGCCCCAGCCCGGCGGCGAGCTTTTCGGCCGGGGCTTTATTCACGTTGATCTTGCTCGCATCTTCCAGCTTCGGAAAATGCTCGAACATATAATCCGCGATGACATCCAGCTCGGGCCGCGTGGCTTGTGCTCCGCGATCGGCCATGCGCAGCACTATGGCGTGGTATTCGTCCCTGGTGAAGCGATAGGCCGTCAGCTCGTCCGCCTTGTGGCAGCCGACGCACGCGCGCTCAATCAGATCCTTGCCCTTGCCTTCCGGCAGATCAGCGGCCTGGGCCACAAGCGACAGCATGCCCGCGTAAACAATCAGGCATGCTGTCCGCTGATTCAAAGCGCCGTCCCCCTTATGGCTTGTGAAAACGCCCTTCGAGCACGGCCTTGGCCAGAATGTGGCCTTGCATGGCCGCCAGAACTTCGGCGCGCGTGGCATCGGGGCCGAGATCCAGCTTGGTGTCGAGAGCGAACAGCTCAAACGTGTAGTGATGATACGGGCCGGCCGCGGGCGCGCCCGGTCCCATATAGCCGATCCCGCCGCGCAGATTCTTCGCGTTGATCGCGCCGTCTTCCAGTTTCGCCTCGGCCGGAACGCCGCCAGGAAGGCCCGTCGCGGTGCCGGGAATATTGAAAATCATCCAATGCAGCACGTCGTCGGTCTTGCGCTGGAGAGCGACATCCGGATCGTGAAAGATGATCGCGAAGCTCATCGTGCCCGGCGGCACGTGCGTCCACTCCAGCTTGGGCGACATGGCGTGCGGATCGGCCTGCGTGTACTTATCCGGGATGACGCCGCCGTCCTCAAAATCGGGCGAGGTGAGCGTCAAGCCGGGACCGCTGGGTCTTTTCTGCTGTGCGAATGCCGAGCTGGAATAACCCAGGCTCGCTGCCAGGAACATTGCGGTTATGGTGAGTTTTCTCATGGATGATTCTCCTTGGATGTATCAGCATACCAGGAAGGCGATGCATTTTGCGCCGCCTGCGTTGCCCCTGAGACAGCGCCCGCGGCCGCCTGGGAGATCAACCGCTGGATCTCTTCCCTTCCCACGCCAAGCTGGCTCTGGATGCGGCCGTCGGGCCCGATCAGAACGGCCGCGGGTGTGGAGACCACCCCATAAGCATCGGAAATTTCAAACTCCTGTTGCAGCAACACTCGCGACATTTCCACCCCGGTCTGTTTTGCCAGCTTTTCGCTCGCGGCGCCCCGGCTCACCACCATCATGTGCAACGCCCGCTCGTGCTCGCGCGCCCAGCGGCCCAGGTAGGGCCAGAGCGCGCGGCAAGGATCGCAAAACGGACTGGAGAAAACCAGGCAAATGGTCTTGCCCCGCTCGCGCAGGCTTTGCAACGAACATGTCTGCCCCGCGATGTCGGGCAGCGTGAAATCGGGCGCGACGGTTCCAACCGGCCATCCCGTCCCGGCCTGCAAAATTCGCTGCAGCTCCGGACTATGCGGCCGGGGCTTCGGAGCCGGTGCGCGCGGCTGAGGTTTGGCGGCAGGTGCGCGCGGCGCGGCAACCGCGACATCGGCAACCTCCGCGTCGCCGTTAACCTCCGCGTCATCTTCCCACTCGATCGGGAAGCTGATGGCTTCCACCGGTTCAGCCTCCCGCTGCCGCAACGCCCGGAACACCAGGAAGCACATCACTACCGCTGCCACGAAGAAGAGCCGCCGCTCGTTGTCGCCCGCTGCCGCGAGATGCTCCCACACAGACGGACCCACGCGCAGCCGTCCCATCCAGACCAGCCAAGCGGCAACCGCGCCGAGTACCCCGTTGCGAATGAGCGTCGACGCTCCCACCGGAGCCGAATGCAATTGCCCGAAGCAGCGGCAGTCCGGCTTGCGGCCACGGAGCAGCGTCACCGCGATCCCGATCACGAAGATCGCGAGCAGAGCCAAAGCCGCGCAGGCGCCATACCACGCCAGCCCTACCGGAATCAGCGCGGCGGCAACGCCGAGCTCGGCAAAAGGAAGCACCAGGGCGAAAAAGGCTGCCAGCGCGCGCGGCAGGCCAAAATTGGTGAGAGCTTTGGTGGTGCCCTTGGGGTCCGCATATTTCGCGATACCCGCGAGAAGAAATACGGCGGCGAGCAGAAGTCTCGCTAACAAGAGAGCAAGTTGCACGATTCTAAGCCGGGCTCCTTTGTCAGTATACGCCCAGCGACAAATTCCTCAAACTTCCCTATTGTAATTTGAAATCAAGGACAGTAAGATACTTTTAGGGAATGAATGAGGACTTATATTCCGTCGAACAAGTGGCCGAACTGCTGGGCCTGCACGTAAAAACCGTGCGCCACTACGTGCGCGAGGGTCGCTTGAAAGCTGTCCGGATCGGCAAACAATACCGCATCTCGGGCGATGACCTGGCTGCGTTGACCGGCCGTCCCGTGGCATCGTTCCGCCCGGAGCCCGTCCGGCGCCAGCGCCACATCGAGGTCTCGAGCATCGTCGAGATCGACGCCGTCAGCCCAGCGACCGCGGACCGGCTGATGCTTCTGGGTGCGGGCGTCGGCGCGGGAGTCCGTGTCGAATGCATTTACAACCGCGAGCGCGGCCACATGAAGATCATTCTGGTGGGCAGCATGGAATCGAATGCGTACTGTTTCAAGTTCATTGCCACGATTTTGGAGTCCGAAAAATGAAATCCGTTTTCAAGTCTCCCGAAGGCGAGCGAGCGGTTCGCGAGCGCTATCTCGAAATTCTTAAACACTGGCCGGCGCCGAATCGGCAGCTTCGCGTTTCGACGCGCGAGGGTGAGACGTTCGTCATTGATTCCAGCAGCGCCTGCGGTGATGAAAACGCTCCTCCCTTGCTGCTGTTGCACGGCAGCGTGGCGAATTCCGCGATGTGGATGGGCGACGTGGCGGCTTGGGCGCCGCATTTTCGTATCTACGCCGTCGACATCATCGGCGATGCCGGCTTGAGCGCGCCCTCGCGTCCTTCGCTGAACACGGACGCGCACGCTCTCTGGCTCGACGACGTGCTGCAGGCCCTCTCGCTCGATCGCGTCTCGCTGGTGGGCGTCTCTTTAGGCGGCTGGCTGGCGCTCGATTATGCCACGCGGCGGCCGGAGCGGGTGGAGAGCCTGGTGGCCGTTTGCCCGGCCGGCGTGGGACGGCAGAAGATCGGGATCGTCTTCAAAACAATCCCGCTGCGCCTGGCGGGCGAGTGGGGCAAGCGCAAAACCGCGGAATTGGTGCTGGGCCGAACGACAGCACATCCGTCGCCCGAGCATCGGTACTTCATGCTTATTCAGGAGAATTTCCGGATGCGGATGGTGAAGCTGCCGGTCTTCAGCGACCAGGCCTTAGAACGGCTGACCATGCCTGTATTGGCGATCGTCGGTGGAAAAGATGTGTTGTTCGATTCGGCGGAAACCAAGCGCAGGCTGGAGCGCAACGTTCCGCGCGCCCAGGTGCATTACATTCCCGAAGCCGGACACTTCATTCGCGGACAGACGCAGCCGATCCTGGAATTTCTGTTGACCGCGCGAACTATTCCGTGTCACGATATATTACGTGATGCGTAATAGTCATGTCTGACCCGGTGCTCCTGGTCCTGGCCAGCCTGGCCGAAGGCGACAAACACGGCTACGCGATGATGGAAGACATCCAGCGGTTCGCGGGCGTGCGCCTCGGTCCGGGTACGCTGTACGGCGCGATTACGCGGCTGGAACAGCGCGGCTGGATTCGCGCGGTGAAATCCTCCGAAGACCGGCGTCAACCGTACGCCCTCACCGCAAATGGCCGCCGGCATCTGGAAGAAAAACTGGCCGGCCTAAATCAGATTGTCAAAACCGCGCAAACCAGATTGAGGCATGCGTGAAGCATCTGGCGCGATGGCTCGCCCGCTTATACCCGCGCGATTGGCGGGCCCGCTACGCACGCGAGTTCGAGCTGCTGCTTGAAGACGCGAATCTCCAGTGGCGCGATGTCTTGGATGTGTTGTGGTCTGCTTTGGAGACACGCATGAATGCCACGCCCGTAGGGCCACGCATTCTGAATCTGGCGAGCCGCGACGTACCCGGAGGCTATGAGCTGGAAACCGAGGTCGAATATCCGCTCGAAGACGGAAGGGTGAGACAGGTGCGCGGATTTTGCCGAGAAATAGATCTGGGCGATTCGTACGTAATCCTCAATCATTGGTCGCGCGGAGGCGAGCCCGCGCAAACCGTGCTGATCTTCGGCAAGAAGGGCGAAGTGGACGGCGATTATCGAACTTATGAAACCGAGATGCTCCTCTTACAAATTGACGGCACGGTCCGCCGTACCGAACAGACGGTGAAGACTTATCTGAAATGGGATGCCATTCGCGCCGGCCTGCGCGAGAAATACCGCAACGGCATGCAGGCGGGGCTGACGCCCGATGAGATCCATCGCCGGATCCAGACGGCGGATCACTTGCCCAGATGATTCAGATCCCGCTCGTTCTCATTGCAGACATACTCCATGAGCGTATCGTCGCGCGAAAGATCGGAAGCTTTCTTGATGGCCCACGGTTTCGCGTAGGCGCCCGGATCATCGATGGTGATCTCAAGCTGCAAGTGCCCTAAATCCGGACGCCGGTAGCGCTCGATGATGTGCAGCTTCTCGGACTCCGGATGGCCCTGAAAATCGATCCATGCTTTGCCGTTAAATCCCACCGTATCGATCACCAGCGTGTCCCGCTCCCAATGTCCGATCGAGTGCCCGAGCCAGGAAGGGTTCAGGTCCTTGGGGTGCTCGCGGCCGTCCAGAAAAATCTGCCGGGGCATTTCGCCCTCATACATCATCACCAGGAGCTTGGGAGTTTCGACGAATTCGTAGGGAAACAGGAACGTGGACATCACCACGCCGAGAGGCAGGCAGCGCGACGAAGGAATGTCCCGGCTCTCATTCGCTTGCCGCTGCTTGACGATGGCCGCCGCCCAGGGAAGCATTTCTGGATTTCCGCCGTCGCTGGGGAATGACGGCAGCCAGACGCCGGAGAGATCGGGTTTGCCATCCGGCATGCGAGGCGCCGGTCCGCTCGGCACAGCGTGCGGGCTCATTCGTTGGCCGTAGAACGCGCGATCCTCGCCCAGCGTGTTCAGTTGGAGATCGTCCAGGCGAATATCGATATGCGCAGTCTGCCCAGCATCGACCTTGATATTGGGCCGCACGAAGGGTGCTAACCCGGCCGCGGCGGCCGTCACTTGATACGTTCCCGCTGGAAGTCCGCTCAGCGCGTATTTGCCGCTCGCATCGCTCCGCACCGAATACGTTTGTCCGGTCGAAATATTCTTGGCTTCGACGGCAACATTGGCGATGGCCGCATTGGTGCGATCGGAAATAGTCCCGGCAATTGTTCCCGCGCTTTGGGCGAAGCTCGCCGACACGAAACAAACCAGCACCAATCCGCGCATAGAAATTAAGGCAGCGCGAACGCGTAAATCCCGTTGATCCCGTGCGGCGGATGCAATTCCGGCGTCTCCTGCAGCAGCACGCCATCCAGCAACCCGTCGCCGGTCATCACCGCGATGTACTGCTTGCCTTTGACCGCGTAGGTGATGGTGCTCACCGAAATCGACCCTCCCAGAATCGCTTCCCAAAGTTTCTTGCCGCTGGCGGCATCGAACGCGCGGAACCGCCGATTCAGATCGCCCTGGAAAAGAAGGCCGCCCGCCGTGACTAAAGCCGCGCCGTCTGAGGGCGAGCGCCCGACGTTAATCCGCTGCACCTCGCCGGTTTCGAGGTTGATCTTCCCGATCGCGGTGAGCGCATTGGGATCCGAGCCCGGCCGCGGCACCGGTTTGCGCCGCTCGGGCGCCTTCGGTTCCGTGGTGGCCGACACCATATCCAGACAATTATCGATATAGGGCACGTACAGCGAATTGGTGTCCGGATCATAAGCCGTCGGCCAAAAGCTGCGCGTGTTGTAGGAACAAATGATGTGCTCTTCGCCGGGCTTCTTGTTCACCAGATTAAAATTGATGGTCACCTTGCCGGTTTTGCCGTCGATATTCGAAATCAGAAACAACGGATCGTCATAAGGAAACGGCGTGGCCCACAGGAACTGCCCGGTGCCCCGATCGATCTCGAAAACACCGCCACCTTCACCCACCATCACCGCCACATCGTGCTCCTCGCCGCGCGGGATATCCGGATTGAACCACTTCACGTATTTCGGATTAGGATTGAATTTCTCGCGCACCAGTGTGCGCTCGTGCGTGTAGTCCATGTCCCAATCGTCGGCGGGCAGATGCTGGTAATACCATTTCAGTTTGCCGGTCTCGGGATCCAGCGCCACCGTGGAGTTGCTATACAGATCGGCGGGCGATGTGCGCGAAGTTCCGTCCGGATCGCCGCCGTGGCGCTCCAGGCGCGTGTTGGGCATCGGATTCGCGATGCCCCAGTAAAGCGTCTTGCGAACCGGATCGTAGGTGCCCGGCAGCCCCCAGGTGGACGCGCGATTGGTGTCCTTGAAATCTTTGCCCCAGCTTTCTGAGCCCGGCTCGCCCGGCGCCGGTACATCATAAAACTTCCAGATGTCCTTCCCCGTGAGAGCGTCCTGCGCGGCGATAAAACAGGTGTCGCGCGTCTTGCCGCAGGCGCGCCCCGAAATCACTTTGCCATCCACCACGATGGGGCCGGAGGTATTTTGCGCCGGGCCCGTGCTGGTCTGCCAGCGCTGCTCACCGGTGCGCGCGTCCAGGCCGACCACGTAACCATCGGGCGCGGTGTACAGAATCATGTCCTGATAAATGGCCAGCGCCTTGGTGCGCGCGGTGCTCGCCTGGATGCTCGATACCTTGCGCTTGTACTCCCAGATCAGATCGCCGTTGGTGGCGTCCAGCGCTTCCACGATCGCGCCGGGCTCGACAATGTACATCACGCCGTCATGCACGATAGGAATCGTCTCGCTGGTGCCCGGTCCAAAGCCGCGCGTCCAGGCCATGCGAAGCTGCGCTACGTTCGATCGGTTCACCTGCTTGAGCGGGCTGAAGCGCTGCGCGTCGTACGTGCGGCTGTACATCAGCCAATCATCCGGGTTGGGGTGCAGGAGCATCTCCCCGGTCACCGGAACGAAATCCTTCACAACTTGCGCGTGCGCGCCTTCTAGGGACGACACCACGGCCAGCGTTGCAACTAAGAGATAACGAAACATGCTGGCGTCATTTTATAGCAAACGAATGGTAGAATCACATGCATTAGAATCGCTGCATTTAAATCACAAGACCGGGAGGTCGCGATGCGAACCCTAGCACTACTGTTCGTGGCTGTCGCCGCGGTGGCTCAGACCGACACGCCTCCGCCGAGCCATTTTCAAGCCGTGGGGAGCATGCGCCAACTGATGATCGATATTATCTATCCGACCTCCGACTCGCTGTTCTACGTCGATCGCGATCCTCCCAAGAATCAGCACGACTGGGACGTTCTGCGCGGCCAGGCGCTGATGCTGGCCGAATCCGGCAATCTGCTTATGATGGACGGCCGCGCGCGCGATCAAAAGAACTGGATCATGGAGTCGAAGATGCTCATTGATCTTGGCGCCAAAGCGTTCCGGGCCGCCCAGGACAAGAACCTGGACGGCATTCGCGCGCTCAACGATCCGCTCAACGCGGCCTGCGTGGTGTGCCACTATCAGTACCGGCCGGGCTATCATCGCCGCAAAGCACCGGCGGCGCAGTCACAGTAACAGCACGGATCTGTCGTGTTACCGCTTGGCTCGCGGCGGGAGGTAGTGGAAACGCACCACGTAAACGTTCTGCCCCTGGCCGTGCTTGGCGATTTTCAGCAGCTCCGGCACATCGGGAAACCCCGACTCGCGCGCCAGCTCCGGCGTGATGTCGTGATAATCGATCTGCCGGATCGAGTCGATTTCGATCTCGCCTTCTTCCATCGGATAGCGCCCGCCCACTTTCACGTGTGGCCGCGTCCAGATGCGCACGCTGCACTCGATTTCGCCTCGCCGGACGGCGTCGCCGCAGCGCCTTGGTGAACACCATGGGAAAAGTTTATCGCGGCTCCGGTTTATCGCGGCAGCCGCCGCTGAAACCGCGCCACCACACTGGTTACTTTGGCCTGGAACCGCGCCGCCAGCTTCTGGGTATCGCGATTCGTGTCGGTATAAAAGAAACGAGCTCGCCGCGCGCCGGCGGCCCATCCAATATCCATCGCTTCGGCCAGCAGCAGCACATTCACCCAACTGCCGTGATAGCCCGGTGCCACCACTCTCGACCGAACCACGGCGGTCGCGCCTTCCAGTTCTCCCAGCAGGATGCCCGCCACGCGTCCATCGATCATTACCACCGGCGAAATGCCCATCTGGGGCGTTTGCGCCACCAAGCCGCGCCAGCGATCGATCTCGCCCTCCTGCGCCACGTAGCGGGCGTGGAGTTCGGCCACTTGATCGGCCGGCGCGTCCGCTAGCGCCATGACGCAAGCTCCCGCGGGTTGACCCAGGCGAAGCCGCAACCGGCGCGTATAATCTCGCATCTCAGCGATGTCCGCTTCCACGGTGGTGAGACTTTCCACGCGCTCAAATTGATTCCGTTCGCAGAAGGCGACGGCCGCCGGTTCGCTAGTGATCTCGACAGTTCCCTCCATGGAACGCGCGTCGCCCCGCGCGATATGCTCCACCAGTTGCGATCCCACGCCAAGGCGTCGAAATCCAGGGATCACGTGCAAACGCAGATGGGTGATCGCCTGGTGCGCGTGACGGAACGACGCGGCAGCCACCACGCGCGGAGCCTCGTCCCGAACCGCCAGCACATAAGAGCGCGAAGCAACGTCGCCGAACGTTTCCGGCAGCAGCATCCGGCAAACCGCCCACTCGTTCTCGCGCGGCGGCCGGATGCACAGCTTCATGCCAAGGTCATGCGACGGCTCAGCATTTCACTATTCGCGAATGCGCCCGCGGCCGCCTGCTCGCGTCCCATCGCTTTCAGCGCCCGGCCCAAGGTATCATGCGCGCCAGGAAGATCGTATCGCAGCCGGATCGCGTCCAGCGCCGCTTCGGCCGCTTCGCTGTACTGGCCCAGAGCAAGCAGTGTGCGCGCCAGCCCCTCGTGCGCGCCCGGAATACCGGCATCGGTCTGAATGGCCGAGCGAAACGCCGCTGCCGCTTCATCCGGTTTTCCCATGCGCAGGTACGCCTCGCCCACCACGGCATCTAGCGCCGCGACGATCCCATAGGCCTTTTGCCCCGAATCCAGATGCGCCAGCGCCTCTTCAAAGTTCTCTTCGGCCAGCGCCAGGTGTGCCCGGGCTGCGCCGGCGTACGGAGAATCGGGTGTTTCGGCCAGCAGCGTTTCGCAAATCGCCCGGCACTCGGCGATTCGCGAGGTTTGAAAATACGCGTGACCCAGGTAAAGCCGCATCTCGACCGCGGCGGGATCTTTTGCGGCCAGCTCTTCGAACAGCGGAATGGCTTCGCTGGACCGTCCCTGCGCGAGGAACACGCGCGCCAGATGAAAATCGCGGCGAGTTCGAGCGGCTTCGGCTTCTTGCCGCCAGGCCGCGGCGATGCTGTCGGTATAGCCCACCTCTTCCAGTTCCGCGACCTCGGCGTCCGCCGATTTTTCCGGCGCGGTGCGTGGCCGCTCCTCATTCGGAAGCGCACGATCAGGCGCCGTCGCGCAAATCTCAGCGATGGCGCGGCCGGGCATTTCCGCCGCGGGCGCAAAACCGAACAATCCCAGGACGGTGGGCGCGATGTCGAGTAACCCCGCGCCGAACGTCAGTTCATCGGACTCGATTCCCGGCCCCGCCGCGCACAACAAGCCTCGCGGCCCGCGTCCCTTTGCGGCGCCCCATTCGGAAACGCCCGCCGTGCGATCCGACACCAGCATCGCGACCGTATCCGGACCGGCCAGGTGCAGCAATCGTCCCAGAAAAAGATCCAGCAGGCGGTAGACGCCGCTCATCACGTCCTTGTAGATTGCTTCCGTACCGGAAGGAAAAATCTCCGACGCGCGCCCTATCGCACCGAACCAAACGGCCGAAAAATCCCAGCTCTCCGCTTCCACCAGACTGGTAGCGGCGGCATGCACGCTGACCGCCTCGGCCAGAATCACCGCCAGTTTCGCCAGCCTCTTGTCCTTGTCCTGATCGATCCGCGCCATCTCGGGGACGAACAGGTGCAATTCGCTCCCGGTCCATTCCTTGGGATGAAAGCGCAGCGGCTCGATCGCGGATTCAAGCGCGGGCGGATACACGCTGCCTGGAAAACCGAATGCGAGACCATCGGATACGCAAGTAGCGGGACCTCGGGCCCCATGCGTCGCCGGCCAGCCGATGACTTGGCAGCGCAGACCTTCGCGCGCGAGAATATCCCAGACTTGTGTTCCTCGAAGGGAGGCGCTCGTCACCGGACGAACTCCGCCCGTTACCGGGTCTGGCTCTACGGTATCGAGAACTCCGTGACGATCTGCAAACTGCCCGGTCGCAACGCTGGTCCACAAAAGAGGGGAGCAGAGCGGCGTCAACGGCGCGAGGTCACCCATCACGCCATTTTCAACCAAGCGGGCAAGATTCGGCATCGCGCCCGAATCTAACAATGGATGAATGTGGTCCCAGCCAGCCCCGTCCCAGCCGACGAGCAGGACTTTAGGCATTCGCCTGACGGCGGCGGCGTAATGCAATCAAGCCCGCCGCGCCCAGGACGAGGAGCGGCAGCGCGGAGGGTTCGGGTACTTGCCCAGCGGCAATCGGCGTGTTGGGAACGGTCTCGTAGGCGTAATCCAACACCTCGAAAGAGGAACGGGTGGCGTCGGCCATGGTCTCAATCTGCGCCCAGCCGTATTGCGGATCGGTGGTACCGCCAAAGTAGAAGCCCAGATATTCGCCGGGTGCATCCGAGCTGGACCATTGGCCGCCGCTGAAAGAGGAATTGACCGTATCATAACCGTACATCTTGCCGCCCGTGCCAAAATTGCTACCGGAATTGATCGCGGTACCGAAAGCCAAATCCGCAACTTGGGCTGGAGTTGACGTGCCGCTTACGGTTACAATGCCTGCGCCGGCTATCGTGGAAGCAGATATTTCGTTGTTTGCATCGCCATCGAAGCCGGGGGTAGATGCCGCGGTGATGGTGATGTCGCCGGCGAATGGGCTGCCCGCGAAATCGAAGCTATTGTTGAGAGTGCCCTGCGTAAAGGTCTGATCTACGTTGACCTCCACGATGTCGGCCTTGGCCACGCCAGGCACAATCAAAGCTGCCGCGCCGGCCAAAGTATAGGCCGCTAGCTTCTTATCCAGTGCGGCGGTTGTCCGGGACGATTTAGGATGTTTGCTCATAAGAACGATCTCAAGTTTAAAACGTGTCCGCGAATTAACGCAATAGAACCTCGGGGTTTCAAAGGATTGAAAACGCCGGACTCGGTACTGGTACCCCGACCGGCACGGTGTGCGCCCGCTCAAATATTGGCTTGCGCTGTTCGCCCAGCTTGGGATCCCAAAGGCCGCTGTTCTGAAACATGAAGCGAGTCTGCATGTAGTATCCGATGGCCAGCAGCACCAGCGGCAGAGCGGCGGGTTTCTGCAATACGCGTCTCTCGATACGCGCCGCCATGGCTGCTTCCGCCGGTCCAAGCCGTGAGACACGCCGCGCCAGTTCCACCCTTTGGCGATCGATCTCGCGCGGAGCCGGGGCGCCTTGAAATCCGGGATTTCTGCGCGGCTGAGGCCCCTGATATAAATCGATAAAGCGCGCCACGCGATGCTCGAAAGCGCGCGGATGATAGAGCCGGTTGCACAGCCAGCGTACGCCCGAAACTAATTCGTCATACGACATCTGCTTCGGAATGATGTTGGTGGCCCAGGGCAGCAGCGGCGCCCGCTCGCGGCCGCGTTCCACCAGCCGATTCTCCGCCTCCATGCGGGTATAGAGCGGCGTCGCCATTTCAGCCGTGAGCGGTGTAACCGTGAACATGGGCACCGGCAACGACATGGCAAACTCATACTGCGTCTCGAAGATGTCCAGGGTGTCTGAGTCGAACCCCACCATCATTCCGCCGCTGACCATCATGCCGTTGGACGGGAAGGCGCCCACACGCTCCACCATGTCCACGCCGATGTTCTGCCGCTTTTTGGTCTCTTTCAGGCTGGCGGCGTTAGGGGTCTCGATGCCGATGAACAAGGTGGCCATGCCCGCCTCCGAGCACAGCTTCAGCATCTCCTCGTCGCGAGCGCAATCGATGGAAACCTGGGTTGAAAACGAAACGCGCCCCTCGGTGCGCGAATCGTTCCACTCAATCAATGCCCGCAACAGTTCCTTTGCCCGCGCGCGATAGACGGTAAAGTTATCGTCCGCGAGAAACACCATGCGATAACCGTGCCGATACAGCTCGTCGAGTTCGGCCAGGACCTGATCGGGCGCTTTGTGGCGCTGCTTCCTGCCCAGATACTGGATTACATCGCAGAATTCGCACTCAAACGGACACCCGCGCGAGGTCTGCAGCGTTCCGGATAGCGCGCGCTCGTTGCGATAGAGATCCCAGCGCGGAATGGGAGAATTGCGCAAATCCGGCTTGTCGCCGATATACTCCCGCTGCCACGCGCCGGAACGCAGGTCCGAGAAAAACTTTTCGGCGATGTTTTCCAGTTCGCCGCGGACCAGGATGTCGCACTCGCCGCGCAGCTTGCCTGGGGACAGGCTGGCGTAGGGTCCGCCGAAGATGACCACCTTGCCGCGCCGCCGGAACTCGCGGGCCAGTTCGATCATCCGCTCTTCCTGGCTGATCTTGCCGGTGATGCCGACGAAATCGGCCGTCGTCTCGAAATCGACCGGCGAAATGCCGTCGTCGCACAGCGTGACGGTAAAATCGGGAGGCGCCATGGCCGCCACCGTGGCGATGGCCGCGTCGGCCAGCAGTGTGGCCTTGCCAAACCCATGGGCCGCATGAACTTCGCTGCCGAAGTAGAAGGGCACGTCGGGGCGCGGATTGATCAGGTAGAGCGAGGTAGCCAACGATATCGTAGGGTACTCCGGAACGCTGAAGGCCGCACCATCCCTCTCCTCCTAGAACTACCAGTACTGAAGTAAAATCTCCGGGCTGCGCGGCGTTCGGAAGCTCAGTATTCCCGCATCTCGGCCACTTTCAGCGCCGCGAATAGCAGAATGGCTCCCAAGCCCAGCGAGAACCCCATCGCGACCCACGGCATGCTGTGAGCGAGCAACGGTGAACCCTCCGCCATGGCTCGAAATATGTTCAGCGAAGCGGGCACCGGGGTCTTACTGCAGAGCAGCCACAACGCGCCAACCACCATCATGGAGCCCCAGATTCGCCAAACCTCCTCGAGAAAGGCGCCCAGCAGAACGCTGGCGCAGTAGAATACCGATCCACAAGCAACCAAGGTGATCGCGTATCGGAACATGTCGAGCGGTGCAACCACGGCTTTCATAAGCGGAAGCGTGAACCATAACCCGCAAACGCTTCCAACCACACCAGCCATTTCCAACCATCCGAGACTGGTCCTCGCCGTAAGCAAACGAAACCGGCTCACGGGCAACGAGAGAGTGAAAAGCGTGGAGCCGTGCAGGCCCTTGGTGACCACAAAGGAGGGTTGCGTCGTAATTCCGGTTCCCGCCATCATGACGCACGCAAACATCACGATCATCGTGCTCAATCGAGCGAGCCCCATGAGCGCCGCTACCTTGCTTTCCGCGGCCGGAGGCGGCGTGTTTGCGCCGATGATAAAGACCGCCGTGTAAAAGGCAAGAACGAACAAAAGCTTCCAGCGCGTCTCCAGCCACCCTTTGTACCAAAGCATCTTAGTTGCTCCTCACGTGTTCCAGGAAAATTTCCTTGAGCGTTACCGGGAAGCGCTCCACCTTGGCGCCCGGCACCGAGCGCGCCTGCTCCACGATTTCGTCCACGTTGCGGCTGGCCAGGATCGAAACCACGCGCCCCTCCTGCCGCACGCTCTCCACCCCGTCCGCCCAGCGCGCGGGCAGTTGTCCCGAGTCCGCCAGCACCACCTGTAGCCGCTGATAATGCGCTTTCATATCGTCAAGAGCCCCCGCGACAATCATCTTTCCCCGGTCGATGATGCCGATATGATCGGCGATCAGATCCACTTCGGACAATTGATGCGAGGAGAAAAACATCGTGGTTCCAGACGACGCGGCAATGGCCATCAGCTCTCGCAGCACGTCCTCGGTGGCAGCCGGATCCAGCCCATCGGTCGGCTCGTCCAGAATCAACAGCTCGGCGTCGCGCGCGATCGCAAGCAGCAGCATCAGCTTCGATCGCATGCCTTTGGACAGATCCGGAATCTTTTTCCTGGGCGGCAGATCGAATAGCTTTAAATAGCGTTCCGCCAGATCGTCGCGCCACTTCGGAAAGAACGAGCGAGTGAAGCGGATCATCTCCTCCACGGTCATGTACGGGTACAGTTCCTTGTCTTCGGTGACGAAGCCGATACGGCGCCGAATTTCGATGGCGCGATCGGCCGCATCGACGGCCACTCCAAATAGCCGCGCCACGCCGGCATCCGCGCGCAGCAGACCCATGAGAGTCTTGATGGTTGTGGTTTTTCCCGCGCCGTTACGGCCCAGAAATCCGTAGACGCTGCCCCGGGGCACTTGCAGATCCAGCCCGCGCAGCGCCGGCTGTCCTTTGAAAGATTTCGTCAGTTGCTTGGTTTCAATGATGCAGTCCGTCATGGTTTCTTCTCCGCGATTCCTCCGGCGCCTTCCAACCGCACTTGGGCCAATTCGTTTTCAAAAACCCGGCGCAGCTCTTCTTCGGTCAGCCCCAGCGGCGCGATTCTCTCGAGAGCCGCCTGCACGATCGCCTGCGCCTTGCGCACCACCCGGGCGCGTCCGCCCGCCGATTCCTTGATAAACGCGCCCGATCCATGCCGCAGCTCGAGGATCCCCTCGTGCTCCAGCTCGCGGTACGCGCGCACCACGGTATTCGGGTTCATCACCAGGTCCTCGGCGGCTTTGCGAATGGTAGGGAGCTGGTCGCCTTCGCGCAGCGCGCCGGTTTCCACCGCGTGTTTGATCTGCTCCATGAGCTGGACATACAGCGGAATGCCGGCATTGGGGTTGAGGCGAAAGATCACGTCTTTTCCAGAGTGTACTATTCTATTGATACACCACACACCGCGCGGAGTCAAGAAAAAGTCGCATCCTAAGGAAATTCACCAGCGCCGCCGATGAACAGTTCGTGGCAGTCTGTCGATCCCGAACCGGGCGGGCCGAGCGGGGCTTTGTCCTCATCGTCACCACCATCGCGATGACGCTCCTGATCGGCGTGGCCGGGCTGGCTATCGACATCGGGCGCATGTACGTCATCCGCGCCGAACTGCAATCGTTCACCGACGCCGCCGCGCTGACTGCCGCGCTCTCGCTCGACGGAACCAGCGCTGGCCTGGCGCGCGCCCGCACCGCCGCTACCCGGCTGGCCGAAGGACCGCATGCCATGCGCTGGGACATGGGCACGCAACCGATCAGCCACGTCGTGACCAGCTTTTCGGCCAACCAGGCGAACTGGCAAAACCAGCCCAAGAACTGCGCGGATTGCCGCTTCGTGCGCGTCTCGGCCAGCGAACCGGCACCCATTATTTTCCTGCGCCTCTTTCAGCCGCTCACATCTTCGACGGTAGCCGCGGCGAGCGTGGCCGCGAACACGGAACAGGCCGTACGCTTAGTCCAATGAAGCGAAAATCTCAATCCGGTAACGCGCTGATCGAATTCGCGGGATCGCTCATCCTGCTCGCGGTGATGTTCGCCGGGATCTTCGAAATCGGATACTCGTTCTACGCCTACGGCACGCTCGTCACCGCAGTACGGGCCGGCGCGCGCTACGCCGCATTGCAGTCCGGCCGCGCCGCCGATCCTGCGGTTATCGCGCGGGCCGTGCGCAATGTGGTGGTCTATGGCGATCCCGTCGCGGACCAACGCGCCAAACCACTCGTTCCAGGCCTCGCGACCAACAACGTCGAGCTCATCGATAGCCCCGCCGCGGCCACGGTCACTCTGCGCGGTTTTTCGCTCGATGCGCTGTTTATGAAAGTGCATCTCGACGGCCGGCCAACCGTGACCTTTCCCGTGAGTGCTCAGCGATGACGGCTCACCCACAACGCGGGCAATCGCTGGTGGAGTCGGCCCTGGTCATGGCCGCGTTCATGGGGCTCCTGATCGGCATGGCCAGCCTCGGCGAATCGCTTTTTGTCCGGCAATCGCTGGCCGATCGCGCGCGCATGGCGGCGCGCTGGGGTGCGCTGAACAGTTACGACCCGGCCGCCATCCGCAACATGGTCTTATACGGAAGCGCAGCCCCTACGTCGGGGGAAACCGCATTTTTCGGTCTCCAGCCTGACGCCGTGGCCGTATCGAATCCGGGATGTCCCGGCCCCGAGTGCCGCGTGAGCGTAGCCCTTCCGGAATATGGGATCCGCTCGGTCGAACCGATGGAAAGCGTTACTGTGTCCCGCGTTGGGCCAAAGCCTTAATATACGGCTCTGCTTTCGGATTCGCTTTGTTCCACTCGACGGGCCGCTCGCTATCGGCCATCGAAAAAATCGCCAGCGCGACGGCGCGATCCACTTTCGCCATATTGCCGTAATCGATCTTTTGCCACTCATCGCCCACGGCGTGGTAATCGGGATAATCGAACGCCACGCACAGCGTCTCAGCCGGGATGCCCGCACGGGCAAAAGAGAAATTGTCGCTCAACGCGAAGTATTCATCGCTCCCCTGGGCGTCTTTATAGATCTTGACTCCGGTGCGCTTTCCCGCGCTTTGCAGAAAGCCGGTGAGATCGGAATAATCGAACCCGGTGAGTGAGGCGTTAGAGATTTCGCGCCCTTCGGTGGAATCGGTCCGGCCCACCTGCTCCAGGTTCAAATCGGCGATCGTCTTATCCAGCGGCCAAACCGGATGATCGACATAATATTTGGAGCCGATCAAGCCCTCTTCTTCTCCGAAAAGCGTCATGAACACGATGCTGCGCCGCGGATGTCGGGGCAGTCGCCCGAGTGCCCGCGCTATTTCCATCACCGACACGGTTCCGCTGCCGTCGTCATTGGCGCCATTGTAGATGCGATCGCCGCCGCCGGCCGGCTTCACACCCAGGTGATCGTAATGCGCGGTCAGAAACACGTAGGTGTCGCGCAGCGCGGGGTCCGATCCGCGCAGCACTCCAATCACGTTGCGCAGCGTGGCGCGCGTCCGGCGTGGCGGCGCAATGTGCACCGTGGCAGTGGCCTCGCCCGCGCCGCTTTTGAGCGCCGCATAGAAACGGGCGGCGGCATCCGCGGAGACGATGATGCGCGGCAGCCCCGATGGCGCGCCGGGATTTTCGGCCTCCAGCAGTTTGTGGTGCGGCTGAGCGGGACCGTCGCCGCTGCTCCGTTCGATCACAATCAGCAGGGCCGGTTTGGCGGCGCGCAGTATCCGGTTCATCCGCATCCTGGATCCGCGCTCGACGATGACGATCTTTCCTTTTAAATCCTCCGCCTTCTCATCCCCATCCAGCTTGACGACCGGCTCGTCTTTAAAATCTATCCCGGCCGGAAGATCGAGCATTACATCGCTTTCCTGGGCGATAAACTGACGGCGGCCGGCTGCAATCCGAAGCTCGAAACCGGCCAAATCCGGCTGCTCCACGAGCATCGAAGCTTGCTGAAAGTAGCTGCCGTTTACAG
>Ga0335074_10003784_pt1 | contig 20764 bp, 17 predicted proteins | sample Lox_Sample_23_FD_206715 | JGI IMG/M metagenome (GOLD analysis project Ga0335074, IMG submission 206715) | Soil microbial communities from Loxahatchee National Wildlife Refuge, Florida, United States - Lox_Sample_2.3 | ecosystem: Environmental > Terrestrial > Soil > Wetlands | place: USA... | reverse complement strand
CGGCCACGCCCGCGGGGCCGAGCGCGTCGAGCCGGCTCTGGGTGCGCTGCAGCTCGGCCGAGATGGACGCGAGCGTGAAGCCGGGGTGGGCGGCCCGGGCGGACACAATGGCGAGGGCGAGCGGCAGCTGGCCGCACAGCCGGATGATTTCCTCCACCGCCTCCGGCTCGGCCGCGACCCGGTCGGCGCCCAGCCTGCGCTCGAGCGTTTCCCTGGCGGTGGAGACGGACGGCAGCTTCAGCGTGAGCAGCCGGGCTCCGTCGGTCATGGCCAGACCGGTCAACGGGTTCCGGCTGGTCGCGATCACCAGGCAGCCCTGGGCGCCTGGCAGCAGCGGGCGGACCTGCCGTACGTCGCGTGCATTGTCGAGGACGACGAGAACGCGCTTCCCGGCCAGCACGCTCCGGTACATGCCGGCCCGGGCGTCGAGTCCGTCGGGTATGTGCCCGGCCGGCACCCCGAGCGAGCAGAGCAGGGCGTACAGCGCGTCGGCGGGGGCGGTCGCGAAGCCGCTCGCATCGAATCCGCGTAGATCCAGGTAGAGCTGGCCGTCTTGGAAATGCCCGGCCGCGCGGTGCGCCCGGTGAATGGCGAAGGTGGTCTTCCCGATCCCGGCCATCCCGTCGATGACGCAGATGCCGACGGTAGGACGGCCGTCGTCGCGGCCGAGCATCTGCTCCACCTGCGACAGCTCCGCCTCGCGGCCGGCGAACGAGGGCAGGTCGGCGGGCAGCTGGGCCGGCGCCACCAGGGGGGACGGGCAGCCGGAGAAAGAGCGGCTCTCGGCCGGCTGACCGCTCGGCGGCAGCTCCTGCCGGAGCACGCTATTGTGCGCGGAGCGCAGCTCCGGGCCGGGGTCGACCCCCAGCTCGGACTCCAGCCGCTCCCTGACCTTCTGGTAGTGCTCAAGCGCCAGCGCCTGCTGCCCGCTGGCGGCCAGCACCAGCATCAAACGCGCCTGGAGCGACTCGTCCAGGGACTCGCCGGCCGCGAACTGCCGCAGCAGCGGCAGGATTTGCTGGGGCTGGGAGCTGGCCAGCGCGACGTCGGCGGCGAGGCCGACGGCGGCGACGTACTCCTGATCGACGGCCGAGAAGTGAGCGCGGGTCCGGCCGCACAGATCCAGGCCCTCTCCGCACGCCCCGCGCCGCAGGCCGAGCGCTTCGGTCAGCAGCTTGAGCGCGCCTGCGGGCTGATTGGCGGCGTGCGCCGACTCCGCGTCCTGCACCAGACGGCGGAACAAGATCAGATCCGACGCGTCCGCGTCGGCGGCCAGCCGGTACGCGGTGCCGTGCCTGGCCAGCCACCGTCCGCCGGCCCTCGCGGGGAGATCCGGCTCGAGCGCGCGGCGGATGGCGCCGATGTGCTTGTGAATGACGTTGACGGCGCTGGCGGGCGGCTTCTCGTCCCAGAGCAGCTCGGTCAGGTCATCAATGCTGACGAGATAATTGGCCCTTATCAAAAGCAACGCCATAATTGCCCGCTGCTGATTCGAGCCCAGGTTCAGCTCAATCGGGCCCCGCCACGCGCGGATCGGCCCGAGCATGCTGAACCGCACCTGGTCGGCGCGCAGACGGGGCGCCGCCGGGTCTCCAGCGGCGCGTACTTCCAGTTCAGCAACGCTCATGGAGCGACTCTTGCCCAGGCTCGGGGCACGATAAATGCCTCCGCGTAGCGGCTTCCTGCTTGGTTATTGCCCATTCCACTTGGCATACCGGATTCCTGCTAAATGATATCGCGGTCCTGTTTAATCGAGGCGCCCTCGCCGGCCGGCGCATCGGTCGGGTCGTCGCGCCGACGGCGGGACGCCGTCGTGCGGCGGGCGGCGTGCGTGGTTGCCATCCCATACCTCCGCGTGATCATGATCTCACCTCACGTTACCCTGGCGTTCTCGGGTGCTCGAAGTGGACAGCCACCAGTCGATTCACTGGAAGGGCACTGATTCTGCACTGCCGTCGGGTCTGCTGTAGAGGGACCCAGCGCCACGAGGGGGAGGAACTTCATGCGCGCGACCCTGCTGTACGGCGCGGGCGATGTCCGCGTCGAGGACGTCCCCGACTCCGTCGTCAAGCTGCCGACCGACGCGCTGGTGCGCATCACCGCGTCCTGCATCTGCGGCAGCGATCTGTGGCCGTATGACTCCGCGGCCCCGACCGACCGGCCCGCGCGGATGGGCCATGAGTTCATCGGCATCGTCGAGGACACCGGGCCGGAGGTGACCACGGTCGCCCGCGGCGACCTCGTGGTGTCCCCGTTCGCCATCTCCGACGGCACCTGCGAGTTCTGCCGCGAGGGGCTGCAGACCTCCTGCGCTCATCCACAGGCGGGCTTCTGGGACGAGCAGCCGCTCGAGGGCGCGCAGGCCGAGGCGATCCGGGTCCCGCTCGCCGACGGCACCCTGGTCAAGCTGCCGGTCGGGCCGGACGCGGCCCTCATCCCTTCCCTGCTCACGCTCTCCGACGTCTTCGGGACCGGCCACCACGCGGCCGTGGTCGGCGGCGTCACCCCCCGCACCCGGGTCACCGTGATCGGGGACGGCGCGGTCGGCCTGATGGCCGTCCTTTCGGCCAGGCGGCTCGGCGCCGAGCAGATCATCCTGATGGGACGACACCAGGACCGAACCGACCTCGGCCGGCGATTCGGCGCCACCGACGTCGTCGCCGCCCGGGGCGAGGAGGGCATCGGCGAGGTTCGGGAGCTGACCGGCGGCCACGGCGCGCACGTGGTCATCGAGGCCGTCGGCACCATGCCCGCCTACCGCCAGGCCCTCGGAACCATCCGCCCCGGCGGCACCATCAGCCGGGTGGGCGTCCCGCAGTACGAGGACGCGCCGATCGGCTGGGATAGCCTCTTCCGCCACAACATCCGGCTGGCCGGCGGCCCGGCGCCGGTCCGCGCCTACGCCGAGGAGCTGATGCCCGACATCCTGGACGGCTCCATCGAGCCCGGGAAGGTCTTCGACGCCGCCACCGACCTCAAGGGCGTCCCGGCCGGATACCGGGACATGGCCGACCGCACCAGGCTCAAGGTCCTCATCAACCCCTGACCCGCGTCGGTAACGTCGAAACCTATCCTTGGGGTGGGCGTAATCGTCGACGGTGGGGGCTTGGTGAGAACGGGCGGGCTGGCGATCGAGGACCTGGAGGCGCTGCGGGTGCCGCTGGCCGGCTTCTGCTACCGGCTGCTCGGCTCGTCGGCCGACACCGACGACGCGGTTCAGGAGACCCTGATCCGGGCGTCGTCTCGACGCGATCAGTACGACCCGAATCGCGGCGGGCTCAGCACCTGGGTCCACGCGATCGCGACGAACGTCTGCCTCGACCTCCTCCGGGCCGCCAGGCGCCGGGCGCTGGTGGTCGACCTGGGTCAGGCGACCGGCCGCGGTGCGGACCTGGGCGCTCCGCTCCCGCCCGACCGGTGGCTGGACCCGATGCCCGACGCGCGCCTGGTCGCGGCCGCGGACCCCGGCGAGGTGGTGCAGGAACGAGAGTCGGTTCGGCTGGCGTTCATCGCCGCGCTGCAGTACCTGCCGCCCCGGCAGCGGGCGGTCCTGGTCCTCCGCGACGTGCTCGCGTTCACCGCCCAGGAGACGGCGGAGATTCTCGACGCCACCGTGCCCTCGGTGAACAGCGCCCTGCAGCGCGCGCGGGCGCTGCTGAGCGCCCGGCGCCCGGACCCGTCCGCGATCGGCGATCCCGAGGACGCGGGCCAGCGAGACCTGCTCCGCCGCTACGTGACCGCGTTCGAGGCCCACGATGTCGAGGGACTGAAGGCGATCCTGCGGGCGGACGCGGTGGCGTCGATGCCGCCGTTCGGGTGGCGGCTGGACGGCGCCGAGCCGATCGCAGCGGCGGTCGGCGCCAGCGACTTCTGCGCCGGAGCGCGGCTTGTCCCGTGCCGGATGAACGGCGCCTGGGGATTCGGCCAGTACCGGCCGGGCGACGACGACGTTCTCCGCCCGTTCGCGCTGGTGGCCGTCGAGATCCGGGGCGGCGGGATCGCCGAGATCGTGACGTTCCTTGGCAGCCAGCACCGGTTCCGCGAGTTCGGGCTGCCCGACAGCCTCGAGGAACGGGAAAGCGCGCCGCGCTGACCGCTCAGTCGTGACCGGTCAGGGCGTCGCTCGGAAGACGGCGATGGAGCGCGGGCCGACGGTTACCTGGTCGCCTTCCCGGCGTTCGGCCGCCTCGGCGGTGGCGGCGGGGTCGTGGGTGTCGATCTCGGCGTGCCACTGGGCGCCGGGCCGGGTGGGCGGCAGCGTGAAGCCGAGGGGCTCCCACCAGGCGTTGGCCATGACGATGAAGTCGTCGTCGATCATGGGTGTGCCGTCCTCGGCGCGGTCGGGGTCGTCGGATCCGTCGAGGTAGAGGGCGATGGCCAGCGCGCTCGGATCGGCCCAGTCGCTGTCGTTCATGGGGGTGCCGGCGGGCGTGAACCACTGCAGCTCGGCGGCCTCGGCGCCGGCCAGGAAGCGCCTGCGGCGGAATACCGGGTGGGCCCGTCGGAACGCGATCAGGCGCTGGGTGAAGTCCAGCAGGTCCCGGTCGGCGTTCTCCCAGTCGAGCCAGGTGATCTCGTTGTCCTGGCAGTAGGCGTTGTTGTTGCCGTTCTGGGTGCGGCCCAGCTCGTCGCCGCCGAGCAGCAGCGGCACGCCGAAGGACAGCATCAGCGTGGTGAGCATGGCGCGGGACTGGCGGGCGCGCAGCGCGTTGATGGCCGGGTCGGTGGTGGGGCCTTCGGCGCCGCAGTTCCAGGACTCGTTGTCGCTGGTGCCGTCGCGGTTGTCCTCGCCGTTGGCCTCGTTGTGCTTGTCGTTGTAGGAGACGAGGTCGCGCATGGTGAAGCCGTCGTGCACGGTGATGAGGTTCACCGAGGCAGTAGGCCGGCGGCCGACGGTGGCGTACAGGTCCGCCGAGCCGGTGAAGCGGTCGGCGAATTCGCCGATCCCGATCGGGTGGCTGCGCCAGAAGTCGCGCATCGTGTCGCGGTACTTGCCGTTCCACTCCCGCCACATCGCCGGGAAGCGGCCGAGGTCGTAGCTGTCCATCTGGCCGACGTCCCACGGCTCGGCGACCATCTTGCACTGCGACACCACCGGATCCTGCGCGACCATGTCCAGGAAGGCGGACACCTTGTCGAAGCCGCCCTCCTGCCGGGCCAGGGTCGGCGCCAGGTCGAACCGGAACCCGTCGGCGTGCATCTCCGTCAGCCAGTAGCGCATCGAGTCCATCATCAGCTCAAGCGCGATGGGGTCGCCGGCATTCAGCGAGTTGCCGCAGCCGGTCGTGTCGTAGTAGTCGCGCGGGTTGCCGGGCGCCAGCCGGTAGTACGCCGCGTTGTCGATGCCGCGGAAGCACAGCGTGGGCCCGTCCGGGCCCGCCTCGGCAGTGTGGTTGAACACCACGTCGAGCAGGACTTCGAGTCCGGCCCGGTGCAGCGCGTCGACCATCGCCTTGAACTCATTGACCTGACCGCCTTGCTGGCCGGCGCGGACGGCGGCGGAGTAGCCGTTGTGGGGCGCGAAGAAGCCGATCGTGTTGTAGCCCCAGTAGTTCGTCAGCCCCCGGTCGAGCAGGAACGACTCGGGCACGTTCTGGTGCACGGGCAGCAGCTCGACGGTGGTCACGCCCAGGTCCTTCAGGTGCGCGATCGCCGCCTCGTGACCCAGTCCGGCGTAGGTCCCGCGCAGCTCCGGCGGTATGCCCGGGTGGCGCATGGTGAAGCCCTTGACGTGGACCTCGTAGATCACGGTGTCCGCGTACCGGTGCCACGGCCGGCTGCCATCCTGCCAGCCGAACGCCGGGTCCACGATCAGGCTCCGCGGCACGTGGCCGGACGAGTCGAGGGCGCTCGGGGCGTCCGGGTCGTTCACGTCGTGCCCGAATACCTCGGGCCCGAACGAGACCGTCCCGCTGACGGCCCGCGCGTACGGGTCAAGCAGCAGCTTGGCCGGGTTGCAGCGCAGGCCCTGAGACGGGTTCCAGGGTCCGCTGACCCGGTAGCCGTACGCCTGGCCCGGCCCCACCCCGGGCACGAAGGCATGCCAGACGTCGGCGTCGTTGTCCCGCACCGGGATCTGCGTTTCTGCGCCGTTCTCGTCGAACAGGCACAGGGTGACGCCGGTGGCGACGCTGGAGGCAATCGAGAAGTTCGTGCCTACTTTGCCGAGGTGCTCGGCCGGGGTGGGGCCGAGCGGGTGGATGTTGCCGGGCATCGCCTCGGCCGCCCGCGCGTCCGGCTGGGCGTAGGCGTCAGGGGCGATCCGGGCTCCGGGAATCGTTACGGTGGCTTGCTCAGTGGTATTAGGCGCCGACATGACCACACCATGCCCGTTCCCCCGCCCGGCCAGAATCACCCGCAGCGGGTGGACGTACTCAACCGGCAGGCTGATGGTGGCCGTCGTCGTGCACCCGTCGTGCGGCGCCCGAGCATCGAAACGGCCGCGATAAATTAGGGTAGTCCGGGCGGTATGGGGCAGTTCGGTGGGGCGCCTGGTTAGTCGCGGGCGCCGATGCGAGCGCTGGAGGGCGGACTCGGATGCTCCCTGTCTCCTTGATCTTCACCAGCGGCGTGGCCAGCGGGGTCAACTGCTACGCGGTGGTGCTGGTACTCGGGCTGCTTGGCCGGTTCGGGCACATCGGCGCGATCCCGGCGGTGCTGGAGCGCCCGTCGGTTCTCGCCGCTGCCGCCGTGCTCTACTTCGGCCAGTTCGTGGTGGGCAAGATCCCGATGCTGGACTCGGTCTGGGACGTGATTCACACCGCCGTCCGGCCGGTCGTCGGCGGGGCGATCGCCGTCGTCATGGCCCAGCAGGCGCACGCCAGCCCGGCCGCCACGATCGGGGCGGCCGCGCTCGGCGGCGGGTCGGCGCTCGCCTCCCATGTGGTGAAGACCGGCCTGCGGGTCGGTGTTAACGCCAGCCCCGAGCCGTTCAGCAACGTCATCGCCAGCCTGGGCGAGGACCTGGGCGTGGGCGGCCTGGTCTCGCTGGCGGTGTTCCACCCGGTCGCCGCCGCGATCCTCGCCGCCGCGGCCCTCGCGCTCGGCATCGCCCTGGTCGCGTTGCTGGCCTCGTGGATCCGCCGAGGCTGGCAGCGCCGCCGTGATGCCCGGCTGCGGCGGCGCGCGGCCGACCGCGTCCCCGCCAGAAATCCGTCGCCGCAGCGCTAGGCGGTCCGGTGAACCTGGAGCCCGGGCCTGCTCGCCTGCCTCCAACGAGTGTTGGCAGGACCCGCTAGCCCAGCTGATCGCGGCGGCGGGTCAGGTGAGCGGTCTCGGCGGTGTTGCCCGCCAGCGCGATGGCCTTGTCGTAGGCCGCGCGTGCGTCCCCGCTCCGGCCCAGCCGGCGCAACAGGTCGGCCCGGGCCGCGTGGTAGGCGTGGTAGCCCGCCAGCCGGGGCTCGAGACGGTCGACGGCCGCCAGCGCCACCTCCGGGCCGTCGAGCTCGGCCACCGCGATGGCCCGGTTGAGGGCGACGATCGGCGAGGGGTCGAGGCGGACAAGCTGGTCGTAGAGGGCGACGATCTGCGACCAGTCGGTGTCGCGGATGTCGCGGGCGGAGGTGTGCACGGCGCCGATGGCCGCGAGGATCTGGTAGGGCCCCGGTGCCACCCCGGAGGCGAGGCGCTCGCGCACGAGCCGGTGGCCCTCGGCGATCAGCGCCGCGTCCCAGGCCCCGCGGTCCTGCTGGCCGAGGGGAACCAGTTCGCCGTCGGCCGAGACCCGGGCGCCGCGGCGCGCGTCGGTGAGCAGCATCAGCGCCAGCAGCCCGGTCACCTCCCCGTCATCCGGCAGGAGCTCGCGGATCAGGCGGCCGAGCCGGATCGCCTCGGCGGTCAGGTCGTGACGCACGGGATCGGTACCGGGGCCGGTCGCCAGGTAGCCCTCGTTGAAGACGAGGAAGAGCACGGCCAGGACGCCGGAGACCCGGGCCGGGAGATCGGCCTCGGACGGCACCCGGTACGGGATGCGAGCCGCCTTGATCTTGGCCTTCGCCCGGGTGATCCGCTGTCCGACGGTGGTCTCCGGCACCAGGAACGCGCGGGCGATCTCGGCCACGGTCAGCCCGCCGACCATGCGCAGCGTCAGCGCCACCCGCGTCTCCAGCGCCAGCGCCGGGTGGCAGCAGGTGAAGATCAGCCGGAGCCGCTCGTCGTCGATGGCGCCGACCGGCTCGGACGCGCGTTCGTCGTACACCAGCCGAGCCTCCCTGTGCTTGTCGTCGCGTTTGCTCTCGCGCCGGATCCGGTCGATCGCCTTGCGGTTGGCGGTGGTGGTCAGCCAGGCGCCGGGGTTGGGCGGCACCCCGTCCGCCGGCCACCGCTCGGCCGCGGTCGCGAACGCCTCGGCGGCCGCCTCCTCGGCGACGTCGAGGTCACCGAAACGCTTGGCCAGGGAGGCGACCACCCGCGCCCACTCGTGGCGGTGGGCGCGGCTGACCGCCTCCCCGACGTCGACCTCGCTCACTGGATGGGCCGCACCTCGACCTTGCGGTTGCACGCCTTCGACCCCTCGGCGGCGAGCTCGAGCGCCGCCTCGAGGTCGGCGGCCTCCATGACCCAGAAGCCGGCCAGGTACTCCTTCGACTCCACGAAGGGCCCGTCGGTGAACATCGCCTCGCCGCCCCGGTTGTCGATAACGGTGGCCGACCCCAGGCCGCCGGCGAAGACCCAGTGCCCCTCGGCCTGGAGTCGTTCGTTGAACACGTCGATGGCCGCGTCTTCCTCGGGAGTGGCGAGGGCGACGCCGGCGCTGTCGGCAATTACGGAAACCAGGTACTTCATCTCGGCTCATCTCCTGTGCTGGCGGCGCCCGGTGCGGGCGGCCTCTCACCCCTGCTACGAACAGCTCTGCCCAGATCCGACACCGCGTCCCTGGATTTCTCGCCCGGCCGGGTCGGGCCGGGTTGGCCGGGCTAGCCGATCGCGGGAACCGGGCGGCCGTTTTCCAGGTAGACGAACCGGCGGCGCCGCGTCGCGGCCCCGACCCGGCGCCGGATGGGGGGTCTGAGCAGGGCGAGCGCCTTGTCGAGGGTCGCCAGGCGGTACTCGGAGATCTCCTCTGGCTGCAGGGTGATCGCGGCGAGGGCGGCGGCGTCGGCCGGTCCGCAGTCGAAGAGGTACCGGATGCCGCCCGGGCGCCCCGGGCGGGCGGGGCGGAAGTCGGTACAGGCCAGTCGGCCCGCCCGCACGTCAATGCCGCACTCCTCGCGCACCTCCCGGCGGCAGGCATCCCACGGCGTCTCCCCGTCCGCCTCCATGACGCCGCCCGGTATCGTCCATCCTGTCTTGTAAGTCGGCTTGAGGATCAGCAGCCGCCCGGTCGAGTCGAAGATCAGCGCGCCGGCCGACACCGGGATCGTCGGCAGCTCGTCCGGGGTCATGGCGTCCGTACCTCCTCCGCTGCCTATTCGTGGATGGACTCGTGAAAGGCTACGCCGCCTTCGTATTTCTCCGCCTCGCCGCCTCCCCGGCGCCCGCCCGGGGCACTAGGCTGCGCCCAGGTTCCCCAATGCGGAAGGCGAGGCGGGATGGCTGAGCCAGCGAGCGCCGGGCAGGCAGGCACCGGGCAGGCGGCCGCCCAGCCGGCGATCTCCGTGCGCGGACTGCGCAAGAGCTTCGGCCGCAAGGACGCGGTCGCCGGGATCGACCTCGACATCGGCCGGGGATCCCTGGCCGGCCTGGTCGGCCCGAACGGGGCCGGGAAAACCACGTCCCTGTCGATGATGACCGGCCTGCTGCGCCCCGACATGGGCACGGTGCTGATCGAGGGCGTCAGCGTCTGGGCCGACCCGGCCGCCGCCAAGGCGGTCATCGGCGTGGTTCCGGCCGAGGCGCGGCTGTTCGACCGGCTGTCCGGCGAGGAGCAGCTTGAGTACGCCGGGCGGCTGCACGGCCTGCCGGCCGGCGAGGCCCGGCAGCGCGCGGGCCAGCTCCTCGACGTCCTGGACCTCAGGGATGACGCGAAGCGCCTCGTCGTCGACTACTCAACCGGCATGCGCAAGAAGGCCGCCCTCGGCTGCGCCCTCATCCACAACCCGCGGGTCCTCTTCCTCGACGAGCCCCTGGAGGGGGTGGACCCGGTATCCGCCGACGTGATCCGCCGGCTGCTCAAGCGGTTCGCCGACTCCGGCTCGACCGTCTTGTTCTCCAGCCACGTGATGGAGCTGGTCGAGCAGGTCTGCGACCACGTCTCGATCATCGCCGCGGGCCGTATCGTGGCCACCGGCACGACGGACGAGGTCCGCGCGGGCAAGACCCTGCAGCAGGCGTTCATCGACCTCGTCGGCGGGCGCGGAAGGGGCGGGGAGGGACTGTCGTGGCTCGGATCCTCGTCCAGCTGAAGCTCCGGCTGCTCCTTGGCGCCCTGCGCGCGACCAACGCGACCCGGGTCTCCTTCATCCTCAGCTCGGCGGTCGCGCTCGTCGTCGCCGTCGGCACGTTCGCGGGTCTCGCCGCACTGCGGCACAACGGCGCGGCGGTGGACCTGACGGCGGTCGTCTACACGCTGTTCGCGTTCGGCTGGGTGGTTCTCCCGCTGATCGCGTTCGGGATCGACTCCACCCTGGACCCGGCCACCCTCGCGCTGTACCCGCTGCGCACCAGGCCGCTGGTGATCGGCCTGCTCGCGGCGTCGGCGACCGGCGCCTGGCCGCTGGCCAACCTCATCGGCGAGCTCGGCATCATCGTCGCGCTCGCGCACGGGGCGCTGGCGGTGCTCATCGCGGTCATCGCCGCCTTGCTGCAGGTGCTGTTCTGCATCACCCTGGCCCGGCTGGTCACGACGGCCCTGGCCGGGCTGATGCGCTCGCGCCGGGGCCGGGACCTGGCCGCGCTCGCGATCATCCCGCTGTTCGCCCTCTATGAGGTGTTCGCCCAGGTCGTTCCCAAGGCGGTCGGCAGGCACGAGCTGACCGCCGCCAGCTTCGCCGGGGTCGACCGGTGGCTGCGCTGGCTGCCGCCGGGCCTCGCCGCGCACGCGGTCCAGGACGCCTCGACCGGGCACGCCGGGACGGCGGCGCTCCGGCTGCTCCTGGCCGCCGCGATCATTGTCGCCCTCGGCCTGCTGTGGGCCCGCGCTCTGGTCCGGGCCCTGGTGACGGCCGACTCCTCGACCCAGGGCGCGACCATCAAAGGGGGCGCCCTCCCGTTCGGCCGCCGGGGCGGGCTGACCGGCACGGTCGCCGCGCGGACGCTGGCCTACCAGCGCCGCGACCCGACCTCCATGGTCTACCTCGCGCTCACCGCCGTCATCATGGTCGTGGTGGCGATCAGCTCGCTGCGCGGCCGCCATCCCGAGGTCGGCGTGCTGCTCAGCGCGGGCATCGGCGGCGCGTTCACCGGGGTGCTGCGGAGCGACCTGTTCGGCATGACCGGCCCCGCCCTCTACCTGGACGCGCTCGCCCTGTCGAGCCGCCGTCGGCTGCGCTCCTGGTTCGCCGGCCAGAACGCCGCCATCGCCGCCCTCGCCATCCCGGTGGTTATCGTCGTCCCGGTCGTTCTCGCGGTCATCAGCGGGCATCCGGTCAACGGGCTGCTCGCGATCAGCCTCGGCCTGGCCGCGACCGGCGTCGGCCTCGGGATCGGGGACGTCCTCTCGAGCGCGCTGCCGTACCCGATGGAGCGGCGGGCCGGCACCCCGCTGCCCCGGCAGGCGGACGGCTTCGCCCCTCAGTCGCTCGGCGCCCGGCTCGGCGGCCTGATCGCGACGGGCATCCTGGTGATCCCGGTCATCGTCGCCATAGCGGCCACCGGCTCGGTCGCGGACGCGGTCCGGGTCCCCGCCCTCATCGCGGGCGGCGCCGCCTACGGGGCGCTGCTGGCCTGGGCGGGCATCGCGCTGGGGGCGGGCCTGGCCGAGGGCAGGCTGCCCGACCTCTTCCAGCTCGCCGCCCGCAGCAAGCTCTAGGCCGACCCGGCCGGATCGGCCCGGGTCGGGCCGGCTACTGCGGGCGTCGTCGCGCCGCGTCGGCTGCCGCGTCCTCGGCCGCGTCGTCGCCGAAGCCGACCCCGATCGCCTGGTCATCGCGGCGCTTTTCCTGATGCACCAGCTGGGAGAGGACCCGCAGGTCGGCCTCGGTCGGCTCGCCGCCGAGGGGAAGCGCGCGCGGGTACAGGTTGCGGGACAGCACCGGATTGAGCTCGGCCGCGTACAGGCTGAGCTTGGCCAGCAGCAGCAGGAACGCCACGATGCCGATGACCGTGCCGAACGTGCCGTACGTCTCCGACGTGTGCTTCAGCTGGTGGGTGACCAGCCCGGCGCCGACGGTGATCAGCGCGGTGAAGGCGACCCCGCCCACGACCGCGCCCGGCAGCAGGCCGCGCGGACCGATCACCTTGGCCGTCAGCAGGGCGAAGGTGGCGAAGTAAAGCGCGGCGTTGACGACGAGGAGACCGGCGATGATCGGGACCCGGATCGCGTAGTTGCTGGTTCCGCCGGTCAGATAGCCGGTGACGAACGCGTTGATGAGGAATGCGCCGCCGATGGTGACCAGCCCGGCGATACTGCGGCCGAGACGCGGCAGGAAGCCGGTGCGCTGGTCCTGCGGGATGTTCCAGACCGTGGCCATTGCCAGCTGGGCGGTCTGGGTCACGCCCTGGGCACCGTAAAGCAGGCCGATGAGGCCGACGACCAGCCCGGCCGTGCTTCCGTGAAGCGCGGTGTTGCTGGCCGGGTTAAAGTCGGGGCCGACCACCGGGAACTCGTGCAGCGTGTTGACCAGGCCGGTCCCGATCGACGCCTTGCCGATGAACCCGAACACCGTCACCACAACCAGCAGCAGCGGGAAGATCGCGGTGAAGCCGTACCAGGCCAGCGCGACGACCACCAGGTTGGCGTTGTCGTCGCCGAACTTCTTCTGCACGGCGTAGGGCACGCCGACCCAGCGAACCCGGCGCTGGAAGCCGTCGACCGCGCCCATTATCTTTCGCAGCGGATCCATCGCGCTCATTGCAGGCCCCCCAATTCCGATACTTACCGCTGCTGCTACCCCGGGCCTGGAGAAATATGAGGGGTCGTAATGCATTCCGGGCGCACCTGTCGCTCTGAGTATTGACGACACAGCCCTGGCTCGTGGGACCTGACCGGCTTCCAGGTGATCACCGCCGGGTCGGAGGTCTACCTCCGCACCTCGCTCGCCAACCTGGTGCCGACGTTCGGCTCGGTCGACGGGGCGCAATTGCTCGACATCTACGTCCACGACCCGGCCGCCACCGCCACCTCCACCGCGGCGGCGTTCCCGACCCGGAACTACACGATCGCCCCGGCCGACGCCTGGAGCGAGCGGCTCGAGGTCCAGGGGTTCGCGTCGCCGGTGTGGGTCAACTCCTCCGGCGGCCAGGTCGGCACGCCGACCGCGGTGGTCGCCTCCACCGTCGCCAAGACGATCATGATCGCGCTGCCGGAAGCCGAGTTCGGCACCCCGACGTCCGGCTGGACGTTCACCGTCGCGATCACCGGCCAGAACGGCTTCAACGCGGACCAGGCCATCTCGTTCACGCCGACGCCGGGCGCGTTCACGCTCGGCGTCTGCCCGGCCGGGCTGAAGGAGCCGATCTGCTCGCTCCCCACCGGCTCGGTGCCCGAGGTGATGGACACCATCACCCCGCCCGGCGTCTCCCAGGACACCGAGCTCAACCCGGTCCTCGGGCCCGTTGTCCTGCAGGGGGTGACGGTCCCGTAGCAGCCGCGCGGCAGCGGACGGGAATTATGCGAGCGCGCACGCGTTGTCACCTTTAAGCCACCCGAGGACCGAACGGGTTGCCCGGCGGCCATTTTCCCGTATCGTGGTCACCAGCCCTTCTGTCGGCGGCTCAGGGTCCGCGTGAGACCCTTGCCGTGAACATTTGCGTTGATCCGGTGAGATCCGCAAATCGGCTGTGGGGTCCGAAGCTACAGGCCTCGACCGGGACGTTCCCCGTCCCGTCCCCGGGACTGAGCGGCATGCTGCCGTGGCCATGCGCCCCGGCAGTGCAGAGGAGGAGTTAGTGGCTCGACCAGGCCAGCGCCAGCAGGGCGCTCGCCGTACCGCCCCGCGGAAGCAGCAGAGCGTCCGCCAGCGCGGCGACGTGTTCTCGGTGCTGTCCCGGACCGTGCGCGAGGTGGAGGCCGCCGCCCGGCGGGGCGTGACGCCCGCCGTGCGCGCGAAGTTCCAGAGCGCCGCCCTGCTGCTGCGCGAAGAGCGCGCCCGCGTGCTGGCGGCGGCCGGAAGCGGCAGCCACCGGGCCGAGCAGCTCAAGCGCCTCGACGGCATCGCGGCCATCCTCGCCGCGACCGCCGTCCAGGACGCCGGGCTGCTCGCCCTGCTGGCCGAGGACTCCGGCGTCTCCGACGCCGCCCGGTCGCCCAGGCGCGAGCCGGCCCGCGACCTTCGCGCCGAGCCGGCCCGCGAACAGACCGCGCCGGCCAAGGCCGCAAGTTCTCCCGCCGGCCCGCCGACGCGGGTCGTCCCGCAGTCGGTGATCTCCCGGCAGCTCGCGAACCCGTTCCTCGCCCCCGACTTCTCCGCCGTTCCGCAGCGGGCCTCCCGCCCGCGCCGCCTGGCCGGGTGGGAACTGATCGGACCGCTGCTGACCTCCTTCGAGCAGGCCACCGGGGGCGCCCCGGCGTGCATGACGCTGCCGGACCCGACCGCGCGATTCACCCCGGCCGGCCTGGAGCTGATGCCGCATCAGGGGGAGGTGGTGGCCGCGGCCGCCGCCGGTCACCGGACGTTCCTGCTCGCTGACGAGCCGGGTCTGGGCAAAACGGCCGAGGCGCTGCTCGCCGCGGAGGCGGCCAACGCCTACCCGCTGCTGGTCGTCGTGCCGAGCGTCGTCAAGACCAACTGGGCCCGTGAGGCGGGCCGCTGGACGCCGCACCGCCCGGTCACGGTGGTGCAGGGCGACGGCGAGGCCGTCGACGGGTTCGCCGACATCGTCGTGCTGAACTACGAGGTTCTCGACCGCCACCGGGGGTGGCTCGGTGACTTCGGGTTCCGCGGCATGGTCGTGGACGAGGCCCACTTCATCAAGAACGAGAGCTCGCAGCGCTCGCAGCACGTCCTGGCGCTGTCCAGCCGCATTCGCTCGCGCACCGCGCGGCCCCTGCTGATGGCGCTGACCGGCACCCCGCTGATCAACGACATCGAGGACTTCAGGGCGATCTGGCAGTTCCTTGGCTGGATCGACGACAGCAAGCCCCTCGGCGAGCTGGCGGACGCGCTCGAGGACACCGGCCTGACGCCCGCCGAGCCGGGCTTCTACCCTGCGGCGAGGCAGAGCGTGATCGACCTCGGCATCGTCCGCCGGCGCAAGCTCGACGTCGCCGCCGACATCCCCGCCCGCCGTATCGCCGACCTCCCGGTCGAGCTGGACGGCCAGGCCGGCCGGTCGATCCGGGCGGCCGAGCGGGACCTCGCCCGCCGGATGGTGCGGCGGTACGAGACGGCGATCGCGAACCGGCCCGCCGACGCCGCCGTCGAGGGCATCGACTACGACCTGGTGCTCCGGGTGGCCCGGTCGGAGCTGAAGGAAGCGGCGGCCGCGAAATCCGGCGAGAACGTGTTCACCATGATGCGGCGCATCGGCCAGGCGAAGGCCGCGCTCGCCGCGGACTACGCGGCCCAGCTGGCCAGGAGCACCGGCAAGGTCGTCTTCTTCGCCAAGCACATCGACGTCATGGACGCCGCCGAGGAGGCCTTCGCCCGGCAGGGCGTGCGGTTCTCGTCCATCCGCGGCGACCAGACGCCCAAGGTCCGGCAGGCCAACGTCGACGCGTTCGTGAACGACCCGGATGTGGCGGTCGCGGTGTGCTCGCTGACCGCAGCCGGGGTGGGCCTGAACCTGCAGGTCGCCTCCAACATCGTGCTTTCCGAGCTGTCCTGGACCAACGCCGAGCAGACCCAGGCCATCGACCGCAGCCACCGGATCGGGCAGACCGAGCCGGTCACCGCCTGGCGCATCATCGCCGCGCAGACCATCGACACCCGGATCGCCGAGCTGATCGACAGCAAGGCGGGGCTCGCCGCCCGGGCGCTGGACGGGTCGGACGAGGAGGTCTCCTCGTCGGCCGACGTGCAGGTCGACGCGCTGGCGGCCCTGCTGACGGACGCGCTGCGGGTGTCGGCGGAACCCGGCGACGCCCTTGTTTCCTAATCCGCGGTGACCACGGCCCGAGCCGCTAGCTCATGGCCGCATAAAACAGATTCACAGCCATTACCTCACCTGACTAATTAGTCGCTATTTCGCCACACACCCGCCCTTGCCCAGGTCTTTACGTATAGTTTTTCCATCATTAAGCAGCCGGGTTTCGGAGAGGTGCTGCGCGGCCATCGGCGCGCGGCGCGGCTGACGCTGGAGCAGCTGGCCGAGGTCTCGGGGGTCAGCGCCAGGACCCTTTCCGATATGGAGCGCGGTCAAAGCAAGGGGCCGCAGCACCGGACGGTCACCGCCCTGGCGGACGCGCTTGCCCTGGACGGGGACGCGCGCCGGGAGCTTTTCGAGCTGGCCCGCGACGGCAGGCTGCGGGATCACTGGGCGCGCCCGGCCGGCCGGTGTGAGCTGCCCCGGCTGGTTGACGACTTCACCGGCCGGGAGGCCGAGCTCATCTGGATGAGCGAGCTGGTGTACGCCGAGAGCGCGCCCGGGGCCGGCCTGGTCGGGCTCGTCACCGGGTCGGGCGGCATGGGGAAGACCACGCTCGCCGTCCGGGCAGCGCACCTGCTCCGGCCGAGCTTCCCCGGCGGGGTGTTCTTCATCGACCTGCTCGGCATGTCACCGCGGCCTGCGTCGGGCGCCGACGCGCTGCGGCTGCTGCTTCGCGCGCTCGGCGCCGCGGATGAGCAGATCCCGGTCGACCTCCCCGAGCGCTCGTCGGTCTACCGGTCGCTGCTGCGGGATCGGCGGGCGCTGGTCGTGCTCGACAACGCCGGGTCGGAGGATCAGGTCCGCCCGCTGCTGCCGGGAGACGGCTCGAGCCGGGCGCTGATCACGAGCAAACGGCTGCTGGCGGGCCTGGAGGGCGTGCGCCGCCTCGGCCTCGGGCCCCTCTCGCCGCCGGAGGCGACCGAGCTGCTGGCCGGGATCCTGGGCCGGCCGGCCGCCGGCGACGAGGAGCCGGCGCTCAGCCTGCTGGCCGAGTTGTGCGAGGGAATGCCGCTGGCGCTCCGCATCATCGGGAACCGGCTCGTCAGCCGGCCGGGCTGGGATCCGGCCGAACTCGCGGCCCGGCTGGCGGACGAGGAGCACCGCCTCGATCAGTTCAAGGCCGGCGACCTGAAGATCGCAACCGCGTTCGCGATGTCATACGAACAGCTGGCGGACGCCGCCCGGCGGATATTCAGGCGGCTGGCGGTGGTGCCGGGCCGCGACTTCGACGCCGACCTCGCCGCGCTGGTCGGCGAGGTGCCGGCCGACGTCGCCTGGGATGCCCTGGACGAGCTGGTCGACCTCGGCCTGCTGCTGGACAGTGCGGCCGGACGCTATCGGTTCCACGACCTGGTCCGCCTGTTCGCCCGCACCCGGCTCGAGGAGGAGGAAACCCCGGCCGAACGCGAGGCGCTGACGGCGAGGCTCGCGTCAGGGCTGCCGCGACCCTCGGACCACGCTGACGCCCGCGGCTGAACGCACTTCTGCATGCTGTTCTGCGTGGTGCCGCCGATGCCCCGCGAGTTGACTTGAGCGCACCGGGACCGGCGCCAGAGCCGGTCCCGCTCGGGTCAGGAGCGACTGTGGCAGTCAAGAACATCGTGCTCGTGCACGGCAACTTCGTGGACGGATCGGGCTGGCAGGGCGTCTACGATCACCTCACCGCCGACGGTTACCGGGTAGCCGTCGTGCAGAACCCCACCCTCTCCCTCGGCGGCGACGTCGCCGCCACCCACCAGGTCCTCGACCGCCTCGACGGCCCGGCCGTGCTGGTCGGCCACTCCTACGGCGGGGCCGTTATCACCGAGGCCGGCCACCACCCCAATGTCGCGGCGCTGGTCTACATCACGGCGTTCGCGCCCGACCGCGGGGAGTCGGTCGGCTCGCTGATCGCCAACCCGGTGCCGGGCGCGCCCGTGCCGCCGATCCTGCCGCCGGCCAACGGGTTCCTGCTACTCGACCGGGACCGGTTCGCCGCGTCCTTCGCCGCCGACGTGCCCGCGAAGCTGGCCGCGTTCATGGCCGACTCCCAGGTCCCGGCGGCGGTGGACGCGCTGAACGGGGCGGTCACCGAGCCCGCCTGGCGCAGCAGGCCGTCCTGGTACCTGGTCGCCACCGACGACCACATGATCCCGCCCGCCGCTCAGCGCGCCATGTCCGAGCGGGCGAAGGCGACCGTCACCGAGACCCCCGGCAGCCACGCCGTGTTCGTCTCCCGTCCGGCCGTCGTGGCCGCCGTGATCAGCCAGGCTGCCCAGGGCGTGGACGGCTAGCCATCGATCGTGGGCGGCTACGAGAACTTCTTCATCGCCAGCGCCGGCGCGTCCGCCGCCATCCTGGGACTCCTGGTGGTGGCCGTGTCGGTCGTCAACGCGGACGACGGGAACCCCGCGACTCGCGAGCGGCGGACGGTGCTGGCCGGCACCGCGTTTATCGCCCTGTCGGACATCTTCATCGTCTCGCTCGTGCCCCTGACCGGGGGCGCGGTCGTGTTCGGGCTGTCAAGCCTCGCGATGGCGGTCGTCGGCCTGCTGACCTCCAGGCGGCTGATATCGCGGGCGAATCAGGCCGGAAATTTCTCTCCTAAATTCGAAACCGGACGGCTGAATATCGCCTTCGCGTCGATCTCGGTCGGCGGCTACTCGGCGCAACTCGCCCTCGCCGTGGCGCTGCTGGCAGACACCCAGAGTGCGGTCCTGCAACATGCTCTGGTCCTCGTCATCGTGGCTCTGTACGGCAGCGCCCTCGGCCGGGCTTGGGAGGTCACCGGGATAACCCGACGGGAATGAGCCGCGGCCGCTGCGGGCGGTGCTAGATGCGCCCGGCCACCGCGTACGCGATCGGGGCGAGTGCCAGCGTCGAGCAGATCACCAGGTTCGCCGCCCAATAGCGGAGGAATACCGCCGCGAACTCGCGCAGCATCGCGCTCGGCCAGTAGTACCCGGCGGTGCTCGCCCCGGTCACGTGGCCCCGGATTCCGGCCTGCCGGGCGATGATCGCCGTGCGGAACACGTGGTAGTTGCTCGTCACGATGACGCACCGGGCGCCCTTCCCCCCCGGGCCGGCCGGCCGGGCCGCATCCATGATCGCCTTGCTGAAGGCCAGGTTCTCCTCGGTCGTGCGGGACTGATCCTCGCAGATCAGCTGGCCCGCGGGGAACCCGCCCGCGGTCAGGTACGCGGCCATCGCCACCGCCTCGGCGATCCGCTCGTCGCTGCCCTGGCCGCCGGAGACGATCATCATCGGGTGACCGCCGCGGGCGGCGAGCGCCGCCCACACCGCGCGCCCGCGGTCCAGGCGGCCGGCCAGCAGCGGCGTCACCTGCCCGCGCTTGCCCAGCCCGGTCCCGAGCACGATCACGTACTCCGCGCGACTTGCCAGCACCGCGACCCGGCCGTAGAGCCAGGCGTAGATCACGTAGGAGACGAGCAGGAACGACACGTACCCGAACACCAGCGTGGTCACCGTGGCGAGCAGCCCCAGCTTCACGCTTCCGGTCCGCTCGGCCGCGAGGTTCAGCCCGATTACCGCGAGGATCCCGACCCCCGCGACCAGCGGCAGCAGGTTCGCGGGGCGCAGGCTCTCCCGGCGGGCCATCGTGAACCCGTTCTCGACCAGGAAGCACGCCGCCAGCAGGGGCCCGAGGGTGACGACCACCACCAGTCCCAGCAGGGGCAGGTGCCCCTGCCGTCCGGGCATCTCGGCGAGCCGGTCGGCCAGGCCCAGGGCCGCGAGCGCCAGCGCCAGCCCTAGCAGGACCGCGTTCCTGAAGCTGCGCGAGTCGGCGATCACGCTGACCAGGAACGCCGCGAGCGCTAGCACCGCTAGACCGAGCGTGACCACGACCGGAGGCTACCAGGACCCCCGTGCCTTACGTCTGACCAGCAAGGCCTGACCCCGCGTCCGTTCGGAGGAAAAAAGATCTTTTAGCCCGAACGGACCCGGGTGACTCTTCTCCGCACCACTCTCAGGTGAAATCAGGATGCGTCGGCCGTGGGTGCGCTGGACGCCGCGTCGGCTCCGGAGTTCCCGTTCACCGTCGGCCCTGCGGGTATCAGCAGCTCGAACGTCGAGCCCTGGCCCACGGTGCTGTTCACCCGGACGGAGCCATGATGGGCTTCCGCGATTGCGGCCGCGGTCGGCAGCCCGAGCCCGAACCCGCCGACCTCCCGGCTCAGGTAGGGGGTGGCGCGGGAGAAGCGGGCGAAGATCCGCTCCAGATCCGCCTCCGGGATCCCGCAGCCGGAGTCCGTCACCGCCAGGATGACGTGTCCGTCCTGGACGCAGGCGCTGAGCTCGATGCGGTCGTCCTTGTCGGTGTGGGCGACGGCGTTTTCCAGCAGCGCGTCAAGCGCGACCGCCAGCCGGTCGCGGTCAACCAGGACGGTGGTCTCGGGCACTTCCCCCAGCCGCCACTTGCGGGGCGCGTAGCCCCAGCGGTCCAGCGCCTCGATCACGATCGAGTCGACTCCGACCGGTGCCAGGTCAAGGAAGCCGGGGCTGCCGACCGATGCCAGCAGCAGCATGCGGCTCGACAGCCGGCGCAGTCGGGCGAGCTCGCCGATGACCACGCGGGCGTCCTCGGCGACCAGCTGGTCGGTGGCCGACCGCCCGATGAGCTCCGCATGGCCGAGCGCCA